>Ga0306926_10002641_pt1 | contig 18263 bp, 8 predicted proteins | sample flu12Cox44000178_FD_203759 | JGI IMG/M metagenome (GOLD analysis project Ga0306926, IMG submission 203759) | Lab enrichment of tropical soil microbial communities from Luquillo Experimental Forest, Puerto Rico - flux8day.12C.oxic.44.000.178 (v2)... | ecosystem: Environmental > Terrestrial > Soil... | reverse complement strand
GGCGGCGTCGAGCTCGGCGAGGATGGGCGGGGGCAGCTCATCGGGAGGCGGCCCTTGGATCTTCTCCAAGACCGCTGAAATATCCTTTTGCGCGGCGACAACTCCCTGCACCTGCTTTTCAGTCAGCTGGATTTGCTTGACGTCGGGGCGTCCCCCGGGCTGGGCCATGGCAGCGCCGGCGAATTGGACGAGGGCGGCGGCGAGGATCGCCACAATTGTAAGACCGAGTCGTTGTCGCATCCGGTAGCCCCCCCTGGTCCCGTGCCGCTTTGCGATTCGAGTCCCGACAGCTTGTCCCCTAACGGCAGCGGGTGACCAAATTTGGACCTGCGGCGGGCGGGGAAAGTCGGACAATCGGCGTGCAAAAGTGCTTGGCAAACCGGTCGAAAACCCCTACATAGGGACCAGGGCGTGCCGGCCCGAGTGTGTCGGCGCGCCTTCGCGCGCTTCAAGGAAAACATGGCGGTTGGGACTTTATTCCTTTTAGATGTCCTGCGGGATTTCTCTGAAAGGAGCCGGAGCCGATCGCGGGCTTTTCGTGGAGCGTCATGGACTTCCGGTGGTTTTCGGAAGTGTGTCCTGTCCAAGACTGCGGGCGCCGGTTCCCGGCTTAAAGACGATCGCCTGCATAGATGGGGACGACCGTTTTGGGGCTTGAGAGCCCCGCGACCGGTTCGAACCGCGACATCCGGGTGCGGCCTGCTTCGCCGCCCGGAGGGCAGGATGTCAGCAGCGCCGTCCTGCCTGCGTTTTGTACAGCGCCAGGCTCGGACAGCGGGTCGCAACCGGCGGTTCCCGGACGTAAAGCCGGGTCGCCAAGCGGAAAGAGTTAGCGGTGGATCGAGCGGCTAAGAAAGAGCTCGTCACGACGCTCAATGGTGTCTTCAAAGCCACCAATGTCGTGGTCGTCGCTCACTATTCCGGCCTGAACGTCGCCCAGATGCAGACGCTGCGCAGGCAGATGAAGCAGGCGGGTGCGGCGGTGAAGGTCGCCAAGAATCGCCTCGCCAAGCTGGCGCTCGAAGGCACCGATGCAGCCGTGATTGTGCCCTTGCTCAAGGGCCCGACGCTGATCGCCTATTCGGGGGATCCGGTGGCTGCACCCAAGGTCGCCGCCGACTTCGCCAAGGCAAACGAGAAGTTCGTGATTCTGGGCGGAGCGATGGGCAACACCGCCCTCGACGTCAATGGCGTCAAGGCGCTTGCGTCGCTGCCCTCGCTCGATGAGTTGCGGGCCAAGATCGTCGGCCTCATTCAGGCGCCCGCCACCAAGATTGCGCAGCTGGTCAATGCGCCGGCGGCCAAAGTGGCCCGCGTGGTCCAAGCCTATGCGGCGAAAGCCGAGGGCGCCTGATGCGCGCCGTCAATTCGACTGGTTCGAACTCATAAGGATGTCCAATGGCTGACTTGCAGAAAATCGTCGATGACCTCTCGAAACTCACGGTGCTCGAGGCCGCAGACCTCGCGAAAATGCTCGAAGAGAAATGGGGCGTGTCGGCCGCGGCCGCCGTGGCCGTTGCTGCCGCTCCCGGTGGCGCTGCTGCGGCTCCGGCCGAAGAGAAGACCGAGTTCACAGTCGTGCTCACCGCCGCCGGCGAAAAGAAGATCGAGGTGATCAAGGAAGTGCGTGCGCTCACCGGGCTGGGCCTCAAGGAGGCCAAGGACCTGGTCGAGGGCGCGCCCAAGCCCGTCAAGGAAGGCGTGACCAAGGACGAGGCCGACAAAGTCAAGGCTCAGCTGGAGAAGGCCGGAGCCAAGGTGGAACTCAAGTAAGTGTGAAGTCAGTGCAGGGGATTCCGTGGTGCGCAAGCCCGGAATCGTCCATATCTCTGCCGGATACCGACAGAGATAGAGTGCTTCGGCGATCAGCCGAAGCGAATAGAAGCGAATAGAAGGCAGGGTTTTCGACGCCTGTCCTGATGGTCGCGATGGATTGCGGCCTTCCGGAGAGTCGTCCCGGGCCCGACGGTTCGACAACGCGAGAGATGAGATGGCGCAGACGTTTACGGGTCGCAAGCGCGTTCGTAAGTTTTTCGGGAAAATCCAGGAAGTCGCAGAGATGCCGAACCTCATCGAGGTTCAAAAGGCGTCCTACGACCAATTCCTGCTGGTCAAGGAACCGATCGGCGGCCGGCCCGACGAGGGCTTGCAAGCCGTATTCAAGTCGGTCTTCCCGATCTCCGATTTTTCCAACACGTCGATGCTCGAATTCGTCAAATACGAGTTCGAGGCTCCGAAATACGACGTCGACGAGTGCCGCCAGCGCGGCATGACCTACGCCGCGCCGCTCAAGGTGACGCTGCGGCTCATCGTGTTCGATATCGACGAGGAGACGGGCGCCAAGTCGGTCAAAGACATCAAGGAGCAGGATGTCTACATGGGCGACATCCCGCTCATGACCAACAACGGCACGTTCGTCGTCAACGGCACCGAGCGGGTGATCGTTTCGCAGATGCACCGCTCGCCCGGCGTGTTCTTCGATCACGACAAGGGCAAGACCCATTCGTCCGGCAAACTCCTGTTTGCGGCGCGCATCATTCCCTATCGCGGCTCCTGGCTCGACATCGAATTCGACGCCAAGGATATCGTCTACGCGCGCATCGATCGGCGCCGCAAGATCCCGGTGACGTCGTTGCTTTATGCGCTCGCCATGGATGCGGAGGAAATCCTCAGCACCTTCTACCGCAAGGTCGCCTACAAGCGGCAGAAGGACGGCTGGCGCGTGCCATTCGATGCCAACCGATTCCGCGGTTACAAAGCGATCAACGATCTGGTCGATGCCGATTCCGGCAAGGTCGTGTTGGAGGCGGGCAAGAAGCTCACCGTGCGCCAGGCGCGCCAACTCAGCGAGAAAGGGCTCAGGGCGCTGCGCATGACCGACCAGGAGCTGGTCGGCCACTACATCGCCGAAGATCTCGTCAACCCGAAGACCGGCGAGATCTACGCGGAGGCGGCTGAGGAGATCACCGAAAAGGCGCTGAAGGCGCTCAACGAGGCCGGCTACAAGGAGTTGCCGCTGCTCGACATCGACCATGTCAATGTCGGCGCCTACATCCGCAATACGCTTAACGTCGACAAGAACATGACGCGCGAAGACGCGCTGTTCGACATCTATCGCGTCATGCGCCCGGGCGAACCGCCGACGCTCGATACCGCGCAGAACATGTTCCAGTCGCTGTTCTTCGATTCCGAGCGCTACGACCTCTCGGCGGTCGGCCGCGTGAAGATGAACATGCGGCTCGACCTCGATGCGCCGGATACGATGCGCGTGCTGCGTAAGGAAGACATCATCGCCGTGATCCGCACGCTGGTCGATCTGCGCGACGGCAAAGGCGATATCGACGACATCGACCACCTCGGCAATCGCCGGGTGCGCTCGGTCGGCGAGCTGATGGAGAATCAGTATCGCATCGGGCTGTTGCGCATGGAGCGCGCCATCAAGGAGCGGATGTCCTCGGTCGATATCGATACCGTGATGCCGCAAGACCTGATCAACGCCAAGCCGGCGGCGGCGGCGGTGCGCGAGTTCTTCGGCTCCTCGCAGCTCAGCCAGTTCATGGACCAGACCAATCCGCTGTCGGAGATCACGCACAAGCGGCGGCTATCGGCGCTGGGGCCTGGCGGGCTCACGCGCGAACGCGCAGGCTTCGAAGTGCGCGACGTGCACCCCACCCATTACGGCCGCATCTGCCCGATCGAGACGCCTGAGGGGCCCAACATCGGCCTGATCAACTCGCTCGCCACTTATGCGCGGGTGAACAAGTACGGCTTCGTCGAGACGCCGTATCGCAAGGTGAAGGATGGCCGCGTCACTGACGAGGTGGTGTACCTCTCGGCGATGGAGGAAGGACGTTATACGGTCGCGCAGGCGAATGCCGCGGTCGACAATCGCGGGCGCTTCACCGAGGACCTGATCGTATGCCGCCATGCCGGCGACGTGCAGATGGTTCCGGCCGACAAGGTCGATTTCATGGACGTGTCGCCGAAACAGCTGGTGTCGGTGGCAGCGGCGCTGATTCCCTTCCTTGAAAACGACGACGCCAATCGCGCATTGATGGGCTCCAACATGCAGCGTCAGGCGGTGCCGCTGCTGCGCGCCGAGGCGCCTTTCGTCGGCACCGGCATGGAAGGCGTGGTGGCGCGCGACTCCGGCGCCTCGATCGCCGCGCGGCGTACCGGCATCGTCGATCAGGTGGACGCGACCCGCATCGTGGTGCGGGCGACGGAGGAAGCCGATCCGACCAAACCGGGCGTCGACATCTATCGGCTGATGAAGTTCCAGCGCTCGAACCAGAACACCTGCATCAACCAGCGTCCGCTGGTGAAGATGGGCGATCAGGTGACCAAGGGCGACATCATCGCCGACGGTCCGTCGACCGAACTCGGCGAACTCGCGCTCGGCCGCAACGTGCTGGTCGCCTTCATGCCGTGGAACGGTTACAACTTCGAGGATTCGATCCTCCTCTCCGAGCGCATCGTCAAGGAGGACGTCTTCTCCTCGATCCATATCGAGGAATTCGAGGTGATGGCGCGCGACACCAAGCTCGGGCCCGAGGAGATCACCCGCGATATCCCGAACGTTTCCGAAGAGGCGCTGAAGAACCTCGACGAGGCGGGCATCGTCTACATCGGGGCCGAGGTACGCGCCGGCGACATTCTCTGCGGCAAGATCACGCCCAAGGGCGAAAGCCCGATGACGCCGGAGGAGAAGCTGCTGCGCGCGATCTTCGGCGAAAAGGCCTCCGACGTGCGCGACACGTCGTTGCGCGTGCCGCCCGGTGTCCAGGGGACGGTGGTCGAGGTGCGCGTGTTCAACCGTCACGGCGTCGAGAAAGACGAGCGTGCGCTGGCCATCGAGCGCGAGGAGATCGAGCGGCTCGCCAAGGACCGCGACGACGAGCAGGCGATCCTCGATCGCAACGTATACGGCCGCCTGGCCGAGATGCTGGAGGGCCGCCAAGGCATCGCAGGCCCGAAGGGCTTCAAGAAGGATTCCAAGATCACCCGTGCGGTGCTCGAGGAGTATCCCCGCTCGCAGTGGTGGCAGTTCGCCTCGCCGAACGACAAGCTGATGGCCGAGATCGAGGCTATCCGCAAACAGTACGACGAGTCGAAGAAGGGGCTCGAGCAACGCTTCCTCGACAAGGTCGAGAAGCTGCAGCGCGGCGATGAGCTCCCGCCGGGCGTGATGAAGATGGTGAAAGTCTTCGTCGCCGTGAAGCGCAAGATCCAGCCGGGCGACAAGATGGCCGGCCGTCACGGCAACAAGGGTGTCGTGTCGAAGATCGTGCCGATCGAGGACATGCCATTCCTCGAAGACGGCACGCAGGTCGACATCGTGCTCAATCCTTTGGGCGTTCCCAGCCGAATGAACGTGGGACAGATCCTGGAGACCCATCTCGGCTGGGCTTGCGCCGGACTCGGATCGAGGATCGGGCAGGCAATCGATGCGTATTACGGCAAGCGCGACACCCGCCCGCTCAAGGATACGCTCAAGAAGATCTACGGCGACGACGAGACCATCAAGTCGCTGGGCGAACAGGAGTTGGTCGAGCTTGGAACCAATTTGCGTCACGGCGTGCCGATTGCAACGCCGGTCTTCGACGGCGCCAAGGAGGCCGACATCGAGAAGATGCTCGATCTCGCCGGGCTCGATCACTCGGGCCAAGTGACGCTTTATGACGGGCGCACGGGCGAGCCGTTCGATCGCGAGGTGACGGTCGGTTACATCTACATGATGAAGCTGCACCACCTCGTCGACGACAAGATCCATGCGCGCTCGATCGGGCCTTACAGCCTCGTCACCCAGCAGCCGCTGGGCGGCAAGGCGCAGTTCGGCGGCCAGCGCTTCGGCGAAATGGAGGTGTGGGCGCTGGAAGCTTATGGCGCGGCCTACACGCTGCAGGAAATGCTGACCGTCAAGTCGGACGACGTCGCCGGCCGCACCAAGGTTTACGAGGCGATCGTGCGCGGCGACGACACGTTCGAGGCCGGCATTCCGGAATCGTTCAACGTGCTGGTCAAGGAGATGCGCTCGCTCGGGCTCAATGTCGACCTGCACAATTCGAAGCAGCAGCGGCAAGGGCCCGGCGGCGAAATTGCGGAAGCCGCGGAATAGTCAGAAGGAGGCGGACGACGGGCAGGACATGGACGCAGGCGTCCCCAGGTCCGTCGTCTGAACGGAGAGAGCTATGAATCAAGAGATCATGAATCTTTTCAGCCCGCAGGTGCCGGCTCAGGTCTTCGACCAGATCCGCATCTCGATCGCGAGCCCGGAAAAGATTCTGTCGTGGTCCTACGGCGAGATTAAGAAGCCGGAGACCATCAATTACCGGACCTTCAAGCCCGAGCGCGACGGCTTGTTCTGTGCGCGCATCTTCGGGCCGATCAAGGACTACGAGTGCTTGTGCGGCAAGTACAAGCGCATGAAATACAAAGGCATCATCTGCGAGAAGTGCTCGGTGGAGGTCACGCTCTCGCGGGTGCGGCGCGAGCGCATGGGCCATATCGAGCTTGCGGCGCCGGTCGCCCATATCTGGTTTCTCAAGTCGCTGCCGTCGCGCATCGGCCTTTTGCTCGACATGACGCTCAAGTCACTCGAGCGCATTCTCTATTTCGAGAGCTATGTGGTGCTGGAGCCAGGGCTCACTCCGCTGGAGGACCGCCAGCTGCTGAGCGAAGACGAATACCTCAAGGCGCAGGAGCAGTTCGGTGCCGACAGCTTCACGGCCGCCATCGGCGCGGAGGCGATCCGCGAGATGCTCAAGGCGCTCGATCTCGACAAGATGCAGGCCGACCTGCGCGCCGAGATCACGAGTTCGGATTCCGATATCAAGAAAAAGAAGATTGCCAAGCGACTCAAGATCGTCGAGGCATTCCAGCAGTCCGGCAACAAGCCGGAATGGATGATCCTGACGCAGGTGCCGGTGATTCCGCCGGATTTGCGGCCGCTCGTTCCGCTCGATGGCGGCCGCTTCGCCACCTCCGACCTCAACGATCTCTATCGCCGCGTCATCAACCGCAACAACCGCTTGAAGCGGCTGATCGAGCTGCGCGCGCCCGACATCATCATTCGCAACGAAAAGCGCATGTTGCAGGAGGCGGTCGACGCGCTATTCGACAACGGCCGCCGCGGCCGCGTCATCACCGGCGCCAACAAGCGGCCGCTGAAGTCGCTCGCCGACATGCTGAAAGGAAAGCAGGGCCGCTTCCGGCAGAACCTGTTGGGCAAGCGCGTCGATTACTCCGGCCGCTCGGTGATCGTGGTCGGCCCCGAGCTCAAGCTGCATCAATGCGGGCTGCCGAAGAAGATGGCGCTCGAGCTGTTCAAGCCGTTCATCTATTCGCGGCTTGACGCCAAGGGCCTGTCGACCACGGTGAAGCAGGCGAAAAAGCTCGTCGAGAAAGAGAAGCCCGAGGTCTGGGATATTCTCGACGAAGTCATTCGCGAGCATCCCGTACTGCTCAACCGCGCGCCGACGCTCCATCGCCTCGGCATCCAGGCATTCGAGCCGGTGCTGATCGAGGGCAAGGCGATACAGCTTCATCCGCTGGTCTGCGCCGCCTTCAACGCCGATTTCGACGGCGACCAGATGGCCGTGCATGTGCCGCTCTCGCTCGAGGCGCAGCTCGAAGCGCGCGTGCTGATGATGTCGACCAACAACATCCTGCATCCTGCCAACGGCTCGCCGATCATCGTGCCGTCGCAGGATATCGTGCTCGGTCTCTATTACCTCTCCATCATGCGCGAGGGTGAATCGAAGGGCCAGCAGCTGAAAGTGTTCGGCGAAATGGCGGAAATCGAGCATGCGTTGCACGCCAAGGTCGTCGACCTGCATACCCGCATCAAATACCGTTGGATCGGCGTCGACGAGAAGGGCGAGCCCGTTCAGCAGTGGTTCGAGACCACGCCGGGCCGTGTGATGCTCGGCGAGGTGCTGCCGAAAAATCCGAAGATTTCCTTCGACACCGTCAACAAGCTCATGACGAAGCGGGAAATCTCCAGCATGATCGATCAGGTCTACCGCCACTGCGGGCAGAAGGAGACGGTGATCTTCTGCGACCGGATCATGGCGCTCGGCTTCCACCACGCCTTCAAGGCCGGCATTTCCTTCGGCAAGGACGACATGGTCGTGCCGAGCAGCAAATGGAAGATCATCGAGCAGACGCGAACGCTGGCCAAGGAATTCGAGCAGCAATACAACGACGGCCTGATCACCCAGGGCGAGAAGTACAACAAGGTGGTCGATGCCTGGTCGAAGGCGACCGACCAGATCGCCGACGAAATGATGCGTCAGATTTCGTCGGTCGAGCGCGTTGATGGCGGTGGCCACGCCGCGGAGGTCAATTCGATCTACATGATGGCGCATTCCGGTGCGCGCGGCTCGCCGCAGCAGATGCGCCAGCTCGCGGGCATGCGCGGCCTGATGGCCAAGCCGTCGGGCGAGATCATCGAGAGCCCGATCATCAGCAACTTCAAGGAAGGGCTCTCGGTGCTCGAGTACTTCAACTCGACCCATGGTGCGCGCAAGGGGCTGGCAGACACCGCGCTCAAGACCGCCAACTCGGGCTATCTCACCCGCCGGCTGGTGGACGTGGCGCAGGACTGCATCATTACGTCGGAGGACTGCGGCACGTCGTCGGGCATCAAGGTGCGAGCCATCATCGATGCCGGCACCGTGGTGGCTTCGCTCGAGAGCCGCATCCTCGGCCGCACCGCCGCCGAGGACGTGCGCCATCCCTCGTCGCACGAGGTGATCGTCAAAAAGGGCACGCTGCTCGAAGAACCGCAGGTCGACGCAATCCGCGGAGCCGGCGTGCAGGAGTTGCGCATCCGCTCGGTGCTCACCTGCGAAACCACCGCCGGCGTATGCGCCAAATGCTATGGGCGCGATCTTGCCCGCGGCACACCGGTCAACATGGGCGAGGCGGTGGGTGTCATCGCCGCGCAGTCGATCGGCGAGCCGGGGACGCAGCTCACGATGCGCACGTTCCACATCGGCGGCGCCGCGCAGATCTCCGAGCAGTCGGTGATCGAGTCGAATTTCGAGGGCACGATCAAGATCAAGAACAAGAACGTGGTGAAGAATTCCGACGGCCAGACGGTGGCAATGGCCCGCAACATGATCGTCGCCGTGCTCGATCCCGACGGGACCGAGCGAGCGGTGCACCGCATCCAGTACGGTGCGCGTTTGCTGGTCGAGGAAGGCGACAAGATCAAGCGCGGGCAGCGCATCGCGGAGTGGGATCCGTATACGCGGCCGATCCTCACCGAGGTCGAGGGTACGATCGGGTTCGAGGATCTCGTCGAGGGCCAGTCGATGTCGGAAACGCTCGACGAGTCGACCGGCATCGCCAAGCGAGTGGTGACCGATTGGCGCGCCAGCCGCGGGGTGGACCTGCACCCGGCGATCGTGATCAAGGACAAGAACAACAAGGTGATGAAGCTTCCCCGCGGCGGCGAGGCGCGCTACCAGCTCGCGGTCGACGCCATCATCTCGGTCGATCCGGGAACGCACGTCAAAGCGGGCGACGTTATCGCGCGCATCCCCACCGAGAGCGCCAAGACGCGCGACATCACCGGCGGTTTACCGCGGGTGGCGGAGCTGTTCGAAGCGCGCCGTCCGAAGGAAGCGGCCATCATCGCCGAAACCTCCGGCACCATCCGCTTCGGCCGCGACTACAAGAACAAACGTCGCGTCATCATCGAGCCGGCCGATCAAGGCGAAGAACCGAAGGAGTACTTGATCCCCAAGGGCAAGCACGTCCATCTGCAGGACGGCGACCTGATTGAGAAGGGCGACGCCATCGTCGAAGGCAATCCCGCGCCGCACGACATTCTTGCAATCAAGGGCGTCGAGGAGCTGGCGGCGTATCTGGTCAACGAGATCCAGGACGTCTATCGGTTGCAGGGCGTCTCGATCAACGACAAGCACATCGAGGTCATCGTTCGCCAGATGCTGCAGAAGGTCGAGATCGACGACTCGGGTGAGACCGAACTGATCCAAGGCGAGCAGATCGACAAGATCGAACTCGACGAGATCAACGCGCGGGCGAAAGAGGAAGGCAAGAAGCCGGCCGTCGGCCACCCGGTGCTGCTCGGCATCACCAAGGCTTCGCTGCAGACGCGGTCGTTCATCTCGGCGGCGTCATTCCAGGAGACCACGCGCGTGCTCACCGAAGCGGCGGTCAATGGGAAGATCGACACGCTCGAAGGCCTCAAGGAGAATGTCATCGTCGGTCGTTTGATACCGGCGGGCACCGGCGCCATGATGAACGGGCTGCGCGAGGTCGCGAGCAAGCGCGACGCGCTCATCCTCGAGGAGCGCGAGAAAGAGGCGGCCGCAAAAGCGGCTGCCGCGGAAGCCGCGCAGCCGGCGCAATTGCCGGCGGCGGAATAGCTTCGGCGATTCGATTTTCTATTGCGCCAAGGGGCCGCCTCCGGGCGGCCCCTCTTTTATTGCCGACTCGCGCTGTCCGCGGCCGTGCAGATTGCCGCGTCACGGATCGCCAGGCGAGGACTTTTAGCGCGATTTTTCAATAGGATGTTTGCTGCCGAGCGATGCGTCTGTCCGTCGTGCGTCAGCCTGACGCGCCATCTCGGAGGTAAGAAGATTGTCAACTAAATTTGTCCGCGGAAGGAACTAGACACGGCAAAAAGCCATTTTGTATCGCTGACTTAAGAGGGGTTGATCTCCCTCCTGGCCACCGCACGGTCCGATGGAATCGATTCTGGTCAAAATCTTTGCGACCGCGCTGGCGCTCAGCCAGGTCACCACCGCGCCGGATGCAGTGAAGGCACCCTTTGACCGCGCACAGGATCAGCAGCTTGTGGCGCAACTGTTGCGCGCCGGCTGCACGCATATGCGTAAGGCCTTCGACATCGAGGATATCAACCTTGAGGACCTGATCGCGACCGCAATGGACGACCCGCAGGCGGTCGGCGAGAACAAGGCTTTTCACGGCATCAATTTTGCCGATCTGCAAACGGCATATCGGCAGTTCTGCAAAAACGAAAAGGTCGCCGTCTCGGCCGTGGACCTTGGCGAGGTCATCGATTTCTACAACAAGGCGACTGCCGATCTGCCTGATCACACCAAGCTCAAGGGCATGAAGCTCCCCGGCGCGAGCATCGTGCTCGACCGTAAGGGCGAGCGCTTCGCGGAGGTGTTCGAAGAAAACCAGCGGCGGGTCTGGGTGCCCCTTAGCGATATTCCGGAGCACGTGCAGAAGGCCTTTCTCGCGGCCGAGGACAAACGCTTCTACCAGCACAAGGGTATCGACGAGCGCGGCCTGATTCGCGCTTTCATCGGAAATCTTGCCTCCTCCGGCCGCCCGCAAGGCGGCTCGACCATCACTCAGCAGATCGTCAAGAACCTACTGGTGGGCGAGGACCTGACCTACGAGCGCAAGATCCGCGAGATGATCGTCGCGTCGCGGGTCGAGCAGACGCTAAGCAAGGCGGAGATCCTCGAACTCTACCTCAATTCGGTCTATCTCGGCCGCGGATCCTGGGGCATCGAACTCGCTGCGCGCAGCTACTTCGGCAAGCCGGCAAAGCAACTCACGCTGGAGGAGGGCGCGCTTCTTGCCGGGTTGACCAAGGGGCCTAATTACTTCAATCCCGACCGGCATCCCGGGCGTGCGCAGGAACGGCTGGCTTATGTGCTGAGCCGCATGCAAGAGGACGGCGCGATCCCCGCGGAGCCGTCCGGACGGGGATTACCCGCGCTGCCTTCGCTTGTCGCTTATGAACGCCCGCGCCGCGACATCGGCTTTCACTTCGTCGATCAGGTGGCGCGCGAAGCGAAGTCGCTCGCGGGCATCGATGCGATCACGGCGAACTCCTACACGGTGCGCTCGACCATCGTTCCGCAACTACAGCGGGCAGTAGAGGCGGCGTTGCAGGAGGGGCTTTCGCGCTACGAGCGCAGCACGGGACGCGTTCAATTTCGCTCAGCGGAAGCAAATCTCACCCAGGCCATTCAACGCGAAGCGGACAAGAAGACCGCCGATCGAAGGCCAGCTTGGCAACGCGCGCTGGCGAATGCGCGCTTGCCGCTCTACGACGTGCATTGGACGCCGGCGATCGTGCTGGAAAAGCCGGGCGGGAAGGGCGGAGCGTGGCGAGTTGGCCTGGCTGACGGCCGCGTTCTGCCGCTCTCGGTCGACAATGCGACCGCGCAGCGCAAGCTCGCGCTGTCCGATGTGGTGCTGGTGCGCGCGACCGAGGGCAAGGGCAAGGCCGCCGCGCGCGCCGAGCTGCGGGTGCGCCCCCAGGTGCAAGGAACAGTCGTCGTCCTGGAGAACAAGACCGGCCGTATCCTCGCCATGACCGGGGGCTTCTCGTATCCGCTGAGCCAGCTCAATCGTGCAACGCAAGCCATTCGCCAGCCGGGATCCGCCATCAAGCCGCTGAGCTATCTGGCCGCGCTGCGCAATGGCCTGCAACCCAATACGCTCGTGAGTGACGAGCCGATCACGTTGCCGCCGCTGGGCGGGGGCCGCCACCGCGAGCAGGATTACTGGACGCCCAAGAATTACGACGGGGGTTACGGGGGTATTCTCACGCTACGGCGGGCGCTCGAGAATTCGCGCAACCTCGCCACCGTTCACCTGCTTGACGGCGGTATCGACAGCAGCCCGGAAGCGAGCCTCGATCGGCTGTGCAAACTCGCATTGGAAGCACAGATCTACCGCGAGTGTTTGCGCTACTATCCATTCGTGCTCGGCGCGCAGCCGGTGCGACCGATCGATCTTGCGGCATTCTACGCCACCATCGCCAATGAAGGCCTGCACCCCGCTCCGCACGTCATCGACTCCATCGAGCGCAACGGCACGGTGATTTATCGCCATGATCCGAAGTCGTCGGTGACGCTATCCTCGGTCGACCACGCCGCCTTCTATCAGCTCAAGACCATGCTGCAGGGGGTATTGGCGCGCGGGACGGCGCGGTCGATCGCCAGTCTCGCGCCGTATGTCGCGGGTAAGACCGGAACCTCCGACGATGAAAATGACGCTTGGTTCATCGGCTTCACCAATGACGTCACGGTCGCGGTCTGGCTCGGCTACGACAACGCGAGCGGCAAGCGGCGCACTTTAGGCGGCGGCGCAACCGGCGGTCACGTCGCGGTGCCGATCTTCGAACCCGTGATGCAAGCGGTGTGGTCCAACGTCGGTCAGAAAGCCGCGCTCGCCCCGCCATCGCCCGAGGCCAAACGCCAGCTTGCATGCAAATCGGTCGATCTCGATTCAGGGGAGATGCATGTCAGCAGCGGAAGAGTGATCACGGAATGCTTCCGGATCGATCGCAGCGGCCAGATCATCGATACCCAATACCAACTCGTCTCGCGTGGGGACACTTACGGCGCGCGCGAGTATTACAGCGTCGCGCCTGCTCCGTACGGGTACAGCAACTACGATCAGCGCGGAGGCTACTATTATTACGACAATAACGGCCGCTACATTCCGGCACCGCGCGATCCGTGGCGGCAGCCCGGACAATACTACTACGGCCAATCCAATCCCTACGCGCGTGATCCGCGATATCAAGCCCAGCCCCCGCGCGATCCCTATGGGCGCGAGTACCAAACGCCGCAACGCATCGACCCCGGATATATCTGGGGTAATCGGCGCTACTACTGAAAGACCTCATGATGAAGACTTGGAAGTTTGCCGCCTTGCTCCTGGGGCTGGCGGCATTGGCGCCGAGTAGTGCTCGCGCCGCTGCGCAAGAGTTCCGCATCGAAGAGGCCGCGTCAGGTGCCGAGCTTGCCGTCGATCGGCTCAAGCCGAGAACCATCGCGTTCATTGACCGGCCCAGCGAGGGGCTGATCGATCCGGATGCCGGACTCATCCGCTTCGAGGATTGGGCTCAGGCGAGACCGCTCGAAAAGCAATTCTTGACGCCTTTTCCGAGCTATCTCGAACCGACCGTCGAGGTTACCGTCGACGGCGTGCGCAAGCGTTTCAAGGAAAAGCTGCACATGTATGTGGGTGAAGCCCGCTTTGCGCTCGCGCGGCCGCCCGCCTCGATCGACCTGGCCAGCTTGGTGACGCTGCCGTTCGTCGAGCGCATCGATCCGGCGATCAAACATACTCTGATCACGTCGGCCGAAGCAGTCTCTGCGAAGGATCCGCGCGCCATGCACAATCAGCACCCGCTGCGGCGGTGGTGTGAAATGAGACCGGTCACGATCTGCATCCGCTCGCGCTACCAGTTTGAAGGCAAATTACCGATCGGCATTCAGATCGCCAACAAGCTCCGGGAAGGGGCGAAGAAAATACCGGAATACCTCGAATTCGAAAGCGAGCTCACGCTGCGGCCGCCTGCCGAGGTCGAGGAGATGGGGCTTGCAAACCTGACCGGACTCGACACGCCGCCCGTGGGCGCGCTCGAGCAGAACATCTTTTACGTCAATCAGGTGATGCAGTTCGGCAAGTTGCTCGCCGTGTTTCAGGCGCATCCCACCGACCCGAAACAAACCGTTGTCACCGTCTTCATAGCGCTGGCGGTCGAAAGCAGCGTATTGGCCAAGAAAAAAGAATTCATGAAGGTCCCAGTGCTGCGCAACTTGGTCCCAGCTCAGGTGCTCGCGGGCAAGAGCTCGTTCAACAGCGGCACGTCCATCAGCGCTGGACTGCCGGTCTATGCGCGCAACCAAGCGAAGGCGATCGCGGCGATCCTCGAGCGTAAGTGAACTTTTGCGCAGCGCGACTTCCGGCGGAGCAAAGGCGCGTATGGCCGCCGCTCAGATTTTGATTAGCCGCGCGTTCCGTCTTCCGGCGGCACCAGCAGCAGGCCTTGCGCTTCCGCCCACGCGCGAAAGGCTTTGCCCGCCGCATCGGCCTGTTCCAGCGTCGTCGCACGTTTGATCTGGCGCAGCACATCTTCGGCCGTGTGATCGAGGTGATCGCCGACATGGCGGCGGATCACCTTGGCAGCCGCCTCGAGGGAACGGATCGGCTCGTCGGAATGCGTGATGAGGTGGATTGGAGGATGAATCGCGTGCTCCGGCATGGGCGGCCAACGGCCCCCGCCTGCGAAAGTTCCACGCTTCAGGAGCCGTGAGCCTTGCCCCCTCATGATACCAATTTGCGTGGAACTCACAGGCGGCTTCTCAAAAATGCCGCCTTTGCGCACTCTGACTCGAAGTGCAGACACGAGGTCCTGCGTCGGGTCTCAAGGGGCGGCGCAGGATAGGAGGGGTGGCCGATTGCACGGGGCACTCGGCCAAAACCCGACGCTGTGATTCCCCTACGGCGCCGGAGAGATTGGGCTGTCAGCGCTAGCTCTGGAATTTGACGGCGGTCGGCTCGGCCGCTACGCCGAGGCAGGTTTTGCGCCATCGGCGGCATCGAAGCAAACGACGCCCCTCACCGAAGAGGCGGCGGCGCGTGCGAGCGCGCGCGGTCTCGACTTGTTCACCTTTTTCCTGGCCGACATCCAAACCGGCTTCGGTCCTTTCGTTGCGATCTATCTCACCGCGCAGGCATGGACGCAGTTTGATATCGGCCTGGTTTTGACCGCGGGCGGACTGGTGGCGCTCGCCTGCCAGATGCCCGGGGGCGCGCTGGTCGACGCAATGCGCTCGGCGCGTCCGGTCGCCATGCTCGCCGTGACGGCGATTTGCTTGAGCGCGCTTGCACTTGCGATCTGGCCTACGTTCTTCGTGGTCATGGCAGCGCGCGTCCTGCATGCCGGGGCGAGTTGCGTGCTCGGGCCTGTGATCGCCGCCATCAGCCTGGGTCTGGTTGGCCACGCCGCGCTTGGAGCACGGCTCGGCCGCAATGCCCGGTTCGCGTCCATCGGAAACGGCTTTGCCGCCGCGGTAATGGGCATATGCGGATCCCTTTTCTCCAATCAGGCGGTCTTCTTCCTCACCGCCCTGCTTGCCGCGCCGGCACTGTTGGCGCTGGCGCGCATCCGCACCGGGCATATCGAACGTCCTCGCGAAAGCAAAGTCGCAGCCGCAACCGTCAGCGTGCGCAAGGTCCTGAGCGATCGTCGGCTGCTTATATTCGCCGGCTGCATTCTGCTGTTTCAGCTTGCGAACGCCGCCATGCTTCCGCTGATGGGTGGTATTTTGACGCTGCGCTCAAGCGAATGGGCAGCGACCTTGATTGGCGCATGCATCGTCGTGCCGCAAATTATCGTGGCGGGATTTGCTCCATGGGTCGGCCGAGTCGCCGACTCCTGGGGACGGCGTCCCCTGTTGTTTTTCTGCTTTGCGGCCTTGGCGGCGCGCGGAGTGCTGTTCGCGTACGTGAACGGCTCTTTTCCGGTTGTTGCCGTGCAAATTCTGGATGGCGTCTGCGCGGCGATTTTGGGGGTGATTCTGCCTCTCGTGGTTGCGGATATCACGCGTGGCACGGGACGGTTCAATCTCGGACTTGGCATAGTCGGTAGCGCAGTAGGCATCGGCGCCGCTCTGAGCACCACGCTCGCCGGTTACGCGAGTGACCATTTCGGCAGCAGTGTCGCGTTTTTCAGCCTTGCATTCATTGCCGGCTGCGGCCTGGCGCTCGTTTGTCTGCTGCCTGAGACTCGGCCGGATCCAAAGCAACCGCAGGCTGACGCCTAGTCGCCGCCTTCGTCGGCTCTCCATTCAGCGAGCACTGCCACTTGTTCCGGGTTCCAGGGAACCTGTGGGCGGGTTGCCGCGTTGCTGGAACTCAGTAGCGCGTGCGTCGTCGCCGACTGGGAGAGTTCCGGCCGCAATGCAAGATGCCTGTCGGTACAGCGATCGTCCCCTCGCGTTCCTCGCCCGTTACGTAAGGAGGCGGCCGCTTACCCATGCCGCCATCATTACCGCCGTCGTCGCCGCGGTCGGCTGCTCGGTGGGGGCGCAATACGGCGTGAAGGTCCTGGTCGATACGCTGGCAGGAGGACCCAACGTCGGGAACCATGCGAGCGACGCTTGGCTGGGCTTCGTCCTGCTGGCGACGCTGATTGCCGCCGACAATTTCCTGTGGCGGGTTGCGAGCTGGATTGCCAGCTACACTTTCGTCGCCGTGACCGGCGACCTGCGTCGCGATCTCTTTCGCCACCTCACGGGCCATTCGCCGAGCTACTTCGCCGACCGGATGCCGGGCACATTGACCAGCCGCATCACCGCGACCTCGAACGCCGTCTTTACTTTGCAAAACATGTCTGTCTGGAACGTCATGCCGCCGTGCATGGCGACCCTGATCGCCATTGGCTTCGTCGTAACGGTGAGCGTGCCGATGGCCGCGGTATTAATGGCGTTGGCCGGTATCCTAGTGGTGGCGATGTTCCGGCTTGCCGCCGCGGGCCGGCCGCTGCATCACGAATTCGCCAACCGAGCGGCAGCAGTCGACGGCGAAATGGTCGACGTGGTCGGCAATATGCCCTTGGTATGGTCGTTCTGCGGGGTCCGCCGCGAGCACGGCCGCCTCGATGCCACGATCCAGCGGGAAATGACCGCGCGACGCCGCAGTCTCCTCTATCTGGAAAAGCTGCGCCTGTTTCATGCCGCAGTGACCGTTGTCCTGATTATCGCTTTGTTGGCCTGGGCCATCATGCTTTGGCAGAACGGGGCCGCGACAGCGGGCGACGTGGTGCTGGTGTGTACGCTCGGCCTTTCCATTCTGCATGCCACGCGGGATTTGGCCGTGGCTCTCGTGGACGTCACGCAGCATCTGGCGCGCCTTTCGGAAGCGCTGGCGACGCTTCTTATCCCGCATCGTCTGCGCGACCACCCCGAGGCGACCCCGCTGGTGCAAGCGGGCGCGACGGTGGATTTCCGGAATATCGATTTCTGCTATCCGGACGCACGAAGAGTGTTCAGCGATTTCAACCTGCGCATCGAGCCTGGCCAGCGCGTGGGTTTGGTTGGGCAGTCGGGCTGCGGCAAATCCACGCTTTTCGCGTTGTTACAGCGTTTTTACGACGTCCAAGGCGGGCGCATTCTGCTCGCCGGGCAAGACATTGCACGGGTGACTCAGGAGAGCTTGCGGTCCGCTATCGCCGTCGTTCCTCAAGACATATCGCTCTTTCACAGGTCCATCATAGAGAACATCCGCTATGGCCGGCCGGATGCGTCGGATGCCGACGTGCGTGCAGCGATCGTCGCGGCCAATTGTGATGACTTCATCGAAAAGTTGCCGGAGGGCGCTGCAACGATCGTCGGCGACAGGGGCGTGAAGCTATCCCCTGGGCAGCGGCAGCGCATCGGCATTGCGCGCGCGTTTCTCAAGGACGCGCCCGTCCTTCTGCTTGATGAGGCAACCTCGGCGCTCGA
>Ga0306926_10002640_pt1 | contig 18271 bp, 14 predicted proteins | sample flu12Cox44000178_FD_203759 | JGI IMG/M metagenome (GOLD analysis project Ga0306926, IMG submission 203759) | Lab enrichment of tropical soil microbial communities from Luquillo Experimental Forest, Puerto Rico - flux8day.12C.oxic.44.000.178 (v2)... | ecosystem: Environmental > Terrestrial >... | reverse complement strand
GACACGTGGAATACTTTAGACAGTTAGCGCATCCAATACTACATGGCTACCGCGAAGGCAATCCTGGGCGGCGGATGTTTCTGGTGCGTCGAAGCCGCATTCGTACAGTTGGAAGGCGTGGAGTCGGTGCGCTCGGGCTACATGGGCGGACGGCGGCCGAATCCGACCTATGAGCAGGTGTGCTCCGGCACTACCGGACATGTGGAGGTAGCGGAGATCACGTATGATCCGGCGAAGATCAGCTACCGCAACCTGCTGGAAGTGTTCTTCACCGTGCATGATCCGACCACGTTGCATCGCCAGGGCAACGATGTGGGTGAACAATACCGGTCTGTGATCTTTTACCTGAATGAAGAACAGCGGCAGACTGCGCAAGAGGTGATCGCCGAGTGGACGAAGGATAAGGTGTTTGCCGATCCGATTGTCACAGCGGTTGAGCCGGCGCAGACGTTTTATGTGGCTGAGAATTATCACCAGGACTATTTCAAGAACCATCCCTTCCAGCCGTATTGCATGTTTACGGTCGCGCCCAAGGTGAAGAAGGTGCGGCAGAAATTTGCGGCGCGGTTGAAGGCGGCAGTGTGAGGTTGTGGCCTGCCTCTACAGAAAATCACTCACCACGGAGACACGGAGAACACCGGGAAATCCGATTCAAGGGTTCCCGCGCTCTAAGTGTCGGCGCGGTGAAAGTTAAGGTGTTCCCAGCTCGACCAGACACACTCCCTGGCGGAAAGCGATGAATCGCGAAGGAATTGAAAACAAATTCTCTGTGTTCTCCGTGCCTCGGTGGTGATGTATCTCACTGAGTCAACCGGAGACGCTTCCGGGGTACAATACGGCGATGGCGGACTCGCTCAATCTAAGCCTGTGGTTCCCCAGCTTTCGTGAGACGGAGATGCTTCCGCGCGCGGTGTCAGTGATGCGGCAGTTCCTGTATTCCGAAGTGCGCGAGGGAATCACCTATTTGTCGGTGCATCCGGTGGCATGGTCAGAGCCAACGGTGATGGAGCAGCGATTCAACCCGGGGATTTCTCCCGAAGAAGCGGCAGAAATCACGGGTGAATTTGCACACGACGATTTCGCGTTCGTGTTCGAGGCCTTCTGGGACCTGTGGGTGCCGAACGACGACGAGAGCGGAGACGCGTGGGTGCAACGTCCGATTGCAGTGCGGTTCATCGTTCACGGAGTGCAGTTCGACGAGGGCATCTACACCGATGACGGTCACGTCGAGGTAGATTTCGGCCTCGACACGCCTTTTCTGTTGGAAGGCCTGGAGCTGTCGGCGAGGAACGAAGGACATGTGCGCTACAACGTCGCGAAGCTGGTAGCGTTCACGCTCGCCGTGCAAAACAATTGCGGATTGTCAGGGCGTGTGTTGTGGTCCGAGTCGGAGAATAATCTCGCGCAAAAGTTGATCGCGCAGTTGCAGCATACACATTAGGGGATCTCTTGCCGCCGCTTCGCGGCTCAATTGTCTTTCATTCATACACCCCCACCCCACACCGGGCATTTCTCTTGTGTGGACGAATAAAACTACGCACTTTCCAAACAACAGCCCGGCAAGATGCCGAGCCGTTTCGTTGATACAGCGGGATTGTGTCTATTTGGTGCGTCCGCCCTCGATTTTCAACTCGACGCTGGCACCGGCCTGGGCTGCCGCCAGACGGGCCGTCAACACCCGGAACGGTGAGCAGGAAACATAGTTGAAGCCGTTCTGCGCACAGAACTCGACGGAAGAAGGATCGCCACCGTGCTCGCCGCAGATGCCGATCTTGATGGTTGGTCGCGTGCTACGGCCCTTCTCCACCGCGATCTTGATCAACTGTCCGACACCTTCGCGATCCAGGGTAGCAAAAGGATCCTGCTTCAGGATGCCCTCGCCGATATACGTCGGGAGGAACTTGTTGATGTCGTCGCGCGAAAAGCCGAACGTGGTTTGCGTAAGATCGTTGGTGCCGAAGCTGAAGAATTCCGCTTCCTGCGCGATCTCACCGGCCACCAACGCGGCACGCGGTAACTCAATCATGGTTCCGACCAGGTACTCGACCCTGCTCTCCTTCTCAGCGAAGACCTCTTCGGCCACGCGGCGCACGATTGCCGCCTGGTTGGCCATTTCCTTCAAGCCACCCGTCAGCGGAATCATGACCTCGGGCTTCACCTTCACGCCTTCTTTTTGGACCTTGACAGCGGCCTCGAAGATGGCGCGCGCCTGCATCTCGGTGATCTCGGGATAGGTGATGCCGAGGCGGCAGCCGCGGTGTCCGAGCATGGGGTTGACCTCGTGAAGCTGATCAACACGATTTAACAAGTTGCGCAACTCCTTCAACTTGGGCGACTTCGACTTGGTGAGTTCGAGTTTTGCGATTTCGACCATCAGGTCCTCCCGGCGCGGCAGGAATTCATGCAGCGGAGGATCGAGGGTGCGGATGGTGACCGGGAAGCCGTCCATGGAGCGGAAGATGCCGACGAAGTCGGCGCGCTGCATGGGCAAGAGCTTGCGCAGCGCGGTGCGGCGATCCTTCTCGTTAGTCGCGAGAATCATGGTGCGCACGTGCGGCAGGCGATCCTCGGCGAAGAACATGTGCTCGGTGCGGCACAGACCGATGCCTTCAGCACCAAATGCGCGGGCCTGCAGTGCATCGCGGGGAACGTCGGCATTGGCGCGCACGCCCATGCGGCGGAATGGCTCAGCCCAGTTCATCAGCTTAACCAGTTCGGGATCGTCAGGACGGGCGGGAACGGTGTTGAGCCTGCCGTTGATAACGCGGCCCGTGGTGCCATCGAGCGAAATCCAATCGCCGCCCTTCAGCACCCTGCCCTTGATGCGCATTTCGCGGGCTTTTTCATCCACATCGATATCACCAGCGCCAGCCACGCAGCACTTCCCCATGCCGCGCGTGACAACCGCAGCGTGGCTGGTCATACCACCACGGGAGGTGAGAATTCCGGCCGCAACTTCCATGCCGCCGATATCTTCGGGCGTGGTTTCACTACGGACCAGGATCAACTTGGCGTGGCTGTCTTTGTGGAACTTTTCCACCGCTTCCTCGGCGGTGAAGACGATCTGCCCTACGGCCGCGCCCGGCGAGGCGGGCAAACCGGTCGCCAGCACCTCGACGTCAACGCCCTTCTCATCGAGGCTGGGGACGAGGAAGTCGTACAACTGATTGGGCTCGACGCGGAAGATGGCTTCTTCCTTGCTGATCAGGCTCTCTTCGACCATCTGGATCGCAACGCGCACGGCGGCGCGACCGGTGCGCTTGCCGTTGCGGGTCTGCAACATGTACAGGCGACCGTCCTGGATGGTGAACTCGAAGTCCTGCATGTCGCGGTAATGCTTTTCCAGACGTGTGGTAATCTCGCGCAACTGGTTGTAAACCTCGGGCTGGATCTTCTCGAGCTCGGAGATGTGAACCGGAGTGCGAATTCCCGCGACAACGTCTTCGCCCTGCGCGTTCATCAGGAACTCGCCGTAAAACTCTTTTGCCCCGGTGGCAGGATTGCGGGTGAAGCCTACGCCGGTGCCGCTGGTCTCGCCGAGATTGCCGAAGACCATCGCCTGAACATTGACGGCGGTGCCGAGGAAGTCGTCAATGTTGTTGATGCGGCGATAGGTCTTGGCCCGTTCATTCAGCCAAGAGCGGAACACGGCATCACGCGCCATCACCAGCTGCTCATGCGGGTCCTGCGGGAATTCCTGCTTCGTGTGCTTGACGACCACTTTCTTGTAGTCAGCGATAACTTCCTGCAACGCCTTGGCGTCGAGGTCGGTGTCGAGCCTGACTTTCTTCTGCTTCTTCTTTCCGTCGAACACGGCTTCGAAGGCATGCTTGGGGATGTCGAGCACCACGCTGCCGAACATCTGGATGAGGCGGCGGTAAGAGTCGTAGGCGAAGCGGGGATTGTTGGAGCGTTTGGCCAGGCCCTCAACGGATTTGTCGTTGAGCCCGAGGTTGAGGATGGTGTCCATCATGCCGGGCATCGAGAACTTGGCACCCGAGCGGACACTTACCAGCAGGGGATTGTCGGCGCCGCCCAACTTCTGGCCCTGCAGCTTCTCGAGGCGGGCAACTGCTTCATCCATCTGCCGGTTGACCTCGCTGGAAACTGCTGCGGTCCGCATGTATTCGCGGCAGGCTTCGGTCTGAATGGTGAAACCGGGAGGAACAGGCAATCCGGCATTGGTCATTTCGGCGAGCCCGGCGCCCTTGCCGCCCAGCTCGTCTTTCATTTTTCCGTGGCCTTCGGCGTGGTTATCGCCAAAGAAATAGACATACTTGACCGATTTTGTGTCGGCGGCTGCTTTGTGATCAACGTCAACGGTTGGTGTGCTCATGATCAGTCCTTTTACTCTCTAACGAAGTTAGGAAGATTTGGTTTCGGTTACGATCTCGCTGAAATCGGCGATGGTGGAAAATTCTCGCAATAGTGTTTGCAAAAGGGCCAGACGATTGGCACGCACGCGTTCGTCGTCGACCATGACCATAACCTTGTCGAAAAACAGGTCAATCGGCTGGCGAAGGCGGCTGATCTCGGTTAGCGCTGATTTGTAATTCCTTTGCTCACGCAATGGGCCGACTTTGGCGGCAATCCGTGGAACACTCGCCGCCAGGGCCCTCTCCGAATCCTCGGTCAGCACCGCCGGATCGAGCTGGCCGGCAATCTTCTTGCCACCTTCGTGGGCCTGGCGGAGGATGTTCTTCGTGCGCCTGAAGGCGACGGAAATCGAGGCGAAATCCTCGGAGCCGCGCACCTGGGTCAGCGCTTCGGCACGGGCGATGGCGTCGACCAAGTCGTCGCTGTCGGCGGCCAGAACCGCATTGACCACGTCGTAGGCAAAACCGCGAACGTCTCGCAGGTAAAACTCCAGGCGCTCGCGCATGAAGCTGGCTAGCGACTCCCCGAAGATCACCTTTTTGTCGAAGCGCTGTTCGGCATCCGTGCCGGCATATTCAGCCCGCGCGTCAGCGAACAATTTCGCAATTGGAATCGGTAGCTTGTGCTCGGCGATGATCTTAACGATGCCGTTGGCGGCGCGCCGCAACGCAAATGGATCTTTCGAGCCGGTGGGTTGGAGCCCCAAGGCGAACATTCCAGCGATGGTGTCGGCTTTGTCTGCAATTGCCAACACCGCGCCTTCCAACGTCGGCGGAACATCGTCGTCCATCGATTCGGGCTGGTAATGGTGGTAGATGGCGTCGCCAATGGCGTCCGCTGTCGCCTTGGGCAGCGCGGGATCAAGTTGCTGCACCTTGGCGTAGAGACCACCGACGATGCCCTGCAATTCGGTGAACTCTTTGACCAACTCGGTGGTGAGATCGGCCTTGGCCAGCAGCGCGGCTTTGAAGACAACGCCGGGGCGAATCGCCACGCCGGCTTCGCGTACGATCTCGGAGATCAGGCTCCCTAATTTCTGGTTGCGAGTTGTCTTGTCGTAGTAGTTGCCGAGGTCTTTCTGGAAAGTCACCGATTTGAGCATATCCACGCGCTGGCGCAGCGAGATCTTCTGATCGGTGTTCCAGAAGAAACGGGCGTCGTTGAAGCGGGCGCGCAGGACGCGTTCGTTGCCGTGGCGAATGAGTCCGTCGGGGTCGCTGTCGGTGTTCAACACCGCAAGGAAGTGCGCCGACAGTTTTCCGTCGGCGTCTTCGAGCGCGAAATACTTCTGATGGTCGCGCATCACGGTGACCAGGACTTCGGCAGGCAGTCTAAGAAATTCGGGATCGAAGCTGCCGAGAATCACTGACGGAAACTCGGTGAGATTGACAACCGTGTCGAGCAGAGACTTGTCCTCGCGCCAGCGCGCTCCGGGCACGGTGCGAGTGGCGGCATCGAGAGCTTCCAATATTCGTTGCTTGCGCTCGGTAGATCTAAGCACCCCTGCCGCACGCAGGCTCCCAACGTAAGCTCCAGGATTCGCAATCGTTACGGCTTGGCTCGCCATCATTCTATGGCCGCGGGATGTGTTGCCAGCCTGAATTCCAAAGACTTCCACCGGAACCACTTGGTCATCCAGCATCGCCACCAGCCAGCGCACAGGCCGGACGAACGTCTCGCCTCGCTTGCGCCAGTACATAGTCTTCGGCCAAGGGATTCCGCTAATCTCGCGGGGGAGTAATTCTGCCAGAATTATGGCTGCGTCCCTTCCCTGCCGCAGGACGGTAGCCTGCAAGTACAACGCTTTCCCCACCTGCTTTTGTTCAAGCGCTTCGAGCGGTACCCCAACTTTCTTGGCAAAGCCTTCGGCTGCTTTCGTGGGTACACCGTCCTTGTAGGCAACACTGACCGCCGGCCCAATCACGGTCTCCTTCACGTCTTCTTGCTTTGCCAAAATTCCATGAAAGATAACTGCCAACCGCCGTGGAGTCGAAAACAGGGTGGGGCTCTGCTCATCGTAGGAACCGGCCAATGGGAGACCCGTCTCGTCATCATGCGGACCGGGCAGCAAACGGGTTGTTTCTAGCAAACCCGTCACGCTTCCCCATAGGTGTCCGATCGCCTCCGGGATCATGGGCGCGGGGATTTCTTCGGTTCCGATCTCGAGGAGGAAGTCAGGCATCTCTAGTGCGTTCCAGTCATCGTGCCGCAATCGCTGGTTGGGTGACGTGATTCGAGTCGCATGAGCAATGAGCAACTAGCAATTAGCCTTTAGCCACGACCTCGAAATTCGCTGCCGCACGCGAGTCCACCTCCGGAGTTGCGTCGGCTTCGTGATTCTGCTGATCGACATACGCCTTGGCGACACCAACTGCAAGTGCCCTAATCCGAGCGATGACACCCACGCGTTCGGTGACGCTGATGGCGCCGCGGGCATCTAAGATGTTGAATAGGTGTGAGCACATCAGGCAGAGATCAAACGCTGCGAGCACCGGGAAGCGCTTACGTTCTTCGGGCGCGAACTTCGCAGTTGAGGCGTCGGCTTTGCCTGCCTTCACGTTCTTGTCGCGATCTATTTGCGTACCGTCAGAGTATTGCTCGAGCAGAGCCCGACATTCCGCTTCGTACAGGCGCAAATGCTCCCAGGCCATCTCGACATCTGCTTGTTCAAAGTTATAAACGGAGAATTGCAACTCGTCCTGGAAGCGAATCTCGCCATATTTCACGGGACGCCCGTCGGGGCCGACAGCCCATGTAATGTCGTAAATGCTGTCCACGTCCTGCAGAAATGCGGCGATGCGCTCAAGTCCGTAGGTCAACTCGGCTGCGATGGGATCGAGATCGATTCCGCCGCACTGCTGGAAGTAGGTGAACTGGGTGATTTCGAGGCCATCGAGCATGACCTGCCATCCAATGCCCCATGCGCCCAGGGTGGGTGACTCCCAGTTGTCTTCCTCAAACTTGATGTCATGCTTGCGCAGGTCGATGCCAATGGCGGTCAACGATGCCAGATACAAGTCCTGCACGTCGGCCGGTGGCGGCTTAAGGATGACCTGATACTGCATGTGTTTGAAAAGGCGATTGGGATTCTCGCCATAGCGGCCGTCAGCGGGACGGCGCGAGGGTTGCACGTAACCGACACGATAGGGCTTGGGGCCGAGCACGCGAAGAAATGTCTCGGGGGCCATGGTTCCCGCGCCGACTTCAACGTCGTAGGGCTGTTGCAGCACGCAACCGTTGCTGGCCCAGAAATTCTGCAGACGGAGAATGAGTTCTTGAAACGTCAGCGCGTTTTGTGAAGAAGCCAATGTTTCTTCCTGAGTGCATCCGGCGACGGACGGCCGGAATTTTCTACTTCAGCTACAGCTTTTTCAACATCACGGCGGTTACCAGCTTCTTCTCGATGTGGCGCTCGATGATCTGCAGCAAATAGCGCCGCAGATCCGCGCCTTGAGCTGGCCGCCAAGGCTCAACCCCAAAACTCTCGAGCGGCATGCGAAACATCTCAATCGCCATCGCCCTCGACGCTGCGGTCAGCTCTGACGAAGCCAGTCGCTTGTGCTGCGGGCACATCAAGCCGTCCGACAGCGCGTGATAAAACGCCTTGCTGTCGTTAAGCGACTGCCCGCAATGGCTACACACCCCGATCTCCGGCAAAAATCCAACCAACCGCACCAGCCAAAGCTGGAAGTACGTCAGCGGAATCCATATGGAACCGGTGCGCAACTGGCGCAGCACCGAGACTGCCAGCCGATAGAGAGCATCGTTCGCTTCACGGTCAGGTAGCAACTCATCCAGTGCCTCGGCGACGTGCTCCAACGCCACCACACGCGGGTAATCCATCTCGGTCGAGAGCGGTGACTCGAGGATGTCGCAGGAGTCCAAACGGGCCAACTCCTGCCGCTCGCGATCCTCGTAGTACACTCGCACGCAGGTGAGCGGTTCCAGCGCTCCGCCAAAGCGCCGCCGTGATTTCTTGGCGGCACGAGCAACACCCTTGACCTTTCCCTCAGCCCGGGTGAACAGGGTGACCAGAAGATCGGCCTCACGCAGCGGATAGGTTCGTAAAACGATCGCTTCCGACTGCTTCAGAGCCATGAATTATCGCCTGACTACCAGGAAACAACCGGAGCGGACATGCCGAAACTTCGTCAGCGAAACGCAGGCTACGATGGAACCGGCCACTGCGCCGTAATCCATAATTCTACTGACCGGGGTTCCCTTCTGCAAAGCAGCAGGAGGAAACCACGCTAAAATGCGAATCCCCGCAAAAATCGGCGATCCGCAGCGATGCTAAAATGCGCGCAAGAGGCCTCGGGCGGCGCTCGACAGGCAAGACATCCTCAGAACGGTGAGTTCGCAATCCCAACCCGGTTATTCCAGAACCCAGAACATGGTGGTTGCGTTCACAGGATTCATGGGCAGCGGCAAGTCGTCGACTGGACGCGCCCTGGCGGAACTGCTGGAGTGGGAGTTCGTCGATCTTGATGAATACATCGAACAGCAGCACCACATTCCTATTCGAAAGTTATTTCGGGAGCAAGGTGAGACGGCGTTTCGGGCGATGGAACACGCGGCTTTGCGCGACTGCCTGGCAAGGCGCTCGGGGCCGACAATTCTAGCCCTGGGAGGCGGAACATTCATTCAGTCGATCAATGTCGAACTCTTGCGCGCGAGCGAGGTGCGGACGGTGTTCCTCTGGACACCGGTCGAGGAGATGTTGATGCGCTGCGGCGTGGAGGATGAACCCGATCTAGAAAACTCGCGGCCGCTGGCGGCAGATTCTTCTGCCTTTCGAAGATTGTATGAGCAGCGACTACCTTCTTATTGGGCAGCGGACCTCACGATCGAAACCTCGGGTAAGACGGCGGAGAAAATCGCGGGCGAGATCGCGGAGAGCCTACAATTGAGGGCCAACCGCTGACACAATGCTGGAGTTCCGCCGCCATCCTATGGCAGACTTAGCAGGCTGCTTAAGAAGTAGGAAAGCAGATCCTTCGCAGACTAAAGTCTGCTCGGGATGACAAAAACCAAAGGGCTTATCGGCATCCCTTCGACTACGCTCGGCAGGCTCTGAAGTGTGCCCTGACACCAGGCCCATCCGAAACGCGGTTTTCAGCAGCCTGGCGGGGCTCCGCGAGCCGATCTGGGCAGGAGTTCAAGCCCCCACGGTGATGTAAACTATTTTTCACAAACAATGCCACAACAAAAGATTCCCGTCGGAATACTTGGCGCTACCGGTGTAGTCGGTCAGCGATTTATCCAGATGCTTGAGGAACATCCGTGGTTCGAAGTAGCTTGGCTGGCGGCGTCTGACCGCTCGGCAGGACAAGCCTACGGAGACGCCGTGCGCTGGCGCCTGAAAACAGCGATCCCTGAACGTGTCCGCAAGATGCCGGTTTCGCCCGCGGGACCCGACGGCGCGCCACGAGTGATTTTTGCCGCGCTCGACTCCGGCATCGCACGCGAGCTGGAGCCGAAATTCGCCGCAGCGGGATGCGCCGTGGTCAGTAACTCGAGCGCCTTCCGCATGCAGCAGGACGTGCCGCTGGTGATCCCAGAGGTGAATCCGGACCACCTCGTGCTGATCGAGCAACAAAGCTGGCGCAAGAAGTCGGGCGGATACATCGTCACCAATCCCAACTGTTCCGCCATCGGACTGGTTGTGGCGCTTGCGCCTCTGCACCAGAAATTCGGGATCGAGTCGCTCTTCGTCACCACGATGCAAGCGGTCAGCGGAGCCGGATACCCCGGAGTCGCTTCCCTCGACATTCTTGGCAACGTGATTCCCTACATTCCCAACGAAGAAGAGAAGATGGAGGAGGAGACGAAGAAACTCCTCGGCCAGTTGAACGGGAGTAAAGTGCATAGCGCCGGATTTACCATGACGGCACACTGCAATCGCGTGGCAGTGGAAGACGGGCACACGGAATCGGTGTCGGTGAAGCTGAAGGAGAAGGTGGATGCCGAGGCGATTCTCGCTGCCTTCCGCGGTTTCCGCTCGCAGGCGCATGCACTGGGATGCCCGCTCGCGCCCCAGCACCCGATCGTGTACGACGCGGCGCCGGACCGTCCGCAGCCACGCTTTGATCTGGACCGCGGCCACGGGATGACGGTGAGCGTTGGGCGTCTGCGCCCGTGCGGCGTGTTCGACTACAAGTTCACCGTGCTTTCGCACAATACCATTCGCGGCGCAGCCGGCGCGGCCGTTCTCAACGCCGAACTCCTCAAGGTGCAGGGCTACTTGTCGTGAGTCCGGATGCGTTGTCAACTTACCCGACGGTGGTCGCACCGTGATCGTGATGAAATTCGGCGGCACCTCGGTTGAGGACGCTACCGCTATCGACCGCATCGCCGGCATCGTCAAGGGTCGGCTCGCCGAGCAACCGTACGTGGTGGTCAGCGCCATGTCGAAGGTCACCGACACATTGCTGGCCATGGCGGCTGCAGCAGGAAACGGCGACCGCGATAAGGCACTCGATCTCTGCCGGCAAGTGCGCGAGCGGCATTTCGATACGGCTGGTGAACTGCTGGGGACCGGTCTCTACACCGGGCTCCATTCCGAACTGCAATCTGAGTTTGACTCGCTCGAGCAATTGCTGCGCGGCATCTGCGCGGTGGGAGAACTCACGCCCCGGACTTCCGACTACGTAGTTTCGTTTGGCGAGCGGCTGTCGAGCATCATCATCACGGCGGCTTTTGCAGCCCGCGATTTGCCTGCGACGCTGGTGGATGCGCGACAGGTCATGGTCACCGATGGGCAGCACGGCCGTGCCATTCCCCAGGTCGAGGAAATCAACGAGCGGCTGCAACTCCACGTCCAACCCCTGATCGTCGACCGACGTGTCCCGGTGATGGGAGGGTTCATCGGTTCGACCCGCGAGGGTATCACGACGACGATCGGACGAGGCGGCTCGGACTTTTCGGCGGCACTGGTGGGTGCGGGATTGAATGCCGAGCGCATCGAAATCTGGACTGATGTTGACGGCATGAAAACGACCGATCCGCGCATTTGTCCGGACGCCCACCGAATCAAGGTAATCAGTTTCAACGAGGCTGCAGAATTGGCTTATTTCGGCGCCAAGGTGCTGCATCCTTCGACGGTGTTGCCCGCGGTCGAGAAAAATATTCCTGTGCTGGTGCTGAATTCGCGCAATCCGACAAATGAAGGTACGCGAATCCTGGCACACACGCCGAAATCGAAGTCCCTGTTCAAGGCCATCGCAGCCAAGCAGCGCATCACCATCATCGAGATCGTGGCAGCGCGCATGTTGATGGCGCACGGCTTCCTGGAGAAAGTGTTCGAGATTTTTGCGCGCCATCGTTGCGCGGTAGATATTGTGTCCACCTCGGAGGTCAGTATTTCGGTAACGGTGGATTCGAATGAGGCCATCCCGGCGATCGCTGCCGACTTGGAGAAGCTGGCGTACGTAAAGTTCTCGGGGCGGATGGCGATCATCTGCATGGTTGGAGAAAGTATCCGGGAGCGCCCCGGCGTTGCCGCACAGGTGTTCGATGCGATGAAAGACATCAATGTGCGGATGATCTCGCAAGGGGCCTCAGAGCTCAACATGTCGTTCGTAATCGATGAAGCGGACGTGCCGGGAGCAATCCAACGACTGCATAGCAGGTTCTTCAAGGAACTAGACCCCGAGGTATTTGATTGACGGCGCGCCCGCTCCATTTCGTGTTGTTGGGAAGCGGGAAGACCGGCTCCCTTGTAACCGAAGTTGCCGCGGAACGTGGGCATCGCACTACGGTCCTCACGGAGATCGAGAACGCCAGGGGGGCGTGGTTAACGAGTGAAAACTTGCAGGGCGTTGACGCAGTCATCGACTTCACGACACCTGACGCCGTGATGGCCAACATTGCGGCATGTGTCGCAGCAAAGAAACCGCTGGTTGTGGGCACCACGGGTTGGTACGGCGAATTGGAGCGCGTACGGCAGGAGGTCGAGCGCGCAGGTTCTGGCTTCGTCTTCGGGGCAAATTTCTCTTACGGCGTAAACCTGTTTTTCCAGATTGCGCGAGCGGCGGCGCCGGCCCTGCAACACGGATATGCCGGGCATATCACCGAGCGTCATCACGTCCACAAGAAGGACGCGCCCTCGGGAACAGCCGTGGCATTACAGCGCGTGGTGGCGCAGGCGTCCGGCGTTCAGACGGACATCACTTCGGAACGCGAAGGGGATGTCATGGGAGTGCACACCCTGGAACTGTCGTCGGCCGGCGATCGAATTGTCCTGACCCATGAGGTCAAGTCACGCCGCACGTTTGCCGAGGGCGCGGTCCTCGCAGCGGAATGGCTTGTGGGCAAAGCAGGCTTCTTCGACTTCAAAGATATTTTTGGCCAGCTCTGATTATTCACAGCCGGTTGGCCATACAATTCTGGGCGAGAGGTAATCAGGCGCCATGAAACTGCGTGGATGCGGCACCGCCCTGGTCACTCCGTTCAAGCGAGATGGCAGTCTCGACGAAATGGCGCTCCGCCAACTGGTGCGCTGGCAAGTCGACTCAGGCATCGATTTTCTGCTGCCGTGCGGGACAACTGGCGAGACGCCTACGCTGAGCCATGGCGAGTGGTTGCGCGTAATCGATGTGACGATTGACACGGTGCAGGGACGAGTGCCGATCATGGCAGGCGCGACCTCCAACAACACGCAGGAGGCCGTGGCCAGGGTGATGGAAATTTCGACCCGCAAGGGTGTTGATTTCATCCTGACCGCTACACCGTATTACAACAAGCCCACGCAAGAAGGCGTCTTCCAGCACTTTAGAGCGATTGCAGAGGTCTCGAAGAAGCCGCTGGTGCTGTACAACATTCCCGGCCGCACGGGAACCAACATCGAGACTGCCACGTTGCTGAGATTGGCAGAAATTCCCAACGTCATCGGTGCTAAGGAAGCCAGTGGCAACATCTCGCAAATCGCCGAGGTGTGCGCGTCGGTGCCCGAGGACTTCCTGGTGTTCTCCGGCGACGATGCAATCACGCTGGCCGTGATTGGACTGGGCGGAGTAGGGATCATATCAGTCGCCTCCAACGAAATTCCGGCCGAGATGACACGTATGACACAGGCCGCGCTCGCCAACAAGTGGGACATGGCGCGTCTGCTCTTCCGCAAGTATCTTCCTCTCATGCAAGCCAACTTCCTGGAATCGAACCCCGGGCCTGTGAAGGCTGTGCTGTCGATGATGGGACGCATCGAAGAGGTCTACCGCCTTCCCCTGGTGCCGATGAAACCGGAGAACCGGGCCAAGCTCGAGAAGGTGGTCACCGAAGTCGGCTTGTTGCAGCCCCACTCGGTGACCGTGCAGTAGAGGGACCTTCCTTCCTGGCGGGTGCTCGGGTGTGCCGGGTGCTCACTGGAGCCTCAGCAAGCCAGCATATATACTGCCCGCAACATGCACGACCTGCAAACAAGCATTGAACAACTCTATGCGGCGGGAGAGAGGGCGGCGTCTGACCCTACTGCCCGCGCCAGTTTCGAGAAGTTCCGCGATGCCTTGACATCGGGCACGGTCCGGGCCGCCGAGAAGGTGGACGGGAGGTGGCGAACGAACCCATGGGTGAAGAAGGGCATCCTGCTGGGTTTTCGCATTGGCGTGCTGACGGAGAGCGGCGACCCGCACGCGCTGACCTTCGTTGACAAAGACACCTATCCCATTCGGCGATTCATGCCTGAAGAGCGGGTGCGTGTGGTGCCGGGAGGTTCGTCGGTGCGGTCTGGGGCGTACGTCGCACCGTCCGTAGTGTGTATGCCTCCGATGTACATCAACGTTGGGGCATTTGTGGATGAAGGTTCAATGGTGGATTCGCATGCGCTGGTGGGATCGTGTGCGCAGGTTGGCAAGCGGGTGCACATCAGTGCGGCGGCACAGATTGGCGGAGTGCTGGAGCCGATCAACGCATCGCCCGTCATCATCGAGGACGATGTCCTGGTGGGCGGCAATTGTGGCGTATACGAAGGCACGCTGGTCGGCACGCTGGCGGTGCTGGCTGCGGGCGTGATTCTGACCCGCTCGACGCCGTTGTTCGACCTGGCGAAGGGAACGATTCATCGCTCGAGCGAGACCGATCCATTACGGGTGCCTGACGGCGCAGTTGTGGTGCCAGGTTCACGCGCAATCACCAAAGGAAAGGCCGGCGAGTGGGGTCTATCGCTGTATACGCCGGTAATCGTGAAATATCGCGATGAGCGAACCAACCGTGGAGTCGAGTTGGAAGACATACTGCGCTGAGACCTCCATGACTCCAGAAACAGGTCATCAAGACGAGCGGGTATTCCTGGTAATCGCCGCAGTCGCTGCAGCGGCGACGCTGCTGGTGTGGAAGACGTCAGGCTCGGCCACGCTGTTTCTGATCATGCGATGGCTGGTGCTGCTGACGCTGGCGACGTACGCGTCATTCCGGCGCACGCTTACCGCGTGGATCTTTGTCGCCATGCTGCTGGGAGCCGAGATTGGCCACGACTTGCCCACCGTGGCTACGAATTTGCGCGTGCTGGCGATGATTTTTTTGCGGCTGATCAAGACCATCATCGCTCCGCTGCTGTTCGCGACGCTGGTGGTCGGCATCGCGGGGCACGCAAACCTGCGGCAGGTCGGGCGGCTGGGGTTGCGCGCAATCGTCTACTTTGAAATTGTCACGACCATCGCGATCTTCCTGGGCCTGGGCGCGATCAACCTCACCAAGGCCGGCGTGGGAGTTCATTTGCCACCCAGTCCGGCCACGGAAAGCGTTGCGGTCAATAAGCTCAGCGTGGAAGAAACCATCCTGCACGTTTTCCCTGAGAACCTCGCCAAGGCAGTTGCGGATAACGCGGTGCTGCAGGTGGTGGTCTTCAGCCTGATATTCGCGGTCGCGCTCGCGATGGTACCCGAGCCGAAGCGCATCATCATGCTGGGCTTCTGCGACAGCCTGGCCGCAACGATGTTTAAGTTCACCGACATCGTGATGTACCTGGCGCCGATTGGAGTGGGCGCGGCCGTCGCCTATACGGTGGCCCACTCCGGACTCGGAGTCATCTCAAACTTGCTGAAACTGGTGCTGACGCTTTACGCAGCCCTGCTGGTTTTCGTCTTCGGCGTGCTGCTGCCGATCGCGCTGATGTTTCGGGTGCCGCTGAAGCGCTTCATAAACGCCGCGATCGAGCCGGTGACGATTGCCTTCGCTACATCGAGTTCCGAGGCCGCACTTCCCCGTGCTATGGAGGCGATGGAATCGATCGGCGTACCTCGGCAAATCGTGGCATTCGTGATTCCCACTGGATACAGTTTCAACCTCGACGGCAGTTCGTTGTACCTGTCGGTGGCGGCGATTTTCGTCGCTCAAGTCGCGGGAATTCATCTCAGCTTCGGACCGCAACTGGCTTTGGTGCTGATCTTGATGCTGACCAGCAAAGGAGTGGCTGGGGTTTCGCGAGCCTCGCTGGTGGTCCTGCTGGCCACCGCCGGTTCAGTGGGACTACCGACAGAGCCGGTGTTTCTGCTGTTGGGTGTCGATCAACTGCTCGACATGGCGCGAACCGCCGTCAACGTTCTGGGCAATTGCCTGGCGACAGTTGTGGTGGCGCGGTGGGAAGGAGAGTTCGACGACAGCTATGTGTCGGCGGTGGAGCGGGCAGCGGTCTCAAGATAAAGCGTGGCGACCGCGATCACATCTGCGGTCAATGCTTCATGGCTGCGGAAGCAGTGGCACTCCGGCTGTAGCAAGATACTGCCGCCGCGTCTTCAAATGCCGCTGCCGAAAGTGACGAACGGCGCGCTCGCCCCACACCCTCATGAAGTAATAGTTCAGTCCGGCCCCGATGACAGAACTCACCACCGGAATCAGCCGGGCCGTCCATTTTTCGACCATTTCCGCACTGGCGCTAGTGGCGATGCGCTGGATGACCCGCGGAATGAATCTTGAGACCACCTGCCTCTCGACCAGGTCACGGCTGATATCGACACCGGCGGCGCTCGCCGCGGCCACCCAAAGCTCGGCTTCTTCGCTTTCCGTGTTGTATTGGAAGCCGTAAATCAGGCTGAGCTTCTGGATCATGCGAATGGTTATGGCGGCCAGAATGCCGAGATCCGGAAGGATGGTAAACATGCCTCCCATGCCGAACCCCGCGCCCTCAACGGCAGCGACTCGCATGCTGCCGGCGATTGTCTCTTCAGCGATCTGATCGAGAATTGCAAGGTCGACGGAGTAAACGCCGTTGTAGGTGAGCGCTGGCAGGTCGTAAGCCATGCGGAGGTGCTGAAGATACCTGCTGGGATCAACCTTCACGGTCTCATAGGCCTTCATAAACGCACTGCGAATCGCGCCTTCGAGACCGCGCCGTAACGCGGAGTTTCCCGAGCCGTTGCCGGTGCTTTTCATACGCTTTCCAGTATAGGTAATTTCCACGGCATTCCGTCAAACCCCTGCAGTTCCGCCCTACGACGCTGTGCTAGCATCGAAGCTACGGATGCCCATTGGAAAGCTACATGTAGTCCCGCTGGGAGGACTCGGCGAGTTTGGCATGAACTGCATGGCCATTCGCTGGGCCGACGACATTATTGTGATCGATGCCGGACTCATGTTTCCGGAAGCCGAGCTGCTGGGCGTCGATATCGTCGTGCCCGATATCACCTATTTGACGGAATACCGCGAGCACGTGCGCGCCATCGTGCTAACACACGGTCACGAGGACCACATCGGGGCCCTGCCCTGGATCCTGTCAGAGTTGAACATCCCGGTTTACGGCACCGAGTTCACCCTGGCCTACGTGGAAGGAAAATTGGAAGAGCACGGCCTGCTGGATGACGCCGAACTAAACGAAATTCAAGCTGGCGAGCCATTCAAGATCGGCCCATTTACGATCAGCCCAATTCAGGTGACGCACAGTCTGGTCGACTGTGTCGCACTGGCCATCCACACGCCGCTGGGCGTGCTGATTCACACTGGGGACTTCAAAGTCGACCCGACGCCCACCGACAATCGTCTCTTTGATCTGCATGCCTTTGCGGAGTACGGAAAGCAAGGGGTGCTGGCGCTATTCCAGGATTCAACCAATGTGGAGCGCCGGGGCTACACGCCGAGCGAGCGCGCGGTACGGGCGCGTTTTGAGGAGATCTTTGCGCGCACCAAGCGGCGTCTGTTCATATCGTGTTTTTCGTCGTCGATCCATCGCATTAAGCTGACAATGGAGCAGGCCGTCGAACACGGACGCAAGGTCGCTCTGGTCGGACGCTCGATGATGGAGTCGGCCGAGATCGCGCAGGACCTTGGCTATATCGATTTGCCGGACGGCACGTTGATCCATCCCGCCCAGATTCGGGACCTGCCTCCGGAGAAGGTCTGCGTGCTCATCAGCGGTACGCAGGGCGAGCCGATGTCGGCACTATCGCGGGCGGCGGTTGACAATCACAAGCATGCGCGCATTCTTGCCGGCGACACGGTTGTGCTGTCGTCCCGGATCATTCCTGGCAACGAAAAAGCGATCTATCGAGTGATTGACCACCTTTTCCGCCGCAGTGCACACGTTATCTACGACGATGGTTCGACGCCACCCGTTCACGTCAGCGGTCACGCCAGCCAGGAGGAACAGAAGCTCATCATCAATCTGGTGAAGCCGCAGTACTTCATCCCGATTCACGGCGAATACCGGCAACTCAAGCTGCACGCGGAACTGGCGGCATCGATGCACGGTTCGGTTGGGCAGGTGATGATGATCGAAAGCGGTGACATTCTTGAGTTCGACGAGCTGGGAGCCAGGAAAGCGGGACGCGTCGCGGTCGGGCGTATCTGCATCGATTCCAATTCCATGGGCGACGTGGTCGAAGACCTGGTGATCCGCGATCGCCGTCATTTGAGCGAGGACGGTATCGTGCTGCCGATCATCGCGATCAACAAACTGACAGGCAAG
>Ga0306926_10002638_pt1 | contig 18279 bp, 16 predicted proteins | sample flu12Cox44000178_FD_203759 | JGI IMG/M metagenome (GOLD analysis project Ga0306926, IMG submission 203759) | Lab enrichment of tropical soil microbial communities from Luquillo Experimental Forest, Puerto Rico - flux8day.12C.oxic.44.000.178 (v2)... | ecosystem: Environmental > Terrestrial >... | reverse complement strand
GGGCTATCGTCATCTATCGCCAGGAGGTTCGTCCGTTTACCGACAAGCAGATCGAGCTTGTCAGCAATTTCGACAACCAGGCGGTCATCGCTATCGACAACACGCGGCTGCTGAACGAGCTGCGTGAATCCCTGCAGCAGCAGACTGCCACCGCCGACGTGCTCAAGACGATCAGCAGCTCGCCTGGCGACTTGCAACCAGTGTTCGACGCGATGCTGGAGAACGCTACCCGCATCTGCGAAGCTAAATTGGGTAATCTGTTTCTGCGGGAAGGGGACGACTTTCGCGCGGTGGCGGTGCACGGCGAGTCCGGCTACGCCGACTGGTACCGGCGGGACCCGATGGTTGTCATGCGCGATCACCCAATCAGTCCACTCGACCGCGTCATCAAAACTAAACAAGTCATCCACATACCCGACCTTCTGCGCGACCAAAGCTATCTTGACCGTGCCCCCCGCATTGTCTCGCTCGCCGACTCTGCCGGCGCACGAGCGATAGTCGTTGTGCCTATGCTCAAGGAATCTGAGCTAATAGGCGCCATAGCCATCTATCGTCAGGAGGTACGGCCGTTCACCGACAGGCAGATCGAGCTACTTACGAATTTTGCCGCCCAAGCCGTCATCGCCGTCGAGAACACGCGGTTGCTCAACGAGCTGCGCGAATCGCTGCAGCAGCAGACCGCAACCGCCGACGTGCTCAAGGTCATCAGCCGCTCGACATTCGACCTCACGTCCGTGCTGCAGACGCTGGTCGAATCCGCTGCGCGACTGTGCGATGCCGACGCAGCGACCATTACCCGACAGAAGGACGGCCGACTCGTGCGTGGCGAGTCTTATGGTTACTCCCCCGAGTTTATCGAGCAGCTCAGGGCTTTGCCGGTCGAGCCGGGACGAGGCACGACCATGGGGCGCGTCTTGCTCGATGGCAAAGTGGTTCATATCGAGGACGTGGTGACCGATCCCGATTACGCGCTCAGGGACGCACAGAAATTGGGCGGTTACCGGACGATGCTGGGAGTTCCGATGCTGCGCGAGGGGGTGCCGATCGGCGTGCTGACGTTGACGCGCCAGCAGAAACGACCATTCACCGGGAAGCAGATCGATCTGGTGACAACCTTTGCTGACCAGGCTGTGATTGCCATCGAAAACGTGCGGCTGTTCGACGAAATTCAGGACAAGAGCCGCCAGCTCGCCGAGGCGAGCCAGCACAAGTCGGCGTTCCTTGCCAATATGAGCCATGAGCTGCGCACGCCGCTCAACGCCATCATCGGGGTGAGCGAGATGCTGCGTGAGGATGCCGAGGTGGCAAAACAGGACCTTGAGCCGCTCGATCGCGTGCTCGGCGCGGGCCGGCATCTCCTTGCGTTGATCAACGACATTCTCGACCTCTCCAAGATCGAGGCCGGGCGAATGGAGCTGCAACTCGAAACGTTCGCGCTCGCGCCGCTGATCGCCGAAGTGGTCAAGACCATCGAGCCGCTGGCAGCGAAGAACACCAATCAGGTCGCCGTCAAATGCGATAGCGCGATCGGGACGCTGCATGCCGACCAGATGCGGTTACGGCAGGCGATGCTTAACCTCATGAGCAACGCCAATAAATTTACGGAGCGCGGCACCATCACGGTCGATGCGCGGCAAGGACAGGAAAACGGCCGCGACTGGGTTACCATCGCCGTCACTGATACCGGCATCGGCATGACGCCGGAGCAGATGGACAAGCTGTTCCGGGAGTTCTCGCAGGCCGACGCATCGACGACGCGCAAATACGGCGGCACCGGGCTTGGGCTCGCGATCAGCAAACGCTTCTGTCAGATGATGAACGGCGACATCACGGTCGAGAGCGAGCCCGACCGCGGCTCGACCTTCACGATCCGGCTGCCGAGAATTGTTGATGACGCGGTGGCTGCCTGTCCTCCCACATAGAGAGGCATGACTGACCGACGCAAGGTCAAAATCGCGCGCGGCGCGCATCGATCTGCGGGCAGCGTTCACGACGGCCAACGGCAAGGTCCGATCCATCAGCATGGATTCGCAGCAGCCTGTCGTCGACGGCTCGACCGATTTCAGGTGAGGGCGCTCGAACGCTTCAGGGCTAATGGTGATCGATTCAATCGAGCTTGATGCCTGCCTCGCCGACAACCACAGCCGCCCGATCGATATCGGATTTGACTTGAGCGGCAAATTCCGCCGGCGTACTGCCGACCGCAGTAAACCCAAAGACCGCAAAGCGTTCTTGCGTTTGCGGTCGGGCAACGAACTCCGCCATGCGCCGTGCGAGCAGATCAACGATCGACGGCGTCGTCCGGGCCGGCGCTACGAGGCCGATCGTCAGCTCCGACTCCTGGCCTGCAAGACCGCTCTCCGCCATGGTTGGCACGTCTGGAACGATGGAAGATCGCTTGGGGCTGGTGATGGCCAATGCATGCAGCGTGCCCTCCTTGATGAATGGAACTGCCGGAGGGAGCCCGATATAGCCGACCAGGGTGTGGCCGGCAGCCGTCGAGCTGAGGATGGGCGCTGCACCCGGGAAGGGGATGCGGACAATCGGAAGCTTCAAGGTGAGGCGGAAAAGCCGTTCCGTATTCAGCAGATTTTGGCCCAGACTCATTGATGCATAGCTGTATTTTGCAGGATCTGCGCGCGCCAGCGGCACAAACTCCTGGACCGTGGTTGCCGGAACCGACGGATGCAGCAGAAGCACCGACGGCGACCGTGAAATGATGCTGATTGGGACGAAACTCTTGAGCGGGTCGTAGCCGACCTTGGCCGATATCACTGGCGCAATCGCGAAATCGCTGGTCGCTACCATCAACGTATACCCGTCGGCCGGCGCAGCGGCGACCATCACGGCGCCGCGCACGCCGCTTGCCCCGCTCACGTTCTCCACGAAAAAGTCCTGGCCAAACGATTGGGTGAGCATTTGAGCAGCCAGGCGGGCGATGAGATCGGTCGGACCACCCGCCGGATAGGGTACGATGATGCGTACAGAACGGTTCGGATAGTCGGCGTCTTGAGCAGGGCCGGTGCTGACCAGCAGCGCGCAGCCGAAGAGCACGGCGACGAGATTTCGAGGTCGCATTACAGCACCCACTTGGTCAGTTCGTGAGCGCGCTGTCCGATATGGTTGCCATGCGCCCCTCCCGGGGGCCATGCCCATGCAATGGAAGACGTTACCACACTTTGATCGCGCGGTCTGCCACCATCGTCGCCGTCCGGTTACCCTCGAAAGCTCTCCGTGCAAGCGGACATGCCCGCCCTCACACTGTGTGCCAATTTGCGGCGCGGGATGCGCGTGCGCCGGATCAGGTTGCGAGTGGTCTCGCGAAGAATAACGTGCCCGCGACAGGTGTTTCGTAGTAGGGCTCTATCGGTACGAACCCCGCCTCCTTGTAAACGGAGATCGCCGCGGCCATGGTCGGCAGAGTATCCAGCCGCATTTCGTTGTACCCGATCCGCACCGCTTCCTCGATGATTGCAGCGATCAGCGCCCTGCCGAGACCAAGGCCACGCGCCTGAGGTGAGACGTAGAGCCGCTTCATCTCACAGCACCCGTGAGGTTTGATCGGCCGAAGGCCGACGCATCCCAACGGCTTTCCACGGCGGTCGCGCGCAAGGACCAATTCACCAGCCGGCGTCGCGTATTCGCCGGGCAAGGTCGCCAGCTCCGTGGCAAAATCCTGATAGCCAAGATCGACCCCAACTCCGGATGCGTAGGCACTGAACAACTGCACTGTGGCTTCAAGATCAGCGGCCGATCTGACTGGTTTTATTTGGAACAAGGTCATCTTGTCGGCAGGCCGCAGGTCATGAATCGAGGCGGGGCGCTGTCGGCGTCTCCGGCGCGTGCAACGGAAAGGATAGCACGGCCTCGATCGCGATCTCGCCCCTGTCGGTGAACTTGATCGCATTGCCCGCTAGGTTAGCAGGACAAGTCGTGGTAGGGCTCCCGCATGAAAACCTCGAAGGATCGGATTCTCACCACCCACACCGGCAGCCTGCCGCGGCCCAAAGCCCTGACCGAGCTCATTCTCACGCGTGAGACTGGCGGCGCGGTCGATGCGGCGCGCTTCGAAACCGAAGCGGCAAAAGCGGTCGACGATGTGGTCGGAAAACAGGTTGCCGCCGGCATCGACATCGTGAGCGATGGCGAGATGAGCAAGCCTTCCTACACGACCTACATTCGCCATCGCGTAAGCGGCATCGGGCCGGATCCGCGCGCCGCGGAGAAGGGGCGCGACATCATGGTCGGCCGCGATATGCTGGAGCATCCGGATTTCGCGCAGCAGCGCGGTAATTTCAGCGACGTGCCGTTTCCCGGCTGCATTGGCGAATTGCGCTATGAGGATCGTGGTCCGCTCGAGCGCGATCTCGCGCATCTCAAGGCCGCCGCCGACAGGTGGCACCCGGCCGAAGTTTTCATGACCGCACCGTCGCCGGGAATCTTGACCCGCTTCATCATCAACCTGCATTACCCGAGCGAGGATGCCTACCTGGCCGCTCTGGCCGGCGTGATGCAGACCGAATATCGCGCCGTCGTGGAGGCGGGATTCCTGCTGCAGATCGATGCCCCGGATCTCGCCTCCGCGCGCAACAATCAGTACCGGCATCTCTCGGATGATGAATTTCGAAGCCGGATCGCGGAACGCAATATCGCCATGCTCAATGCGGCCACAGCGGGCCTGCCCCCCGATCGCATGCGGCTGCACATCTGCTGGGGCAATTACGAAGGCCCGCACACGCACGATCTGCCGCTCACCAGGATCATCGACATCGCGTTCAAGGCGATACCGCAGGCGATCAGCATTGAGGCGGCCAATCCGCGGCACGACCACGAATGGGAGGACATGCAGGCGGTGAAAGTTCCCGAGGACAAGATTCTCATTCCCGGCGTGATCGACTCCACCAACAATTTTGTCGAGCATCCGCGGCTCGTCGCGCAGCGTCTTCTTCGCTACGCGCAATTCCTCGACCGTGAAAGGCTGATCGCCGGGATCGACTGCGGCTTCGGTACGGCGGTGCGCCGAGCGCCCAAGGTGACCGACAGCATTGTCTGGGCAAAGCTGCGCGCGCTGCATGATGGTGCCGAGCTCGCCAGTAAACGGCTGTGTGCATCGTAGCTGGATAGAGCGCACCAACGCGCACGCGCCGCTGCTGGTCGAGCTGCATCAAATATTTCTCCGTACAGGTTTAACCACTGGTTGGGTGGTGAGGATCGCTGCACGATAGGTAACGTGGACGTTGTCGCCGTCGAGATGAACGGGAATCCCGAGGCGACCATCAGCCGCCGACGCCCTGAAAGTCTTGACGATTTCGATCTCGTCGCCAGGATTCGGGAACGCCCGAGCGAGCAGGTCCCGTACCTCAACCCGCAGCTCGTACAAAGTGGTCCTCGGCTCTGGTAACCCGACCCGAGCAAACAAATCCAGCAAGGCAGATAAGCTCAGCGATCTGACGTGCGAGGGGTCACGTAATCGCTCGACACGGTTGAACTCCGCCGCTTGTTGGTAATCCTCAGGTGCATAGGCATCGACGACGACAATGCGCCCCTTTGCCGCGCACACTCGAGCCATCTCCCGAAGCGCCGCCGCAGGATCGATCAGATGATGAAATGAATAGCGTGTGACCACAGTAGTGAAGCTCTCAGCGGCATACGGCAGTGAGTATATGTCGCCCTGATGCCAGTCGACATTGCGCACGCCTTGCTCCGCCGCAAGCAGACGTGCGCGGTCGAGCATCGCGGGGGTCATGTCGATCCCGATTACTCTCCCCGCGTACGGAGCGAAGGCACAAACGACGAGACCTGGCCCACAGGCGACATCGAGAACTATGTCTTTCGGACTGGGTTGAACCGCGTCCACAATCATATTCAACGCGCCTTTGTCGCTGATCATGGCGGCGGCACTGAAGGGCAATGCCTGGCGGGAAAACTGGCCTAGGATTACCTCCCGATGTGTCGCCATATCCAATTCTTCCCACCGTCTATGGTCGTCACCGCGCATCCATATAAACACCAGGGTAACACTTTTGGGCACGACTTGAACGCGGCCAGCATGTCTCAGCAGGGTCATGTATGGACGGCGCCCGCCGTGCGAGGGAAAAGAACCCGCCGTGCGAGGGAAAAGAATCTGACGCAAAAACCGTTTTGCGGGATGTAAGCCGCGCTGCCGCACGCGCCAAAAAACCATCTAGTTTTTGTTCTTTCCCGGACCGGGTTTCCACACAATCGAGCCTCAATTTGTCAGAATGCTTGGAAATTATCGAGTAAGGAAAATGATGAGGTTAGGGATGCGAGGATTTCAGAGGTGGAGCTTAGAAGCGACGGAGCTTGAATACACGATTGCGCGTCGTGCGGCACCGGACGAAGTCTTGGCTGAACGGGAAGCTGTGTGGACGGCGGAGTGGACGCCGAACATGGTGGTTCTTGGCGACCCGCTGCCTGGGCGTTCGGCGCTGGATGCGAAGCGTCGCAAGTCTCCAAACTGACTTTCCATTACGCGCTCCGTAAGGTCACCCGGCCGTTGGCGCGGTCGTTCTCCGACCACTCCGACGATCGGCAACGGGGTATCGACGCCCCCCTCAGGCGGCCACGCCACGGGCGTTCCACTCGCTGCCACCTGCAGCATGCGGCGATTATTCCCTGGCGCCGACCTGATTGCCACCATTCACAATGAAATCGGGTGGATCGTCGTCAATCCTGACATCGTCAATGGGCTTCGAACGCCGATTAGCAACCCGAGGGTTCTTGGCTTCATTGGAGCATTTGGAGCCCGTATTACAGGCAACATGCCAATCGGGGGTGGGTGTCGCTATAGTGGGGAAGGGCATTGTGACGGCGCACCCGGCCAGCATGGTCATCGCTGCGGCTGCAGCGGCAAACTTCATGATGCTCGGACTACCAGGCGCTTCGAGGTCTGAGATCAGCATGTGACCGCCTCTCCCCTCCGTATGCAGTGTGGCCTCCGTATGCAGTGTGGGCGAGGTGATCTAAATGCGCGTTAAAGCGTTTCCTCAAATTGCAATGGTTTGGCGGGAAGAAAGAATCCTCTAATTTGCCGCTGGGACACGGTGCTCGCCTTTGTACCTGATACGGTAATCTGTTGACGATCCCCTGAGCGAGGCTGGAGTGTCCCCTCCGCGCCACGGAAAAACGGAAATAGCACCGGCGGCTCGGTAAAGCCGCGCGCCCGGCTTTTCATGTGATATAAACAGTCTCGCGAAAGCCTCTCGTGGGCGTTTCGCATGTTGCGTAAGCAGTCCCGATCCGGGGCTGTTCGCGGGGGCCCCGGCGGGAGCGTAGTGTTTCCCACCGGGGCCTACTAGCGGCTCAAAATTGCAGGGAGGCGCAATTTCGCGAGTCGCTCATCGCAATATATCGCATTCACTCACTGCCAAGTGTGATGACCATCACAAAAATGCGTGAAGACGTTGCCCTGGGATGTGGAGCGCGCGTGGGAAGTAACGCTCAGCAACAACGTCGAAAGCACCAGCTATCGATGTTCAGTGCAACCATAACAATACCGATGCCGGTGACGAGCGCCGCAAGCGCTACGAGATCGTAATCCAGCCGGTGTCCCCCATTTTGGTTTAGCCTTTAAGGAGGCGCGGTCCGATTTAGGTCAATGCCGGCGGACCCACCGTGACGGGGCTGTGAGCAATCGCAGCAAGGCAACCCCTATTCGGTAACATGGGGGGTACCTTCAAAAAAATAGCCCCGCCGGTACGCGCGGGGCTACTACAGTACATCGTTCTCGGGTGGGCAGGGTGAGAACGACGGCTAAAGCTTATCAAGGAGATTGTCCAAATTAGGATCGGCGGGCCTGCGCAAGCAGCCCGATCAGAAAAGAATGGCCCCCGACCATCTCGGGGGGTGAGTGATCAGGTCGAGGGCCAACAGTCGCCGCTCTCGCGAACCCCTCGGACCGCGGGCGGCAAGGAGCGCGCTCTCAGTCGTCGCGCATCGCCTGCTTTGGACGGACCAAGTGCGCTTAAGGTTCACTGGCAACCCAGCCCTTGCGCCGAAATCCGCCGGTCTGTCCCGCAGAGTCAAAAACCAGGCAAATCGCACTGGCAAGCCCGTCGGGTGTATTCCACGCCCGGCCGCTCTCGCCAATACTCATGCCGCGGGTCGTGGCGGCCGTGCCAGGCCCGTGGCGAAGGCGATCAGCAGGCCGGCAACGTTCGGCAGGATCGCCATCAGAGCAAGTCGCAAATTCAAAATATCATCGGCGGTGGGCTTGAGGCCAACCCACGTCGCCAGCCGCAAAGCCGCGGTAACCTGCGGGTCAGCAACGCTGATGCTCGCAACGGTCGGAACGGGGTCAGCAATGGCTTTTTTAAGCGCGTCCAGTGCCACCCGCTCGTCCCCCTCTCGGTCGCGGCAACGCTGACCGCGGATCGCGCACTCGGCTTCCCGCGCCTTTGCGGCTGCCGTCGCAGCAAGCTGTGCCGCGGCAATTCCATCCTCGTGCTGTTTCCCCAAGCTCGACGACGTTGCGATAATGGCTTGCCGCACGGCGGCAGTATCGCTGGTGTAAAGCTCCACGAAACCAAGTGACGCCAGTGCGGCCAGCGCGGCAGCAACCGTCCACGTCGTCCAGGCGGACGCGGCCAGCACTGGACGGCGCGCATGCCATAAGGCAACGGCAGCAGCCGGCAAGACTAACACCAGCAGATCCCCACCCAGCGCCAACCAAGCGAACGTTACCGACGCGGGCGTTGTTGTGCCGAAGCGCCACCCGGTCTGGCCGTTGATGGCAAGGGCCAGTGCCCCAATCGCAACTGCGATGCCGGCCAAAACAACGATGCCGAGGGTCCGGCCGCTGCCGGGAAGCGGGATGGGGGATAGCGGCGTATTTTTTGTCGGCGCGGATGGCGTTGGCACCCAGCCGCGCGCCAGCCGCCGGCGCACGGTGGCTCGCGAGATTTTGTACTCGCGCGCCAGCGCGCTCACGTTGAACGTTGTTGGTATCGGGATGGGAAGCGTAGACCTGCTGGCAGCCATTGAAGTCGCTCCTACCGTGTTTTGTGGCCGGGGGATCGCTCGGTTTGACGTCGAGTCGGCCTGCGGCGACCGTTCGCGACGCTGGCTCTGATCTGCCGACCGATCAGGACCAGCCTCCGCCGAACGAATCAAAGGTGAGGGAATCACGTCTCGCCGATACTGCCGATGGTCATGAGCCCGTTTTCAACAGCATTGGTCAAACGCATATGCCTCCAGACAGGAACTCAAGGTTTTTGACCCGCATTCCCGGCCGGTCGAATGCCCGTGTTTTTGATCGATCCCGGCCAATCCTGACTTTGGGCCGCCGAAGCGACAGTCCCTCCACGCTCGCGGGGCGACCGGCGAAACCAGGAAGATCGTCAGCGATGACGCCCCCATTTCGCGAGGACTGCTGCACTGTCAAGACAAGGGCTGCCGGCTCCCTCCGCGCAACATAATACCGCGCTTTGATCGCATACGCCGCGGCCACGTCAAGCTCGGAGGACAGGTCGTTATCGTCCGGTTACCCACCGCAACTCTCGTGAAGCAGACACGCCAGCACTCGCACTGTGTGCCACTTCCGGACTCATGCACTGCAACAAATAACTGTCCAAATGTTTACTCGATTACCTTGTCGGCGCGCAGGACCAGCCCGGCGGGGATTTCGTGGCCGATCGCCTTGGCGGCCCGCAGATTGAGCACAAATTCAAACCTTGTCGGCTGCTCGACGGGAAGCTCGCCGGGATTGATCCCGCGCAGCACCTGGATGAGCAGCCGTGCCAATTGACGGAACCATTGCGTGATGCGCGGGCCGTAACCTGCGAGGCCACCTTGCTCCGCCATCTCCGGCCATTGGTAGATCGCAGGTAATCGCAATTCCGTAGCGCGCGCCAGCACGGTTTGCCGATTGAAGAAGAACAGCGGCGTTGCCAGGACGTTGAGAGCCTGAACGCTCGCCACACTCGCCTCGTTCATCGCCGGTGCGATCTCTTCCGGGGTGGTTGCAGAAAAGACCAGAAGCTCCACGTCGCGTGCGCGCGCCGCCTCTTTCAGATCCTGGAGGTGCGGAGGAGTGGAGACGTGAGGATCGGATAGTGCGGCGATCCGGCGAATGCCGGGCACCGCCTCCATAATGAGGTCCTGCCGCTTGCCGTCGAGCTCCGGCGCGAGCAAGCTCACCCCGGTGGTATTTCCGCCGGGACGCCGCATTGACGTCACCAAGCCGTCTTCCACCATGTCGTCGCTCGCGGCGAGTATCGGGATCGTTTTCGTGGCGGCCTGGGCGGCGCGGGCGGCGATCGGTCCGGCGGCAATAATCGCGTCGGGCGCGGCTCGCACGAGCGCCGCAGCTGCTTCGCCCAGCAGCTCGTTGCGAATACCAAATCCCGGGATAACGCTGAGATTTTGGCCCTCGACGAAGCCGAGGCCGCGCAGCTCCTCGAAGAAAGCCACGTACATCGGCTCCTCGCGCGGCGCCGCTGACACGAAGCCGATGCGGTAAATGCGGCCTGCTTCCTGCGCGCAGAGGGAGAGCGGCATGGAAACTGATGCCGCCGCGCCGCCGAGCAGCGTGATGAATTCGCGTCGCTTCATTCGATGATCTCATCAGCGCGGGCGAGCAGCGTTGGCGGCACTTCGAGACCGAGAGCCTTCGCGGTCTTGAGGTTGATGACCAGCTCGTACCTGGTCGGCGCCTGCACCGGCAGGTCGGCGGGTTTCTCGCCCTTGAGGATGCGATCGACATACCCGGCGGCCCGCTGGATCGGATCATGCGTGTTGGGTCCGTAGCTCATCAGCCCGCCGTCTACCGCGTAATAACGATAAGGATAAACCGACGGCAGGTTATGACGAGCGGCAAGACCGATTATGAGCTTGCGTCGAGCTGCCGTGCCGCCGGCTGTGACGATCATTCCGCCGTTACCGGCACGTGCGAACTCTGTCACGGCGCGCTCGATTTCGGCGGTATCGCGCACGTCCAAGGGGGTGAGCTCAACGTCAAGGGATTGCGCTGCCGATCGAACAGCTGCAAATTCTCCAATGCCGGCTGCCGAGGCGGGATCGCGAAATACCACGGCTCGGGTCACGCGGGGCGCGATTTGCTTGAGCAATTCGGCCCATTTTCCGCTCATGCTGTACTCGAAATTCGAGAAGCCGGTGATATTTCCGTCCGGGTGAGCCATGCTTTGGACGAAGCCCGCACCAACCGGATCGGGAACGTTCACGAACACGATCGGGATAGTGCGGGTGGCCTGCTGTAGCGGGGCAACCGCCACACTGCCTACGCTCACTATCACGTCTGGCGCGAGTGCGATCAGCTCCGCCGCGTATCGGCGAAGGCGGTCGAGATCGCCCCCAACCTGGCGAATTTCGATCTTCAGATCGCGGCCGACTGCCCACCCTAGCTGCTGGAGAGCTCGCACGAACGCTGTATTCCGTGCCTGCGCCTCCGGATCGTCCGGTCCGAGGATGTTCAGTATGCCAACGAGGCGTATGTGCTCGGCGGATTGCGCACTTGCCGCAAGCGGCCATGCAGCTGCACCTCCAAGCAGCGTGATGAGCTCACGCCGTTTCAATTGATCAAATTGCATTCGTCGCCCCCGAGCCGAGAGGTTATGCAGCATAGCGAGATAGCAAAGGTCAGGAGCCTCGTGGAGCGGTGCGACAATCTGTCGTTGGCGAGATCGGCCTTAGTCCGGCTGCGGGCCATGGACGGAGGCAAATGTTCAGCTTCACTAGAACGGCCAATTTGGCTCTTACCAAATGCCCGGGATGAGCCGCCATCGGACCCGCGCGGCGTAATCCGAATAGCCCGCAAGCTCTGCTTGAAGGATTCGGTCCTCCGTGATGGCGCGATGGAGCAGAAACGGCAGGCTGAAGATCACAACGAGCGCGGCCGCGAGCCACGATCCGAGCGCGGGTCCGCTTGCCGCCAGGATCACAATCCCGGCGGTATATCCGGGATGGCGGACGAAGGCGTAGGGTCCCGTGGTGACGACGTGCTGGCCGCGGTCGGTCTGGATGCGAATGACCGAGGAGAAAAACCGGTTCACGCGCATAGCCCATAATGCCAGGGCGTAACCGGCGGCGACCGCGAACAGGCAAATGCCTTGCAGCCAGCCGGGCACATCGTCGCTCCAATGGAAACGGCCATGGTCAAGCCCGGCAACAATCCAATGCATGAACAGAACGATCGAGAAGACCCTCAACGAGAGCGGCGGCTTGTTGCCGCCCGGGCGCATGCGTTCGCGCAGGAGGTCCGGGTCGAGCACCGCGAACGAAACGATCATCACCGCGGCGAAGATTGCGAGATAGGCCCAAAAGCCCGGCATGGCGACCGTGCCGGCCGCTGCGAACAATGCGGCGGCCACGGCGACCACGAACAAGCCTGCCTTGAGGTAAGCCGAAAAGGGCATCTTCTTATAGAGCGCGGCCTAGGCGATGAGAACGACCAGCGTCACAAAAGCCGCCGCAGTGATCACAAACAAAATGGCCAGCGTGCCGGCGAGCAAGAGCAGACCATCTTGCTTTCTTCCTTCTAAGTCGCGGAGGGACTGGAATGAAACTTCGCCGCCGACAATTCCTGCATCTCGCCGTGGGCGCTGCCGCACTGTCGGCTTTGTCGCGGATCGCACGAGCGCAAGCCTATCCATCGCGGCCAATCCGCTGGGTGGTTGGCTTCGTTCCGGGTGGTGCGACCGACATCATTGCGCGGCTGATGGGACAATGGCTTTCCGAACGGCTCGGCCAATCGGTTGTCATTGAGAACCGGCCGGGCGCCGGTAGCAACATCGCGACCGAGGTGGTCGTGAATGCGCCCCCCGACGGATACACACTCCTGCTTGTCGGTCCGACCCACGCCGTCAATGCCACGCTCTACCCAAAGCTCAATTACAACTTCATTCGCGATATTGCGCCGATCGCCAGCATTAGTCGCGAGCCTCTCGTCATGGTCGTTAATCCGTCGGTTCCTGCCAAGACGGTCCCTGAATTCATTGCCTATGCCAAAGCCAATCCGGGCAAGCTCAATATGGCGTCGTCCGGCATTGGAACCTCGGTCCACGTCGGCGGCGAGCTGTTCAAGATGATGACCAGCATCAACATGCTGCACGTGCCCTATCGCGGCGCGGCGCCTGCGATTACCGATCTTATCGGAGGGCGAGTGCAGGTGATGTTCGCCACGCTGCCTTCCTCAATCGAGTATATCAAGGCCGGTAATTTGCGCGCGCTGGCGGTAACTACGGCAAGGCGAACTCCGGCATTGCCGGACGTGCCGATCGTGGCCGACGTTCTGCCCGGCTACGAGGCGAGCGCAGTGTACGGCGTTGGCGCGCCGCGCAACACGCCTGTCGAGATCGTCGACGAGCTCAACAAAGAGATCAATGCCGGTCTCGCCGACCCCTGGATGCAAGCGCGGCTCGCCGATCTTGGTGGAACAGTGCTTCCCGGCACGCCTGCGGATTTCGCAAAACTGATCGCCGAGGAGACCCAGAAATGGGCCAAGGTGGTGAAATTCTCGGGAGCGAAGCCGGAATAGACAGCCGGACATACTGCCGTTCCGCGAATGCCTCCGACTTCCGCTTCGGGGTCAACAGTTCGCATAACCCCCTGGCGAGCGCGTCAATCATTACCGCTAGACCCTCTGAAACCGGCCGTAAATTCAACCCGTGGTACACCCGGCGAACGGCCAGGCAGTGCCAGGAGGAGGCATTGAAGCTGATTTTATTTGACCTCGCCATAAGACCAGCCGGTGGCTGGCGCATTCGAGGAGGCCGTCGCTTCCGCCGAAACAGGTCCGCCAGGATTTTCGGCCGCAACTGGTTCTTCCTTCCTTTGCTGCCTCTTGGCCGACTTCCCAACCGGCTGAAGGTCTGCATGTACCGGGTTGGGGACAAACCGGGGGCTGGAAAATACTCCCGTTTCGGAACGCACCGAGATAGTTTGGGGCTGATATCCCTTGTGTGCGATCGTCGCCGAAAGTTCCGCCACATCGAGCGTGAGCTCGCACGGCGTGCGACAGCTCTGCCCTGAAACCTTGACCTCCGCGCCCGTTGGTACGGATTCGAAGCGCAGTGCCGCTTTCGGCGGCGATGACTTAAGAAAATCCGGGATGGATGCCGAGCACGCGGCGACGCTCAAACCACATGCCACAACAGCAATGACTTTGCTCATCACGTAACCCCATCGGCATATACGCGGCCAGCTCGCGGGACCCAACGCCCTAGCTCCCAGCGTGGCTGCCACGGTTAAAGTCTTGATCGGAAGTGTGGCAGCTCAATGGTGCGGAGCAATCGCGGATTTTGCGTTTTTAAGGCATTGAAAATAATGAATAACATTGGCCACTCCCGCTCATCCTCGACGGGGAGAATTACGCAAGTACCTCCCAAGACCGGCGCCGCCGTAGGAGCAGCGCCGCTGCAATCTTGGGCTGACCACTTCGTTGAAACGTCAGCCGCGATGGGATTGAGCAATCGCCGGCGAGCACCGGCAACCCTGCAATAGAATTCAAGACAGGACCTTCCGGCGGAGGTAGCTTCCGGAATGGTCAACCTGGATATTGGAGAGGCGCCCATTGAGCATTGATGGGCAAGAGGATGCACCAAAGCCGACGCGGTGCGCGATCGTTGTAGATGCCTCGTTGCCGGCAGGACGCGCTGCGAACGCGGCGGCAGTGATCGCGCTTACCCTCGGAAAACGTCATCCCCACCTCGCCGGGCCGGATCTCGTCGATGGGTCAGGCCGCGCTCACCCGGGCTTGATTCCGATTGGCATCGCTGTGCTCGCCGCCCCTGCGGAGGAGCTTAATGATTTGCGCGCGAAAGCACTGAAAAACGGTATTGATGTAGTAGATTTTCCAACACAGGGACAGCAGACGACCGATTATGCGAAGTTTGGTGCGCTTGTCCGTGAGGTCCCGACCGAGGCGTTAACCTACGTAGGTGTCGGGTTCTATGGTGCACGTAAATCGGTGGGACGGATCGTCGGGCGCTTTTCTCTTCTCAGATGACAAAAGGGAAGCTGTGTTCGAGCGCAAGATCCGTGCAAACGACCTATGATTCGCGAAAATGGCGCTGTCGATCAGGGATCGGCAATGAAACGTGTCAGCACGGCAAGGACGAAGATCTGGCGCGACGATGAGCTCGCGGCTGCCGAGCTGTTGCGAGGGAGGTTCGTCGACTATTCCTACGACGTCCATACCCACGACAAGGCGTGCTTTGCACTCATTACACGCGGCGCCATCCGGATAAGGATGCGCACTACGGAATTCGTGGCCCGGGCCGGCGATCTCTATGCGATCGATGCCGAGGAGCCGCACGCGGGATGGCCCGTCGACAATCGGGGTTGGAGCTTGCGCACGCTGTACGTCGATCTCGCTCGATTGCAGGAGCTAGTTGGCGATAAGGTGCGTAAGGGATCCCCCGGTCTTGCTGGGCCGATCATCCGAGACAGGCATTTCAACTCCATCCTCTATAAAGTCCATGCCGGCTCGGAAGACGCATGGCCCCCGTTGGCGCGCGAAGAACGTTTTTCCCAATTCGTCGCGTGGCTGTTCGCATATCACACGCGGGGCGTTCCGCACCTGCCGAAAGCGGGCCGCGAGGACAAAGCAATCCGATTAGCTCGAGAATTCCTCGACTGCCACCTGGATGAGAAGGTGCATCTGGGCGATGTGGCACAGGCGGCGGGACTGCCTCCGTTCCGCCTGTTCCGCGCGTTTCTACGCACGACCGGTATGACGCCGCATGTCTATCAGCGGCAGGCTCGCGTTCGCTTCGCCGTGGGCATGATCAGGTTCGGCCACCCGCTGCGCGAGGTAGCGATGGCAGCCGGTTTTGCCGACCAGGCGCATCTGACGCGTATCTTCCGCAAGACCATGGGTATTACGCCGGGCGCTTACCGTGGAGCTTACGTACAGCAGAGAGACAGCACGATTTAGCGGGCTTGGCTGCATTGGGCTCGGAAACGATGATCCGGTTGCGTGCACTCTCATCCACCATTGAATTTCGATCCGACCAATGTCTTTGTGGGTCCATTCGCGCGCCGCTTCCGGTAATCGTCGCTCACGGCAGATCCGCAGCACCTCGGATAGCGGCCATAGAGGCGAACCGGAACGACCGCCGTTCAGTGCCAATTCCAGATCTGAGCAAGTGCAGCAAATCCAGCAAGCTTACTCGATCACATCATCGGCGAGCGAAAGCAGATTGTCCGAGACTTTGACCCCGAGCGCCTTGGCGGTTTTGACATTGATCACGAACTCAAACTTGGTCGGTTGCAGAATTGGCAGATCGGCGGGTTTGGCACCGTTGAGAATTTTGCCTGCGTAGACGCCCACTTGGCCATACAGCTCGGCAGTGCTTGATCCGTAGCTCATCAGGCCCCCGGCCTCCGCAATCTCGCGCCGCCAATAGACGGCAGGCAGTGCATGGCGAGCCACCAAACCGATAATGTAATCCGCCCGGGTGAAGAAGAATGGACTGGCGGTAACAAGAAGCGCGCCGGCTCGTTGTTGGACCAACGCTGCAAGGGTCGCGTCGATCTCGCGCTCGCTGCTGGCTCCGGCGACTATGAGCCGCTGTCCGACCGCGCGCGCTGCGCTCTGTGTCTCGGTGGTGAGGGACTCGGCCCACGGCATGCTTGGGTCCACGAGCATCCCCATGATGGACGCTTGTGGGACCAACTCGCGAAGCAGCCCGAGCTGCTTCGCCCCCTGCGCACCCAACAGGCTGGTCACGCCGGTAATGTTGCCACCGGGTCGGTTGAGACTGGCGACGAAGCCCAACCGCACGGGGTCTTCAGCCAGGTTGACCACGAGGGGAATTTTCGCGGTTGCCGCCTTGGCCGCCAGCGCCGCAGGCTCTCCGCCGGCCGTGACAATGACAGCAACTTGCCGGCGTACCAACTCCTCGGCCAGCGCCTGCATGCGGCCGTATTGGCCGCGTCCCCAGCCGTATTCGATGGCGACGTTCTTCCCTTCGACGTAGCCCGTTTCGCTCAGGCCCCGACGGATTGCGGCCAGCATCGGCACGTCGGTTTCAGGCGATCTCGTGCTGAGATATCCGATTACCGGCATCGCCGGCTGCTGCGCGCGCGCCCCGAGCGGCCATGCCGCAGCGCCGCCGAGCAGTGCGATGACCTCGCGACGTTTCAACCGAGCGAATTGCAACCGTCGTCCTCTGGCCCGGGTGTCCAGGGGCAGCATAACGGAATAGTTACGATCAAGTCAGGGGTTGCAGCGCTGCGAGATTTCGACCCTGCTTACCGCCGCTTCGGATCAAAACGAGAATCCCCCACTTCCGGGCTTGCGTAGGCTTCCGCCGGCTGCGGACATAACGCCTCGGACATCGCCAGTCTCTTTCGGCGTCAGCTGGCGGTATTTGAACCAATTTCCCGCTGACGCGACAAAAGTGTTGGGAGCCATCCGCGGCGATCGCATCACGCAAGGATGGCAGTCAAAGGGGCGTGTCCCTGCACAGCCAGATCGACAGCGAACGAGGCCCGACTCTCGCGGTATAGGGCCCACCCGTTCTCAGTGTTTGTTTCGATGCGATTCCTCCCTGACAACCGGGACTTGGCATGACAAATCGATGCACGACGGCCCAATCCACCGAAGCAGTCCGGCGGTGGGCACCTCCCGCGATTGTGACGCTCGCGGCCACGGCCGCCCTGACGGCGCTGGCTGCGGCTCCGCCCGCCGACGCCGCGCCCCGCCAGGCCCCTCCCGAGCATACCATCGAGGGGGCGGCCCCGCGCAACGCGGGCGAGCCGGTCATGGCGATCGTATCGATCAAGAGCCAGAAGGTGACCTTCTACGACGCCGACGGCTGGGTCCTGCGCGCGCCGGTGTCGACCGGAACTACGGGACGCGAGACGCCCGCCGGCGTGTTCAGCGTCCTCCAGAAGGACAAGGACCATCATTCGAGCCTCTATGACGATGCCTGGATGCCGAACATGCTGCGCATCACCTGGAACGGCCTCGCGCTGCACGGCGGCCCGTTGCCCGGATATGCGGCCTCGCACGGCTGCGTGCGGATGCCCTTTGGCTTTGCGGAGAAGCTGTTCGACAAGGTCCGCATCGGCACGCGTGTGATCATCTCGCCGAATGACGCGGAGCCGGTCGAGCTTTCCCATCCGGCGCTGTTCGTCCCGAAATCCGAGGCCATCGCGGCCGCGCCGGCGCGCGCCGAAACGCTTGCCCGCGAGGCGGACGAGGCCGCCAAGATAGCCCAAGAGACGAAGAACGCCGCCGCCCTGGCGGTGAAGGAGGCGGCCCCGCTCACGGCGGCGCTGCGCAAGCTTGAATTG
>Ga0306926_10002635_pt1 | contig 18289 bp, 18 predicted proteins | sample flu12Cox44000178_FD_203759 | JGI IMG/M metagenome (GOLD analysis project Ga0306926, IMG submission 203759) | Lab enrichment of tropical soil microbial communities from Luquillo Experimental Forest, Puerto Rico - flux8day.12C.oxic.44.000.178 (v2)... | ecosystem: Environmental > Terrestrial >... | reverse complement strand
TACCCGGGCTCATAAGCACCTGATTTAGCTGCATTTATTGAAGATTATTTGCGCCATTCTCAGCGCCGAGTCGATAATTCACCCTGTTTTCCGGCTTTTACAGGGGTCGGGTCCGGCGACTAGTCGAGCCGCGCGCCGTAGCGGTGGACATGGTAGGGGGCGCGGGCGAGGCCCGGGCAGTGGCTGCCGACCACCGGCTCGAGCGCCTCGTAAAGACGCCGATAGCCGGCGTTGGCCGCGGCGAGACGTTCACGCGCCGCGGCGACGCGCGTGCGCAGCCGGTCGAGATCGACCGTGGTGACCCGCCGGTTGTCGACGACGAGGCGACCGCCGATCATCACGCTGACGACCGCCGTGCCGTCCTCGACATGGACGAGCTGGTTGACCGGGTCGTTGAACGGCAGCCAGTTCGGGTGGTCGAGGTCGAGCATGACGATGTCGGCCTTATAGCCGGGCGCGATCCGCCCGATTTTGCCGGCAAAGCCTAGCGCGCGGGCGCTCCCCTCGGTCGCCGCCAGCGCCGCCTCGCGGGTCGTCAGCCATCGCCGCCAATCCGGGCCCTGCACCTTCGAGACGAACGAGGCCAGCCGCATCGCCTCGTACATATTCTGATTGTCGGCGCAACTCGCTCCGTCGGTGCCGATCCCGAGATTGACCCGCTGCTCGAGCATCGCCCGCGCATCGGCGAGCCCGCTGCCGAGACGCATGTTGCTGCCCGGGTTGTGGGCGACCGAGGCGCCGTTGTCGCCGAGCCGCTTCATGTCGTCCGGGTCGAGCCAGACGCCGTGGGCCACCGTGAAATATGAGCCGAGCACGCCGAGGGTTTCGAGATGCGCGGTCTGGGTATGGCCATAGACCCGGATGCCGGTCACCGCCTGCACCTTCGACTCGGCGACATGGCTGTGCAGCCCGACATCGAACTCCCGAGCCAGCTCGGCGCAGCCGAGAATGAACGCATCCGAGCAATGATGGGGGATGGTCGGCGCCACCGCTGGGCGGACCCGATCGCGGTCGAACGACCAGTCGCGCAGCGCGTCGCGGATCGCCGCGATGGTCGCCTCTGCTGACGGCGGGCGCAGCTGCGCGACGCCCTTCTGGAGGGGCGACGGCAAAGCCTCGAGCAAGCCAGGGATCGCGTCGTAGAAGCTGCGGTCGGCGACCATCGGTGCCACGACCGCGCGCATGCCGACATCGCCATAGGCCTGCGCGGCCTGCGTCAGCCCCTCGGTTGTCGGCAATGGCCACTCGAAGGAGAGGTCGTAGCAGGCGGTGCAGCCCTTCAGCACCATCTCGACAGCGCCGAGCAGGGTTGACAGGTATTCGACCTCGGGAGTGCGGTTTGCAACGATCCACGGCCCCGCTGTCAGCAGCAATTCGAGCGTCCAGCGATCGCCCATCCCTTTGGCGAGGTTGCCGTGGCCGTGAGTATGGGCGTTGACGAGCCCGGGATGGAGCAGACGGCAAGCGGCGGAGATCTCGACGGCACCATCGGGGGCGGCCGAGCCAGGCGGTCCGATCTCGCGGATCGTGTCGCCTTCGATCAGGATGTCGGCGGGCTCCGTGCTGCCCGCGGCAATGTCGAGCACCAGCCCGCCGCGCAGAATCGTGTGGCGCATGGTAACGTCCCCGCTAAAGCGCGCCGTATCATAGACCGAAACGCAGGAGGAGCCACGCGATGCCTGATGTCGTCGTCGAGCGGCACGAGGGGGTGCTCGAGATCATCCTGAACCGGCCGGAGATCCTCAACGCGGTCAACCGCGAGACGATCGCAGCACTCGCGGACGCTGTCACCGAGGCGGCCGAGGACCGCGCCGCCCGGGTCGTGCTATTGCGCGGCGCCGGCACGCATTTCTGTGCCGGCGGCGACATCGGGATGTTTTCCGAGCTGATCCGGCTGACACCGGCGGCGCGGCAGACGGCGCTCTACCGCATCGTCGACACTCTCCACCCGCTGCTGATCCGGATGCGGCACATGCCGAAACCGGCGATCGCCGTGGTGCAGGGGGCCGCCGCTGGGTTTGGGCTCAGCCTCGTGCTGGCCGCCGATCTCGCGATCGCAGCGGAGGATACGGTCTTTACCTCGGGCTACATCCATCTCGGCACCAGCCCCGACGGTGGGATGACGGCGACGCTGCCGCATATCGTCGGGATCAAGCGGGCGGCAGAGCTGATGCTGCTCGGCGATCGCTTCGACGCGCAGCGCGCTCTGGCGCTCGGGCTCGTCAACCGTGTTGTCCCGGCGGCGGCACTCGATGCCGAGGCCGCGGCGTTGGCGGCGCGGCTCGCGGCCGGTCTGACCTACGCCTATGGCCGGACCAAGCGGCTGTTGCAGGCGACGATCGGCGACGCCTTCGACGCGCAGCTGCGGCGCGAGACCGAGTCGTTTGCCGCCTGTGCGGCGACCGAGGATTTTGCCGAGGGTGTCCGCGCCTTTCTCGAAAAGCGCAGACCGGCTTTCACCGGCGAAGGATAAGCGTGCCATGAGGAGATATCGGCGGGTGTGGCGGGCGGTGCTGATCGCCGTAGTGGGCGCCGGTGCGCTCTCCGGCTGCTATTACGACGCCTATACCGGGCTTTGGTACGCCTATCCTCCTTACTACTACCCTTACCCGATGGCTTACCCCTATGGTCCGGGCTATCCCTACCCCTATCCGCCCGGCCCCGGGCCAAACCCGGGCCAAGGTCCGGCGCCGGGCTACGGACCGGGGACACCCCCACCCGGCAATGCACCGATCCAGCAGGCACCGCTGCCGCCATCCCCATAGTCGAGGATATTCAGGCGCAGTACCGCGCCGCTTCGGCGCGCAACACCGCCGTGATCTTGAGCGCGTCGGCGAGCGCGCCGGGATCGTGGGTGCGAATGTAATCGGCGCCCATTTCCGCAGCGTAAATCTCTGCCGCGAGCGTCGCGGCACCGGTCTCCCCAGCAAACGCACGGCCGGTGATTGCGCGCAGAAAGGATTTGCGTGACACCGAAACCAGCACCGGCAACCCATAGTCGCGCTTCAGGCGGCCCAGTCCGGTCAACACCCGCAACGAGGCTTCCGGCCGGCTGCTGAGAAAAAGCCCCATTCCGGGATCGAGGATCAACCGCTCGCGAGCGATGCCGCCGCGCTCGAGCGCCGCCAGACGCTCGTTAAAGAAATAACGGATACGGTCCCACACCGCATCGGCGGCGAGCTCCACCCGCTGCGCCCGCCCGCGCCCTTGCACGGCGTGCATGACGACGAGCCGGCAGCTCGCCGCCGCCAAGTCCGGATAGAAGGACGGATCGGGAAAGCCCTGGATGTCATTGAGAAAGGCCACGCCACGGGCGATGGCAAAGCGCTGGACCTCCGGGCGAAAGCTGTCCACCGAGATCGGCGTGCCCGCGTCGGCGAGCGCGGCTATCACCGGGTCGAGACGGCAGATCTCGTCGGCTGCGCTGACCGGCTGGGCGTCGACATTGCTGGCGGCCGCACCCAGATCGATAACCTCGGCACCGGCCGCGACCAGGGCACGGGCGTGCGCGATCGCAGCAGCAGGATCGAGATAGCGCCCGCCATCCGAGAATGAATCCTCGGTGATGTTGACGATGCCGAAGAGGCAGGGCGGCGGCATCGCTCACTCGGGCTTGTGCGGCTGCGTCCGCTCCAGCATCGCGCCCACACCTTCGGCATCGGAGAAAATGTCGAGCTTCTCGACCCAGACGCGCGCCCGCTCGACCCGAGGGTCGGCAAGACACACGGCGCAGATCCGTTCGGCAAAACCCTCGCACAGATCGATGTGCCCGGAGCGCGCGATCTCGCGGATCGCGGCGACGACTTTCTCGTAGTTGACGACCCGCCGGCGGTCGTCGCCGGGAAACGCCGCATCAGCCGTCGCGACCAGGTCGACCGAGACGCGAACCCGCTGCTTTTGCTCGCGCTCGCGCCGGCGAATGCCGATGCTGCACATCAGCACGAGGCCGCGCACGGTGACCGTATAGCCGGCGCCCCGGCGTGCCGATTCGCAGAGGTGGTCGATCATCGCGCCAGCTTACCCGAGCCGAGCCTACCGTCGCCAATGCCCCGGGATCCAGACCCAGGTCGGACCGCGCGGGCGCCAATGGCCCGGCACCCAGACAGCATGACGGTAAGGGCGGGCCACATAGCGGCCGGGCGCCCACACCCAGCGGCCCGCCCAGCTCCAATAGCCCGGCGTCCACACCATCGCCGGCCCAGGCGGCGGCGGCGGGACCGCCTCCTGCTGCAGCGCCGGCGGCGCACTGGTGGGTCCGCCATAGCCGGGACCGGCGTAGGGCGGTGCTTGGCCTGGCACGGAGTAAGCCGGTGGCGGATATTGCTGGGCCATTGCTTGCGGCAGGGGTGCCAGCAAGGCAGCCAAGATCGCGGCATAGCCGGCCCGACGGGGCGCATCGACGGCCAGGCGTGTCGATGTCGTTCGAACTTTCATCCGGTCGAGGGCCTTTTCTCTGTGTCGAGCAGCGCCGGGTCGTGCAGGGCCGTGTCTTGCCCGCGGACCGGTTCGGCGATGGCTTGCTCCAGGCTCTGTACACCCTTCCACTCAGTCGACGGTCGGACGTGCCCGTCGCTGCCGATCTGATCGATACCCCAGTAAATTTCCAGACGGTGGTTGTCCGGATCGCGGAATTCGACCGCGAGCTGACATCCGGCCCGGCGACGTCCCGCGAAATCGATCGTGACCCCGTGCCGGCGCAAATGGTCGCGCGCCCTGATGACCTCGTCGAGGGTCGCGACCTCGAAGGCGATATGGTTGAGCTCGATATTCGTCGCCGCGGCCGTCATCGAGCCAACGAGCGCGATGCCGTGATGGTCCGGGTTGCAGCGCAGAAAGACCATGCCGCCGCGCACCATCTCCTCCGGATAGACGTCAGAGATCTCGAAGCCGAGCACTTCGGTGTAGAACCGTGCCGACCGCTCGACGTCGCGCACGTTGAGAACGACGTGTCCCAACTTGCCGATGTGGAACGGAAGGCCGCGCGGCCGCTTCAAGCTCCTCACTCGATCCGGTTCGTACATGGGCTCGACCTCCTCAGGCAGTGCAGGGCGATGACCGGCGGCAGCCATCGTCTCCCGCGCAAACAACGTCCGAGGCAAATTTACGCTTCCTTTATCATCATAGAGCCATAGTTCGGTCGAATTTTCACCACGCCCACCGGTTATCGATCAGGCGGGGGTTGCCGGGGTTGTCAAATGGGTGACTGGATCTCTGACTGGAAGAAGTGGAGTCGCACCGAGCGCTGCTTCGCGATCATGCTCGTTATCATCGCGCTGATGCTTCCGCTTGGCCTATTGATCGTCGGCGAGAGGGTCGGGATCTAGCCTCTGGGCGGCCGACCGGGAGAGGCTTTCTGCGGAAGGGGGTTGCCGCACGCGGAGCTTCCCAATAAAGCCTGGGCTCCGACAACGAGTCCCGAGGAAACCGCGATGCCGCAGCTGCTGGAAGCTTCCGCTCTCGATGCTTTGAAGGAATTCGATACCCCGACCATCTGCAATGCCCTCGAGCTCGTCGCTCCGGCGCGCCGTGCCACCGGCTTTACGCGCCGGCCGCTGATTGCCGCTTTCCCGCAGTTGAAGCCTGTCGTCGCTTTTGCCCGCACGGCGATGATCCGCGCGCGTGAAGCACACCCGCGCAGCCGGGAGGAGGCGACCCGAATGCGGCTCGCCTATTACGAGCACATCGCCACCCCGCCGCTGCCGAGCGTCGCCGTCATCCAGGACATCGATGCCCCCGACCAGGGGTTTGGCGCGTTCTGGGGCGAGGTCCAGAGCAATGTCCATAAAGGGCTCGGCTGCGCCGGAGTCATCACCGACGGCTCGGTGCGCGATCTCGATGCGATGGCGTCCGATTTTCTGGTCCTCGCAGGCTCGATCATGCCCTCGCACGCCCACGTCCATCTCGTCGATTTCGGCGGCACGGTCAGCGTCGCCGGAATGATCGTGTCGCCAAACGATGTAATCCACGCCGACCGGCACGGTGCGGTCGTCATCCCGGCCGAAGCGATCAAGGATCTGCCGGCGGCGGTAGCGCTGCTCGCTCGGCGCGAGAAGGTGATCATCGATGCCGCAAAGTCGCCGGGATTTTCGGTCACCCGGCTGCGCCAAGCCTTTGCCGAGCAAGAGGAGATCCACTGAGATCGCTCGGCATGCCTCGATGAGTGAGGGGGAAGCACTTCAGTAGGCGCTACGATGACTTTCGAGCCGCAGGCTGTCCGCGAATTCGAACATGCCGGCTGGGAGCGCGCCGCTGCGCACTACACCTCGACCTTCGCCGAGGCAACGCGGGCCTTTGTCGGCGATCTGCTCGACACCGCCCGTGTCCGGGCGGGAATGCGCGTGCTCGACCTCGCTTGCGGACCGGGAGTCGTCGCGGCCGTGGCGGCCGAGCGCGGTGCACTACCGGTCGGGCTCGATTTTTCCCCCGCGATGATCGCATTGGCGCGCGCCGGCCACACCGGCATCCGGTTTGAACAGGGCGACGCGGAGGCGCTGCCCTTCGCCGATGCGTCGTTTGATGCGGTCGTGGCGAATTTCGGGGTTCACCACGTCCCAGAGCCGATTCGGGCGCTGCGCGAGGCACACCGCGTGTTGCGTCCGGGCGGGCGGGTGGCGTTCACCGCCTGGACCGCGCCTCCCGAAAACATCGCGTGGCGGCTTCTCTATGATGCGATCTCGGCACATGGCGATCTCCGAGCCGCGGATGCGCCGCCGCCGGGCGGCAGCCTGCGCCTGCCCGAGGATCTGCTCCGTCTCCTCGATGCTTCCGGGTTCGCCGAGACCGAAGCGAAACGCGCGCGGGGCGAATGGCGCGTCGCCACGGCCCGCGACCTGCTGGAAGGGTTTCGCCGCGGGACCGTGCGCACCGCCGCGCTAATCGACGCCCAGCCCGCCGCGACGCTGCCGCAAATCGAGGCCGCGATTGCGCATGGCATCGCCCCGTATAGACGCGCGAATGGTTTTGCCGTCCCGATCGTCGCGATCCTAGGCTCCGGTGTTCGGATCTGATGAGCCTCACCGGCGAAACACCGCCGCGAGCTCGAGATGCGGCGTCCACACAAACTGGTCGACCGCCATGATCCGTTCGAGGCGAAACCCGCCGGCGACCAGCTCGGCCGCATCGCGGGCAAAGGTCGCGGGGTTGCAGGAGACTGCGACGATGGCCGGAATCGGCGAGCTGGCGAGCGCCGCCGCCTGCCGCAGGGCGCCCGCCCGCGGCGGGTCGAACACCGCGGCGGCGTAGCCGGCGAGTGCTTCCGGCAGTAGCGGGTTGCGTGCGAGGTCGCGGCGCTCGGTCGTGACGCCCGGCAGGCTGGCCGCAGCTCGGGCGAGCGCGGCCGCGGTGCGCTCGTCGCCTTCGACGGCATGCACTCGGCCTTCCGCGGCGAGCGCGAAAGTGAAGGCGCCGAGCCCGGCGTACAAATCGAGCACCGGACGGCGCCGCCCGATGCCGCCGAGGACCTCCTCGACAAGTATTGCCTCGGCCGCTTGGCTCGCCTGCAAAAAAGCGCCCGGCGGATAGGGGACGACAACCCCCGACAGCACCAGCCGAACCGGCCGGCGTTCGACGACGTAGATCTCCGAGGCACGCGAGCGCCAGACGATGCGGGCGAGGTCGCAATTCTCGGCAAGCCCGGTCAGCGCTTCGAGAGTGCCGAGCCCTGGCTGTTCGGAGGCTTCGACCAGCATATCGACGCCGCTGTCGGTGCGGGTCAGAGTGAGCTCGGCCGTCCCGCCCGGCGGCACCAGGTCGTGGGCGACGAGCCGTAGCTCGGTGATGAGATCGAAAAGCCCGGGTTCGAGGACCTGGCACTCGCTCAGATCGACGAGGTCGTGGCGAAATCGCTCGCGGAAGCCGACCCGCGCAAGAACCTGCGGGTCGTGCGGCCGCATCAGCCCCAGCCGCGCGCGACGCCGCGCCGGCGCAACGGTACGTAACGACAGCACCAAGCCCGGATCGATGCCGACCCGTTCGAGCACCCCATGAAGCGCGCCAAGCTTGAATGCCCGATAGGAAGCGTGGTCGAGATGCTGCAAGGCGCAGCTGCCGCAATGGCCGAAATGCGAGCAAGGGGGCTTGGCGCGCCCGCCCCCGAAGGTCAGCCGCTCGACGACGCGGCCTTCGCGCCCGCCGCCGCGGCGTGCGCCGAGCTGGACACGTACGCGGTCGCCCGGCACCGTGAAGGGCAGGAATACCGCTTCTCCGTCATGTTCGGCGATCCCGTCGCCGCGCGCGCCGATCCGCTCGACGACAAGCTCAACCAGCCCCTCGGTGTCTCTCTGGTTCCGATCACGCGATCGCGGCATCATCTTGCTCCTTCTTCTCTTTGCGGGTGCTCGCGAGCAACCAGGTCTCGGTTTGGCCGGCGCATTGACGAGGGTAGTATGCGACAAGCGGTTTGCGAGTGGGGTCTGCACGGTGTCGAGGCGCTGCGGGATCGGGTCGCGGTCCTGGTGATTGTCGACGTGCTGTCGTTCTCGACAGCGGTGGATGTCGCTGTGGCGAAAGGTGCCTCGGTAATCCCATTTCCACTCGGTGACCCGGAAGCCGCAAAGACAGCTGCCGCTGCGGCCGGAGCGGTGCTGGCTGGACCGCGAAAAGCTGGAGGCCGATGGCTCAGCTTGTCGCCGCCGAGCCTCACGGACATTCCCACCGGTACAAGGCTTTTGTTGCCGTCACCCAACGGCTCTCGGCTGTCATTGGCCGGTGGTGCGATCCCGGTCCTGACCGGGTGCTTGCGCAACGCCGCAGCTATTGCCGCAGCGGTGCGCGCCATTGCTGGAGAGAGGGCGATCGGCGTCGTCCCGGCAGGCGAGCAGTGGGCCGACGGTAGTCTCCGGCCTGCTGTCGAAGACCTTCTCGGTGCGGGCGCCATCCTCGATGCTCTCGGTCTGCGATTGTCCGCCGAGGCGAGGGTGGCGCGCGACGCCTTCTGTGCCGCGGTACCTGATCTCGCCGCGATCCTGCGTGCGTCGGTCTCGGGTCAGGAGCTGATCGGCCGGGGTTTCGCCGAAGACGTCGAGTGCGCCGCCGCGCTCCATGTGAGCGCCACTGCGCCCATCCTTCGCGATGGGGCATATCAGACCTGGGCCTTGTAGAAGGCCGGTTGCGCTCTTACCCTCGCGGTCACCAACGCCGAGGTGGCGAGGCAACCATGACCGAATGCTTCATCTATGACCACGTCCGCACACCGCGCGGACGCGGCAGGGCTGACGGCGCATTGCACGAGGTTCCGCCGATCGATCTGGCAGCGGGGGTGTTACGGGCGATCCGCGACCGCAACGGGCTCGACACCGCGCTCGTCGACGATGTCGTTTTCGGCTGCGTCGAGCCTGTCGGCGAGCAGGGCGCCGACATCGCGCGGCTCGCCGCTCTGCATGCCGATTATGCCGAGAGCGTCGCCGGGGTTCAGGTCAACCGCTTCTGCGCCTCCGGGCTCGAAGCCACCAACATTGCCGCTGGCCAGATCATGGCCGGGCAATCCGATGTTGCGATCGGCGGCGGGGTCGAATCGATGTCGCGGGTGCCGATCGGCTCGTCGGGCGGCGCCTGGATGACCGACCCCGAGGTCGCCTTCAAGACCTACTTTATTCCGCAGGGTGTCAGCGCCGATTTGATTGCGACCAAATGGGGGTTTTCGCGCACCGATGTCGACCTCTATGCGGTCGAGAGCCAGCGCCGCGCGGCGCGGGCTTGGGAGGAAGGCCGCTTCGCCCGCTCGGTCGTGCCGGTCAAGGACGCGCTCGGTTTTGCGCTGCTCGAGCGAGACGAGCATTTGCGCCCCGGCACGACGATGCAGGCGCTCGGCGGGCTCAAGCCGTCTTTCGCGCAGCTCGGCGCCGATTTCGGGTTCGATGCGGTCGCGGTGCAGCGTTACCCGGAGATCGAGGCGATTGAGCACGTCCACCACAGCGGCAATTCTTCGGGGATCGTCGATGGTGCCGCGGCGATCCTGCTCGGCACCCGCGAGGCCGGTGTGGTGATGGGGCTCAAGCCGCGTGCCCGCATCCGCGCCTTCGCCTCGATCGGCTCCGAACCCTGCATCATGCTGACCGGGCCCGAAAAAGTGACGCGCAAGGTACTGCAGCGCGCCGGCATGACCACCGCCGATATCGACTTGTTCGAGCTCAACGAAGCCTTCGCCGCGGTGGTGCTGCTCTACGAGAAGCTGCTCGAGCTCGACCCGGAAAAGGTCAACGTCAACGGCGGTGCGATCGCGATGGGGCACCCGCTCGGCGCCACCGGGGCGATGATCCTCGGCACCGTGCTCGACGAATTGGAACGGACCGGGCTCGGCACCGCGCTCGTCACCCTGTGCGTCGGCGCCGGGATGGGGACCGCGACGATCATCGAGCGCGTCTGAGGGCACGGCCATGACCAACCTGACCCTGGCGCGCGGCGAGGACGGCGTCGCCGTCATCACCTGGGACATGCCCGGGCGCTCGATGAATGTGATGAACGACGCCTCGCTCGGCGAATTCGCCGCCGCGGTCGATCAGGCGCTGTCCGACCCCGAGACCAAGGGTGTCGTGATCACCAGCGGCAAGCCAGCCTTTATCGCCGGCGCCGACCTCGATTGGCTCGAGGCGATGCTGGCGGGCACGGCGGGCGACACTAAAGAGGCGCGGATCCGCAGCGTGTTCGACCGGTTTATGGAGATCCACCGCCTTTTCCGACGGATCGAGACCGGCAAGAAGCCGTTTGTCGCGGCGATCAACGGCACGGCACTCGGCGGTGGGTTCGAGGTCTGCCTCGCCTGTCATCGCCGCATCGCGACCGACGACCCGCGCGCGCTGCTGGGTCTGCCGGAGACCAAGGTTGGGCTGTTCCCAGGCTTTGGCGGCACGCAGCGCTATCTGCGCATGCTGGGGGCGCTCGAAGCCCTGCCCTTATTGCTCGAGGGGACGAGCCTGTCGCCGGCGCAGGCATTGGCGCGCGGCCTCGTCGACGAGATGGCACCCGCGGCCGAGCTCGTCACCCGCGCCAAAGACTGGATCGGCACGGCCTCGGCCGAGGCACTCGTCAAGCCTTGGGACAAGCCCGGTTTTGTCGTACCCGGCGCCGACCCGCGCACCCTCGCCGGAGTGCAGGCCTTCTCTGCAGCGAACGCGATGCAGCGAGCCAAGACCTACGGCAACTACCCGGCACTCGACGCGATCCAATCGGTCGTCTATCGCGGCATGCTGGTACCGCTCGACACCGGATTGCGGATCGAAGCCAAGGCTTTCGCCAAGCTCGCGCTCGACCCGCGCGCCCGCAGCATGGTGCGCACCCAATTCATCAATTTGCAGCGGGCCAACCGATTGGCGCGCCGGCCGGCCGCGGTGGCGCGCAGGCGTGTTTCGCGGATCGGGGTGCTCGGCGCCGGGCTGATGGGCTCCGGCATCGCGCATGTCTCGGCCCGCGCCGGCATCGATGTCGTATTGCTCGATGTGAACAAGGAAGCGGCGGCGCACGGTGTCGACCATATTCGGCGCCAGCAGCAGATTGCGGTCGAGCGCGGCCGCGCCGCGGAAGCCGAGGCTCGTGCCGTCGTCGCGCGGGTGCAGCCGACCGCCGATTACGCGCAGCTCGCCGGGGCTGAACTCGTCATCGAAGCGGTGTTCGAGAACCGCGAGGTCAAGGCCGACGTGACCCGTCGCGCCGCGGCGGTGCTTGCCGGCGAAGCGGTCTTTGCCAGCAACACCTCGACCCTGCCGATCACCGGGCTGGCGCAGGCTTCGGCGCGGCCCGAGCGCTTTATTGGGCTGCATTTCTTCTCGCCGGTCGAGCGCATGCCGTTGGTCGAGATCATTCGCGGCGAGCGCACCGGCGAGGAGGCGTTGGCCTGGTCGATGGATTTTGTCCGGCAGATCGGCAAGACGCCGATCGTCGTCAATGACAGCCGCGGCTTCTATACGAGCCGGGTCTTCGGCACATATACGCGCGAGGCGATGCTGATGTTGGCCGAGGGGGTACAGCCGGCATTGATCGAAAATGGCGGCAAGGCAGCCGGGATGCCGATGGCGCCATTGGCGCTCAGCGACGAGGTCGCGATCAGCCTGATCCACCATATCACGGTGCAGACCGCCAAGGATCTCGGCGACAAATACCGGGCGACCGCGGCCGACCGGCTGATAGCCGAGATGGTCGAGCGCCAGAACCGCCCGGGCCGGCGTGCCGGCAAGGGCTTTTACGACTACCCGGCGGACGGCCCAAAGCGGCTGTGGCCCGGGCTCGCGCAGCTGGAGCCGCCGGCCGCTGCTCAGCCCTCGCTCGACGAGGTCAAGACCCGGTATTTGGCGATCCAGGCGCTCGAGGCGGCGCGCTGCCTCGAAGAGAATGTCGTGACCGACCCGGCCGATGCCGATGTCGGCGCCCTGCTCGGCTGGGGCTTCGCGTCGTGGACCGGCGGCCCGCTGTCCTATATCGACATGCTCGGCACGGCGCCCTTTGTCGAGTTGTGCGACCGGCTCGCGCAACAGCACGGCGAACGGTTTCTGCCGAACCCGATGCTGCGCGATCTCGCGCGTCGCGGCGGCACAATCTATGGCGATAGGCAAGCCGCGGCGTGAGCGGCGGGACCGCGATTTTCCCTGCGCTACGGGAAAATTCCCGCGAAAAATGTGATCGACGCGCAAAACTGATCGCGTGCGTCGGAAAAACGCTCGTAAAATCAAATACGTAAGCTAATTGTTGCCGCTCATCGCGAGCCTCGCAACCGGGAATTTTTCCGCCCGACAACCGGGAAAAATCGCGATAACCGGGAAAGAACCGGGAAACGTCGGAACGCCGAAACCGGATCTCCCGACCGCTCACGCACGATGCGCTTGGATCTTGACGTAAAGATGGCGGGCCCCGCCTCCAAGGCCCACTGCGCAAAGCGGGCGGCCGCGTGCGCATCACTAGCCATGCCAGTGGGGCGGAGTAGCCGTTGCCGCGGCTCGGCCGAACGAAGGTTTTTGTACCTGCTCATGATATGACTAGTAAAATTACTAGTCATATCGCCAGGGAGGCCGGTAATGCGCTGACCGGTACAGGAAGCAAAGGCGCGCTTTAGCGAGTTGCTCGACAGGAGCGTCACCGAGGGGCCGCAAATCGTCACGAAACGGGGTGTTGAAACCGCCGTCCTGGTGCCGATCGATGAGTGGCGCCGGCTGCAGCAACGGGCTAGGCCGCCGCTCAAGGATCTTCTTCTCGCACCCGAGCCGCGGTTTGAGATGGAGATCCCTGATAGGCATCAGTGGAGCTGGCGATCGCCGCCTAAGCTGAAGTGATGTACCTGCTTAACGCGGACATCGTCTCCGAATTGCGATGCCCAGGCCCCATGCCGGTCTCGTTGCTTGGTTGTCGGGTATCGCACCGGACCAACTCTTCATCTCGGCGGTGACCCTAGGAGAACTGCAGGCCGGAGTGGAGAATGTCAGACAACAGGACACCGGAAGGGCAGAGATCATCGAGGGCTGGATCGACAGTGTCGCCGCCTCTTACAATGTTCTACCGATGGACGGAGGTGCCTTTCGTTGTTGGGCGCGGCTGATGCACGGAAAGCCTGCCGATCTAGATAGCGGACGCGATGATCGGCGCCACCGCAGCGGTTTACAACCTGACGGTGGTGACGCGGCACCTGCGCGATTTCGAGCGGCTCGGGGTGAGGGCCTTCGATCCCTTCCCGTGAGCTGAGCGATGTCTCCGATCCGCCGGCTGGCGGCGATCCTGGCTGCCGATGTCGCCGGCTATTCGCGGCTGATCGGGGCCGACGAGGAAGGCACGCTCGGCCGACTCAAGGCGCTACGCGCTGAAATCATCGACCCGAAGATCGCCGGTTATAACGGCCGACTAGTCAAGACCACCGGCGACGGGTTGTTGGTCGAGTTCGCCAGCGTCGTCGAAGCGGTGCGCTGCGCGGCCGAGCTGCAGGCGGCGATGGCCGAAAGCAATGGCCCGCAGCCGCCTGATCATCGCATCGAGTTCCGCATCGGCATTCACCAGGGCGACATTGTCGTCGAGAACGGCGACATCTTCGGCGACGGGGTCAATGTCGCGGCACGGCTCGAAGGCTTGGCTGAGCCTGGCGGCATCTGCGTCTCGGCGCGCGTTCGGGAGGACACCGCGGGAAGGCTCGACCTCGCCTTCGAGGACATGGGGGAGCAGAGCCTAAAGAACATCTCGAGGCCGGTGCGGGTCTTTCGCGTCGTGACCGGTCCCAGATCCGCGCCCGAACCGGTTCTCGCATTGCCCGACAAGCCGTCGATCGCGGTCTTGCCCTTCGCCAATATGAGCGGCGATCCCGAGCAGGAATATTTCGCGGACGGCATGGTCGAGGAGATCATCACGGCGCTCAGCCGCATCCGTTGGCTCTTCGTGATCGCCCGCAACTCCAGTTTTACGTACAAGGGCCAGGCGGTCGACGTGAAGCAGATGGGCCGCGAATTGGGTGTGCGCTATGTGCTCGAAGGCTCTGTGCGCAAGGCGGGTCAGCGGGTGCGCATCACCGCACAGCTGATCGATGCGGCCAGCGGCGCGCACCTTTGGGCCGACCGCTTTGACGGCTCGATCGAAGACGTATTCGAGCTGCAGGACCAGGTTGCGATCAGCGTCGCCGGCGTCATCGAGCCGACCTTACAGGCGGCCGAGGTGCGTCGATCGGCGGCGCGCCCAACAAAGGACCTCAGCGCTTACGACCTCTATCTGCGCGCCCTCCCGCACCAATTCTCGTTCGGGACTGACCGGAACACGCTGGTAATCGATCTACTCGGGCAAGCGATCGAACGCGATCCGCATTACGGCCCTGCCCTTGCGTTGGCGGCGTTTTTCCACGCCCAGCTCGACGTAAACGGTCGGACGGACGACCGTGAGGCGACCCAGCGCACGGCTATCGATTTCGCTCGGCGGGCGCTTCGAGTCGCTCACGACGATCCCGAAGTCCTCGGCCCGGGCGCCTTTGTGCTCGGATGGTATGGTGAAGACATCGACGTTGCCGTTGGGTTGATCGACCGTTGTCTCGACCTCAACCCGAGCTTTGCTCGCGGCTGGTATTGGAGCGCGGTCTGAGACTGTTTGTCGGTGACCCAAATCTTGCCATCGAGCACTTTGAAGCCTCGATGCGGCTCAGCCCTCGTGATCGCTTCGGAGCCCCGCTGACCGGAATCGGCGGCGCCTTGTTGTTCAGCCGGAGGTTCGACGAGGCGGCGGCCAAACTGCGCGCGTCGCTGGAGCAGCATCCGACGTTTGCGCTGACCTATCGCTTCCTCGCTGCCTGCTACGCGCATATGGGGCGGCTCGAAGACGCGCGAGATGTCGTCGAGCGGCTGCGCGCCATCAGCCCCGTCGTTGTCCCAAGCGTCACGCCTTTCCGGAACCCCGAGCACAGTGAATTATTGCTCTCGGGCCTGCGCCTGGCGGCGGGGGGAAGCTAGGTTGACCCAAAGTCTCCGGCTCGCCACCTTGGCAGAGGCTCGAGTGTGAAGACCCAAAAGCGGATGAGTACCATGCCGGATCGACTCTTCCCCGACCGTGCTGCTCTGACCGCTCTCTGTCGTCGCCACCGCATCCGGCGGATTTCGCTGTTCGGCTCGGTCCTGAAGGGAACTGCCCGCCCGGACAGCGATGTCGATCTGCTGGTGGAGTTCGAACCGGATGCGATACCAGGGCTGCTGGGCCTCGCTGCGATCGAAATGGAGTTATCAGATTTCCTAGGTGGGCGGCGCGTCGATCTGCGGACCGCACAGGAGCTTAGCCGCTATTTCCGCGACGAGGTGATGCGCACTGCGCGGGTGCAGTATGCCGCCTGAGGACCACGCACGGATCCTGCACATGATCGAGGCGGCACAGAGCGCGATCAATTTCGTCACCGGGCGGCAACGGGCTGATCTTAATTCCGGCCAGATGCTGCTCTTTGCGCTCATCAGGGCTATCGAGGTCGTCGGCGAGGCTGCAAGTCGAGTAACCGAGATAACCAGAAGATCAGCCGCCGATATTCCTTGGAGCTCGGTCGTATCGATGCGCAAGAGGCTGATCCATGCCTATTTCGATGTCGATAGCGATGTTGTCTGGAAGACCGCGACCGAGGAGCCGCCGGCATTATTGTCCAAGCTGCGCACGCTGCCGATACCGCGGTGATAGCGAGGTATCTGCAGCCGCCATGAGCCCGACCCGTCGTCTTGCGGCGATCCTGGCGGCCGATGTCGCGGGCTATTCGCGGCTGATCGAGGCCGACGAGGAGGGCACGCTCGGCCGGCTCAAGGCGCTGCGCGGCGAGGTCACCGATCCAAAGATCGCCGAGCAGAGAGGCCGGATCGTCAAAACTACCGGCGACGGGCTGCTGGTCGAGTTTGCCAGCGTCGTCCACGCGGTACGCTGCGCGGCCGAGCTGCAGGCGGCAATGGCGGAACGCAACGAGCCCTTGCCGCCCGACCGTCGGATCGACTTCCGCATCGGCATCCACCAGGGCGACATCGTCGTCGAGGACGGCGACATCTTTGGCGACGGGGTCAATATCGCGGCCCGGCTCGAAGGCCTGGCCGAGCCGGGCGGGATCTGTGTCTCAGCGAGGGTGCGCGAGGACGCAGCGGGTAGGCTCGATCTCGCCTTCGAAGATATCGGTGAGCAGAGCCTGAAGAACATTGCGCGGCCCGTCCGGGTCTACCGGGTAGTCACGGCCGCTCGCCCAGCGATGCCGCAGCCCGGCTCCGACCCTCCGCTCCCCGACAAGCCGTCGATTGCCGTGCTGCCCTTCGCCAACATGAGCGGCGACCCGGAGCAGGAATATTTCGCCGACGGCATGGTCGAGGAGATCATCACCGCGCTCAGCCGTATTCGCTGGCTGTTCGTCATCGCGCGCAATTCGAGTTTTACCTACAAAGGCCAGGCGGTCGATGTGAAGCAGGTCGGGCGCGAGCTCGGCGTCCGCTATGTGTTGGAAGGCTCGGTGCGCAAGGCGGGCGGGCGCGTGCGCATCACGGCGCAGCTGATCGACGCCGCCAGCGGGGCGCATCTCTGGGCCGACCGCTTCGACGGCTCGCTGGAGGACGTGTTCGACCTTCAGGACAAAGTGGCGATCACCGTCGCCGGCATTATCGAGCCGACCTTGCAGGCCAACGAGGTTCGGCGCTCATCGGAACGCGCGCCACAAGATCAGACTGCGTACGACCTCTACCTGCGGGCGCTGGCGGACTTTCCGTGGCCCGGCAAGAAGCAGTTGTTCGAGGCACGTGAACTGTTCGATCGTGCGATCATCCGCGATCCGCGCTATGGTCCGGCGCTTGCTTGGGCCGCCGTGTGTAATTTCAGAATCTGTCTCGACGGTTGGGCGGAAGACCCGACGGCGAGTCTTCGCAAGGCCCTCGCTCTGGTCGAGCAGGCGCTGGCTCTCACCGACGAGGATGCCGGCGTACTTGCCAACGCTGCCCATGTGTTGGGCCTTTCTGGCGAGGACCTTACCACGGCCATCGTCCTCGCCGATCGCGCAGTCGCGCTCAATCCCAGCCATGCCCGCGCGTGGTACATCAGCGGTATGGTGCGCGCCCGCGCTAACCGCTATGAGGAGGCAATCGAGCATCTCGAAACATCGCTTCGGTTGAGCCCGCGCGGTTATCTGGCCGCGCCGCGGCTAGCCCTTGGCACGATCCATTTCTTCAACGGGCGTTTTGAGCAAGCGGCGGAATTGTTGGCTTTGTCGCTGCGCGAAGTACCCTTTCCTGGGGCCTATCGCACGCTGGCGTCGTGTTACTCTCATATGGGGAAGGCGGACGAGGCACGGGCTCTCATCGAGCGGCTAAGGGCGACCGGTGTTGAAGTCGTACCGAAGTTTGCCCCGTTCATAGGAAATCCGGCACATGAGGAGCTTTGGTTCTCGGGCCTGCGCCTGGCGGCGGGTGAGGAGACATGAGCCAGACCCGCCGGCTTGCGGCGATCCTCGCAGCCGATGTGGCGGGCTATTCGCGGCTGATCGGCGCGGACGAGGACGGCACCCTCGAACGCCTTCGAGCGCTGCGCCGCGAGCTCCTCGATCCGAAAATCGCCGAGCACAAGGGCCGGCTGGTCAAAACCACTGGCGACGGGTTGCTCGTCGAGTTTGGCAGTGTGGTGGATGCGTTGCGCTGTGCCGTCGAGGTGCAGCGCGAGATGGCCGGGCGCGGCGCCGAAGTGCCGCCCGACAGCCGCATAGAGTTTCGCATCGGGATCAATATGGGCGATATCGTCGTCGAGGACGGCGACATCTTTGGCGATGGGGTCAATGTCGCCGCCCGTCTCGAAGGCATAGCGGAGCCCGGCGGCATCTGCGTCGCGGCGCGAGTGCAAGAGGACG
>Ga0306926_10002633_pt1 | contig 18291 bp, 15 predicted proteins | sample flu12Cox44000178_FD_203759 | JGI IMG/M metagenome (GOLD analysis project Ga0306926, IMG submission 203759) | Lab enrichment of tropical soil microbial communities from Luquillo Experimental Forest, Puerto Rico - flux8day.12C.oxic.44.000.178 (v2)... | ecosystem: Environmental > Terrestrial >... | reverse complement strand
GGTCCAGTCCGCCAACTTCAACTTCTCGTCGGGCAACGGGATCGTCGCCGAGAACGCCAACGAGCTGTGGACCGTGCTGGTCTGCAAGCCCTGGCTGGCCGGCGAGTTCGGCACCACGGCGTTCGGGACCTCGGCCAGATCGCAGACCGCGGTGAACACCTACGGCAGGCAGTTGCTGTGGGCGCAGGCCATCGCCACCAACGAGACCCCGTCGGCTTCCCTGATCCAGGCCAAGCAGGCCACCTACCAAGGGATCGCCACCAGCATCCAGCATAAGGATCCTGGGATCTACCCGCTGTTCCAGGGCAAGCAGTGGACGACGCGGCTGGAGATCGCGTTCGCCGCCCTGTTCGCCGCGGCGATCGCAGGCGTCCTGGTGCTCCTGATCGCGGTCACGCTGATCCTGCTGAAGCTGGGCTTCCTGCTGCTGCTCGTGGTCGGGCCGTTCTTCCTGCTGATCGGCACGCATCCGGGCTTCGGGCGGGTGGTCGCGCTGCGCTGGTTCGAGATGCTCGTCGGCGTGCTGCTCAAGATGGCGGCGATCTCGCTGGTGCTGAGCGTGCTGCTCTACGCGTACACGCTGATCATGGGGACCAGCGACGCGGTGCTCCCGTGGGCGCTGAAGATCCTCATGATCGCGCTGGTCACCGTGGCCGTCTTCATCTACCGCAAGCCGTTCCAGCACCTGTTCTCGGCCGTCGGCTACGGCATGATCGGCTCCACGGAGCGCGCCGAGATCGACCTGCAGCGCCACCACGAGACCCTGCGGGCGAACACGCTCGCCGCCGCGGCCGCGGTCATGCCGGGGACCGCCGCCTACCGGGCGGCCCGGTGGGCCCGGCGCAATCCCGCCCAGGCGGCCGCCCTGGCCACGGGCGTCGGCGGAATGGGCGCCGCGGGCGCTGCGGCCCTCGCGGCCAAGCAGGGCGCGGACGGAGCCAGCGAGGACGGCGCGCTCGCCGACGCCAGCGCCGCGGCCGCGGCGGGGATCGCGCCCCCGGAGGGGGGCGCCCGTGCGGGCAGCCGCTCCGGGCTGGCGTCCCGCTCTCGCACCTGGGCTGCGGCCGCGGCCAGCGACGGTGCCGGCCGCTCCGCGCCTCCGCTGAACCTCCCGGCCCGGGAGGCCGCGGCTTCGGCCCCGGGCGGCGCCAGGACGCCGCGCGGCGCCGCGGGATCCATGCCTCCCGGCCGGGCCGCCGCCGGTGCCGCGGCGGGCGCCGCGGCCGCGGCGGCGGTCACCGGCGCGGCACGTTCCGGGCAGCCGCGCCCCATCCAGTCGGGCACCACGGCGTCGGGCACTGGGCCGTCGGGCACTGTACCGTCGGGCACTGGCCGGTCAGGTACCGCCGCGCCGAAGGGCTCGGCGTGGCCGGGATCCGGCCGCGCGGCGCCCGGCCAGGCGGTCCCAGGCGGGCCTCGTCCCGCGCCAGCCCGCCCGGTGCCGCCGTCCCCTGTCCAGGCCGGACGTGTCCCGGCCAGTCCCGCGCCAGCTCGCCCGGCGTCACCCAGCCCCGCGCCGGCCAGCCCTGCGCCCGCCCGTCCGGCGTCACGCAGCCCCGCGCCCGGCCGTCCGGCGGCTTCGCCCCCGCCATCCCGCCCGGCCGCCGGCCCGGGATCGGCCTGGTGGTCCGGGGCGGCATCGCGGCCGTCGGCGGCACGCCCGCCCGCCGCCGACCCGGCGACCCCGGGCCCGGCCGCCCGCGGCCAGGGCGGGCCGTGGGCCGACTCCTCAGCAGGCCGTCAGTCGGCCCCGCCCGCCCGTCAGTCCGCCCGCCCGGCGGTCGCCGAACCGGCCCGGCAGCGCGCGGCCGCGCCCGCCCGCCCGTCGTCGACGGCGCCCGCCCGGCCACCGGCGCCGCCCGCCCGTGAGCCCTCCGCACCGGACGGTTCTCTCGGCCTGCCGCTGTCCGGTAGTAGCCCCGATGCCGACCGGCCGGAGGACCCGAGGCCGTTCTGGCTGCGCCCCCGGCACTGGAAGTAGCCCACGGTCATGGACCTGACAGCGGCCCAGCGCAAAGCGGTCTTCGCCCTGATCGTGGTGGTCCTGGCCGGCCTGGGGGTCTACCTGTTCGTGCCGGGGACCAGGGGCAGCGGCCCGCCGGCCGCCGCGCCGTCCCCCTCACAGCACGCCCCAGCCTCGCCGACACCGTCACCAACCGCGCCCACGGCCGGCCCGGTCCCGCTGGCTGCGGGCACGCCGTCCGCCCCGGACATCTACCAGTGGCTCCCGTTCACGCCGTCCGAGCTGGCCACGGCCGCCAGCGTCACCACGGAGTTCTCCGATGGGTACGGGACCTGGTCCTACAGCCAGAACGCGCGCGCTTACGTCAACGCGATGCGCAACCTGATCACGCCCGGGCTTTCCCAGTTGCTCGCGCAGGACTATTCCGCGCCGGGCGTCGCCAGCCAGCGAACCAGAAAGAAGCAGGTTTCCACGGGCAGCGCGGTCATCAACTCGCTGCGGGCCTTCGGCCCGTCGAGCATCACCTTCGTCGTAACGATCAGCCAGGAGATCACCGACACCAGCGGCCGGTCCGCGGTCAACGCGCAGTACGCGGTCACCGTGGCCAGCAACGGCAGCAACTGGCAGGTGAACGACATCGAGCTGGCCTCAGCGGGCAACTCATGACCTGGCGGTGGGGCCGCGGCGGCCCGGGGCGTGACGGCCCCGGCCGCGGCGCGGTGCTCGTGCTGGTCGTCGTCGGCGGCCTGGCCGTGCTCGGGCTCATCATCACCCCGATACTCGTCGTGGGCGGCAGCGGGCTGCTGTTCGAGTCGGGCAGCGGCTGCTCGGCCGCGCATGGCGGCGCGCAGCAGCCCGTGGCCAGCTCGGACGCTCGCAACTCGATCCCGGCCAACTACCTCGCCTTGTTCCAGGAGATGGGGAAGAAGTACGGCGTCCCCTGGGTGGTCCTGGCCGGCATCGGCGAGGTGGAGAGCGACGATGGCCGGTCCAAGCTGCCCGGGGTGCACAGCGGCTCGAACGCGTTCGGCGCGGCCGGCCCGATGCAGATCGGCATCGGGGGCGCCGCGGGTGACGAGTGGGGCGGCGCGCCGGTGCACCCGGCGAGCGAGCAGGTGACCGGCGTGGCCACCGACGGCGACGGCGACGGGATCGCAAGCGTCTACGACCCGGCCGACGCGATCGCCGGCGCGGCGAAGATGCTGGCCCGGGACGGGGTGCAGACCAACGTCTCCGCCGCGATCTTCGCCTACAACCACCTGCAGTCCTACGTGCAGCTCGTGCTGCACTTCGCCGGGACCTACGCGAGCGGCGGCTTCACGGTGGCCCCGGTGACCGTGGCCAACGTCCCGAGCTGCCTGCCGGGCGTCAACACCGCCGCCGACACCACGCAGGCGCCCAACCACACGGTGGCGGTGGCCATCTCCTTTGCCGAGGCCCAGCTCGGCAAGCCGTACCTGTGGGGCGGGACCGGGCCGGACGCCTACGACTGCTCCGGCCTGGTGATGATGGCCTACCGGGCGGCGGGCGTGTTCATCCCGCGCACCGCGGACCAGCAGTTCCTCTGGGGACCGCAGGTGCCGGCCGGCCAGGCGGAGCCCGGGGACCTGGTCTTCTTCGCCGGCGCCGACGGGACCGTCGCCGCGCCGGGCCACGTCGGCCTGGTGATCGGCCCCCACAAGATGGTCGAGGCCTACGCCACGGGCTTCCCGATCCGCATCTCCGCGTTCGGGACCAGCGCGGCGGCGCCCGGCGATGAGAACCCGGTCGGCTTCAGCCGCCCCTGGCAGCATCCCGGCGTCGTGCTCGCCGTCGGCTAGCGGCCCGGGACACGATCACTCGGAGTGCAGGGCCCGGCGGGGATTCCTGGCGTGCCGCGGACCCGAGCGCTGCCGGGAGAGCTCCTCGGGCAGCTGCAGCAGCGGGTTCGTGGCGCTGGCCACGACGTCGGTCGCGATGTCGATGACCTTCCGGCCCCGGTTCCGGGCGGCCGCCCTGAGCTGCTCGAAGGCCTGACGGGGCCGGATGCGGTGCCGCTCGGCCAGCACCCCGATGGCCTGCTCGATACGGATGCGCGCGGTCAGCGCGTGCTCGAGCTGGCCCACGGTGGTCCGCAACCGGTGCGCCTCCTCGGCCACGGTCGGCGGTTCGCGGGCGGGCGGGCCGGCCGGGGCGGGCGGGACCGCCGGCTGGATCTCGGTGGGCAGCTCGGCCGCCAGCAGGTCGGCCAGCACCATCGCGCAGGTGAGGTCGGGCAGCTCGTCATCGCCGACCCGCCACCCGTCCGCGGTCCGGCGGACCACGGCTTCCTCGCCCGGCGCGGACAGCGCGCTGGACAGGATCGGCGCAGACGGATCGTCGGCCGGATAAGGCGCGGGCTCGGGCGCGTCCGCCGCGGCCAGGCCCGCCTCCGCGGTGCCCGGATCAGCCACGCTGGAGAGCGTCCGGTGCCTCTTCTTAGGCATCAGAGCGCCGCCAGGTCGTGCAGGCGCGCCTTGACGGTGGCCGCCGAGGGATTCGTCAGCGCGCTGCCGTCGGGGAAGACGACGGTCGGCACCGTCTGGAAGCCGTTGTTCACGGTCATGACGAAATCCGCGGCCTCGTGGTCCTGCTCGATGTCGACTTCGGTCATCTCAATGCCATCGGCCGCGAGCTGGCGCTTGAGCCGCTTGCAGTACCCGCACCAGGGCGTGGTGTACATGGTCAGCGGCTGAGTCATCGGCCGTCCTCCCCTTCACTTGCTCAGTACCGAACCTTACTAACTCGTAAACGCTTCGTGGGCTTCCCGGGACGTCGCGGGTGTCCGGCGTCGGTGGCATGGGGAAGGATGGCGGCCGGAAGGAAAGAGCGGGGAGCAGACGCCGGAAGGTGCGCCCATGGATTCCGCGGACGCGGTGCTGGCCGCGCTCGACCCTGAGCAGCGGGAGGTCGCGCTCGCCGCCCGCGGTCCGGTCTGCGTGCTGGCCGGGGCCGGCACCGGCAAGACCCGCGCGGTCGCGCACCGGATCGCCTACGCGGTGGCGACCGGCGTGGTGGACCCGGCGCGTGTCCTGGCCGTCGCTTTCACCACCCGCGCCGCCGGCGAGCTGCGCGGGCGGCTGCGGCTGCTGGGCCGCGAGGCGATGCCGGGCGGCGGGCTGGAGCGGGTGCAGGCCCGGACCTTCCATGCGGCCGCGCTGCGGCAGCTCAGCCACTTCTGGCCGCTGACCGTGGGCGGCCCGCCGCCGCGCGTGGTCGACTCCAAGGTCAGCCTGGTGGCCGACGCGGCCCGTCGGCTGCGGCTGCAGCCGAGCCTGCCTGAGCTCCGCGACGCGGCCGGCGAGATCGAATGGGCCAAGGTCACCGGCGTCGGCCCCGAGCAGTACCCGCGGGAAAGCTCCAAGGCGGGCCGGGCACAGCCGCTCGGCCCGGCCGTGCTGTCCCGGCTGTATGCCGCCTATGAGGATCTGCGGCGCGAGCGGCACCTGGTCGACTTTGAGTCCGTGCTGGAGCTCACCGCGGCGATCCTGGCCGAGCACCCGGCCGCGGCCGCGGCCGTGCGGGACCGGTACGCGTACTTCGTCGTGGACGAGTACCAAGACGTCAACCCGCTGCAGAAGATGGTGCTCGACGCCTGGACCGCCGACCGGGAGGATATCTGCGTGGTCGGCGATCCCAGGCAGACGATCTTCTCCTTCACCGGGGCCACTCCCTCGTACCTGACCGGGTTCGCGGCCGAGTTCCCTGACGCGACCGTGATCAGGCTGATGCGCAACTACCGGTCCACGCCCCAGGTGGTCGCGCTGGCCAACCGGCTCGGCGGCAGGTTCCGGCGCGCGGACGGGGCCGTGCTCGCGGCTCAGCGGCCCGCGGGCCTGGAGCCGGAGTTCGCGGAATACGGCGATGAGCCGGAAGAAGCCGCGGCGGTGGCACGGCGGGCCGCGGCGCTGATCCGGTCCGGGATCGCGGCGCGCCAGATCGCGGTGCTGGTGCGGACCAACGCGCAGACGCCGCTGTTCGAGCAGGCCCTCAGCGACGCCGGCGTGCCGTTCCTGGTCCGGGGGGCGGAACGGTTCTTCGACCGGCCCGAGGTGCGTCAGGGACTTGGCCTGCTGCGGGCCGCGGCGCGCTCGGCGTCGGCCGGCGAGGAACCAGCCGTCCAGGCCCGGGCGGTGCTGTCCGGCATCGGGCTGAGCCCGCAGCCGCCGACCGGCCGGGGCCAGGCACGGGAGCGGTGGGAGTCGCTGCAAGCGTTGGCCCAGCTGGCCGACGACTACTTCGCCGCGTCGCCAGCGGCCTCGCTCGCCGGCCTCGCCGCCGAGCTCGCCACGCGCAGCGCCATCGGGCACGCGCCGGTACTTGACGGAGTCACCCTGGCCTCGCTGCACGCGGCCAAGGGGCTGGAGTGGGACGTGGTGTTCCTGGCCGGGCTCACTGACGGAACGCTGCCGATCGTGCACGCGCAGACCGATGAGGCCATCGAGGAGGAACGGCGGCTGCTCTACGTCGGGGTGACCAGGGCACGCGACCTGGTCTGCCTGTCGTGGGCGCTGGCCAGGTCGGCCGACGGCGGGTACGCCCGCAAGCCGTCCAGGTTCATCGAGGAGATCCGCCCCCGAGTCCGGACTCTCAGCAAGTCGGGAGGCAGGCCATCATGAGCGAGGCCCTCGACCGGGTGGTTGACCTGCTCAACCTGGAGCAGATCGAGGTGGACATCTTCCGCGGGCGCAGCCCGGAAGGCGAGCGCCGGCAGCGCGTGTTCGGCGGCCAGGTCGCCGGGCAGGCGCTGGTCGCGGCCGGCCGCACGGTGCCGGAGGACCGGCCGGTGCACTCGCTGCACGCCTACTTCATCCGGCCGGGCGACCCCACGGTCCCGTTGATCTACCTGGTGGAGCGGGTCCGCGACGGCCGCTCGTTCACCACCCGCCGGGTGACGACCATCCAGCACGGCAAGACGATCTTCACGCTCTCCGCGTCGTTCCACCGGCGCGAGCCGGGCGTCGAGCACGCCGACCCGATGCCGGAGGTGCCGCCTCCGGACGAGATCCCCCCGACCTCCGAGCGGATGGAGAAGTTGTTCGGGCCGTCCGTCCGCGAGTGGTACGGCGGCAATCCCATCGACATCCGGCACATCGGGCCGCTGACCTTCGAGGCCGAGCGCGATCCTTCGCTGCGGACCACGCGCAACCTGGTCTGGCTGCGGGCCGACGGCGACCTGCCCGACGATCCGCTGCTGCACGTGTGCCTGGTGACCTACGCGTCCGACATGACCCTGCTGGACTCGGTGCTGCTCGCGCACGGGCTGTCCTGGGCGGACGGGCGGACCACGGGAGCCAGCCTCGATCATGCGATGTGGTTCCACGGCCCGTTCCGGGCCGACCGCTGGCTGCTGTACGCGCAGGACTCTCCCGTGGCCCGGGGAGCCCTGGGGCTCGCGCGCGGCGAGATGTACACCAGCGACGGCGAACTCGTGGTCTCGGTGGTGCAAGAAGGGCTGGTGCGCACCTCCTGAGGTCCGGGGCCGCCCCCCGGCGCCACCGCGAAAAGAGCCGAGGAAAAACAAGTTGCCCCGCCCCGGCGGGGCTACGTAGGCTTTGCCCATGTCCATGGGTCTAACGACGACGCCTTGAGGAAGGGGGTGCCCAGGATGGTGAACATGCTCTCGGATTTCGAGGCTGCCGCTGAAGCGCGCACGTCATTCGGTACGGGCGCCTGCTTGCGTCTGGCCGCCGTCCGGACCGCCCAGCCGTGCACGGGCTCCGCCGCGTACGCGCGCCCGCGTGCTTTCTGGGCCAGCGAGGTCTTCGGGCAGCGCCACCTGGCTGCTGACCCGGCCGTCGCGCTCGGGCAGCCCAACCCGTACAAGCCGAACAACTACATGGCCCGTATCGCCGCGGCTAGCGGCGGCGCTAAGGGTCCGCATCCGGCGAGGGAACCAGAACCGGCCTAGAAATAGGCCGGCCAAGAGCCCCTCAAGGCCGCGGACCCGAAATCGGGTCCGCGGCCTTCGTCATGCGAGGCCACCGTTTTGTCAGACGCGTGAGAGACCTTAAGACGAGAAGATGAGAGGGGATGGCTCCGATGCATCGGCCCGGCACCACGGCCGTTCTGCAGGAACAGGCGGGGTTCGAGGCAGTATCCGAGCAGGTCACGGCGCTCCCGAGGGCGGTCGTCCCGGCGGCTCTTCCCGGTGCGGGAATCCCGGTCACGCTGGGCGGGGTGCCCGCCGGCCACACGCTGCCGTGCATGGAGGACCCGGACCTGTTCTTCGCCGAGTCCCCGGAGGATGTGGAGTTCGCCAAGGAAATGTGCCGGGACTGCCCGGCCCGCCTGGCGTGCCTCGCCGGGGCCCTCGAGCGCCGGGAGCCCTGGGGAGTCTGGGGCGGCCAGCTGTTCCTGCGCGGCGAGATCGTCCCGCGCAAGCGGCCCCGCGGACGACCCAGGAAGGACGAGGTGGCTGCCTGATCAGCCGCCATGAATGGACATGAGAATTTTCAGAAACGGTGGTGAAGGAGATGTTTCGAGTTCACGAGGAGCTGGCTAGAGACCGACAACGAACCATGCTGGCGACGGCCGCGTGGGAGCGCCGGGCACGACGGGCGCAGGCGCTCCACCGGGCCGCCCGCCGCACCGAGCGGGCCCGGCGCGAGCTGGTCCGCTCGCTGGAGGAGGCCCTGCGCCTGCATGGCGAGCTGCCCGCCGAACGCGGCGGGCTGGCCGCCGAGCACGGTGAGCCCGCCGCCGAGCAGACTCGCTAGTCCGGCTCTGGCCACCGCAAGGGCCCGGGAAGCTCAGCCTTCCCGGGCCCTTGCGCTGCCCGCACCCGGCGTGGGTCAGCCATTCGGGCTGGCCGCTCCCGCCCTGGCGTCGTCGGGATCATCCCGGCCCGAGGTAGCCGCGCCGTCCAGTTCCCTGGTCGTACCGTTCGGGCCGCCGGCCGTGCCGTCCGGCTCTCTGGCCGTACCGTTCGGTTCTCTGGCCGTGCCGTTCGGCTCTCCGGCCGTGCCGTTCAGCCTCTCGGCGGGGCCGTCCAGGCTCTCGGCCGGGCCGTCGCCCTTATCCGGGACCGGGTCCAGCGGATCGGTGTAGCCGGGCATCCACTTGATTACCTCGGCACGGAACCGCCCCTCGCACTCGAGCTGGCAGAGCACCCCGATCCCGGCCGTGGAGACGCGGTGGATCAGGACATACGAGGGCGGCAGGTTGAGGCGGCGGCTGATGGCGGCCGACCTCACGTCGGCGACCCGGGAAGCTTCTTCCCGCAGCCACTCCCGGGTGAACTTGAAGGTCTCCACCCGGGACGGTTCGGCCAGCGGCGCCAGGTAGGCGTGCAGGGCGTCGAGATCGACGGTGACGCCGTCCTTGAGGAAGCCATTCGCCCGCAGTTCGTGCTCCACGGTCTCGATGTCACGATCTTCGTGCATGAGGCGCAGGAGCTTGCCGAAGAAACGGGGGAATCCGTCCGGGAGCCTGTCTACTGCGCCGAAGTCCAGGATGCCGAGCCGGCCGTCGCCGAGCAGCCGGAAGTTGCCGGGGTGCGGGTCCGCGTGCAGCAGGCCGGCCCGTGAGGGTCCGGAGAACAGAAACCGGACGATCAAGATGCCGGCCTGATTCCGCTCTTCGGTGGTTCCCTCGGCGATGATCCTCGACAGCGGGGTGCCGTCCATCCACTCGCTGACCAGGACATGGTCGGTCGCCGCGACGACGTGCGGGACGAAGAACTCGGGGTCATCGGCGTAGGCGTCGGCGAACGCCTCCTGCGAGGAGGCTTCCAGGCGGTAGTCGAGTTCTTCCGCGACCCTCTTGCGCAGTTCGTCGAGCAACGGCTTGACGTCGAGCCCGGGCATCAGCACGTTGAAGAGCCGGCCAAGCCGGCTGAGCTGAGTGAAGTCGCTGATCAGCGCCTTCCCGGCCCCCGGGTACTGGATCTTCACCGCAACCCTGCGGCCGTCGTGCCAGGTCGCGCGGTGGACCTGGCCGATGGAGGCGGCCGCGGTGGGGTTGTCGTCGAAGTCAGCGAAATTGTCCCGCCAGTCCGCGCCCAGGTCGGCCACGAGTACCTTGTGCACGGTGTCGGCGGGCAGCGGCGGCGCGGCCTCCTGGAGCTTGGTCAGCGTGGCCCGGTAGGGGCTGGCTATCTCCGGCGGCAGGGCCGCCTCGAAGATCGACAGGGCCTGGCCGAGCTTCAGCGCGCCGCCCTTCAGCTCGCCGAGGACCTTGAAGATCTGCTCGGCGGTCCGCTGCTGGATCTCGTGGGCGACGATTTCGGCCGGACGCCCGCCCAGCCGCTTGCCAAGCCCCCACGCGGTCCGGCCGGCCAGGCCGACGGGCAGGGTGGCAAGCTTCGCCGTTCGCGTCACGGCACGGCGCGGGAGGTCGCTCACTGAGCGTCCCCGTGAACCGCGAGCCTCAACTCGTGCTCCTTCTGCGTCAAGTGGGCTGAATCCCCGGTCCGTCGGGACCCGCAGGATGCCAAGATCCTATTCTCCGCGACGGGCGGTAGTGCTGCCACACGCGCAGTCTCGATGACGCGGCCACGTTCTGCGGCGCCACTGCCACTCCGGTAAGAACAGTTCCAGGGTGCCATTCGTTACCGCCCCGGCGGCAGCCGCCCGGTCGATGTAGGCCAGCCCCTGCGCGGCCGCCTGCGCGGCCACGGCCGCGGCGAGCGGCGCGTCGCACGCGAGGGGATCAGGCGCGCGGCCCGCCAGCTGGGCGAGGATCAGCGGCCAGGCTGGATCCCGGTCGGTGCGGGTTAAGTCCAGGCATCTCAGGCATGCGGTGCGGCCGGGGATCACCAGCGGCCCCACGATGCCGATGGCCTCGTCGGCCGACGCGGCCAGGTGCGGTATCTGCTCGCGCATGAGGCTGACCCGAAGTTCCAGTGGCTGGCGGCCGATCAGGACGGCCAGGTCGGGCCGGGCCCGGCCCGGCGGCTGCGGGCCGTCATCCCCGGTGTCCGCGCGCGTGACGCGGCCGACGCCCGATGTCGCCAGGAGGCTGGCGATGCCTGCCCCGATCCTCCCGCCACCGTGAACGCGGATCTGCGCGGTCAGCCTGCGCGCCAGGGTGCGCGCCCCGCCGTCGCCGTCCCCGCGGGCCAAGGACACGGTGGCAAGCTCCGCGGCCAGCCGGGCCCGCAGCGGCAGGGAGAGCATCCGTAAGGTACCCGCCGGGAAGTCATCGAGCGCGCCCGCCGCGGCGAGCAGCGCCAGCACCCGCTCGGCGGCCTCCGCGGGAAGGCCGCGGTCCACGGCGGCCTGGATGACCTGCGCACGGTCGCGGCTTCCGTCGAGCAGGCCGATCATCCACGCGATGCCCGCCATGCCGGTCAGCGCCACCGCCCGTCGCGAGTCGATCCCTATCTGAAGGGTGTCCCGGTCTCGCCATACCGGCAGCAACCCGGGCTTCAGCGCTGGTCTCACCTATCCAGCGTGACAGGCAATACCGACAATTACCGTACGGCCCACCGGGGCCGGAGGCCGCCGGCACGCCAGCGGGCCAGTTCGGAGCGGGCCCGTCACGCCGGCGGCCAGATAGTGGCCGGGGCCCCCGGGCACCGGGAACGGCGCGGCGAGGTGCCGCTCGCTCCGCTGCGGGCCGTTCGTCCCCCTTCCCCAGAAGCGACGTGCGACCCGAAGCCCGGGGACTCCTGCCAGTCGAAGCTAGGCCCGGTGCCATAGGCGGTCAATACATCCCTGTGCATAAAGCTGTGGACAAGATGGGGAAAACCCGGCGTGTCGTTGTGGATATCGCCGGAACAGCCTGTGCATTCGCGGTCAGCCGGCCGGCTGCGCCGGGTGTACCTGGGATGACGCCGTCCACCGCCTGTGGACAGCAGATCGCCGGGCTTCGCTCGATTCCGGCGTGCCCGGGCTCGGGCTCGGGTTCGGCTAGGCGTCGGCCGGCGGGGCGTCGGTCGGGGGCGGGGGTTCCTCGCCGGGATCCTTGCCCCCCGAGTCCTCCGGGCCCGCCGCTGACTCCAGGTCCGAGATGTCGAGTTCGGGGCGGCCGCGGACAAAGCCGTCCGGATCGTCGAAGTCGTCCGCGGTGGGCAGCAGATCGGGATGGGCCCAGACCGCGTCCCGGCCGTCGATGCCGCGCGCATCGGTCAGCCCGCGCCAGATGGCGGCCGCCTCGCGGAGCCTGCGCGGCCGCAACTCCAGCCCGACTAGCGTCGCGAAGGTCCGCTCGGCGGGGCCGCCGCTCGCCCGGCGCCGCCGGATCGCCTCGGCCAGGGCGTCGGCCTGCGGCAGCCGGTCGCCGGCCGCGCTGTCCACCACGGTCGCGACCCACCCCTCGACCAGGGCCAGAACCGTCTCCAGCCGAGCCAGCGCGGCCTTCTGCTGCTCGGTGTCCTCCGGCTGGAACAGCGCCGCCCCCGCCAGCGCCTCGTTCAGGGCCTCCGGGTTGGCCGGGTCGATCTGCGGCATGGCCTCCCGCAGCGCGTTGGCGTCCACGGTGATGCCCCGCGCGTAGTCCTCCACCGCGCCCAGCAGGCGGGCTCGTAGCCAGGGCACATGCGCGAACAGCCGGTGATGCGCCGCCTCGCGCATCGCCAGGAACAGCCGTACCTCCTCCTCGTCGACCGACAGGCCCTGCCCGAAGGCGCTGACCCCGGCCGGGAGCAGTGCAGCCGTGCCGGCCGGCCCCAGCGGGAGGCCGACATCGGTGGAGCTGACCACCTCCTCGGCCAGTGCGCCCACGGCGGCACCCGTCTGGCCGCCGACCATCATTCCGCCTATCTGGCGCATCATCTGGCCGAGGCCGCCGAGCGCGCCGAGCCCTCCGGTGAGCGCGGTCATCGCGGAACGCATCTCCGGCGGGAGTTCCTCGGCGAGGTCCTCGGGATCCTCGGTCAGCATCCCGCCCATGGCCTCCACCGCGCGCGCCGCGATGGGATCGCACAGTTTCGACCAGACCGGCAGGGTCGCCTCCACCCATTCCGACCGGCTCCACGCCTGCGCCACGCGGATTCCGGTGGGCAGGGTGGTGGCGTCCTCCAGCCAGAGGTCGGCCGTCCGGATCGCCTCCACCGTCTTGCGCCGGTCGACCTCCAGCACGCTCGGATCCCCCTTGGCGGCGACGGTCTGCCGTGCCACGTTCTTGGCGAGATCCCAGTTGACCGGCCCGCCCTGCCAGGACATCAGGTCGGCGAACTGGCGCAGGGCGTCGGCGAACTGCTGCGGGTCCCCCAGCGGCCCGAGCGGTCCCATCGGTCCCGGCGGCACCCCAGGGCCGCCCGGGCCCCGGCCGGCGCCCCCGCCACCTCCCGGGACATCCGGCGTGTTTCCCGAATCGCCCGGATCGCGGTCGCGGTCACGGTCACCAGGCAGGCCGAAGCCAAAGGGAGGATCGGTCATCTCCGCTGCCTCTCAGGCAGGATGGAAGGGTCCACGTCCGCCACGTTATCTGGGAGCACGCCGTGGTGAGCAATCGAGTTGCCAGGTTCGCCCACGGCGCAGCCCGGGCGGGCTACCGTCAGGCCATGGACGCGTGGTGAGCCGCCGCGAGCCGCGCGACCGGCCGGCCACGAACGGCGGCCCGGACGCCAGGGAACGGGAAGAGCGCGGGCGCGGCCCGGTGGTGGCCGTCACCGGGGCGGCCAGCGGCCTCGGCCACACGCTCACCGCCAGGCTGGCGGCGTCGCCCAGGATCGGCCGGCTCATCGCCATCGACGGGCACCGGGGCGATGCGACCGGCGTGACCTGGCGGGTGGTCGACATCCGTGATCCGGCCCTGGCCGGCCGGCTGGCCGGAGTGGACGTGGTCGTGCACACCGACCTCGACCTGGCCCCCGACTCCGACCAACGGGCCCGGCGGGCGTTCAACGTCCGCGGTGCGCAGACCGTGCTGACCGCGGCGGCCGCGGGGCGGGTAGGCCGGGTCGTGCTGGTGACCAGCGCGATGGTGTACGGTGCGCGGCCGGACAACCCGGTCCCGCTGGCCGAGGATGCACCGCTGGGCGCCGACCCGGACGGCAGCGTGGTCGGGGACCTGCTGGAGGTCGAGCACCTGGCGCAGCGCTCCCCGCAGGCCAACCCCGGCATGGCCATCACGGTCGTCCGCCCCGCCGCGCTGGTCGGCGAGGGTGTGGACACCCTGATCACCCGCCACTTCGAGGCGCCGCGGCTGCTGGCCGTCAAGGGCTGCGCGCCGCGCTGGCAGTTCTGCCATGTCGATGACCTGGTTTCCGCGCTGGAGCTGGCCGCGACCGGCGAGGTCACCGGCAAGTTCGCGGTCGGCTGCGACGGGTGGCTGGAGCAGGAACAGGTGGAGGAGCTGTCCGGGCTGCGCCGGATCGAGCTGCCGGCCGGCCTGACGTTCGGCACCGCGCAGCGGCTGCACCGGGCCGGGATAACCCCGGCCCTGGTGACCGACCTGCACTTCGTCGTGTACCCGTGGGTCGTCGACTGCGCGGCGCTGCGGCAGGCCGGGTGGAAGCCCGCGTTCGACAACGAGACCGCGCTGCAGGTCCTGCTCGAGCAGCGCGGCGGGCACCACGCGGTGGCGGGCCGCCGGCTGGACAGGAAGGACGCGACGATCACGGCGGCCGGCGCGACGGTCGCCGTCATCGGGACCGCGGCGATCGTGCGCGAGGTCAGGCGGCGCCGGCGCGGCACCTGAGCGCTCACGGACTCTGGCATAATCGACATGGTGGACATAGTGCGGCTGGCCGAGCTGCGGGACACCCCGCTGTCAGTGGACGAAGTGCTGAGCGCGGTCTCGGATCCCGCGGCCGGGGGGATCGCCCTGTTCGTCGGCACCGTGCGGGAGCAGGATCACGGCCGCCCGGTGGTCCGGCTCGGCTACACCGCTCACCCGTCGGCCCCGGCCGAGCTGCGGCGGATCGCCGAGAAGATCGCGGCCGGCTTCGGCGCCACGGCGGTGGCGGCCGTGCACCGGGTGGGCGACCTCGAGATCGGCGACGTCGCGGTGGTAGTGGCCGTGGCTTGCCCGCACCGCGCCGAGGCCTTCGACGCATGCCGCGCGCTGATCGATGAGCTGAAGCAGGACGTGCCGATCTGGAAGCACCAGGAGTTCGCCGGCGGCGACAGCGAGTGGGTTAACAGCGCGTAGTCTTCCCCCATGTCCCGCCGAGCCGCCACGCTGCTGGTAGCAGCAGTCGGAGTCGTGATCGCGCTGGCCGTCGCCGTGATCTCGCCCGTCCCCTATGTGGCCCTGACTCCCGGGCCGACCCTGAACACGCTCGGCGACCTGAGCGGCAAGCCGCTGATCCAGGTCAGCGGGCACCGGACCTACCCGACCAAAGGCAACCTCAACATGGTGACCGTGTCCTTTATCGGCGGCCCGGGAACCAGGTTCAACATCTTCGCGGCGCTCCGGGCCTGGCTGACCCCGGACCAGGCGGTCGTGCCCGAGTCGGAGATCTTCCCCCCGGGCCAGACCTCGCAGCAGGTGGCCAAGCAGGACACCGAGCAGATGGTGAGCTCGCAGGAGACCGCCACCGCGGCCGCGCTCTGCCAGCTCAACATCCCGTTCAAGACGGTGGACGCTGTTCAGGCGACGGTCAAGGGCATGCCGGCCGCGGGCGTGCTGCACGACGGGGATGTCATCGTGGCGGTGGACGGCCGCCCGGTGACCTGCCACGCCGATGCCGGGACCCTGATCAAGGCGCGCAAGCCCGGGGACCCGGTCGAGCTGACCGTTCTGCGGCACGGCCGGACCGAGCCGGTGCGGCTGGTCACGGCCGACGCGGCGGGGGAGCCCGTGATCGGCGTGCAGCTCCTGGAGACCTACGTGTTCCCGTTCAAGGTGGCGATCAGCGTCGGGGACATCGGCGGGCCCAGCGCGGGCCTGATGTTCGCGCTCGGCATCATCGACAAGCTCACCCCGGCCAACCTGACCGGTGGCCGGTTCATCGCCGGCACCGGCGAGATCGAGGCCAACGGTACCGTGGACCCGATCGGCGGAATCCAGCAGAAAATGGCTGGCGCGCGCGCGGCCGGCGCGACGATCTTCCTGGCCCCGGCGGCGAACTGCGCGAACACCGTGGGGGCAGTGCCCGCCGGGATGCGCCTGATCAAGGTGAGCTCCCTGGCCGGCGCCATCACGGACCTCAACGCGCTGAAGGCAGGCAGGCCGGTCCCTTCGTGCTGAGGCGGGAACCTTGCGGGCTACCGGTAAGTTGCGGTCAGAGAATGCGCATTTGCGCGGCGGGCGGGCGTTAGCATGTCCTGCCCGCGCACACTGCCCCGCTGCCGGGTGCCTGAGGTGAGGTAAGGGGGAGGCGTGGCCTTCCGATCCGCTGGCCGCTCCCGGCCGACCGGCAGCCGCCCCATCGTGCTTCCCCGGTGGCTGAGGTACGTGCTCCCGGTCCTCGCCGGGGTGGTGGTGCTGCTCGTGCTCGTGGCCATCGCGGCCGGCGTATGGACCGACTTCCTGTGGTTCCGCTCGGTCCACTACACCTCGGTCTTCGGCACCACGTACGGCGTCAAGTGGGCGCTGTTCGCGGTCACCGCGGTGTTCATGATGGCGGTGATCGGCATCAACATCCGGATCGCCTACCGCCTGCGGCCGGCGAACCGGCCGGTGTCCGCCGAGCAGCACGGGCTGGACGCATACCGGACGGTGATCGACCCGCACCGCAAGGTGCTGGTCTGGGTGGTTCTCGGGCTGATCGGGCTGATCTCGGGCCTGGCCGCCGCCGGCAGCTGGCGCACCTGGCTGCTGTTCGCCAACCAGGTCCCGTTCGGGGTCCAGGACCCGCAGTTCCACATGGACCTCTCGTTCTTCGTGTTCGACTACCCGTTCATCCGGATGGTGCTCAGCTTCCTGTTTGCGGCCGTCCTGCTGTCCTTGATCGCCGCCGCTGTCGTGCACTACCTGTACGGCGGGCTGCGGCTGCAGGTGCGCGGAGAGCGCGCGACCCAGGGCGCCCGGGTTCACCTTTTCGTCCTGGTCGGCATCTTCGTGCTGCTCAAGGCCGTGGCCTACTGGGTGGACCGGTACGGCATCGACTTCTCCCAGCGCGGGGTGGTGCAGACCGGGGCGTCGTACACCGACGTCAACGCGGTCCTGCCGGCCAAGACGGTGCTGGCGGTGATCGCGGTGATCTGCGCCGCGCTGTTCTTCGCCGGCGCGATCCGGCGCAACTCGCTGCTCCCCGCGGTCGGGTTCGGCCTGCTCGTGCTCTCGGCCATCATCATCGGCGGGGTCTACCCGGTCATCGTGCAGCAGTTCGTGGTCAAGCCCAACGAGCTGGCCAAGGAGCGCCCGTACCTGACCCGCGAGATCGGCAGCACCCGCGTCGCGTACGGCCTCACGCACGTGCAGGTGACCCCGTACTCGGCGGTGTCGTCCGAGCCGACGTCGCAGCTGGCCCAGCAGGCCGCCGTGCTCCCCGACGTGCGCCAGCTGGATCAAGGCGTGGTGTCCGCGTCGTTCCAGCAGCTTCAGCAGGTCAAGGGGTACTACAAGTTCCCCGATGTGCTGTCGGTCGACCGGTATCAGGTCCCGGGCAGCTCCGTGCCGGTCGACATGGTGGTCGGCGTCCGTGACATGTCGGGCCCGCCGGCCGGCCAGAACAACTGGATCAACAGCCACCTGGTCTACACCCACGGGTTCGGGTTCGTGGCCGCGGCCGCGAACGCCACGTCGAACGGCGGCAACCCCGCGTTCACCGAAAGCGACATCCCGCCGTCCGGCTTGCTCAACGTGCAGCAGCCCCGGGTGTACTTCGGCGAGCAGGAGACCAGCTACGCCATCGTCGGCGGCCACCAGCCCGAGCTCGACTATCCCAACTCCAGCGCGAGCGGCCAGGCCAACACCACCTACTCCGGCAGCGGCGGCGTCCCGATCGGCTCGCCGCTCAACCGGGTGCTGTACGCGATCAAGTTCCGCGAGCTCAACATCCTGCTGTCCGGGGCCATCGACGGCAACTCGAAGATCATGTACATCAGGGACCCGCTGTCCCGGGTGGCCAAGGTCGCCCCGTTCCTCACCCTGGACGGCAACACCTATCCGGTCGTGGTCGGCGGGCAGATCTACTGGGTGGTGGACGCCTACACCACCACGGACAACTACCCCTACTCGCAGCGGCTGAACCTGCAGCAGGCCAGCGCGAACAGCTACAGCCCGGGCGGCTCGGTCATCGGCCCGGACGGCCAGGTGAACTACGTCCGCAACTCGGTCAAGGCCGTGGTGAACGCCTACACCGGCGCGGTCACGCTCTATCAGTGGGGCGGCAACGACCCGGTGCTGAACGCCTGGAAGCAGGCCTTCCCCGGCGTGATCAAGCCGCAGAGCGCCATCCCCGCCGACCTGCTGCCGCACCTGCGCTACCCGCCGATCCTGTTCGAGGCTCAGCGGCAGATCCTGGCGCAGTA
>Ga0306926_10002630_pt1 | contig 18302 bp, 13 predicted proteins | sample flu12Cox44000178_FD_203759 | JGI IMG/M metagenome (GOLD analysis project Ga0306926, IMG submission 203759) | Lab enrichment of tropical soil microbial communities from Luquillo Experimental Forest, Puerto Rico - flux8day.12C.oxic.44.000.178 (v2)... | ecosystem: Environmental > Terrestrial >... | reverse complement strand
TGGCGGTTTGAGCGTGGAGGAGACCGCCGAGGTGCTGAAAGTCTCCAAGGAAACGGTGGCCCGTGACTGGCGCTTGGCGAAAGCCTGGTTGCTGCGCGAATTGAGTAAGCGAGGGCAAAATGCCCTCTGAGAACTGGCGGCGCGCCGAGGAACTCTTTCACCGCGCGCTGGCACATGAGCCTCCAGAGCGCCGCGCTTTTCTCGATGCGCAATGCGGCGGCGACGAGGAACTTCGCCGTGAAGTGGAATCCCTGCTCGAGTTCGACGGAGGTGCGGAAAATTTCATCGAATCCCCGGCTTTCGAGGTTGCCGGGCGGCTGCTCGCGAATGATTCCGATCCTCGCCGTGACGATTTCCGGAGTCCGCTCCTCGAGTTTGCGGAAGTTTCCCACTATCGAGTGATCGCCAAGGTGGGTGGTGGGGGCATGGGTGTCATTTACAAGGCGCGTGACCCAAGGCTGGACCGTTTTGTGGCGCTCAAATTTCTGCCCGCGGATTTTGTCGGTGACCGGATCGCCCTCGAGCGTTTCAAACGCGAGGCGCGTGCCGCTTCTGCGCTCAATCACCCCAACATCTGCACGGTTTATGACATCGGCGTTCATGAAAAACAGCGTTACATCGCGATGGAGTATCTCGAGGGCCACACCGTTAGGCAGCGCATCGTGGAAAAGCCGCTGCCTGCCGAAGACCTCCTGAAATTCGGAATCGAAATCTCGGACGCACTAGACGCTGCGCACGCCGTGGGAATCGTGCATCGCGATATCAAGCCGGCCAATTTGTTCATTACCTCGCGCGGCCACGCCAAGATTCTCGATTTCGGTCTCGCGAAACTTCCCGCAGCCCGTGGAATCGTGGAGGAAAGCGGGTTGTCGCCCCTGTCCACCATCAGCCACGACCCGCTGATCACCACTCCCGGGGCGGCCCTCGGTACCATCGCGTTTATGTCCCCGGAGCAGGTCCGCGGCGAAGAGCTGGATGCACGCACGGATCTGTTTTCCTTTGGTTTGGTTCTGTATGAAATGGCGACCAGCCACCGTGCCTTCTCTGGCAGCACCTCCGGAGTCATCGCCGACGGAATTTTGAATCGCACGCCGGCACCCCCCCGGGAGTGGAATCCCCAGCTGCCGGCGAGGCTCGAGTCCATCATTCTGAAGGCGCTCGAGAAAGACAGGGAAAAACGCTATCAAAGCGCAGCGGAAATGCGCGAAGAACTCCAGGAACTCAAACTAGTCCTCGAGTCGGGCCGTTTGCCGGCATCGGCAGGCAGGAAAGAACCTTCACGCTCCTGGCGTTCTCGCTATCTGCTAGCGATGCTTGCCGCGCTGCTCTTCCTGACGGTCTCCGCCATAACTCTGCGCTATTTTCCGAGCCGGCACGCGGCCAACCTCGCGCCATCCGATACCGTCGTGCTCTCCGATTTTTCGAACTCGACTGGAGACCCGGTCTTCGACGACACCTTGAAGCAAGGTCTCGCGGTGCAACTGGCGCAATCGCCGATGCTCAACATCCTTCCCGATCAGAAAGTGCAGTCGGTGTTGGCGGAAATGACCCGGCCGCCGGATACGCCGCTCTCCTCCGAGGTGGCACGCGAGGTCTGCGAGCGCAGCGGCAGCAAAGCGTATATCGCGGGCTCGATCGCCAACCTCGGCGGCGAATATGTGATTGGGCTGAACGCGGTGCAGTGCACAACCGGCGAAGTATTGGCGCGCGAACTGGTGCAGGTCGACGGAAAGCCGCAGGTTTTGCCGGCGCTCGGGAAGATTGCAGCCAACCTGCGAGGCAAACTCGGGGAGTCTCTCAGCTCCATTCAAAAATATGACGTGCCCCTGGTGCAGGCGACGACCTCCTCGCTCCAGGCGTTGAAGGCCTACAACTTCGGGCTGTCTCTTTTGACCAAAGGCGACCAGACTGGCGCCATCCCTCAGTTCCAGCGAGCCATTGAACTCGATCCCGAATTCGCGATGGCGTACGCGAACCTGGGGCGTTCCTATCAGGTTATCGGCAAGTACGGTCTGATGCGTGCGGCCATCCAGAAAGCCTTTGAGTTTCGCAACCGCGCCAGCCAGCGCGAGTATTTCGATATCTCCGCGGTCTACTACCAGTTCGTCACCCTGGAGATCGACAAGACCATCGAGGTTTGCGAACTCTGGGCGCAAACGTATCCTGCCGATTTCACGCCGCACCGGATTCTCGGATATGTATACGCCACCAAAGGACGCTGGAGCCGTTCTCTTGAGGAATTCAGAAAGGGTTCCGAGCTAAACCCCGGGCAAGCCCTTCCGTATGTGGGCCAGATGTGCGGCTATATGGCGCTGAACAGGCCCAACGATGCGCGCGCCGTGTATGAAACCGCGAAAACCCACGGTGTGGAAGGCGGAGAAGTAACGCGCGTGGGTTATCTCGCAGCCTTCCTGGCGGGGGACAGCGGCCGGATGGAGCAGCTCGCGGATTTTCTCGAGCACGAGCCAGGATTTGAAGATGCCGCCCTCCTGGCCAGGGCGCAGACGAAAATTTATAACGGGCACGTCCGCGACTCGCGGGGGCTGGTCCAGGTGATTCTCGATACCGGCGACAAGGAGAAGAAACTTGCCGCCGTCGGCAACCTGCGCGCCGGCATGGCTCTCGAAGACGCGCTGCTGGGTTTTACCGGGCGGGCCGAGCAATACGCCCAGTCGGCCGCGCGGGAGGGTGTCGAAGGGGCGGCGCTTGCGTTCGCGTTGGCCGGCAACGCGGCCGAAGCCGCCAAACTCTCAAAAAACGTTGCCAGTGCTGCATCGTCTGATCCGCTCCTTCGTGACATTCGCCTTCCGGAACTGTATGCCGCGATCGAGATGAAGCGCGGCAATCTCGCCAGAGCCATCGAACTCCTCGAGCCGGTGAGACGCTACGAAGAAGGCTGGACCGATTCTTACTGGGCGGCCTACGTTCGTGGTCTGGTTTATCTTGCGGCCGGGAAGGGAGAAGATGCGGGAGTCGAATTTCAGAAAGTCCTCGATCACCGCGGCGTGGTTCTGAATGCGCTCTACGGAGCACTGGCTCAAGTGCAGCTCGCGCGAGCCTGCGCGATGCAGAGCGATGCGGGCAAGGCGCGAGCCGCCTACGAAGCTTTCTTTGCGCTGTGGAAAGACGCCGACGGTGACGTTCCCCTGCTCCAGCAGGCCATAGCAGAATACGCCAAACTGCACTAGCTTCCCCCGGGGTGCATGAGGCCTACCAGATTTTGCAGGCGTTCTCGCGCACCATCGGGTCGCCCTTCTTGCAGCTGAAGGCGCGCGCGAAGGCTTCCATGTTCGAAAGCGGACCATTGCCGCGGAAGCGCGCCAGCGGATGCGGATCGGTGTTGGTCTGCGTGCGTGCCGCTTCGGAACGCTGATTGGCACCCCACACCTGGGCCCAGCCGAGGAAGAAGCGTTGTTCGGGCGTGAAGCCGTCGATGTTTTCAGGGCGCTTGCCGGCGATCGATTTTTGGTACGCGGCATAGGCGATGGCCAGGCCGCCGAGGTCGCCGATGCTTTCGCCGAGAACCAGCTTGCCGTTCTGGTGCAAGCCCGGTTCGACTTCGTAGCCGTTAAACTGGTTCACGACACAATCGCCGCGCTCGGTAAAGTTCTTGCGGTCCTCCGGCGTCCACCATTCGTGCAGGTTGCCTTGGCCATCGAATTTTGAGCCTTGATCGTCGAAGCCGTGGCTGATTTCGTGGCCGATCACTGCGCCAATGCCGCCATAGTTGACGGCGTCGTCGGCCGTCGGGCTGTAGAAAGGCGGCTGAAGAATGCCCGCGGGGAACACGATCTCATTCATGCCGCTGCTGTAGTAGGCGTTGACCGTCGGAGGCGTCATGGTCCATTCGGAACGGTCGAGCGGCTCGCCGATTTTCGCGAGTTGTCGCGCATATTCGAATTCGTAGCTGCGGCGAATATTCTCGGCGTAGGACGTGCGAGCAATGTCGAGTCTCGAATAGTCGCGCCATTTGTCCGGGTAGCCGATTTTGATCGTGAAGGCCTCGAGTTTTGCGAGCGCTGCCTTCTTGGTAGCCGGGCTCATCCAGGAAAGGGCGGGAATGTCTTCGCGCAGCGCGGCAATCAGATTGTTGACCATTTCTTTCGCGCGAGCTTTGGCGGCGGGCGGGAAATATTTGTCGACGTAGACCGCCCCGAGCGCTTCGCCCAGGTTCCGGTCGGTCGACTGCACGCAACGCTTCCAACGCGGCAGAATTTCCTGGGTGCCGTTGAGCTTGGCGTCGTAGAAGGCGAAATTCTCCTGCACGAACTTGTCCGGCAGAGCCGGCGCATTGGCGTGCAGCAGATGCCACCGCAGATACGCTTTCCAATCCGCGAGGGGCACCCCGGCGAGCGCGTGGTTCACTTCCTTGAAGAAATCTGGCTGGCGCACGTTAACTTCGGTGAGACCCGGCGCGTGGACCGCTGCGAGATAATTTTGCCAGGACCAGTCCGGCGTCAGGGTCTGCACCTCGGAAAGGGGCATGAGATGGTAGTTTTTCTCGGGATCGCGCAGCTCGACGCGGCTCTTGGAGGATTTCGCGAGCGCCGTCTCGATGGATACCACCGCCTGGGCTTCGGCGGTGGCTGTTTCGGGCGCGTCGCCGGCAAGTTCGAACATTCGCCTGACGTGCTGGACGTAATCGGCGCGCAACTGCCTGGATTTTTCGTCATCGCGGAGGTAATAGTCACGATCGGGCAGGCCCAGCCCGCCTTGGCTCGCTTGCGCGATTACTTTGGAGCTGTCCTTGTAGTCCTGCCCGGAGCTAAAGCGGAATAGCACGTTCGCGCCCTGGCGTTGCAGCCGGGCTATTTCGGCGTCGAGCGTTTTGCGGTCGCTGATCGCTTTGATGCCCGCCAGGTCTTTGTCGATCGGCTGCAAGCCGGCCGCTTCGATGGCCCGGGTATCCATGCAACTGAAGTAAAAATCGCCGATCTTTTGCGGATTCGCGCCGGCCACCGCGTTGCCCTGGGCAGCGGCATCGAGAATCGTGCGCATGGCGGTCAAATTGTTGTCGCGAAGCTGCGCAAAGGTGCCCCACGTCGGGTATTCCGGCGGAATGGGATTCGCCTTCATCCAGCCGCCCATGGCGAATTCATAAAAATTGTCACAGGGAGTGCAACTGCGATCGAGATTGCTAAGGGCAAATCCCCACGACGACGTATCTCCAATGGCTTTCGCCCGGAGATGCACAGTCAGAAGCAGCAAAGCGGCTAAGGCAAGCAGTGAGCAACAACCCAAAATCACACGCGGGCGGAAGGGTTTCATGGGACCACTCCTTCAGATTTCTGAGTACACGCGGGAGTGTAGCAAATCCCCCCATGCTTCGGCGAAGATGGGAAGGAAAGCGACGGGACCGACACCCTGCATACTGGTTTATTCGAGTAGGCGATTCATTCCACCAGGGCGCAGTCGACCGGAGTGGCATCCAGGACCTCGGTCAGGGCTTGTGGGGGGATGCCCACGAGGAAGCCACGATTTCCACCGTTGATGTAGACCCTCGGCAACGCCAGGATAGAGCGTTCCACGTAGATGGGCAGCGTTTTGCGAGTGCCGAAGGGCGACGTCCCGCCGACCGGGTAGCCACTGTGGCGTTGCGCAACCTCCGGCTTGCACGGCGCGACCGATTTTCGACCGATCTGGCGTGCCAAATTTTTCAGGCTCACCTTGCGGTCGCCGTGCATCAGCACCATGATCGGGTGGGCATCCTGGTCCTGCATAACGAGGGTCTTGACGACGTGGTGTTCATCGACGTGCAACTGGCGCGACGATTCGCCGGTGCCGCCGTGTTCCACGTAATCGTAAAGGTGTTCGGTATACGGCACACCCTGCTCGCGGAGGAACCTGGTGGCGGGAGTTTCCGGAGCGCGTTGTTTGTGAGCCATCGGAGCGTAGCGGGAAAACTCGAGACTGGCGCAAGGACAGGAAGAGCCTGTCGCCAGTGCGGGCGGCCTCCACAGGAAATTACTTCGTGCTTGCGGGCGTCAGGTCCTTGGCGTATTTGGTCAGGTCGACGGTTTGCCACTCGCCGTGGATGATGCCTTCACGAATCTGCGCGGGAGTCTTGCCGCGCCGGGTTTGCTCGTAGGAATAGAACGCTTCCTTGATGCAGGTGTCGCACCCCGAACCATGGCGGCTCACAAAGCAATCGAGCAGGCTGCCGTGGCCCTGACTGCGGTCGCAATGGCAATAGCAAGGTTCCTGGTACAAGACCTTCTTCACGCGACCGGCGACCGTGTAGGCGTTGGACACCACCTTGTCGGAGTAAATCGCCGGGTCCATCGTGGGGGGCAAGGCACCGCCGGGTGCCTGCGCGTGGAACGCTGGGATCGGTTCGCTGTTGGCGCTTTGGTCCGTGGATTGCCCGCCGTGCGACGCCGCAAACTGCGGCAGGACGAGCAGTGCGCCGCTCAATACGATGAGCGCGCAACCGGTCAGATAAGTTCCAACAATTTTCATGCCTTCCTCATTTCTTAGGGAAGAACCTGCGCCCTTCCAGATTTCTAAGTCTACGGCCATGCGTGCGCGAGCGCCACTTGCATGACCCATGGGGTATTGTCCGTTAGGCGCGTTGCGCGCGGCGGCGCTCCTGGCGGCTCCAGATCTTCAACTCGGCAGGGTCAATCTGCCCGGCCGATATGTCCGTATCCTGGCTTTCGGGTTTCGTCCAGCGCCAAATCGCGGCGCCGCTTAGCCCGGCATCGCGGCAAACTTCGAGCGCGCCGTGCAACGAGTACTCCGCGTCAGACGCGTCACGTGCGGGAATTTCGCCGAGCCAGAGCGGCTTATCGAGTCGGGAAAGTTCCCGCAGTTGTTTCGCAAGTCCGCCCGGAGTCTCCCGCTCCGCCGAAGGGTAATAGTGCGCCTGATAGAAGTCCACCGGCACTTCACTCCAGGCGCGAACCCACATCAAACGGGCGGAGCCTATCGTCGCCGGGACATGGCCGAATTCGTGGATAGCGCGCGCGATTTCGCTCGCGTAGGCCCGAAAATCCGCGAAATGGAGCTGCGCCGCCGGTTCGCGGCTAAACTCGCGGATGGCCCATTCCGGTTCATTGGCGATTTCCCACGCGAAAAGCGCCGGATGGCCGCGAAATCCGCGAAACAGCGGAATCAGCACGCGCAGCAGAAAGGCTTCGCGTGCGGCAGCGAAATGCAGGACGTGTTCGTGGGGATGCGCGGCCCTTTTGCCGCCGTGTTCCTGCAGCCAAAGGTAATCGATCAGCGAGAGGCACAGCTTCAGGTTGTGTTCTGCCGCCAAATCGAGAGCGGCCCGGACGTCCGCAAACAGAAATTGCTCGGGTTCCCGCGGAATGCCGTCCTCGGATACGAAGCCGCCGCGCCCATCGCCGAACAGAAACCAGCGGACCACCTGCGCGCCGCTATCGCGAATCGCTGCAAAATCCATGGCCACTTTTTTGCGTTTGTCGGTGTGGCTGACGCCCTCCACGGTGCCTCCGGAAATGCCGAAGTCTTCCGCGTAGTGCAGCCAGGGATAATTCACGCCGAGATGAAACGATGGAGCGAAGTCCGGCATGGCAGGTGAACGAAGAGCTTACTGCCCGGAAATGGGCAGGGGAACCATAGGATTCAAAGTTCGAGCCGCGGTGCGTTCCGCGATGTGCTTTTCGCGCAGATGCCGGTGGACGCGACGTCCCCAGGCCCGCACAAACGAATAATTCAGCGCCCCGCCAATCGCCGAACTGGCCAGCGGCACAATGCGGCCGACCCATTTTTCCGCACTTTCTTCCCCAATGCGCAGGGCCAGCTGGCCTGCGATCTTGGGGGCCAGTTTTTCGACCATCTGTTTTTCGGCCAGGTCCTTGGTGAAGTCCACACCCGCAGCGGCGGCCGCTGCGAGCCACATCTGTACGCGGCGTTCGCTGTCGTCTTCCTCGAAACCGTAGAGCAAACAAAGTTTCTGGATCAACCGAAGCGTAAGCAGAGTGAGCAAACCCGCATCGGGGATCACCGTGATCATCCCGCCGAGGCCGAATCCCGCGCCCTGCGCCATCGCGAGGCGTTGCGCATCGTGAATCATGCGATTGGCGATGGCATCGAGTTTGTCCAACGGAACGTCGCGCATGCGTCCCAGATTCGGAACCCACAAGCCATGTTTCTCCGCCAGGTTCCGGCGAAAATCTTCCGGGTCAATTTCTACCGTGCGCATGCCGCGCAACATGCCGAATCGCAAAAAGCGCCCGACAGCGCGACCGGCGAGCGACTTGGGTAACTTCGCCATGGCCTTCAGCATCCTATGCCAGGTTAGAACCGGTCAAGAGGCCAGGTGTTGTATAGACGGAGGGGAAGGCCATTGACTGCCTCGCGGCAAAGAAACGCCGCTCCTACTTGACGGCGGAAAAGTTTTGGGTAAACTGCCCTTTCGCTATGGCCACGATCGCTCCGCTGATGCCGGTGGAACTGGCTACGGACCTGGAATTTCCGCAGCGCGAAGCGGCGTTTTTTTACGGCTTGTTCCTGCGCGGGCATTCCGCCGAACAGCTCCGGCGCGACATTGAAGTGCCTGCCGAGGTTCTTCGGAAGTGGCACCGGGACGCCGAGCGCGAGCCGCACCTGCGCGGCGTTTTTACGCGCATGATCGAGTACCGTCGTCATGTGCTGGCGATCTTCGATACCCTGATTGGTTCGGAAAGCCAGATCCGGCGTCTCCAGTAAGCTTCGCTATCCCGTTCTAGTACCGAACAGAATCCCTCGGCGGAGCGGTTCGGTGTGCGCTTGCCCGCGGTGCTCCCTTTGCGGGATAATTTTGAAGGCAACTGACAAGGGGCCAGCGTTCGTCTAACAGGGCGCTGGGGCAAGTGTCTTCAAATGAGCGACATTCCCGATTTGACGCTGCCAGAACGTGGGATTAGAATCACTCCGTCGCAAGGGTGTTGGTAATGTCCAAAAATTTCCTTCGCTTTTCGGCTTATCTGTTCGCCATGGCTCCGATGGTTTTTCCTGCTGCCGCTTCCGCGCAGCAGGATCCCAATAATCTTCCCGCCATTCAGCAAAACCAGAAGCTGACCAAAGAGCAGAAAGCGAAGATGAAGAAGACGCTCAAGGAGCTGGACACCCCTTACAAGACCTGGCTCAACGAGGACGTCGTCTATATCATCTCTCCGGAAGAGCGTCGGGCCTTTCTGCAACTCGAGACCAACGAAGAACGCGAACAATTCATCGAGGCCTTCTGGCTGCGCCGCAGCAGCAATCCCGATCTTCCGGAAAACGACTTTAAGGAAGAACACTATCGCCGCATCGCCTATGCCAACGAGCATTTTGCTTCCGGTATTCCGGGATGGAAAACCGATCGCGGGCGTATCTATATTATGTGGGGCAAGCCCGATGAAATTGACGCGCACCCGACGGGCGGCACCTACGACCGGCCGATCGAAGAAGGCGGCGGTTCCACCACGACGTATCCTTGGGAAACCTGGCGCTATCGCTATCTCGAAGGTATCGGCGAGAACGTGATCCTCGAATTCGTCGACCCCAGCAGCACGGGCGAATACCACCTCACGATGGACCCAGGCGAGAAGGACGCGCTGCTGCACGTTCCCGGAGCCGGTTTGAGCATGATGGAGTCCATGGGCATGGCGTCGAAGGCGGATCGCTTCACGCGTTCCGACGGCTCGACCCTGCCCACCGCGATGGGCGGCACACCCGCGAGCCTCGACGAATTCAACCGCCTGGATCTGTACGCGAAGATCCAGCGCCCGCCGGAAGTGAAATATAAGGACCTCGAAGCGATCGTAACCTCGCGCATGGTTCGCGATCAGTTGAAATTCCACTACAGCACGGCGTTTTTGAAGGTCACCAGCGACACCGTGCTGGTGCCCATCACCGTGCAGATTCCAAACAGCCAGCTGTCCTTCAAATCCAAGGACGGCGTGCATTCCGCCGAAGTCAACGTGTTCGGGCGCGTGAGCACGCTGACCGGAAAAGTGGTGCAGACCTTCGAAGATTCCGTGATGAAGGATTATCCCGACTCGCTGTTTTCGAATGCCGTCAAGCAGATGTCCATCTACCAGAAGTCGCTGCCGCTGCGCCCGGGTCTCTACCGGCTCGACCTGGTGATCAAAGATGTGAGCAGCGGAAACGTGGGTGCCGAAAATGCGCGCCTCGCCGTGCCGCGCTTTGACGACGACAAGCTGGAGAGTAGTTCGTTGATCCTCGCCGACCAGATCGAACATGTGCCGGCGAAGCAAGTGGGCGCCGGGCCGTTCGTAATCGGCTCTTCGAAAGTGCGGCCGCGACTGGATGCCGATTTTACGCCGAACGACAAGCTCGGAATCTATCTGCAGGTGTACAACCTGAAGCCCGACGAAAAAACCCACAAGTCCGACGCCAGCTTTACCTTCACCGTGAAGCGCGGCGAGCAGCAGGTCATGCAGTTTAAGGAGACCTCCGCGGACATGAAGCAGACCGGTGACCAGGTCACCATCGAGCGCCTTTTGCCGCTAGCCACCTTGACCCCGGGGAAGTATACTCTCGAGGTCACGGCCAAGGACAACCTAGCGCAAACCTCGATCTCGAAGTCCGCCGACTTCCTGATCAAGGGGGCGGCAGAGCAGAAAGCAGCAGCGAACGTAGCGCCCACGCCAGGGAGGTAGTCGAGTGAAGCGCGGCCAGCTCGTCAGCGCCGGCATCTTTATGGTCTTCACTCTGGGGGTGTGCGCAAGCGTGCCTCGCGCCGTGGCGCAAACGCCGACCCGTGCGAAACCCTCCGCGGGAAGCATTACGGGTGTGGTGCACGATGCCAGCGGCGTGCCGCAGCTGGGCGCCACCGTCGAGGTCAGCTCGGAAACTCCGGGTGACCTGCAGGTTCTCCATTTCCTGACCAACACACAAGGATTGTTCCGAGCCGAAAATCTGCCGCCCGGTTTCTACACCGTTCGCGTAACCCTGGCAGGCTATCTGCCCGGACTCGAAAAGCATATCCAGATTTCCTCGAGCCTGACGACCATGGTGCGGGTCGAGTTGGAGTCGTTGTACGCCTCGATCGAGAATCTGCGGCGCGCCCCCGTGAACGGCGCAGCCGAGCCGGATGACTGGAAATGGGTGTTGCGCTCGGCCTCCGGACTGCGCCCGGTATTGCAGTGGCATGAGGAAGACACCGAGCAATCCTCTGCGGTGGTTGCCGATTCCGGCAGCCCGCGCCCGTTGGGCCGCGTGGAACTTACCAGCGGGGCGCGGCGTCCCGGCTCGGTTTCGAATATCGATGGGGCCCTGGGTACGGCTTTTGCCTACGACGAGCGCATCGACACCAACAATCACATCGTTTTTGCGGGACAGGTCAGCTACGACGAAGACTCTCCGGCAGGCGGGCTGGCAGCGATGTGGTTGCCGACGGGCTCGCTGCAAAACGGGCCGCGCAGCACCATGGTTCTGCGTGAAGCCAGGGTCGGCCCGGAGGGCATCGTCTTCCGCGGCGTTCGGCTGGATCAGAGCGGCACCATGACCTTCGGGGATCGATTCCTGGTGCGCGCCGGGGGCGAATATGTGCTGGTCGGTGCTGGACAGTCGGCTTCGAATCTCCGTCCGCGCGTGAAATTGGAAACGCAAGTTGCGCCCAACTGGTACGTTGAGGCCGTTTACGCATCCATTCCGGTGAGCGCCGGCGAGGTGGACAGTTCCTTCTCCGACGTGACCGCTCTGCGGACCCCGTCGATACTCGGTTCGGCGCTCGATCAACTCGATTCCTTCCCGGCGCTGCTGTGGCGTGCCGGAAGACCGGTGCTTGAAAACGGCCGCCACGAGGAATTGGCCACCGAACACAAGATCGGCTCGAAGGCAGTCATTCAGGTAGCGGCCTTCCACGACGACAACACCCACGTGGCCCTGTTCGGCAAGGGCCAGGACATGCCCGGCGCTGATTATTTCCAGGATTTCTACTCGAAGGGTTTTGCCTATGACGGTGGGTCCTCCGTTTCCTGGGGCGCGCGCGCGGCTTTGCGCGAGAAGATCTCCGATGATCTGGAACTGACCACCATTTACGCTTTCGCGGGCGCGCTGGTGCCCGTGGCGGTGGGAGATGGTGCGTTGCGCGATGGCCTGCGCACCGTGCAGCGGCAATCGGCGGCCGTCAAACTCACCGGCCGGGTTCCTCACACCGGCACCCGACTCACAGCCGGGTACAAATGGATTGCGGGCGAGGCCGTTTCCCGGGTCGATCCCTACGGTGAGGGGATTTACGACGTCAATCCGTACCTGCATGTTGGTGTGCGGCAACCTCTGCCCTGGATTCCCTTCGGACATTTGGAAGCGAACGCCGAGTGCGACAACCTCCTGGCCCAGGGGTATGTTCCCGTGAACACGCGGGATGGCCAGATGCTCCTGGTGCCCGCATTTCGCAGCTTCCGGGGTGGGCTAAGTCTCCAGTTCTAAGGCGGAAACCGGGTTCTGGAAAGTTGTATCCTACCTACCAGAAAGTGGAAGCGCTTGCGATTCCCTACCGTCGCTGCGCGTAGATATTTGATAGTACGGCACTTATTATTAAGTGTATCTACGGAAGATTGGAAAAGGACTTGCTCCACTGATGGCTACTAAAGCGAGTGGCAGGACCTTGGACATGAAGGAAAGTGTGCGTGTCAGCCTTGGAGCGGTTGTACTGGCGCTCGCTACACTTGCGGCCGTTATCTTCGCCTGGCTGAATTTCCTGCAGCGTTCCCGCTACGACCTGGTCGACGATGGTGTGGCATGGTCCGACGGCGCCGCGGGCATCGAAGCCTGGAAAGTCGCGTCGAATTCGCCGGCCTCCGCGGCAGGGATTCACCCGGGAGATCTGCTCCTAGCGATCAATGAGGTCTCCGTGCCGAGCGCGGCTCACGTGGCGCGCCGCCTGTATCGCGCCGGACTGTGGACGCAACTGCGCTACAAATTGTCCCGCAATGGCGAAGAGTTCGAAACCCGCCTGATTACCACGCCGCCGCACAAGCCCATCACGGTCGAAAATTACCTGCGCGTCGTCGGGCTGTTGTACTTGTTCATCGGGCTGTTCATCTTTATACGCCGGTGGAACGCTCCGCGCGCCGTGCACTTCTACGTGTTTTGCCTGGTGTCGTTCATTCTGTACTCGTTCCAGTACAGCGGAAAGCTCGATGCCTTTGACACCGAAGTGTACTGGTCGAGCGTGGTGGCGCGGCTGTTGGCGCCGACGCTGCTGCTGCACTTTGCGCTGGTGTTTCCGGCGCGCTCGAGCGGGAGCCGCAGTGCCCTGCTACGAATCGGCGCGGTGTACGCAGCTCCGATCGTCTTGCTCACGGTTCACATTCTCACCTTGATGAACTCCATGGGATTTGTTCCCACCACCCGTTCGCGGGTGACTCTCGATCAGCTCGAACTGGCCTTTCTCGGGTTGTACTTCCTGGCTGCGGGGTTGGTCTTCTATTGGAACTACCGCCACACGCGCTCGGGCGTGCTCCGCCAGCAATTGAAATGGCTCACCGGAGGGACGCTCGCGGGCAGTCTGCCGTTTACGGTTTTCTTCATTCTGCCGTTCATCTTTGACGCCGCCAGCCAGCCGTGGATGCAGTTTTCCGCGCTGAGCCTGGTGCTCATTCCGTTGTGCTTCGGTTACGCCATCATCCGCTACCGGTTGATGGACGTCGACATTATTTTCAAGCGCGGCCTGGCGTACACGGCGGCGACCGCGGCGGTGGCATCGATTTACTTCGCGCTGGTGGCGCTGATCGCCGAAATCTTCCACGCACAGGCGCCCGGGCCGGTCGCCGGCATGATCGCCATCGTAATCGCCGCGTTTCTGTTCCAGCCGTTTCGCGAGGGAATTCAAGCGCGACTCGACCGCTTCTTCTACCGCGACCGTCTGAACTATCGGCGAACGCTCATTGAATTCGGCCGCACCCTCACCAACGAAGTGCGACTCGAGCCGATGCTGGGCTCGGTCATGGACCGCGTTTCCCAGACGCTGCTGGTCGATCGCCTGGCCATTTTTGTCGAAGACCACGATCGTCCCGGCGAAATGCGACTGGCGCGTTCGATGGGCGTGCGCCTGACCGGTTCGCTGGACCTCAGCTTTATTGCGCCAACGCGGCCGGAGTTCGTGAACGGCCCCATCTTCTTCGAGTCCGCACGCGGCGCGCGCGTGACCAGCGAATCCGTCCGCCGGACCCTCGAGCAACTCGATCTGAACTACTTCATTCCCTGCCGTATCCGCGAGCACACCGTAGCCGTCCTCGGCCTCGGCAAGACCGTAGACGGAGATTATCTCTCGAGCGATGACGTCGAACTGGTGCAAACCATCGCGGGCTACGTGGCCATCGCTCTCGATAACTCGCAACTGTACAGCTCGCTCGAACAAAAGGCTGCGGAAGTCGCGCGGCTTAAGGATTTCAGCGAAAACATCGTGGAATCGCTCAACGTCGGCGTGATGGCCGTGGATCTGAATGGTACCGTCGATGCCTGGAACACCCGCATGGAGCAGCTAATCGGTGTCACGCGCAGCGAAGCGGTCGGGCGATTGTTCCGCGATTTGCTTCCCGAGGATCTGGTCCGCGAGATCGAAGCCCGCGGCGACGAGGAGCAGGTCACCGGGATTTACAAGCAAAGGTTGGAGTATCGGGGCCGGCAGGTCACCCTGAATGTGTCGATCACGCCGCTGGTGGGCAAGTCCGGCGAAAAAATCGGGCGACTGCTGCTGTTTGATGATGTGACGCAGCGCGAACGCATGGAAGAGCAGATGTCCCAGACCGAAAAACTGACCTCGCTCGGTATACTGGCGGCCGGCGTGGCGCACGAAGTCAACACGCCCCTCGCGGTCATTTCGAACTACATCCAGATGCTTGCGAAGCAGATGCCGGACGGCGACCCGCGACAAACGATTATTGAGAAGATCGTGAAGCAGACCTTCCGGGCGAGTGAGATCGTGAACAATCTGCTGAACTTTTCGCGCACCGGTCCGAGCGAGCTGGCGGACGTGGACGTGAACCGGGTCGTCGAGGAAACCCTTTCGCTGGTGGCGCATCCGTTGAAAACGTCCCAGATTCAGGTGGTCAAGCAATTGAGCGCCCCGCTCCCGGCGGTACGTGGCTCCGCGAACAAGCTGCAACAGGTATTTTTGAATCTTTTCCTTAACGCCCGGGATGCCATGCCGCAAGGAGGCATGCTCGAAGTGAAAACTGCTTCGCACAACGGCACCGTGGAAATCGAAGTGGCCGATACCGGTAACGGAATCTCGCGCGAGCACATCCATAAGATTTTTGATCCGTTTTTCACGACCAAGTCGGGAGGCCGCGGCACCGGTCTCGGCCTGAGCGTGAGCTACGGAATCATTAAGGAACATGCCGGAAAAATTGATGTTCGCTCCACACCCGGACGTGGCACTTCCTTCCACGTCGAATTCCCGGCAGTCAGGAAAGCGGTGCATGTCTAAAGGATCGATACTTGTCGTTGATGATGAATCGGAGATTCGCGAGGGCCTGGAACTCCTGCTCAAGACCGAAGGATACCTGGTGGCCAGCGCGGAGACCGCCTCGTCCGGCCTGTCGCGCCTCGAAGAGCGCCCCTTCGACCTGATGCTGCTGGACGTCAGCCTACCCGACCGTAACGGCATTGACCTGCTCAAGGACGTTCACCGCCAGGATCCGCACCTGCCCATCGTCTTGATTACCGCGTATGGCTCCATCGAGATGGCGCGCGCAGCGTTCAAAAGCGGGGCCATGGACTACATCACCAAGCCCTGGTCCAACGATGAATTGCTCGCCCAGGTAGCCCAGGCCGTCGAAGCGCGCCGGTTGCGCGACGAAAACGTCCAACTGAAGCGCGCGCTGAAGCAACGGTTCAACTTTCCCAACATTATCGGCAAGAGCGACAAGATGCTGACGCTGCTCGACCTGGTTGCGCAGGTAGCGCCGTCGCGCTCCACGGTCTTGATCAGCGGCGAGAGCGGCACCGGCAAGGAACTGATCGCCAAGGCCATCCATTCGGCGTCGACCCGCGCGGACAAGGCGTTCGTCCCCGTAAACACCGGATCCATTCCCGTGGACCTGCTGGAATCCCAGTTATTCGGACACGTCAAGGGAGCATTCACGAGCGCGGTCGCCTCCAAGAAGGGTCTTTTCGAAGTGGCCGACCAGGGCACGATTTTCTTCGACGAAATCGCCACCGTCAGCCCGGAAACCCAGGCCAAACTCTTGCGTGTGATTCAGGAGCGCGAGTTCATGCGTCTCGGCGGCACCGAACAGCTCAAGGTCGACGTCCGCATCGTGGCCGCTTCCAACGTGGATTTGCTTTCCCTCGTGAAGGAGGGACGCTTTCGCGAAGACCTGTACCATCGCTTGAACGTCATCCATCTGCACTTGTCCCCGCTCCGCGAACGCCGCGAGGACGTGCCCCTGCTGCTAGCCCACTTCCTCGAGCATTTCTGCCGCGAAAACAACAAGCCGCTGCGGCATTTCACTGCGGGAGCGATGAAGCTGCTCATGGACTACGATTGGCCGGGCAATGTCCGGGAGCTCGAAAACGTGGTCGAACGCGCTGTGGTGCTCTCGACTCAGGAACGAGTGGACATCGACCTGCTTCCCGATTCGATCCGTAGCAAGGAAATCGTGCGCGGCGTGCGGCTGCAGCTCTCGGAGTTCTTGCCGCCGCTTCCCGGCGAACCCGGTTCACGCACGGCGGCGGACAACCCGAATCCCTCCTTGTTCCAGATCATGGACGAAGTGGAACGGCGCATCATTGTCGACATGCTGGAGCGCTGCGGCTGGAACCAGACCGAAACCGCGGAGCGCTTTCTAATTCCGCTCTCGACGCTGAACCAGAAAATAAAGCGCCTCGGGATTGACGTCCGCAAGCGCGGCCGTGGCGAGGAAAGCGCCCACAGCGCCGGCGGCAAGTAAGACGCGCGGTTTCGCCTTGCCGATGCTCCCTCGACAGATTGCTCTTGCCCCGGAGCTGTCGCTCGACTATTGTCGAATGGCACTCCGCCGCCGGTTCGAACGGCAAACCACAGCGCGCAAATCCGATCGGAGGTCCTTATGAGACCGCAACGCGCTGTTGTGTTGGTACTGGCATTCGCGTTATGCCCGTTGGCGTGCCCACAAGCCGTGAAAGTGAACTGGAATTCGAAAGCGCAGTTCTCGAAATACAAAACCTACTCGTGGAAACCGGCGACCAATCCTGGAAATCCCTTATTTGCCCAGTGGGTGCAACCGGATGTGGATGCGAAACTCAGGGCCGTGGGTCTTCAGTTTTTGTATCCGGGCCAGAGCCCGGATTTGTATGTCATTTATAGTCTCCGGACCGTCGAAAAGGAGGACGCCAGCACCACGATGGAGGGCTACGGTTGGGGGGACGGGCCCTGGGTCGGCTATGGTTGGAACGAAACGATGGCCGAGGGTCTGCCCCCGGTCGAAACCGTAACCACCGACACGCCGCAGACGCTGGGCATCTTGACCATTGACATCGTCGACCGCGTCAAAAAAATCGTGATCTGGCGCGGCCAATCCACCATCGAGCATGTTTCGAAAAACGACAGGCGCGACGCCGACCAGGTCCAGAAAATCGTTAACAAAATGTTCCAGAAGTTCCCGCCCAGCTGATCCGTGCCGCAAAGCCGTGCGGTCTTATTTCCCGATGATGATTTTTGGATCCTCGGAATGAATCTCGGAATTCCGGGTGTCGAAAAGCGTGATGTACCATTCATGATCGCCGAATTGCTGGGGGTTGGTCGTGGCGTGCCCTTTATCCGTCAAATTGCCATTGGAGGCCACGAACAAAGTCTTCGGGTTGGACGAATCATCGCTCAGAACCTGATCCGCCATAAAGATGGCTAATGCGTGTTGATTCCCGTCCGGGGAGTCGCCTACCCATCGGATGATATCGCCCGGACAGACGTGTAAACCGCCCGGCGGATAGTCACTGCTTGCACTCGTTGCCTAGGTGCAGCCCCCGGCACTCGCGAGGGGATCGGCCGCGACCGCATAGTTTTTGGGCTATCGCTTCAGCGCTTTGCTATCCGCTGTTTCTTTGCCGCAGTCTCAACCAAACTTTGTTGCCACGACTCGACCGGTATTCTAGCGCCGGAATCCCCCAAAACCCCCGCGAAATCCCCCGCCACCGAATCCTCCGCCGCCCCAGCCCCCGTGAAACGCGCCGCCGCCCCAGCCTCCCGCGCGGTCTGCAAACCCGCTCGATCCCGATCTGGCCCACCCGCCACTTCCCCAACTGCTGCTGTGTCCCCCGCTTCCCCACCCTCCGCCGCTCCACCCGCCTCCTCCTCGCGAAGTGTAGCCTCCGGCATTCGAGCCGCCGCCCCACCCGCCGGAATGGAAGTTGTTCCACCA
>Ga0306926_10002629_pt1 | contig 18302 bp, 14 predicted proteins | sample flu12Cox44000178_FD_203759 | JGI IMG/M metagenome (GOLD analysis project Ga0306926, IMG submission 203759) | Lab enrichment of tropical soil microbial communities from Luquillo Experimental Forest, Puerto Rico - flux8day.12C.oxic.44.000.178 (v2)... | ecosystem: Environmental > Terrestrial >... | reverse complement strand
CGTGCATCTTGAACGGCGCCGGGTCGTATTTCTTGGCGATCTCCTGTTCCACGGTCGCTTTCCCTGGCTCGGTGACTGCGACCTGGACGGCCTCATCGCGGTACTCGGCCGTGTTCTCGCGCTCGACATAGGAGTAGTCGTACCGGGTCACGGGCTCCCAGCGACGCTCGCCGACGTCGCGCAATTCCGCGACATGCTTCTCGAGCTGCGCGGGGCGGTCGCCGCCTCCGTCAAGGCGGGTCACTCTGAAGAGGCGACCATGCGAGAAATAGCGCTGCCGCAATACGCCCACGTTCAGCGTTACGCTGAATGGATGCCGCTCGACGTGAGAGCGGCGTACCGATATTTGCGCGAACGGTGACATCCGTTTTCGAACTATGCTGAGGGCACGAACGCAACGTGATCGGCGAGCCGGCGCGCTTTAGCCGGCTTAGGCCCGTCGCTCTGGATTTCCCGCTTTACGCCCGGCAGATTCTGCGGCCGATCTCAGACACAAACACCGGCCCAATCTACCGTCGCGAGACCAGCGGCGACTTCGTTGTGTCTGCTCAGTGAGCCGAAGCCGACATTAGGCCAAAAGGGCGACTTCGGATTTTTACCCGGAGCGGAAGTCGTGCTGCCAAACGGGCCTAATTGTTAAACCAAGGTTGCACGGTTAAGCTGATGGGCTTCCCGTTCGCCTCGGAGACAACGATGTTGAATTACCGGGCTCTCCATATCTGGACTTTGGCACTCATTTTTTGGGCGATTGGAAGCACTGTTGCCGCCACTCAGGTGATCAAAGTCACTCTCTTGGGAACTGGCACGCCAATTGTAAACTTCAATCGCTTCGGAATGAGCACGCTCGTGGAGGCTGGAAGCCAAAAGGCTCTTGTTTGATGCTGGTCGTGGCGTTGTGCTCCGGTTACAGCAAAAGGGAGCATCCATTCGTGACATCAATGGAATTTTTATCACTCATCTGCACTCCGACCATTTGACGGGTTTTCCGGACCTTTATGCGACAGCCGAAATAGTGCCGCTTGCCATCGGGGGAAGAAAAACGCCGTTGGATGTTTGGGGTCCGGTCGGAGTTGGCAATGTTGCGCGTGGCGTCGAGTTAATGTTCACGGACAACAATCGACTTCGCGCAATCGGCGGCGAGATCGCGCAGGATGCGACGCGCATCGCGGAGCACGAATTATCGGAGGGGGTTGCATACGAGCGCGATGGCGTGAAAGTGACGGCTTTTTTGGTCAATCACGGCTATGTCGTTCCAGCGTATGGGTTCAGAGTGGATTACGCAGCCCATGCCGTTGTACTGTCTGGCGACACTGCCTACGCACCCAACCTCGTCGCCAACGCCAAAGGCGCAGACCTATTGGTTCATTGCGTCGCAATTGGAAGTGCGCGGCTGGAGCAGCTACACTGGGATTTCGTGCGCCGCTTTTATGAATACCTCGCTAATCCGGAAACCGTCTCGAAAATCCTTGCCGAGACTAAGCCTCGCGATGCGGTCTTTTCGCACATATCGCTTTACAGCCAAGCCGACATTCCAGCAGCCACCGAGGAAGAACTGACTGCGCGTGTTCGGGCCGGCTATGACGGTCCGTTCGTGATCGGACAGGACCTGATGTCATTCACAATTAGCAATAGTGGCGTAACCCGGGAACCATATTCCGCTGAATTTCGCCAGCGCGCATCCCCCGGTACAATGCGCTAAACATGCGATTGCGTGGAGGATCGAGTTTGGATTGCTTCGCACGCGCACTTGGCGCTGCACCGCATGTGCGTATCACGCGATTGAACAGACTGGTTGCTTCCGCGTATGGCACTACCCGGTCTTAAGCAATGCGACCGCATGTCCGCTGCTGGTGGGAGCTGACATAAGGGCCCAGACGGCGACTTCCGGAGGTGACCCAACTCGGACGTGAACGGCCCGACTTTGCTGCGGTGCAAGGTCCTGACCTGCTATACTCAATCTGTGATCCTTAGCGTTGGGGCAAGCCGATGAAACGGCGCGAGTTCATCACGTTGCTCGGCGGCGTGGCAGCGTGGCCGCTAGCGGCGTACGCGCAGCAGCGTGAGCGGACGCGTCGTATCGGCGTGCTGCTGCCCGCCCCTGCGGATGATCTGGAATTCCAGGCGCGGGTCGGGGCATTCCTGCAGGGGCTTCAGCAATCGGGCTGGACGATAGGACAAAATGCGCGAGTCGACACCCGCTCGGCTACCAGTGATGCTGGTGAAATTCGCAGGCACGCGGTGGAATTGGTCGCAACTACGCCAGATGTCATTCTGGCAACAGGGGCCTCGACTACGGGACCGTTGCTGCAGGCCACACGCAGCGTGCCGATCGTGTTCGCGGCGGTGGCCGATCCGGTCGGCGCCGGCTTTGTTGACAGCCTGGCGCGGCCCGGCGGCAATGCGACAGGGTTCATCAGCTTCGAATACGGCTTGAGCGCGAAATGGCTGGAGCTGCTCAAAGAGATCGCGCCGGGCGTGACGCGGGTGGCGGTCCTTCGAGATCCCGCCATACCGTCGGGGATCGGCCAGTTCGGCGTCATCCAGGCAGCGGCCACCTCGCTCGGAGTGGAGTCGGTCACCATCAGTGTGCACGACGCCGCGGGGATCGAGCACGCCGTTGCGGCCTTTGCGCGGCCGAATAGCGGTTTGATCCTCACGGTGAGCGGGTTGGCTTACGCTCACCGCGACTTGATCATCGCGCTTGCGGCCCGCCACAAGCTGCCCGCTGTCTACCCCGAACGACCGTTCGTTGCCGGGGGCGGTTTAATCTCCTATGGATCTCATCAGGTCGACCTCTACCGGCAAGCTGCCTCCTACGTCGACCGCATCCTCAGGGGCGAGAAGGCCGCCGACATGCCGGTGCAGGCGCCGACCAAGTACGAGCTGGTTATCAATCTCAAAACCGCCAAGGCACTCGGCATCGACATCCCAGCAACCGTGCTCGCCCGCGCCGATGAGGTCATTGAATGAGACGCCGCGAGTTCATCACGCTGCTCGGCGGCGCGGCGGCTTGGCCACTCGCGGCAAGCGCGCAGCCAGGACGGATGCGGGGAATCGGCGTGCTGACTACGCTCGACGCGCGCGACCCTGAGGTAAAGCGCTGGCTTGGAATATTTCAGGAAGAGCTCGACAGGCTCGGATGGCAGCAAGGCCGCAATATTTGGATCGAATATCGCCTCCCTGGCAGCGATCCGGTTCGCCTGCAAACTGATGCGGCCGACTTGGTGGCGATGAATCCCGACGTGCTGTTCGCTGCTGCCACGCCGGCGCTCGTCGCACTCAGCCGGCAGACGCGCTCGCTGCCGATCGTGTTCAATCAGGTTTCAGATCCGGTCAAACTCGGGTTGGTCGCAAGCCTAGCAAGGCCAGGTGGCAATGCGACAGGCTTTGCCAATTTCGAGCATGCGATCGGCGGCAAATGGCTCGAGCTGCTCAGAGATACCGCCCCGGGCCGGAGCCGGGTATTGGTTATTCTCGATCCCGCCAATCCATCGCAAGCGGCCTACCTGCAGGCGATCGAGGCTGCGGCCCCTTCATTCGGCGTGCAATTGACGCGTGCCGAGGTGACCAACGTTGCGGAGATCGAGCACTCCATTGATGACTTCGCGCAGCAGCCGAACGGGGCTCTGTTGGTCGCGCCGAACTCCCTGACCATCTTCCACCGCGACATCATCATCGCGCTGGCGGCCCGACATCGTCTCCCGGCGGTGTACCCCTATCGGTTCTTCGCCGTGGCCGGCGGCTTCATGTCGTATGGGGTCGATGTGCCCGAGCTGTACCGGCAAGTCGCATCCTACATCGACCGCATCCTCAAGGGCGCCAAGCCGGGCGACCTGCCGGTGCAGCTCCAGAGCAAGTTCGAGCTCGTGATAAACCTCAAGACGGCAAAGGCACTCGGCCTTACCGTCCAGGAGCCGTTCCTGCAGCACGCCGACGAGATCATCGAATAGCCGCATTGGCGCACGTTCGTTTGCTGCACCTGCTCAGGTCCGCTCATGGCACCACCCGGAAACACCTGACAGCCCGGATTATTTCCGCTTATTGACGTGCTGCGGACTCCAAGTAGGCTCCCCTGACTAATCGCTGCCATTCGATGAGGGTGGATCGTGCAGCGTTGGAGTCGCCAGCTCACTTCGCCAGATAAAAATACCCGACGCGGTCGTTCGCGGGCGAACCGAACCAGAGGCGGCCCTTGTCGTCGAGGAAGAAGTCGCGCATCGAGTTCTCGGCGCGCGGAATCGGATACTCGGTCACCTCGCCGGTCGCGGGATCGAGGCGGCCGACCACGTCCATCCATTCCGACGAGTACCAGACCTTGTGCTCGGCATCGATGCCGAGCGCGTAGGGCGTCGGCCGCGGGCCGGGCAGCTGGAATTCCTTGAAAGTCTCGGTCTTCGGATCGAAGCGTGCGATCTTGCCGGTCTCGAATTCCGCCGCCCAAACGATGCCGTCGCTGTCGACCTGGATGCGCCGCGGCCTGGCGCCCGGCGTCGGCAGCACGTACTTCGTCACCTTCAGCGTCTTGGCATCCACCTTGCCGATCTTGCCGTCCTTGAGCAGTTCGGTGAACCAGGCATTGCCCTCGGCATCAAGCGCGATGCCGTAGCAGGTCGGCACCTCGTCGAAGTGGGTGAACTTTTCCGTGTTGGGATCGAAGCGGGTGAGCGCGCCGGTCGACCAGACGTGGCCGGTCTTCGGGTCGATGCGGATGGTGTGCTTGCGCCGGTCGTCCGGATACTCCGTGATCTTCTGCGTCTCCGGATCCCAGCGGCCGAGCTTGTTCGAGCCCTGCTCGGTCAGCCACACGCTGCCGTCCGGCGCTGGCACCGCCGAATGGATCGCCGCGGTGCCGAGGTTTGGCGCCGGGAATTCCTTTACCTCGCCGGTTACTGGATCGAGCCGCGCGATCTTGTTGGCGCGACCGTAATACGGAATCCAGAAGCTGCCGTTCTTGTCGGGATGCGCGCTCCAGGGCATGCGGTCCGGCCCGGGCAGCTCGTATTCCACGTAGACGATCTTCATCGCCGCGTCGCTGAACGGCCGCAGCGTGTCTTTATATTGCGGCAGTTCGGTCGGCGATTTCGGCAGCACCGAGTCCTCGCCGAACACGTGATTCATGTAGAAGATCACGTCCTCGGCCTTCTGATCGTTGAAGCCGAAGCGCGGATCCATCACGAAGAAGCCCATGGCGTCGCGCATGTAGGCCATGCGGTCGCGCCAACCGTCCTCGTTGCGCACGATCGAAGCCATGCGCGACTCGAAACCGTGACAGGCCATGCAGTGGGTGAACAGGAGATCCTTGCCGCGCGCATCGGGCAGGAGCTTGGTGCCCTGCCACATCGAGATGTCGCTCCAGCGCACGAGCCCCTTCTGCAGCGCAAAGTCCTGCGTGAGGCTTTGATCCGCGCTCAGGCTCACGCCGCTTTTGGGATCGGCCTTGAAGCCGGGTGCGCGGATCTGCAGGCGATAGTTGCCGGCCGGCAGGTTATCGATGCGGTACTTGCCGGCATTGTCGGAGAGCACACTGACCATGATCTTGGTCTTCGCGTTGCGCGCCTGCACGAAGGCGCCGCGGACGGCAGCGCCGTCGGGGCCGGTGACGGTGCCGGACACGGTGGCCGCGTCGGCCGTGCTGATCGGGAAGGCGAAAGGTGCGAACACTCCCAGAAGCAGTCGGGCTGCTGAGCGCATGGCGTTTCCTCGTGCTTGTCGCTGTGGGTCAAGGATAGCGCGCGCCTGCCGCGGCGCCAACGGCACCTCACGGCACCTTGCTCACGCCACCTTTGCGCCGCCGCGGAAGCAGGAATAGCCCCACGGCGTGCACTTGGACGGCGGTTTCGTTATGTGCAAGCAGCGCCACAGCAAAAGCACTGGGCTGAATCAGACAGCGGCGGTAAACCAAGGGGCGTTATGTCCGCAGCTGGCCGGAGCTGACATAAGCCCTCTCGACGGCAATTCCGGGTTTGACCCCAACCGGACGTTAGCCGGGCCGAAATCCCGCAATGCAGCGAGCCCCCTGACCTGATCCTCGCCAATCCGCTATGCTATCGCCCTGGTTCAGAGCAGCGGATGCAATCTCGTGTCCGCTTGCGCCGCTATTGAGTGATAAGCGGACATCTATTCCGCTTGGTCTGACTGCTTCGATTTATGAGTAAGCGGCCTAACTTAGAGGTAGCCCTGCGATCTTCAGGCCGTCGCCGAGGCGGGACATGAACGCTGGCGTGAATGGCCAAGCTTGCTGCGCTTCCGCAATCGTGAGATCGGGATCCTTGCGCATGAGCTGCCGGCCCATTCGCCGTGCTTCGCTGCGTGCCCCTGTCATCGCCGCCGCGGCGACCGCCACTCGCTGCGCCCAGAATGAACCCGGACTCGCCTCGACACCGCTTTCCACCCAGCGTACCGCGCGGTCGTAACGGCCGGCGGCGAAATGCGCACAACCCATGCCGATAAAGCTGAGATGGCGCAATGGCTCGAACGGCATGAGATGCAGCGCCATCGAAAGTTCGCGGGTCGCCGTCTCGCTGTCGCCCAAATAGGCGGACATCCAGCCGCGGCGGACCCACGCATAAGCGAGTCCAGGATCGAGTGCCAGAGCGCGTTCAAGACGCCGTTCGGCCTCCTCGAGACGATGCGCCAGCACCAATGCACCGCCACTCAAGGTGAGCGTCAAGGCATCGTTCGGCGCAAGCTGGCAGGCTTCGTCGGCTAGTTTCAAGGACAGCCCCCGATCGCGATCGGGGGTCGAACTGAAGCGGTGTGAGGCCCGTTGTCCCCAACACCATCCTGCGACGGCCTTTGGCAGACCGTAGTTCGGCGCCAGTTCCTGAGGACGGCCGAGCTCTTCGAGTGCGGCGTTGCATTGTTTTGGTGCAACCGCAAATGCAAAGGGCAGCGCAAGCAGGGTCAGGCGCATCGCTTCATCGAAATCGCCATCGTTCAGCGGCGCGCCTTCGCTCTGCTGCATGGTTCTCGATGGCAATTCTCCGAATGCGCGCCGATACTCCGCAGCGAACCGGCCGAGCTGAGCAAAACCGTGCGTCAAGGCGACGTTGGTGACGGTGTCTTCCGGACCGGCACGCAAGAGCGCCCGCCGTGCCCGCGCGAGTCGCATCCGGCGCGTCCAGCCGAGCGGCGTCGCGCCTAGAAACATCCTGAAATGTCTTTCGAGTGTGCGCGGAGGGACGCCGCTGATTGCGGCAAGGGAACCGAGTTGGAGCGGCTCGGACAGATGACCACGAAGCCAGTCAAGCGCTCGTATCAAGTCTACCGGCAATGCCGAGTGATCCGGCGTCAGGCCGGTTTTTGCGTTCGACTCCAGGCCGGGGGTCGACATGTCGACACACCCTCTGAACTGGTTGTAGTTAAAATATAGCACTTTTTCGATTTCGTGGCGAAATCTGCACAATGCTGCGGAAACTGTATAGCTGGCCCTCCCGGATCGGCCCAGAATCCGTTCCTGCGCGGTTGCGAGAACCGGAGGTTGATCATGGTGAGGACACCACTTTCGATGGTGACGGTGTTGGCCGTCATATCATTCGCCCATCCAGTCTCTGCCCAATTGGGCGACGACAAGCTTGGCAAAGTCCATTTTGAGACCTCTTGCAACGCGGAAGCGCAAAAGCTGTTCGACCGCGGCATGTTGTATCAGCACTCGTTCTGGTACAGCGCATCAAGGCGCACCTTCGAGGAGGTCGTCAAGGAAGACCCGCAATGCGCCATCGCCTACTGGGGGATTGCGCTGAGCTATTTGTACAATCCGCACGCGCCGCCGCCGCCGGAGAGCCTTCCTCTCGGTCTCGAAGCTGTGAAAAAAGGCCAGGCGCTCGGTGCCAAGACGCAGCGCGAGCGGGATTACATCGATGCGACCGCCGCAATGTACGTCGATTATGACAAGGTCGATCACCGCACGCGCGTGCAGAGGTATCTTGAGGCGGAAGGGCAGGTCGCGGCGCGCTATCCGGACGACGACGAGGCGCAGATCGCGTACGCGATCACGCTCAACGTAGCAGCTTCGCCGGCTGACAAGACCTACGCCAACCAGCTCAAAGGCGCAGCGTTGCTGGAACCGATCTTCAAGCGCCAGCCCGAGCATCCGGGCGTCGCCCACTATCTCATCCACCTCTACGACTATCCGGCGCTCGCGGAGAAAGGCCTCGAGGCAGCCAAGCGTTACGCGAAGATCGCGGCTGCGGCGCCCCACGCCCAGCACATGCCATCGCACATTTTTACGCGCGTCGGCTATTGGAAGGAGTCGATTGCCTCGAACAAGGAATCCGCGCGCATCGCCAAGCAGGATGGCGAACAGCACGATCAGGCACACGCGATGGACTACCTGGTCTATGCCTATCTGCAGCTGGCCCAGGACAAGGAGGCGCGCGCCGTCGTCGACGAGCTCACCAAGCTTGAGTTCAAGACCGAGCGCTTCCCCGGCCCTTACGCGGTCGCGGCAAGTCAGGCACGCTACGTGTTCGAACGCGGCGACTGGAAGGCGGCTGCCGAGCTCCAGGTGCGGCCAACTAAATTCCTCTATGCGGATGCCATCACTTATTTTGTGCGGGCAATCGGCGCGGCACGCTCCGGTAACCCAACTGCGGCGAAGGCCGATATCGCCAAGCTCATCGAGTTGCGCGATAAGCTGAAAGAGGCAAATGACGCCTACTGGTCTAACATCGTCGATATCCAGCGGCAGATCGCGAACGCCTGGATCCTGTACGCCGAAGGCAAATACAACGAGGCGCTCAATGCGATGAGTGCTGCCGCGGAGGCGGAAGACAAGACCGATAAGCACCCCGTGACCCCGGGACCGCTCGCGCCGGCGCGCGAGCTGTATGGGGCAATGTTGCTTGACCGCGGCATGGCTAAGGAAGCGCTTGCCGCCTACGAAGCCGTGCTCAAGAAGGAGCCCAATCGGCTGGCCGCTTATGTTGGTGCGACCAAAAGCGCCAAGGCCTCCGGCGATCAGGCGAAAGCCCGAGAATATGCGGCGCAGATTGCTCGGTTCACTGCGAATGCCGATGTATCAAGACCCGAGCTGATAGAAATACGAGAGACAACGGGCACCAAGCTTTGATGCAACAGACAATGTGGCGCTATGGTGGGACGCTACTGCTCGGCGCTGTCGCGATATGCCTTTTCCACGTACCGAGGCTGGCGGCCGTGGAGCTCCTTGGTCAGGCCGGCGTGCTGGGCGAGTGGGAGCTGACCGGCAATCTCACCGAAGGTGGGTCGGGGCCGCGCAAGGAATTTTCTGGCCCGCTGAAGATGAAGCACGTCGGGATCTGCGCTCAGGACGGACCGGAAGAACGAGCGGGAGAGATAAGGCTGCAACTCGTTGACCACTCGGAATCGCGCGTGACGGCCAAGCTGGTGTTGGACGGCGTTCCCTGCACCTACAGCGCGCGCAAGACGTACGCCTATGAGGGCACAATGTCATGCGCGGGCCGCGCACCTGTTCCGTTGCTGATGTGGCTCAAATAGTCCTTACCCTGGCTCCGTGAGCAAGACGACTGGGTGTAGGACCGACTAGCACCAACAGGTGCAAGAGCTAGCGGCCGGCAACAAGGCGCTCAGTTCTGGGTGCCGCGACCCTGCTCCCACGCGTCAACAAGGTGATCCAATGCGAGTGCCGAATGTCGGCTCCTGGCACGCCTCGGACGACAACAATACGCATAAATGTCCGCTGCTGGCACTACCCGGTCCTAAGCCCATGCGACCGCATGTCCGCAGCTGGCAAGAGCTGACATAAGGCCGGTCGGGCGCGATTCCGGGCTAGGACCCCGAGCGGAAGTTGCCGCCGCGGCCTCACGGAGCGTGTCCGGTCGCTCTCGCCCGCGCGATCTCTTCCACGCTGCATCGATAGGCGCGGAACACGCGATTGTTTGTCGGAGCACCTCCAAAATATGGATTCACGTATTCCCACACGAGCTCGCCCTCGGCCGTGACCTCGAACAAGCGTCCGAAGTCACCTTCGCAAACGAGCGTGTTGCCGTTCGGTAGGCGCTGCGCGTTCGAGATTCGAGGACTGAAGAAGTCGCTCTCGCGTCGTTCCCGATATTCCCAAATGATCTTCTTGGTCTTGGGGTCGACCTCGATCACCCGCGAGAAAGGTATTGGATGGTCGAGCCGGTGCGGCCCATTGTCGAAAACCAGCAAGTTGCCATTGGCGAGCGGCGTGGGAGCATGTTGCCCGCATAGAGGCGGCGCGCCGAGCTTCCAGACAATGGTGCCGGTCTGACGATCGACAACGGCGATGGTGGAGATCGTCCGAAAGCTCACAACAATGTCGCCGTTTGGCAGTTCGGCGAGCCCGTTCCCATTGCTCCATACGTCGCGCGGCTCCTGGATCGCGGTGATCCGATCGGTCTCTGGATCGAGCTGCTCCCATAGGCGGTATTCCCGGAGCATCCGCCCGTCGGTGGTCATCTCGACCAAATGGTCGCCATACATGTCGCCGTTGTGCTCGGTACCGGGCATGCCACCCTTTATTTTTGATACTAGTTGACGCGGTAGCTTCGTGAGGGTGAGCAGCATCACGTTGCCGTTTTGCAGCAGGATGCCGTCGTGGTGATGGTCGCGGTGGCGGACCTCCCAGAGCACGCGACCGCTCCAGTCGGCCTCCAAGATGGCGCCAATCTTGTAGGGCTTGTCGGACAGGAAACTATGCGGCTCACCCGGCGTCTTGCCGTTATAAAGAAGCGTGCCGCGCTCGGTCAGGCGTCCATACTGGGCAGGATAGGGCATGCGCCAGGTGTGAACGGGCGTGCCGTCGAGATCGATGAGATAGACTGTCGTATCCCGGCTTTGATACGGCGCGAACAACGTATATCCCGGCCAAGCTTGTTCGCGGTCCCAAGCGCGCAGACCGGTCCCTGCGCGACTGAGTTTGATTTGCTCGACCGGCATAGCGTCAGACCCGTTCCCCGTGCTCGATCGCAGTTCAATCGCCTTGAGCCTTGATCCCGGCCATTCTCACGAGAGCAGCATTGGCGGCGACTTCCTTTTCGACAAAGGCAGCGAACTCGTCCGCAGTCATGGTCATCGGATCAATGGCCAAGCGGGCCAGCGCATCCGCTACATCGGCCGCCTGTAGTGCCTTGATGGTCTCGTCGTGGAGCTTGTCGACGATGGCGCGCGGAGTTTGTGCCGGTGCGAACATTCCAAACCAAATCGGGAATGCAGCATTGGCAAGGCCCACTTCCGATATCGTCGGGACGTTCGGCAGGGCCGCGGATCGCCGGGAACCGTTCACCACCAGTGCAACGAGCTTCCCATCGTGTATTTGCGGCAGCATCAGCCCGACCGGGCCGAAGAAGAAGTCAACGCGGCCGGCGATCACTTCGGTCACGGCCTGCGGGCCACCTCTGAACGGCACGTGCAAGGCATCAATTCCGGCGCTGGCGCGGAACCGTTCGGCGCTCAGGTGAGTGGCGGTGCCGACCCCGACCGATGCAAACGTCAGGGAGCCCGGTTTTGCCTTGCCAGCCGCCACGAGGTCGCCGATGGTCTTGAAGCGCTTGGCTGGCGAAACGATTAGGACGTGTGGGGAAATTCCGAGCGGGGTGATCGCAGCAAAATCGCGTGCCGGATGATAGCTCAGCGTCGGATAGAGTGCCGGCGCGATGGTATGCGAGTTCGAATGGACCAGCAGCGTGTAACCGTCCGCTTGCGACTTTGCGACAAACGCGGTGGCGATCGTGCCACCTGCGCCGGTCCGGTTTTCCACAATGACGGCTTGGCCGAGCTGCGATGACAGGCGATCAGAGACAAGGCGTGAGATCGTATCAGTGAGGCTGCCTGCGGCGACAGGGACGACGGCCAACAGCGGTTTGGCGGGCCAGGTCTGCGCTTGGGCATGGTTGGCGACGCCGAAGCCGAGAGTCGCCAAAAACAAAGAAAAGATCGGCTTCATCGAGCCCTCAATTTTCCTGGCCTCCCGTCGTCCGGCCATGACCCGGCCGGCGAGCCACTGGGTGGACTCAATAGCTTTCTCGAGCCGTTCTAGCTATGATAAGACTCAAACATTATCGTTACTTTTTGGGTATGGGCGTGGACCTCAGGCACCTTCGATACATCATTGCGGTCGCGGAGGAGCGAAACATCACGCGGGCCGCGGAGCGCCTTGATATGCAGCCGCCACCGCTCAGCCGGCAGATCAAGGCGATTGAGCGCGAACTCGATGTGCAGCTGTTCCGCCGCAAGCCGCGCGGCGTCGAATTGACCGATGCCGGCCGCGCCTTCGTCGATAATGCCCATGCCGTCCTTGCACAGGTCGACTATACGTTCGAAACGACGAGGCGGACGGCGCGAGGCGAGCAAGGCCGCATCTGCGTTGGCTATTCGAGTACGGCCGCCTTTCATCCGCTCGTGCCGCGCGTCATTCGCGAGTTTCGGGGGGCCTTTCCGCTAGTGACTGTGACATTGGTGGAGAGCTATCCCACCGACCTGATCGAGCGCATAGGAGACGAGAAGATCGATGTCGCTTTCATTCGAAGGCTAGAACCCAATACGGAAGGAATTGAGATCAACTCATTGCTGGAGGAACAGATGGTCATCGCGTTGCCTACCGGCCACGCGCTCGCCCAAGGGGATGACCACGTCGCTCTTTCGTTGAAGGACCTTGCAGGCGAAAGCTTCGTTCTCTTTGGGGATACAAAAGGTACCTTGTCGATGCAGAGCAATGCATTCGTTGCGGCGTGCCACGTGGCAGGTTTCAGCCCACGTATCGGCCAGATTGTTCCCCACATTTCAGCGCGGCTGAATCTAATCGCTGCCAGTCTCGGTGTCGCCGTCGTTGCGGGGTCGCTACAGCACATCAAAATGGAGGGTGTGGCTTTTCGTCGTCTCAAGGGTGCCACGCAGCTTAGGGCTCCGCTGAGCGTCGCGTCTCGGCGTGGCGATCCGTCCTCGGTAGCTCGACAATTCCTGAAATTGGCAAAGCGAACTGCTAGAGTTTTTCACGAGAACGATCGAGAAGCTTCGTGATCTGCTCTGTTCCTTTGCCTAAGCCCATGCGGCCGCATGTCCGCAGCTGGCCAAAGCTGACATGAGAGCCCGGACGGGGAGTTCCGGGTTTGACCCACTACGGACCTCGGGCGGCCAGTTTTGCTGTGCTGCACAACACCGCTTGATCTGGTAGCGTATAGTCTTCGCACTAAGGCACAGCCATGAGGCGGCGCGATTTCATCACACTGCTCGGCGGCACGGCGGCGTGGCCGCTCCCGGCCCGCGCGCAGGAGCGCGTGCGACGTGTCGGAGTGCTTCAAGGCGGCGGCGACATGGACGATCCGCGCTTGCAGTCCTTCGGTGCTGCGTTCCTGCAAGCGCTGCAGCAATTGGGTTGGATCGATGACCGAAATGTAAAGATTGATTTTCGCTGGCCCGCGGGCGATGCCGATAAGGCTCGCAAATACGCGGCGGAACTGGTCGCGCTTGCGCCCGACGTTATTCTCGCTGTCAACACCACGAATTTGTCACCGTTGTTGCAGGCAACGCGCAACGTGCCGATTGTGTTCGTGGGCATCGTCGATCCAGTCGGCGCCGGCTTTGTCAACGGTCTTTCGCGGCCGGGCGGCAACGCTACCGGCTTTATGCTGTTCGATTACGATTTGAGCGCGAAATGGCTGGAGCTTCTCAAAGAGATCGCGCCCGGCGTGACGCGAGCGGCGGTGCTTCGGGATGCAACTTTGCAATCCGGGATCGGCCAGTTCGCCGTCATCCAGTATGTGGCACCATCAGTCCGCGCGGAGGTGAGCCCCATCGACGTGCGTGAGGTGTCCGCGATTGAGCCCGCTCTCGCGACCTTCGCAAGTTCGGGAAATAGCGGCCTGATCGTGTCGGGGAGCCCGCTGTCGGTCGTTCATCGCGAACGGATCGTCGCGCTTGCAGCCCGGCACAAGCTGCCCACGGTCTATTTTTTACGTATCTTTGTGACCGACGGCGGTTTAATCTCATATGGGCCCGATATTGTGGATCAGTACCGGCGCGCGGCCGGCTATGTCGATCGCATCCTCAAGGGCGAGAAACCCGCAGACCTTCCGGTGCAAGCGCCGACCAAATACGAACTGGTGGTCAATCTCAAGACTGCCAAGGCGATTGGCTTGGACGTGCCGGCTACAGTGCTTGCGCGCGCCGACGAGGTTCTTGAATGAGACGCAGTTTTCCTTGCACATTGCTGCACCTGCTCAGGTCTGCAATTGGCACCACCCGGAAATGCCTGAGAGCCCGAATTATTTCCGCTTACTGAGGTGCTGCGGACCCTGCACAGACGTCCCCGCTGACTGATCGCGGCCAATTCGATATGCTGCGATCCTGCCTTGGCTGGTGGGACCGAATGCGAATTGGCCTACTGAGACGGCGCGAGATCATCTTCCTCTCTGGCGGAGCGGCGGTCTGGCCGCTCGCGGTGCGGGCGCAGCAGACGGCGCCGGCGGTGATCGGATTCCTCCATGATGGATCGCCGGAGTCGCGCGCTCATCTGATTGCTTCATTCCGCCAGGGTCTAGCTGACAGCGGATTGATCGATGGCCGCAATGTCCTGATAGAATTTGGTTGGGGGCAAGACCAGGTTGATCGGATGCCGAGCTTGGCCGCCGATATGGTGCACCGTCAGGTGGCCGTCATCGTCACGTTCGGCGGTCCAGGCGTTGCTCTGGCGGCAAAGGCCGCGACCAGCACCATTCCCATTGTCTTCCAGGTCGGCGTCGACCCGGTCAAGCTCGGCTTGGTCGCGAGCCTCAACCGGCCGGGAGGTAATGCCACTGGAGTGAGCTATCTCAGCCACGAGCTGGGGCCGAAACGGCTCGGTCTGCTGCGCGAATTGATTCCGGCTGGCGCCGACGTTGTCGTCCTTGATAATCCCAAAAGCGCGGTTGCCGAGATCGCCCTGGAACAGATGCAGACCGCAGCGTCCGCGGTCGGGCAGCAGATATCAGTCCTGCATGTGAGCAACAAGGATGAGATCAACGCGGCGTTCCCCGTGATGGCGCAAAAGCCTGCCCCCGCGCTGCTCATCATCACCGACGCGCTGTTTACGGGTAGACGGGTCCAGCTCGCGATAACAGCCGCACGCTATGGGATTCCGGCGATCTATACCTCCCGCGAGTTCGCTGAGGCTGGTGGGCTCATGAGCTACGGGGCCAACTTGCCGGACGTCTATCGCGAAGTCGGCACCTACGCAGGCCGCATCCTCAAAGGCACCAAGCCAGCCGACCTCCCTGTTATCCAACCGACCAAATTCGAGTTCGTCATCAATCTCGCGACCGCCAAGGCGCTTGGCCTTGACATACCGGCGACGCTACTCGCCCGCGCCGACGAGGTCATCGAATGAATCGTCGCCAAATGATAGCAGCGCTTGCCGGCGCGACGGCTTGGCCGATTGCGGCGCGCGCGCAGCAGCCGACGATGCCGGTGATCGGGTAACTCGACAGCAGGTCGCCCGAGACTTCCAGGGAGGTCGTCGCAGCGGCCCTCAACGGCCTGAACGAAGGTGGCTATATCGAGGGCCGGAATGTCGAGATCGATTATCAATGGGCGCGGGCTCAATACGAGCGTTTGCCGACGCTGGTAGCCCATCTTCTCGATCGGCACGTTGCACTAATCGTCACAGGGGGGTTTCCCGCGACATTAGCGGCTAAGTCAGCGACCTCGGCCATTCCGATTGTCTTCATAACAGGCGGCGATCCGGTCGACTTTGGACTGGTCGCCAGCCTCAATCGACCGCGGCAATATCACGGGAGTGAACCTGATCCTCGGCGCGCTAGGCCCGAAGCGACTCGAGTTGCTGCGTGAGCTTGTACCGACTGCAGCTACGATCGCCATCCTCATCAACCCCAATAGTCCGATTACCGACACACACCTAGAGCTGGAGCTGGCAGCGGCTCGTGCTATCGGACAGCACGTGATTGTCGGGAGCGTCGGTGCTGAGAGAGATCTTGACGCAGTCTTTGTGATGTTCGCCCAACAGGCAGCCGGTGCGCTGATCGTCGATGACGACCCTCTCTTCGTCAGCTCACGCGAACAATTGGTCGCGCTGGCGGCCCGATATGCGCTACCCACGATCTATTTTAGCCGCTTCCTTGCCACCTCCGGGGGTCTGATAAGTTACGGACCAAGCGTAACCGATACCTATCGCCGGGTCGGCATCTATGCGGGCCGCATCCTCGCGGATGCGAAACCGGCAGACCTGCCGGTGCTGCAACCAACCAAATTCGAGCTAATGATCAATCTCAAGACCGCCAAGGCGCTCGGCCTGTCCGTGCCGGACAAGCTGCTCGCGCTCGCCGACGAGGTGATAGAGTAGCCGCAGGCCCCACACGTTGCTGCACCTGCTCAGGTCTGCAATTGGCACGAAGTGTGGATGTCGGGATGTCCGCAGTCGCGGAGAGTTTTGGAGGATAACCGGACCCGCCTGAGGAGCGTGAAGCAATCACAGACCACGCGCTCAAAAGGTGGTATCGTTCCTGCCGTTGCATCGCGCGTGACCCCCCGGAGGGTCGCATGGCAATCCATATCCAATGACGGGAATTCGTGGCCGTGCTCGGCGCAGCGACGTGGCCGCTTGTGGCGCGCATTGCCGTATCGCGTGCGACCCGACCGCACAGTAACCAAAACACCTTGGGGGAGGTCCATCATGATCGAGTCCGTCGAAAAGACGACCATTCATAAGATTTATGTTCGACTCCTGCCGCTGCTGTTCGGAGCCTATTTCATCTGCTATCTCGACCGCATCAACGTCGGCTTTGCCGCGCTGACCATGAATACGGACCTGGGCTTCACTGCCACGGTTTATGCGTTGGGGGCCACCGCGTTCTTCTGGGGCTATTGCCTGTTCGAGGTGCCGAGCAACATCATTCTCGAAAAAGTCGGCGCGCGGATATGGATCGCCCGTATCATGATCACCTGGGGCCTATTCTCCGGTGCCACTGCTTTCGTCACCGGCGCGACCAGCTTCGCGGGCGTGCGCTTCTTCCTTGGCGTCTGCGAAGCCGGGTTCTTCCCCGGTATGATCCTGTACTTCACCTACTGGTTTCCGGCGCGCTGTCGAGGGCAGGTGGTCGGATGGTTCATGACCGCGATTCCGGTCGCGATCTTCCTGGGCAGTCCGATCTCGACCTTATTGCTCGTCCGGCTCGACGGCCTCCTCGACCTCGCCGGGTGGCGCTGGTTGTTCCTCTGCGAGGCAGCGCCAGCGATCATCCTCGGCTTCGTGGTGCTGTTCTATCTGACCGATCGACCGGCGAAGGCGCATTGGCTCGAACCGCGTGAGCGCGAATGGCTCATCGCGGAGCTGGCTGCCGAACGCAGCGCGGTCGAGCAGGTCCGCGTCTACACCGTGCTGCAGTCGCTCCTCAATCTGCGCGTCTTGGCGCTGGCAGTAATCTACCTGGGGATCGGCACCGCGAGCCTCGGCCTCGTCCTCTTCCTGCCATTGATGATCAAGCAGCTTGGCCTGTCGAACCTGATGACCGGCGGCACCATCGGCATGGTCATTTGCGGCTACATCACCGATCGAATGCATGAACGCCGCTGGAACCTGTTCTTCACCTGCCTCGCCGCTGCGGTCGGCCTCCTCGCGGCCGCGCTACTCAGCGGCAGCTTCTGGGCGCTCGCTGGCTTGTCGGTGGCGACCATCGGCTTCTACGGCATGAAGACGTCGTTCTGGCCGCTGCCTTCCAACTTCTTCAGCGGAACGGCCGCCGCCGCCGCCATCGCCGCGATCAATTCGCTGGGCAACCTCGGCGGCCTGATCGGGCCCAACCTGGTTGGCTGGCTCAAGGACCGTACAGGCAGCTTCGAGGCAGGATTATACGCGATGGCCGGCTGCGCGCTGATCTCGGCGATCGTGACTCTCATTGCGGTTCGAGCACCGCGCAGGCGGATCGAGCCCACGAGTCTGGGCGTGGCGGCAGCGTGACTAGCCACGTCCGATGAGGGCGATCGAGTGAGCGGCCCCCTACCCCGAGCTGTTCGGCGTCGCCGACAACAATGGCTACGGGCTCAAAGTGTTCGCTTTCCTTCGCCTCGCCGCTTGGCATTCCGGCACGAGCACATTTTCGATCCGTCTCATGCGCCCCGCGGCCAGCTTCCCTACATCGTCGACGGCGCCGAGACGATTGGCGACAGCGACACCATTATCGCCCACCTCATTCGCTCCGACGCAAGTGCGTTCCGATGAGATGTGATCAGCGGCGCGAGATACTCGGTCTGCTCCCTCTCCCCGTCCTTACGGGGAGAGGGTTGGGGTCATAGGCGTTAACTTAAGATTAACCATGGGGCTGCGATTCCGCCATGCATGAGCGATTCTC
>Ga0306926_10002625_pt1 | contig 18313 bp, 17 predicted proteins | sample flu12Cox44000178_FD_203759 | JGI IMG/M metagenome (GOLD analysis project Ga0306926, IMG submission 203759) | Lab enrichment of tropical soil microbial communities from Luquillo Experimental Forest, Puerto Rico - flux8day.12C.oxic.44.000.178 (v2)... | ecosystem: Environmental > Terrestrial >... | reverse complement strand
CACGAGGGACCGGACGTCCCCGACGTTGCTGCCGGTGCCGAGGGTCCAGTCGAGCCCGCCGTTGCCGGATCGCCACACCCCGGTGGAGGAGGCGAGATAGAGCACGGACGAGTTCGCCGGGTCGACGATGATCGAGTTGATGGTAGCGGGGGCGGTGCCGAAGGTCGTGGCCGCGTTGCCGGTGTTGCCTGCCGGGTAGCCGGAGCCGAGCAGCACCCAGGACGCCCCGCCGTCGGTCGACTTGAACACGCCGACAGGGACAGCGCTGCCCGACACGATTTTCCGCGGGCCCGTGCCGGCGTAGATGACGTCCGGGTCGTTCGGGTCGATGGCCACCGCGGCCGGCTCGCCGATGGCCAGCGAGATCTGCCCGTTCCCCAGCGAGGGCTGGCGGTCGAACAGCGGACGCCAGTGCGCGCCGCCGTCATCGGTCTTCCACACCCCGCCGCCGGCCGCGCCGGCGTAAGCGATCCGATCGTTCCCGGGGTGCACGGCGATCGCGTTGGTCCGCCCGTTGTCGCGCTGGTTTCCGGCCACGATCGGGCTCGGACCCCGCGGATGCCATACGGTGCCGACGATGCTCATGCATCACCGCCGGGTCCGTCGTCATGCGGTTCCTCGTCCGGCGGTGTGTCGCCCGCCGGGCGGGTCGCGCCGGGCTGGGCACCGGCCCCCGGCGGCGTGGGCGGCCGGGGCGGCGCGGTCCGGCCGACCCCCGGCCGGGTCCGGATGACGCCGGGTAGCCGGTCGAACTGCTCGACCGCACGCCGGTAGGCCTCCGGGGTAGCCGGCTCGCCGCCGACGACCCGGTACTCCAGATAGGCCTCGTGCAGCCGCAAGGATTCCTCGTCCTCGAACAATTCGTCATCGTCCGGCTCCCGGTCGGGGGGCGGGGAGCTGTCGTCAGGTGGCTTGCGCTGACGTGAAGGCATGCTTATCCCTTCTCGTGGCCGCAGGCCCGCCGCATCCGGTGCCGCGAATCTGGTCAGATCCCCCGCCCGCATGTCTGGCTCGGCCGCGCTGTCGTCGGTGACGAACATCGGAAGAATGCGAGAAATCCGGCGACGAGCACCAACTCGGCCAGGCTCTCGTGATGGGCGTGGCTAGAACCGGTGAGTACCTCGATCCCGTCCTCCCCGGAAACCGAGGTGGTAGCGAGCAGCAGGGCCGCTGCTGCCTGCGCCGCGAGGGCGAAGTACTCCTGCGTCATACCGGAGGCTCCGGTAGACCCATCGCGTATCCATCGAGGAGACCGTACGCCGCGGCAACTCCCCGGCGCACCGGGTGAATCACTGGGTTTTAACAGCCCTCTGCCCGGCTGCGAGCCTGTGGCGGGGGCTGCTTCCGTAGGTGAACGCCTAGCTTCTGTCGGGGGCTGGGCTGTCGTGCCGGCTGCGGTCAGCCGACTGCGCCTAGCGCGGCGCTGAGGGTGGCGATGATCGCCCCGCCGAGCGTGACCGTGATGAGCGAGCTGAGGAAGCTGGTGCCGAAGAACCGGCGGCGGATCCAGGCCAGGGCCAGGAGTTCGAGCGCGATCGCCGCGAGGGCGAGCAGCACCGCCGGCCGGTACTGGGGGATGAGGAACGGCAGCGTGTGCAGGATGCCGCCCAGGAACGTGCCGGCGCCGGTGATCGCGCCGCGCGCATACGGGCGGCCGCGCCCGGTGAGATCGCCGGTGTCGGAGAGCCCCTCGGAGAAGGCCATGCTGACGCCGGCGCCGATCGCGGTCGCCAGCCCGGCGAGGAACGCGTAGCGCGGCTGGTGCGTGGCGAACGCGACGGCGAAGACGGGGGCGAGTGTCGACAGCGAGCCGTCGATCAGGCCGGCCATCGCCGGCTGTGCCCGCTGGAGCAGGAACGATCGCTGGTCGCGCTGTCCGGGCCTGGTGCCGGCCTGGTCGGCCGGGGGAGATGTCGTCTCCATGACACCGATGCTGCCGGGCCGGCATCACGCTGTCATCGTGCGTGGGAAGCGTCTTCTGCCTGATCAGTGCGGATGCGGCGGCGCGGGCGGGTACTACGCCGGGAGTAGCCGGACAGGGGTCCGGCGGGCGGACACGGCCGCTGAACCCCGCGAGCCGAGTCACCCTCTGCCGCGGGCATAACACTGCGTTACCAACGAACGCCGCGGCGCCGCGCGCAGCTGCCGTGGGGTTTTGTGTGCTTTCCTTCGGATAACCGCCGTCGTGCGTGTCTCCTTGGGCCTGGCGGGATCGTTGGCGTGGCGCGTGAGAACGGGCATTCTGTGGTGGTGCCGCTGAACCCGCCAGGCCAGTACGCCGATGACCGCAACCTGCGCGCCCGCCAGCGTCTTTGGCAGCATCAGACCCCGTTCTTCGACATCGCGGGCTGGGTCTCGAGCCTGGCCGGGCTATCACCGGGGCTGCGGATCCTGGATGCCGGCTGCGGCAACGGCGAGTACCTGCGCGCGCTGGCCGGGCAGCCGGTGCAGGCGGCCGGGTGCGATCTGTCGATAGGGATGCTCCGGTCGGCAGCTCACCGGGCGCTGCTCAATGCGGATATCGCCGCGTTGCCCCTCCGGGACGGGACGTTTGACGTCGTGCTGGCGGTCCACATGCTCTATCACGTGCCCGACCGCCGCGCAGCCGTCCATGAGCTGCGCCGCGTCCTGGCGCCAGGAGGCGTGTGCATCGCGGTGACCAACGGCGCGCAGCACCTGCGCTCGTTGCGCAGTCTGGTCGAGCGTTCCATCCGTAAGGCCAGTACCTGGCTGGCAGATGCGCCCGGCGACGCATGCGTTCACAGCCGAGAACGCCGCTGCCCAGCTAGCCGCAGCGTTTGAATCCGTCACCTGCATCCGCCCTGCCGAAGAACCGCCCGTGGTCATCCGGGACGCCACGGTAGCCGCGGATTACGTGGCCAGCTGGGCCAGCTTCTACCAGAACCAGGCCGCCCGTCCCTGGCCCGAAATCGTCGAAGAGGTACGTCAGGACGTGCAAGCCGTGATCGACCAGGACGGCGCCTTCGTGGTCTCCGGTGACCTCGCCGCCTTCGTGTGCCACTAAATACCGCAGTTCCGGCCCACAACAGCGCACGTCACCACGGCCAGGCTGATCACCCTACGTGATCAGCAGCTAACGTCAGCGGGATTTGTTGGGCGAGGCTGGGAGATGATTACCCGTTCGCCGAGGCGTTGCGCGCCTTCTGCCAGGAGTCGTCGCCACGCCGTGACCGCCTAGGCGAACCGCGTGATGAAGTCGAGCGCCGTCTGGGCGACTTCACGCCAGCCGTGGTCGATCGTGAGGGAGTGGCCTCGGTTCGGGATCTTCACGATCTCCGTCACGCCGGGGTTGCGCCTTTGCCGCTTGTAGGCGGCGTTCGCGATCGCCCACGGCACCGTGTGGTCCTTCTCGCCGTCGATGATCAGCAGCGGACCGCGGCCGGGGTTTGTCGTGTTCACCTTCGCCTCCGTCCGCGGGTTGAGGTTCGCGTTGCCCATCTGGGCGAGAGCGATCCCGGAGCCGGCGACGTGGAACGTGTCGTAGAGCTCCTTGGCCTCCTTCTCGTCCAGCGCGTTCGCCCAGGCGTACTTGAACTGGCCGAACGTGAGCGTGATCGCGCGGCCGCGGGTGAGCGGGTTGACCAGGAACGGGCCCACCCCCCTGAGCACGGAGGCCGGCAGGGGCAGGACGCCGCGGAAGACTCCGGGGTCGATCGCCACCGTGGCCGCCGACAGGCCCCGGCCCGCGAGCATCTGCGCCAGCAAGCCCCCGGTCGAGTGCCCCATTACCGCTGGTTTCTTGTCCAGGGCCTTGATGATCTCGGTGGTGTGATCGGCGACCTGCTTCACGGTCTTCCTGGCCAGGACGTCCGGGTTCGCCCGGGCCTCTTTAACCGTTTCCGGATCGTCTGGCCAGTCCGGCGTCAGCGGCGCGTAGCCGGCCTGCTTGAAGAAGTCCGCCCAGCTGGCCCAGCTGCCCGGCAGCAGCCACAGGCCGTGGATGAAGACGACCGGGGTGTTACCAGAGGCGTTGGCCGCCTCGATCTCCATGTTCTCCCGCTCGGATATTGACGCCATCACGGGCTTGCGGCTGACTGACATCGGTGTTTCCTCTCCTGAGTGAGGTCGGCTATTGGCCGGTGGCACCAATGTCGCGCTCGCCCCGGCGGGATCGCATCCGTGGGAATCCCTAGCGGGTCCCTAGGGACGCTGGCGCGGCCTTAGCCGCTCGCAGCGGGATAGGCGGTGGTTACCGGGCTGCCGGTCCCAGCCGCGCAGGGTGCCTGACGGGGCAGGCCCCGCGGATCCTGTCGAAGTCCCTGCGATGCCCTCGGACGATGCGCCGCCCGGGTTACGCCATCGGCCCGTCGCGGCCGCTGTCGGGCAGCGCCTGCCGGAGTTGGCGGCGGGAGGTGATATCGAGCTTGGTGAAGACCTTGGCCAGGTGGTATTCGACGGTGCGCGGGGACAGGAACAGCTGGGCGGCGATCTCCGGGTTGGACAGGCCCGCCCGGGCCAGCCGTGCGATCTGGGCCTCCTGGGGGGTGAGCTGTTCATGCGGGCCGGCGGTGCGCCTGCGAGCGGTCTCGCCGGTGGCCACCAGCTCGCGGCGGGCCCGCTCAGCGAACGCCTGCATGCCGATCGCGGCGAACATGTCGTGCGCGGTGCGCAGCTGCGCCCGCGCGTCGGTCCGCCGGCCCTCGCGGCGCAGCCACTCGCCGTAGAGCAGGTGCGTGCGGGCCAGTTCGGGCCGGAAGCCGGTGCGGCTCAGCCGGTCGGCCGCCTCGCGATACCAGCGCTCGGCGTCCTCGCCGCTACTGAGCAGCGCCCGGGAACGCGCGTAGATCCCCTGCCCCCAGTCGGTCTGGGCGATGCTGGTGGCCTCGGCCAGCCGGCCAAGCGCGTCCGCGGCCAGCCGGGTCTGCCCGGTCCTGCTGGCCGCCTCGATCAGCTCGGGCAGCGCCCACATGGAGATATGCAGCTCAGGCGCCTGCTCAGCGGCTTGCGCCTCGGCCAGGGCCGTCTCGTAGCGACCGAGCCCGTTATAGAGGATGGCGGCTACCCACTTCGGAAACTGGACTCCTACACCCTGGCCAGCGGCTCGGGCATCCGTGATCACGGCCTCGATCAGCGGAACGGCCTCGGTTTCTGCTCCCCGGAATCCGCCGAGCATCACCGCCCCAGTGGGGGCGTGGCGGGTCCCTGTCGCCGCCGCGATCGCCTCCCCCTCCGCGACCAGGGAAGCGGCCTCCGCGAAATCGCCGCGCCAGGTGGTAAAGACGGCCGTCGCCTGCACCCAGATCACCAGCTGGGCGAGCAGGCCGGCCTCGCGGCAGGACTGGACCTCGCGGGCCTGAATCGCGTACCAGCACTCCTCGTCCCACACCGTTGCCGCGGCGACCACAGCCAGCGGGCTCCATCGCAGGCGCTCCGCCATGTCGATCTCTTCTTCGGCGAAGATCCGAGCTGACCGTCTCAACAGGGGTGCTGCCTCGGCGCGTCCCTCGGTGACCAGCACGGCCAGCCCGTCCAGCAGCAGATCGTACGGGCGGGGCGGGCCCACGGGCAGCGGGGCTGACCGAGCGGCCCGGGAGATTTCCTGCAGGTCTCCGGCGCCCGCGAACTGGCCGGCGAACAACGCGGCATACCACGCGTCCAGGTAGGTCTGCCGCGCGAGCGCGGCATCCGGCTCGGCCAGCAGCCGCCGCGCCACGAACGCCAGCACCTGCGCCGACGCCCGGTCCAGCCACTGCGCGTCGTCAACCAGGCACAGCAGCGGCCGGTCCTCTGCCACCTCCGACAGCAAGGTCAGCACGGCCAGCCCGACCATGAACCGGTCCGGCGCACCCCCCTCCCGCAGGCCGAACGCCACCCCCAGCGCGTCGCGCTGCGGAACCGGCAGCTCCTCCAGCCGGTCCAGCAGCGGCGCGCACAGCAGATGCAGGCCGGCGAACGCCAGCTCCATCTCCGATTCCACCCCCGCCGCCCGGGCCACCCGCATCTCCGACGCCGCTCCGGCCGCGTACTCCAGCAGCGCCGACTTGCCCACCCCCGCCTCACCGCGCACCACCAGCGCATGCCCGCGACCCGACCGCAGATCCCCCAGCAGGCCATCAAGCGCCGCACGCTCTCGCTGCCGGTCCAGCAGCGTCGGCGTCGGCCCAGATCGCGTCCGCATGCCCATCTCCGCCACGATTCAGCACCAAGCCGCCGGCCCGGCAAAGCCAGCTGGCTCCTGCCAACTCCCCCTGAAGTCAGCGTTCAGGAACCCCAGGCCAGGCCATAGCGCGACGGTAGGGTGGCTGTTATCTCCAGCCAACCGACAGGCCAAGAGACCTGTCAAGAGGAGAAATCTCAGTTTGCGCCATGGCGGAACGGGCCGACCCCGGCACCGGGTTCAGTCACGCGGCGTGGCACGTGACATGACGGCCAGGCATGACGTTGGTGCGGCGCCGGTGGCTGCGCCAGTGTCTCATCAGGACCTACTAGGGATTCCTACGGAGGCGAATCTGGCAGGCGAGCGCGACAGTAGTAACTGCGAATAGTTCCGCGTCTCACCATCCTCGGAGGATCCGGTGACCATCCAGGCCTGTGGTCCGGCGGCTCAGTCCGCCCGCCTGCCATCTGGGCCGTCCGGCTGGTGGCGGGGGAGGGCAGAGCAATAAGCGCGCTGCTGGGCCGGGCCGTGGAGACCGGCGCGTTGGAGGGCGTGCTGGCAGCGGTCCGGGACGGGCTGAGCGGGGTGCTGGTGCTGCGGGGTGAGGCGGGCGTCGGCAAGACGGCGCTGCTGGACTGGGTGGCGGAACAGGCTGGCGACATGCAGGTTGCCCGGGTAGCCGGGGCAGAGGCCGAGATGGACATGGGTTTCGCTGGCCTGCATCAGTTGCTTGTCCCGTTCCTGGGCGGTCTCGAGGGGCTTCCCGCGCCGCAGCGGCAAGCCCTGGGGTCGGCGTTCGGGCTGGTGGCGGGCCCGCCGCCGGACCGGTTCCTGGTCGGCCTTGCGGCTCTGACTTTGCTGACCGACGCGGCGGCCGCGCGGCCGGTGCTGTGCCTGATTGATGACGCGCAGTGGCTGGACCAGCTGTCGATCGAGGTGCTGGGGTTCGTCGCCCGGCGCCTGTTCGCGGACCGGGTGGGCATGGTGTTCGCCGCCCGGGAGGCGGAGGAACGGGCGGTGGTGCCGGCGAGACTATCGGAGCTGACGGTCGGCGGGCTGGCCGAAGAGGCAGCGTATGAGCTGCTGGCGACATCGGCCGACGCGCAGGTGGACCGGCAGGTGAGTTTGCGCATCGTCGCCGACACGGCGGGTAACCCACTGGCGCTGGTCGAGCTGGCCACGGAGCTGACTGCCGCCCAGTTGTCGGGTGCGGAGCCGCTGAATTGGCCGCTGCGGTTCGGGGGCCGTCTGGAGGAGCTTTACCGGTCCCGGGTGCGGGCCTTGCCCGGTGACACCCAGACGCTGTTGCTGCTGGCAGCGGCCGACGCGACCGGGGAGCCTGCGCTGATCTGGAACGCGGCTCGGAATCTGGGGATCGATCCTCAAGCGGGCGAGGCTGCGGGAGTGGAGCGGCTGGTGTCCTGGGAGCCGCGGGTGCGGTTCTGCCATCCGCTGATCCGGTCGGCAGCGTACTACGCTGCCCTGGCCCCGGCGCGGCGCGGCGTGCACCAGGCGCTGGCCGCGGTCACCGATCCGGAGGTTGATCCAGACCGGCGGGCCTGGCACCTGGCCGAGGCGGCGGCTGGCCCGGACGAGCAGGTGGCCGCGGAGCTGGAGCGATCGGCGGACCGGGCCCGTGGCCGCGGCGGCTGGGGCAGCGGCGCCGCCTTCCTGGAGCGGGCGGCCGCGCTGACCCCGGACGAGGATCAGCGGGCCCGCCGGATGCTGGCGGCCGCCGAGAACCGGCTCGCGGCCGGGGAGGCGCCGGCGGCGCGGGCACTGCTGGGCCTGGCGGCACCGCGCCTGGCCGATGTGCTGGACCGGGCGAGGGCCCGGCGGCTGGAGGGCCTGAGCTTGTACGCGGCCGGGCAGATGCCCGAGGCTACGTCGGTAATGCTCGACGCGGCACGGATGCTCCAGCCGTCCGAGACCCGCCTGGCCCGTGACACCCTGCTGGATGCGTTCGTGGCGGCACAGTTCTCAGCCCAGCCCGGGGCCGGGATGGCCGAGTTCCTGCGGGCGGTCCGCTCGGCGCCGAAGGTGGCGGACTCCCGGGCGACAGTGGCCGACCTGTTGCTGGACGGCTTCGCGGCCATGGGCGAGCGTCGCTATCAGGCTGGCGCCGCGCTGCTTCGCCGGGCCATCGCGCCGCTGGCCGCCGGCCAGCCGATCCCCGACGACGCCTTGCCGCACATCATGGCCGTGGCCCAAGCCGCCGGCATGCTGTACGACGACGTGGCCCGGTACCAGGTAGAGAAGCGGTGGGTGGCAGAGCTGCGCGACCGGGGCGCGATTGCGGCGCTGGTTACAGCGCTCGGCATCCAGCTGAGCGTCCAGGTACAAGAGGGCCGCTTCGCGGACGCCGAGGCCACGCTGGCGGAGGGACGGGCGCTGTCCGAGGCGACGGGTTACCGGGCCATCCTGGGGCCTTTCGCCTGGCAGGAGCTGTGGGCTCTGGCCCGGCGAGGGCAGGAAGCAGATGCCCGCCCGCTCGCCGCCCGGATGCTGCGCGAGTTCACCGGGCGGGACAAGTACGAGGTCTTGAGAGTGCAGGGTGCGCTGGCCGTGCTCGAGCTGGGCCTGGGCAACTACGCCGCGGCGCTGCGTCACGCGCTGGAGGCTGTCCCGCGGCAGAATGTGGTGGGGTTTGCTCCATTCGCAGATGTGGTCGAGGCCGGAACCAGGTGCGGGGAACGCGAGGCTGCGGCCGTTGCCCTGGAGGCCTTCACGCCCTGGGCGCTGGCGAGCGGGACCGACCTGGCCCTGGGCCTGCTGGCTCGCAGCCGGGCGCTGCTTGCCGATGACGGCCATGCTGAGGCGGAGTACCGGCTGGCCATTGACCACCTGCAACGCTGCAGGCTCGTCCCGGAGCTAGCCCGGGCGCACCAGGTGTACGGGGAGTGGCTGCGCCGCCAGCGCCGCCGCCGCGACGCCCGCGACCAGCTCCGCTGCGCCTTCGAGATGTTCGACGAGATGGGCATGACGGCTTTCGCGGGCCGGGCCCGGGCCGAGCTGCGCGCCACCGGCGAGCGAGCCCGCCCGCGCAGCCTCGGGACCGCGGAGGTGCTCACGGCGCAGGAGGCGCAGATCGCCCGGCTGGCCGCCGAGCGCCTGTCCAACCGGGAGATCGCCAGCCAGCTGTTCATCAGCGCCCGCACCGTCGAGTACCACCTGCACAAGGTCTTCCACAAGCTCGGCGTCACCAGCCGGGCCCAGCTCGCCCGGACGTTCCAGGACCACAAACAGATACCCGCATGGCGGGACTGACGATGAACAGGCAGGCTAGGCCGGCGAGGTCCGCGGGCCGGTAACCGCCTGTCCGCGCTGCGGGCGGACCGCCAGTCATGCCGCCGCGGCGCGTACTCGACATCGATGCGATCGTCGACGTCGGTGACGCCAGCCGCGGACCAGGCGGCGGCCACTGCGTGATCGTGCGCGGCGCGAGAGCTGACCGTGCCGGAAAGGATCACCAGCCCGCCGGAGCAGGTCTCGACCGAGAGCCCGTCCGCGTCCAGCACGGCATCGCGCCGGAACGCGCAGCTGATGGCGTCGGCTGCGGCACGCGCATCGGGAGCCTGGGCCAAGGCGATGGCGTTGCCGATGCCAACCACCCCGGGGACGCTCGCGGTGCGGGACTCGGCTGTCTCGCGTTGGTAGTGCCACTTCACCATGCCGGTCAGGGTGACGAAGCCGTCCCGGGCCTGCGCATCGACGGTCATCGGCACCGAGCCCTCCAGCATCAGCGCCTCCAGCACGTCGCCGCGCAGGTCCTCATCGTCGCGCTGGTCCCTGTCCGGGATCTGCACCCTCAATTCATTGGCGACCCGGGTGACCCCGCGAACGCGGGCCGCGGCGTTGCCCCCTGCCCTCTTGTGGCCGAGGCTGGCCACGGTCCCGCGCAGCGTGACCACGCCGCTGGCGGCCGATATCTCGATCGCCGCGCCATCCACCTGCGGATCCCAGCGCAGTTCGGCGGCGACGTCGCGCCGCAGGTCATCGTCCGTCATGGTTCCTCGCTTTCGCCTCTGGCACCAGCCTCGCCATGCCCGGTGGCTTGTCAGGGCCACCCGGCCAGGGTGGGAGAGCCCGGGCGCCGGGCGCATGAGCGAACAGGCGGCCGTGCTGCGGTCAGATCGAAGGGTCTGTTGAGCGGCGCCCGGGCTGACCGTCACGGGTCACGGGCTTCCTCCCCGGCGGCTGATCAGCTCGTCTTTGGTGATGCCGTACTGGAGGAGAAAGCGCTCCGCGCGGTTGTACTCGACCGGGTCGGGTAGCGCCCGGCCGGCCTCCTCGGCCAATGCCGGCAGGCCCGTTAGCCGCAGTATGTCAACCACGTGTTGTCGTGTGACCTGCATCGTTTATCAACCTTCCGTCTCGGTGAACCGGTCGGGGCCGTTGGGCCAGGGCCCGGGGCGGGAGCCGTCTTCCAGGGCCTCGACGGCGCCGAGAAGGCTGCGCAGGTTAACTTCGTAGCGCTGGTCATCAACCGGATCGGACAGCCACTCGTCGATCGGTAGGCCGGCGGCCTCCTCTTCCGGCTGGCCGGTCTCGGCCAGGGTCAGCTCTGCCCTGACGTCGAGCTCGAGTTCGTGCAGGAAGACGTTGTCGCTGGTCGGGATGCTCATCTTTCCTCCAGGTGTGACGTGGGTGAATGTCGGTGGCGGGCGCCGCTCGTCGGCGGACATGATCACCGCCCTGGTGCCCGCCGGCTGAGCCAGTCGTCGAATTTGGTCGCACCGAGCCGAGCGCCATCACCCGGCAGCAGGGTGCGCTCGCTCAGCCAGGCCCCGAAGTACCGAGCTTGAGGATCGGCGACCACAACGCGCTGATCCCCCACAGCGCGCAATCCTTGCCGCACGAAGTCCTCGAACCGCAACGGCTGCGGCCCGGCGATCTCGATCGTGGTGTTCAACGGAGCACCGAGCACGACGTCGCACACCGCGGCGGCGACATCCTCGGCTGCCATCGGCTGAATCAGCACCGGAGGAACCCGCACCGTGCCGCCGTCACTCGCCTCGTCGGCCATACGAACGGCGAACTCGAAGAACTGCGTCGCGTGGACGATTGTGTAAGGGATCGACGAGTTCTCGATGAGCTTCTCTTGCGCGATCTTCGCCCGCATGTAGCCGCTTTCGGTCAGCCGTTCGGTGCCGACGACCGACAGCGCCACGTGATGTCCCACGCCGGCTGCCGCCTCCGCGTCGAGGATGTTGCGGGTCGATGTCTCGAAGAACTCGAGTACCGCGGTGTCCTCGAACGACGGCGAGTTCGACACGTCGACGACCACGTCCGCGCCGGCGAGGGCTTCGGTGAGTCCCTGGCCGGTGAGGGTGTTGACGCCGGTTCCGGGTGACGCGGGGACGGCATCGTGACCGAGCGCGACGAGTTTGGCGGCGAGCTTGGAACCGATCAGCCCGGTCCCGCCGATGACGACGATCTTCATAATGAACTTCCCTCTCTCGTGCCGCCGAAAGGTGGACAAGGACCACGGTGCCGTGCGCGCCCTGTTGCTCGCATCCGTGTAACACCCCAGTCGGGCTTTACCGCGTACGCCCGTCCAACCCGCGAGCTCCCGGATCCCACCAGCGGCGAGCCGCCCGATTCCGGCACGCGAACCGGCGGCTGGCCGCTGTTTTAGGCTCGGAGACATGACCATTCAGCGGATGGACAACGTCGCCATCGTCGTCGACGACATCGACGGCACCGTCGCCCGCCTGCGCGCCCACGGCGCCGAACTCCTCGGCGAGGTGGCGCAGTTCGAGAGCATCTTCCGGCTCTGCTACCTCCGCGGTCCGGCGGGCATCATCGTCGCCCTGGCCGAACAGATCGGCTGACGCGAGCCCGCCGCGAGACGACGGCCGAGTCCTGCCGCTTTGCGCCCGATGATCAGGGCGAGACCCCTTCGCCAGCGAGCAGCCGCTGCGCGAGCAGGTCGCGATGCTCGGACGGGCTGCCGAGGAACTGTTCGGTCGACTTCGCCCGCCGGTAGTACAGGTGCGCGTCGTGCTCCCAGGTGAAGCCGATGCCGCCGTGGATCTGGATGTTCTCCGTTGCCGCGTGGGCGAACGCGTCGGAGCAGCAAGCCTTCGCCAGCGACGCGAGCAGCGGCAGCTCGTCCGAGTCGCCGGCCGCCGCCCACGCTGCGTAGTACGCCGCCGATCGCGCCAACTCGACCTCGAGCAGCATGTCCGCGCACTTGTGCTTGATCGCCTGGAACGAGCCGATCGGCCGGCCGAACTGCACGCGCAGCTTGGCGTATTCGACGCTCATGTCAAGGCACTTCTGCGCCGCACCGACCTGCTCGGCCGCGAGCGCGACCGCGGCGAGCCGCAGCGTCCGCTCGAGGATGCCGGCGGCCGCGCCCTCGTCCGCGATCAGCCGCGCCGGCGTGCCGGCGAACTCGAGCGCCGCGACCTTGCGGGTCATGTCGAGCGTCTCGAGCTTGCGCCGGGTGAGCCCGCTCGCCGAAGCGTCGACCGCGAACAGCGACGGGCCGCCGTCGGCCTGCGCGACGACGAGGATCAGCGACGCGGTGTGCCCGTCGAGCGCGAGCGTCTTCGTACCGTCGATCGCGTAACCGTCGCCGGACCGCTTCGCCGTGGTGGACAGCGATCCCGTCCCCCATTCGGTCGGGTTCTCCACCCACGCGAGCGTCGCGATGGTCGAGCCGTCGGCGATGCCGGTCAGCAGGTCCCTTTTCGCCGCGTCGTCACCCGACTGCACGAGCGCGGTGCCGGCGAGCACGACGGAGGAGAAGTACGGCGCGCACAACAGCGCCCGGCCCATCTCCTCGAGCACGGCGATCTGCTCGATGAAGCCGAAGCCGCTGCCGCCGTACTCCTCCGGCAGCGCAAGGCCTTGCAGGCCGAGTTGCTCGGCCATCTGCTGCCACACCCCCGGGTCGTAGCCCTCGTCGGTCTCCATCAGCCGGCGGACGTCCGCCGACGACGACTTCTGCTCCAGGAAGCGCCGGACGCTCTTGCGGAATTCGTCCTGCTCTTCGGTGAACGTCATGGACATGTACGTCGACTCCTCAGCTGCCCGGCTTCGAATGTACACAGGAGCGGTTGCCTCGACCGACCGGCCAGTAGCGCGTGCGGTCGGGATCGCGGCGTCGTGGCCGTTCATGTGCGCCTGAGACCGACGGCCGGGACGGGCGTGCGGAGCCGAAACACGAGTCGTCCGAGGGTCGCCGCGGACTCGTCATCCTCGGCGATGCCGCTACCGAGGTGCGCGACTATATCGTTGTGGTGATGCAGCACTGGCTCGCGCGTGGTATCGACGGCTGGCGTCTCGACGCCGCCTACGCGGTTCCGATCGGCTTCTGGTCACGGGTTCGGTACCTTGCCCTCGCGCTTGTCGTCCTGTTTCACAGTCGGCGGCACGCGCAGCATCTACGTCGGCGACGCTCGGGCGTTCCGCGGTATCAAGGAAGCGCGTGGCAACCGCTTGCACGCATCATCGCCCCCTGCCGGCACGGCGGTGCTGGGGGGCCGAGCCATGGGTGGGAGGTCGCGTTCTAGATGCCGGACGCAATCTGGAATGAGCAGGACGGCGTCGCAGCAACAGTCGGCGACCAGCACGTCGCGACCGTGGAGCTGTGCCGACCGCCGAACAACTTCTTCGACGTCGCGATGATCCGTCGTATCGCGGACCTGTACGACGCGCTCGCCGCCGAGCGTGACGTGCGCGTGATCGTGCTCTGCGCGAGCGGCAAGCACTTCTGCGCGGGCGCCGACTTCAGCGGCGGCAGCGGCGCGACCGGCGGTCCGGGTGAGCTCTACCGCGAGGCCATCAGGCTCTTCGCGGCCGAGCTGCCGGTTGTCGCGGCGGTGCAGGGTGCCGCGATCGGCGGCGGCCTCGGGCGCGCATGCTCGTCCGACTTCCGGGTGGCGGCGCCGCAGGCGCGGTTCGCCGCTAACTTCGCGCGGCTCGGGTTCCACCATGGCTTCGCGTTGACCGCCACGCTGCCGGCCATCGTGGGGCAGCAGCGTGCGCTGGACCTGCTCTACACCGGGCGCCGCATCGACGGAAACGAGGCGCACCGGCTCGGCCTCGCCGACCACATCGCCAGCACTGGCGAGCTGCGGGCGACGGCTCACAAGATCGCGCGCGACATCGCAACAGCCGCTCCGCTCGCCGTACGGTCCATCCGCGCCACGATGCGCGCGCCGCTGCTCGACGCGGTGCGGCAGGCGGTCGAGCGTGAGGCGGCCGAGCAGCAGCGGCTGCAACAGACGGCCGACTGGCGCGAGGGCGTGCGCGCCTCGCTGGAACGTCGCGAGCCGAAGTTCGTGGGGGCGTGATGACCGAGGACGTGCGCGCAGTGCTGCTCGACTGGCTGCAGGACGCCTGGGCCCCCGAGCTCAGCATGGTCGAATGGCGCAAACGACTCGCCGGAGCTGGCTGGGCGACACCGACGTGGCCGACCCGCCTGGGCGGCCGCGGCCTGCCCGCGAGCGCGGTCGGCCTTGTGGCGGCAACGCTCGCGGAGTTCGGCGCCGTCGGGCCGCCCGAAGGTGTCGGGATGTCGCTGGCCGCACCCACGCTGCTCGAGCACGGCAGCGACGAGCTGCAGACGCGGTTCCTGCCGCCTACGGTCACGGGCGAGATCACCTGGTGCCAGCTGTTCAGCGAACCGGGCGCAGGTTCCGACCTCGCCGGGCTGACCACGAAGGCAGAGTTCGCTGACAACGAGTGGCACGTCAGCGGGCAGAAGGTGTGGAACACATCGGCACACCATGCTGACTACGGGCTGCTCGTCGCCCGGACCAACTGGGACGTACCCAAGCATCGCGGCCTCACCTACTTCGTCCTGCCGATGAAACAGCCCGGCGTCGAGGTCCGGCCGCTGCGCCAAGCCAACGGCCACGCGTCATTCAACGAGGTCTTTCTCGACGACGCGCGCATCCCAGCCAGCTTCGTCATCGGTGACGTCGACGGCGGATGGCGCGTCGCGCTGACCACGCTCGCGCACGAACGTCGCGCCGCGATCCCGCCACCTGCGACCGTCCGCCGCGAAGGACGCGTGTGGCGGGAAGCGACCGAAGAGGCCCTCCATCTGCGGGCGCCGTACCGGTGGTACCCGCAGCGCGCCGGCCGCGTCGACCTGCTCGTGCCCCGGGCGCTCGCGACGGGCCGCGCTGCCGACCCGCACGTGCGCCAGGAGCTGGCGCGTGCCGTCACGCTCGCGTGGACCGCACGATGGACCGCAGAACGCGCCGCCGCCGCTCGCAAACTGGGCAAGCCACCGGGGCCGGAAGGGTCACTCGGCAAGCTCGCCAGCAGCAACGTTGCCCGCGCGGCGCGCGCCGCTCACCTCGCCATCGCCGGGCCGACCGCCCTGCTTGCCGGCCCAGACTCGCCCGTCGACGGCATCATCGCCGAGATCATCTTGTCGGTGCCGGCCGTGTCCATCGCCGGCGGCACTGACGAGATTCAGCGCAACCTCATCGGTGAGCGCGTGCTCGGGCTGCCCAAGGACCCGACGCTGGACGCGTCGATCCCGTTCCGTGACATGCCGAAGAACCGGAGCTGACCCGTGCCGGCCCTCGACCGAGACGGAGTGCGGATCGCCTACGACGTCGTCCCCGGTCCTGCCGAAGCGACGCCGTTGCTGCTGACCCACGGCTACGGCGCGAGCCGGGCGATGTGGCGGCCGAACCTCGCCGCGCTGGCGGCGACGCGAACCGTCGTCACCTGGGACATGCGCGGGCACGGCCAGACCGACTCACCCCAGGACCCGAAGCTCTACTCGCACCGGCACACTGTCGACGACATGGTCGCCGTGCTCGAGGCTTGCCGCATTCCGGTGGCCGCGGTTGGCGGCCTCAGCCTTGGCGGCTTCATGTCGCTCGACTTCCACCGGACCCACCCCGGCCGCGTGCGCTGCCTGCTGCTCTTCGACACCGGCCCGGGATTCAATAAGGACGGATCGCGGCAGGCGTGGAACGACTACGCGCGCCGGACCGCCGACCGCCTCGAGCGCGACGGCACGGCGGCGCTCAGCAGCAGCCCAGAGGTTGCCCGGGCTACCGCGGACGTCACCGGCCTCGCCTTCGCCGCCCGCGGCATGCTCACACAGCAGGACGCCAGCGTCATCATTTCACTGCGGGATATCACCGTCCCCACACTCGTCCTTGTCGGAGCCGACGACACAAACTTCCTCGCCGCGGCCGACTACATGGCTACCGCGATCCGCCACGCGGAGAAAGTCATCGTGCCGGGCGCCGGGCACGCCGCGAACATCGATCAGCCCAGCGCCTTCAACGACGCCGTCGTCGACTTCCTCGCCCGGCACGCCTAGATGGCCGGCGCGCTGAAGGGCATCCGGGTCCTCGACCTGACGTCCGTTGTGATGGGTCCCATGGCGACCCAGATCCTCGGCGACCTGGGCGCCGACGTCATCACCGTGGAAAGCGCGCGCGGCGAGACCAACCGCGCCATGGGGCCCGGCCCGCACTCGGCACTGTCCGGCACCTCGCTCAACCTGCTCCGCAGCAAGCGCAACATCGCGCTCGACCTGACTCACCCAGACGGCCACGACGTCTTCATGCGACTCGCGGCGACCTGCGACGTGTTCGTCACCAACCTGCGGCCGTCATCGCTCGGACGCCTCCGGCTCACCTACGATGAGGTCCGCCACGCCAGGCCCGACGTCATCTACTGCCAGGCACACGGCTTTCCTACCGACACCGACCGCGCCAACGACCCCGCTTACGACGACATCATCCAGTCGGCCACAGGCGTCGCCGACGCCGCCCGCCGCGCCTACGGCGAGCCGCGGCTGGTGCCGATCCTGGTCGCCGACAAGGTGGCCGGCCTGACGATCGTCTACGCCGTGCTGGCCGCCCTGTTCCACCGCGAGCGGAGCGGCGAAGGCCAGCACATCGAGGTGCCTATGACCCAGGCGATGACGGCGTTCATGCTCGTCGAACACGGCGCAGGCGGGGTATCTCAACCGCCCACCGGCCCAGCGGGTTACCAGCGCATCCTTACCCCGGAGCGGCGGCCCCAGCGTACCGCGGACGGATGGATCAACGTGTTGCCGTACTCGAGGCAGCAGTACGACACGCTCTTCGCTGCGGGTGGCCGGGAAGACCTGCTCGGTGATGCTCGCTACGCCGACGGCCGGGCGCGAATCGCCAATTCCGACTTCCTGTACCAGCAGGTACGCGCGATCCTGGTCCAACGAACAACAGGTGAATGGCTCGCGTTCTGCCGCGACAACGAGATCCCCGCTACCCCCGTCGTCACCCTCGAAGAACTCCTCGCTGAGCAGCCGGTCATGACGCACCCACTCGCGGGGAACTACCGGCACATCCGACCGGCCGCCCGGCTCGCCGCCACACCAATGCGGGCGAGCCGCCCGGCGCCGCTCCCCGGCCAACACAACCACGAGGTGCTAAAAGAAGTCGGCTACTCCGACGACGACATCGACGATCTCCTCACTCGAGGCGTGCTCCGCAGCCTCGGCTCAGCGGGACGTGCTTGAGCCGGGCGCTGGACAGAACGGCACCAGCCGTCGGGCTCGTGCAGGCTCACATCCGAGATCTCAGCACGTCGACCTCGGGGAACTCCTCGGGCGAGCCGTAGCCGTGCTCGGCCAGCCAGCGGACGTTAGTCAGGCATCGCAACGACCACCATGCGCGGATGAGGTCGCGGTCGACGCCGGTGCCGTAGCCGGCGACGAGGTCGCCGAGATGCTCCTGGTGTCCGAGCGTGAGGATGGCGACGTCGAAGAGCGCGTCGCCCTGGGACGCCTCGGACCAGTCGACGACACCGGTGACCTCGTCACCGTCGACGAAGACGTGGTCGACCTGCAGGTCGCCGTGGATGAACACTGGTGTCCACGGCCGGAGCGCAGTCTCGGCGAGCTGGCGGTTGCGTGTGACCAGGCCGGCGGGAAGGACGCCGTTGGCGAGGAGCCACTCGCATTCGCCGTCGAGGCGCGATGCCAACTCGCCGGGGCTCCGGCCGGGCCATGGCGGCAGCGGCGCGTCGTGCAGCGACCGTACGGCGGCGCCCGCCGCGGCCCACGCGGCCGGCGACGCGGTCGACGGCTCGCCGAGGCGGCCGAGTGCCGTCCCCGGGAGGGCGGCGAGCGCGAGCACGGGCGGCTTGCGCCACAGGATCTCCGGGGTCGGGACCGGCGCCATGGCCATCGCCTCGACCTCGACGTCGGTGCGCGCCTGG
>Ga0306926_10002624_pt1 | contig 18314 bp, 14 predicted proteins | sample flu12Cox44000178_FD_203759 | JGI IMG/M metagenome (GOLD analysis project Ga0306926, IMG submission 203759) | Lab enrichment of tropical soil microbial communities from Luquillo Experimental Forest, Puerto Rico - flux8day.12C.oxic.44.000.178 (v2)... | ecosystem: Environmental > Terrestrial >... | reverse complement strand
CAACATCTCGATTGGCATACCGATAGTCGAGTCGCTGAGGAAGGCAACCCATCTGCCGCTGGACGTGCATCTCATGATTGACCGCCCCGAACAGTACGTGGAGGATTTTGTACGCGCCGGGGCAAACCGGGTGCTTGTTCATCAGGAAGCGACCGCGCACCTTGACCGTGCCCTGTCGATGATTCGCGAATCCGGAGCTGAGGCGGGGGCGGCTATCAACCCGGCGACACCGGTTATCATGCTCAGCGAAGTACTCAGCAAGCTCGACACGGTATTAGTGATGTCCGTCAATCCCGGCTTCGGCGGGCAAAAATTTATCCCCGGCGCAATCGAGAAAATCCGACAGCTGAATGACTGGAGGGCGCGCTATAATGCCGCCTTCCGGATTCAGGTAGATGGTGGTGTGGAACCGGAAAACGTGGCGGAACTGGCGCAGGCCGGGGCCAATACATTCGTGGCAGGCACATCCATCTTCCACATGCCTGATCCAACAGCGGCCGCGCGACAGTTGCGCAAACTTGCCATCGAGGCTGTGAGCCAGAAGGTTTGAGGTTTTCGTGCGGGAGCTTCCCCTAGGAACGATTCGGCTCTTACTTGTTGTCCTCGGCTTAGCGCTCACCGAAGCTTCCTGCACTGGTGCGTACGGTCAAAAGAACGTCCACGTCACCAAGGCTAAGCCCCCCAAAACGGAGACTGCGAGCCAGTCGGCCGAGCCCGACAAGGTCCTCTACGATCGCGCAACGGCTGACCTGAAGCACTCCAAGTACACCGAGGCTCGCCTCGACCTTCAGACTCTCATCAACACCTATCCAGATAGCGAGTACCTGGCCAAGGCCAAGCTGGCCATCGCCGATTCGTTCTACAAGGAAGGCGGCACCTCCAACTTGACGCAGGCGGTTGACGAGTACAAGAATTTCATCGTCTTTTTCCCCTTCCTTGACGAAGCCGCCTACGCACAGATGCAGGTCGCCATGTGCCATTACCGCATGATGGAAAAAGCCGATCGCGACAACAGCCAGGCGGGATCCGCCGAGGACGAATTTCGGACCTTCGTACTGAAGTACCCGCAGAGCCCGCTGGTGTCGCACGCAGAACAATATCTGCGCAACGTGCAGGAAGTTTTGGCGGATAGCGAATACAGGATCGCTGACTTCTACTACAAGACGAAACAAGACTATCGTGCGTCAGCGGCCCGCCTAGTCGAGTTGACCACGCGGTACCCCCTGTATAGTCACAGCGACGAGGCGCTGTACATGCTTGGCAGCATCTACATGCGTGCAAAACAGGCTTCAAAAAACGAGGATGACAAGAATCACTGGAGTGATTTAGCCGGCGCGTGTTATAGCCGCATTGTACGAGACTACCCCTTGTCGAAGCTGGCGCCGGAGGCCAAGGCCCAGCTCACTTCCATGGGCATGCCGGTTCCCAAGGCTGACCCGGAAGCTCTGGCGCGTATGCAGAAGCAGCAGGTCTACCAAAAGGAACATCATCCAAACGCGCTCGTGGCAAGACCTGTGGGGATGTTCCGCTCGAACCCCGACGTGCACTTGGCGGCACAGGGCGGCGAGCCCGACTTGAATCCGCCCGAGGACGCCGTGTCCGCAACGGAAGTATTGAGCCAGGGGGCGGCAGGGCCGAAATTCAATGTGGCGGCCACCCTTGCGCCGAACGGAAGGACCTCGGAGGGCAGCGACACCGAATCGGTAGAGTCGTCGGACAGCTCGAGTGGCGCTCCCGCCGCAGCCGCCGGAACCGCCGCGCCAACTGCGACAACTGGCGCTCAGATCATTGACGCGCCGACGGCCGCCCCGGCCACCGGAGCCGCTCAGTCGACTGCGGCACCCTCCTCGATGACCTCACTGCCAACCGCACCGCCTACCGCCGCAACCGGCGGGGGCGAACAGCTGGTCAGGACCGAGAATTCCGCCTCGGCCGTGAGTGCAAATGCCAATTCTCTCGCTCCAACTACACCCGGCGATCCACCAGCAAAGGCGGCGCAGGCCTTGTCAACTCCTTCCGGCAGCAGCCCCAGCTCTGCACAGTCATCGACGAAGAGCGCGGATAGCAAAGACGACTCTAAGAACGAGTCCAGCAGCAAGAAAAAGAAGGGCTTGCACAAGATAATTCCCTAGTCTTAGAAGCGTCCGGCGCTGCTGACAACTCCAGCACGCCGTCTGTTCGAGTTCGTTGACGCCCCCGCTCGATGATGCTGCAATAATGGTTACGATAGATGGAGGGCGCAGGTTAGAAGTGCGCTCGTGAGGGGAAGCCGGTGCCTACAATACTGGTCGCAGACGACAACGCCAATATTCAGAAGATGGTCGCGCTGTCGTTTGAGGACCGCGGCGTCGAAGTCGTTTCCGTCGGCAACGGCGAAGCTGCCGTGCGCCGCATTCCCGATGTGAAGCCCGACGTGGTTTTAGCCGACATCTTCATGCCCGTGCGCAACGGCTATGAGGTCTGCGAGTTCGTCAAGAAGGATTCGCGATTTTCACATGTGCCCGTCATTTTGCTGGTGGGCGCGTTTGATCCACTCGACGAGAAAGAAGCGCGCCGTGTGGGCGCGGACGGCGTGTTGAAGAAACCGTTTGTTCCTCCCGATCCGCTGATCGCCATGGTCATGTCAGCGCTTGAAAAGAATCCGAAACTTGCGGCGGAGCTGGCGAAAGCGCAAGCAAACCAGGCGCCGCCCAGCAGGGAAGTGGACTCGGTTCCCCGGCCGGCGACCTCCATTCGCTCAGAGACGAAGCCGTTGCCGAGTTTTCCGGAGCCGACACCTGAAGAAGAGGCGCTCCTTTACAGCAGCGGGAGCGGCCACAGAAGCCCAGAGCAGCCGTCGATTGGGAATCAGGCCGCAAATGAGCCCCAGCCTCCGGTTTCCGAGTTTGCTCCAGCAGTCGAGGACGAATTTGACCCTGGCGCCACCTCGCGTGATTGGCGTCGCAGTGCAATGGACGTTGAGATTCCAGCCGAGGCGGCCAACCGGCCGGCATTCGTAACTGATGACCTCGATTCCTCTATCTTTCCTTCCGAGCGAGATGTGCCTCCTCGACGTGTTCAGGAGCCCCAGCCGAGCGAGGAAGTTGCTCCTGTCCAGCTGCCATCGCAGGCCGCGCCTCCAGCCGAGACCGCGCAGGTTGAGAGCGTCTTGCCGGCGAGTACACCGGATGCGGATTTCTTCGCGCCGGCCGAATCCGAGCCGCTCGAGGCCGAAGCCAGGGCAGCCAATTCAACTCCGCTCGAGCCCGAAGCGGCGGCAACTTTCGAGCCCGCCCCTGCGCCACAGGATCGACCGCCTCATTGGATGGATCAGCTGGCCGAGCTTTCTTCGGACCGCGGCCCGTCCAAGGAGTGGATGAGCGGTCTGCCAGAGCAAGCCGCGCCCGGAACAATACCGGCTGGTTCTCAGGCACAGTACGAAGATTCTACGGTCGCCGCTCTAGCTTCGCCCGACGCCAAACCGAGCGAGCCTGAACCGCATTCGGATCGAAGTGCGCGGGTTTCGGCCGATGCGGTGTCGACCGATCAGCAAACGAGTGAGGACTCCTTTTTTGTCGATGAAACGGCCTCCAGCCTGCTGAGACCGGCATCGTATTCTTCGGCGCCGAGCGCCGGCGAGCCTGCGAGTGAGCCCGACGAGGAAACCGTCGAGCCCACCGCGATTGAATCTGTGCCGGTCGCTTTTTTGTCTGAGCAGAGCCTCGAGGTTGACTCCACCCCGGAGCTACCGGTCACCCTGCAGGATCCGAATCTCATGCAACCCCCGGCCATTCAGGTCACCCCGGAGCCGTTGCTTATCGAGGAGCCGCAGGCACCTGCTCAGTACGGATCGGGAGAACGTCAAGATCTGCAACCGACGTATTCTTTCTTTGCTCCGCCTGCTTTGGAGCCCTCTGCTCAAGAACCATCCCCGCAAGCATCGGCCAGCCCGCTTGTGACGGAAGGGGTGCTCAAAACGCAAGCCCCCCAGCTTGAAATTAGCGAGCGTATCCCGACGGGTCCGCCGCCGAACCGCGAGGCCCTCGCCGAGATTCCCTTTCTTACACCGCCTCCCGATTTTCGGTACGAGTCCCGCGAACAATCGGCCGCTATACCTGATCCCCACACGGTGGATGCTGTGGTTCAGAAGGTACTCGAGAAGCTCCAACCGCAGCTGCAAGACCTGCTGTCGCAAGGCATCCTCAAGCCGCTCGTCGAAAATCTCCTGCAAAGCGAACTCGCGAAGAAAAATCAATAGCCAGTCGTTTGACGCGCTCCGTGCGTGCCGCTTATATTGATTGTTTGGCTCCCGCAGGAAATTCAACTCCATAAGGGAACGCATGTCCCGGGAAATTCCCAAGGCCTACGAGTCCAAGGAAATCGAACAGCGCTGGGCCAAAGCCTGGTTTGACGAAAAGCTGTACCGCGCCGAAAATTCCGGCGCCGGTCCCGCATTTTCCATAGTCCTGCCTCCGCCCAACGTGACCGGCTCAATTCACATCGGCCACATGCTGGAGCACACGCAAATCGATATGCTAGTTCGCTGGCATCGCATGAGAGGCGATCGCACGCTTTGGCTGCCTGGCATGGACCATGCGGGAATCGCGACGCAATATGTCGTCGAACGCAAGCTCGCGGAACAAAAAGTCCTCCGCCAGGACCTAGGCCGCGAAGAATTTGAGCGCAGGGTCTGGCAATGGAAGGCGGACAGCGGCGACGTCATTAAAGAACAGATGATTCGTCTCGGCGCCTCCTGCGATTGGACGCGCGAGCGTTTCACTCTTGAGCCCAAGCTCTATCGCGCCGTTCTCGAGGCTTTTCTGCGCCTCTACCGCGAACGCCTAATTTATCGCGGACGCTACATGGTCAACTGGTGTCCTCGCTGTCAGACGGCCATCAGCGACCTAGAAGTCCTCCATGTAGAGCGCCCTGGGAAACTCTGGCACTTGCGCTACCCCATCGTCGACTCTAAGGAATTTCTGGTTGTGGCCACGACACGTCCGGAAACGATGCTCGGTGACACTGCCGTTGCCGTCCATCCCGACGATGAACGGTACCGGCAATTCGTCGGCAAGCACGTGCTGCTGCCGCTAGTGAGTCGGGAAATCCCAGTCATAGCGGATTCGTATGTCGATCGCGAGTTCGGCACCGGCGTCGTCAAAATTACCCCAGCGCACGATCCCAATGACTTCGAAGTCGGCCAGCGCCACCACCTTCCCGAAACGGACGTAATGACCAACGACGGCCACATGAGCGAGGCCGCCGGCAAATACGTCGGGCTCGACCGCTTCGAAGCGCGCAAGCGCATCGTACGCGATCTCGAGGAATTGGGCCTGCTTGAGCGCATCGAGGACATCACCCATTCTGTCGGTATCTGCGACCGCTGCAAATCCGAGGTCGAGCCGCGTATCTCCACGCAGTGGTTCATAAAAATGAAACCGCTGGCCGAGCCGGCGAAGCAAGCGGTGCTCGACGGTCTCATTGAAGTCGTGCCCGATAATCAGCGAACAATCCTGCTGCAATGGCTCGAAAACATTCGCGATTGGTGCATCTCGCGCCAACTCTGGTGGGGGCATCGCATTCCGATCTGGCACTGCCTAGATTGCAAGGAAATGGTGCCAGCGTCTGATTCGCGCGTCGAAATCGTGGACGGTCATGCCCGCGCGGCCAGCGCGCCAACGAAATGCCCGAAATGTGGCAGCTGGCAGCTCGCCCAGGACCCCGATGTGCTCGATACATGGTTCAGCTCAGCACTGTGGCCGTTTTCGACGCTGGGCTGGCCCGACGAAACTCCGGACCTGCTGGCCTTCTACCCCACCAGCCTGCTCATCAGTGGCTACGACATTCTGTTCTTCTGGGACGCCCGCATGATCATGATGGGCCTGAAACTTACCTCCGGGGCGACCCGGGAACAGCGTACTCCGTTTCGCCGCCTGTATCTGCATTCGCTCGTGCGCACCTCCGAAGGTGTGAAGATGTCGAAGACGAAAGGCACCGGCGTCGATCCACTGCAATTGACCGAGCAATACGGTACCGACGCGCTCCGCTACATGCTCGCCAGCATGGCGGCGCCCGGCACAGACATTACCCTGAGCGAGGACCGCATCCTGGGAGCTCGGGCTTTCGCAAACAAGATCTGGAACGCAGCGTTCCGGTTCTTGTTTGTCAATCTCGACAAGGCCGAAGGCAGCGGCCTTTCACTCGAAGATTTAGCTGCACCTGAAATTCGTGCAAAAGCTCCTTATCCGGTAGGGGGGGGCGGAGGGCTGGCACATCGCTGGATCTTTTCGCGCCTCGCCAGCGTTGCGGCACAAGTCAACGACGCGCTCGACCATTTCCGTTTCCACGAAGCCTGCCAGACGATCTACCACTTTTTCTGGGACGATGTCTGCGATTGTTACATCGAATGGGTCAAGCCCCAGTTATCCGCATCGAATCGCGAAGTAGCTCTTGCCGCATGGCGAAACAGCTTTGCCGTGCTCGACGGTGCTCTTCGCCTGCTGCACCCGGTGATGCCATTTCTCACCGAGGAGCTGTGGCATCGCCTGCCGCAACCAAGCGGAGCTCGCTCGATCGCTCTCGACCGATTTCCCGAGCCGAGGCCCGACTGGCAGGATGTGGAAGCGGACGATGCCATGGCCCGGCTGCAAGAGATCGTCGCTGCGGCGCGCAATATTCGCGCTGAGATGAAACTCGATCCGAAGCGCAAGGTCGCAGCGGACTTTTCCACGCGCGGCGCGATGCTGCGGACCTTGGTGCAAGAGAATATGGACCCTATAGTGCGCGCCGCCTCCCTCTCGGAACTACGGATTTCCTCCGATCATCTCGATCCCGCAGGCGCGGCAATTCGTTCGACCGCCGCCTTCGATCTGCGCATCGCCTCGGACAGCGCGATCGACAAGGCCGCCGAAGTCGCACGGCTTCACAAGGAAATCGATCGGCTTGCCAAAGACATCGAATCGAAGCAGAAACGCCTCGCCGACGAAAATTTCACCAGCAAAGCCCCCGCCCAGGTGGTGGACACTCTTCGCGCAACGCTCGTCGAACGCCAGCTCGAACATAAGAAGCTCTCCGACCGTCTAAACCATCTCACCTGACCTACATCGGATCGAATGAGAAGCGGTAGGGTCACAGTAAACCGACGGAGACGGCGGCGATGACCAGGCCGCCCGCTATCGTCGCCACACCAGTCGCTCTGGCAGGCCTGGCTTGTTCGCCGCGAAGCCGTCAAGTATCCTTCGTGGTTTCACCCATGCCAACAAAGCGAAGGGCGGAGTTGCCCGGCACAACCGATCGACGAATCGACGCGCTGCTGACCCTGCTTGCCGAAAATGCGACCATCGTCATTAGTGGGGCAAAGATCGCGCGCGAAATCGGCGTTACTCGGCAGCAAGTCTGGCGGTGGATTGAAAAGCTGCGCTCGCTCGGCGTGCGTGTCAAGGGCCACGCGCACACCGGCTACCACATCGAACGCGTCCCGGACCTTCTCGTCCCCCAAATGCTCAGCCATCGCCTTTACGGCACCTCCTTTGCCCGCCGCATCCTCCACTTCTTCAAAGTGGATTCGACAAATTCCGTTGCGATGCGCCTGGGCGAATCAGGAGAGCCCCATGGCACAGTGGTCGTCGCCGAAGAGCAGACCGCCGGACGCGGCCGAGCGGGCCGTTCCTGGACATCTGAAAAATCGGTGGGAATCTACAGCAGCATTCTCCTGCGACCGCCGATTCCACCAGCGCACGCGCCCCTACTTACGCTCGTTGCCGGCCTCGCTGCCCGCGATGCCGCCGTGGAAGATCTCGATGTACAGCCGGACATTCGCTGGCCCAACGACTTGCTCCTCAACGGCCGCAAATTCTGCGGCATCCTCACCGAGATGCACGCCGAGCCCGACCGTATTCGCCATGCCGTCATCGGCATCGGCCTGAATGTGAACCAGGCGAAAATGTCCCGAGATCTCGCGGATATCGCCACATCCCTTCGCATCGAAACGCGCCGGATGCATTCGCGCTTCGAACTCCTGATCCGGTTGCTGCGCTGCCTCGACCGCTACTACAATCAGTTTCTTGCCGACGGCGCCACGCCGATCCTCAGGCGTTTCGCCGAGGTCTCCTCGTATTTCAAAGGAAAGCGCGTGCGTATCACCACGGCCAAGGAAAGCTTTACCGGCACCACGGCTGGCCTTGAGCCGAGCGGCGTTCTCCGCGTCGCGCGCGATGACGGACGCGGAATCGTTCCCATTCTCTCCGGCGATGTGGGGGAGGCCTCCTGATGCTTCTCGCGCTGGATGTGGGCAACACCAATACCGTGCTCGGTGTCTTCCGGCAGCAGGAGCTCGTGGCGCACTGGCGTCTCAGCACCGCGCGCGACCAGACCGTCGACGAGTACGGCATCTTGACGCGCAATCTCTTCACGCTCGCTGACCTCGAACCGGGCGAAATTGGCGGCGTGATCATCAGCTCCGTCGTCCCCCCGCTGAATTCCACGCTGGCCGGAATGGCCGACCGATATTTCGGCCGGAGCGCGCTCTTTGTAGAACCGGGTGTCAAAACGGGTATGCCGATTCACTACGATAACCCGCAAGAAGTCGGCGCGGACCGCATCGTGAATAGCGTCGCGGCATTTGAAAAATACGGCGGGCCCTGCATCATCGTCGATTTCGGCACGGCGATCAATTTCGACGCCGTTTCGCAGCGCGGCGAATATCTCGGCGGTGTTCTCGCGCCGGGTATCGGCATTTCGGCGGACGCGCTATTTGCACGCGCTGCGCGCCTGTTTCGCGTTGAGGTCAAAGATCCCGGCAAAATCATTGGTACCAACACTGCGGCTTCCATGCAGTCGGGCCTCTTTTACGGCTACACCGATCTAGTCGACGGTATTCTCGATCGCATGAAAACAGTGATGGGCCCCAAAACGAAAGTGATCGCGACTGGGGGACAGGCCCTTTTGATCGGCCGGGCGTCTCGTCACATCGAAACGGTCGACGAGTTTCTTACTCTCGACGGCCTGCGGATCATTTGGGAACGCAACCAATCCACGGGCGAAGATCGTGCTGGAGGGAAGAAAAAAGCGCCCACGCCTGCGACCGGCTGATCGGAGCGACCCGTGTAAGAAAGTGACCCCGGCGCGGTCGCACGGAATCTTTCGCTTTATGTCTTCTTCGCCGGGGACCAGGGATTTTAGGGTCGACGATTCGTCGACCCGGGGAGATCCGTCGAGGGATGCTTTCCTTCTTGCCCAGCGAACTTCCTATGGAATCGTTCAACTACTTCAACTATTTCACCGAAATTGAAGAATACTTCTGGCGCAAACGCGGCGCTCACTTGCTCGTCTCTCCCCTCGATTGGGCCATTGTCGAAACCTGGCAGCAGGCCGGCATTCCGCTAGCCGCCGTTCTCAAAGGGATTGATCGCGCGTTCGAGAGCTGGGCTCGTTCGCGGCGCGCCGCCGGCGGACGCCAGCTAAAAAGCCTGGCCTACTGTGTTGATGCTGTTCTGGATGCCGCCACGGAAGTCCAGGAAGCCCGGGCTGGCAGTGGTCCAGAAATGAAAACCACACGGTCCGGATCGGAACCATTCTCGCGTAAGGAACTAAAGCAGTATTTCGAACGGAACTGCTCCTGCTTCCGGGCCAGTGCAGAGAAGAATCGGCCAAAACATACCGCGGTAGCCGCTCGCCTAGCGGACGCAGCTATGCGCCTGGAAGAATTGTCTAGGCTCATCGATTCCCCTGGGCCTCTGGACCTGGAAGATCTTGAACGCCGGCTCACCGTTCTCGAACAGAAACTGACCGCTGCGCTTTCCGCCGACGCAGACGAAGAAACGCTGCTGGCCATCCGCCGCGAAATGGACCGTTCGCTTGCCCCCTACCGCCGGAAAATGTCAGCTGAGCAGCTGGCGAGGCTCGAGCGCCAGTACACCCAGAAGCGACTGTTCGAATCCTTCGATTTGCCTCGCCTCAGCCTCTTCTATCTGACCTGAGACCGGCGCCCTCAGCCTTCACGCTCGCCACAGTTGCCACCGCGCTCGAGGGGCGGAACCAACGAGCCTTGCGCGTTCTTCGAGGGCTCATCCAAGTGCAGACAGTTCTATTGCTTGCGTGAAACGCCCATCTCTTTGCGCCTGCTGTCGTCGGTTAGCGTAGGAGTCGGCTATAAAGCGATGTTCAACAGACAGACGATGACCTATCGGTGGCGCACTGCGAAGCTTGCGCCTATGATTTTCTGAGTGGCAAAATCCAGGAACGAAGGTCGGTTCGAAATCGCCGACCAGTCGGCGGTCCAGTTGCCCGAGCTGGTTATGGAAATCACCATCGAAAAACTCGTCTACGGCGGAGACGGCCTCGCTCATCACGACGGGTCAACCGTCTTCGTCCCGTTTGTCCTGCCTTCGGAGCGCGTTTTGGCCACCACTGTCGAAAAGAGGAAGAAATTCGTTCGTGTACGGATCGAACGGATCGTCAATCCCGCAGCGGAACGCGCCGCCCCGCCCTGCCCCCATTTCGCAATCTGCGGAGGCTGCCATTACCAGCACATGCCCTACGACCTACAGCTCAAGTACAAAGCGGAAATTCTGCGCGAGACACTCCGCAGGCTCGGCCGAATCGAATGGCCTGGCGAAATTGTGACGCATCGCTCCCCACCCTGGGGCTATCGCAACCGCGCCCAATGGAAAATCCGCGCGGTGGGTGAACCACCCGGCTCGAGCCTTGGCATCGGATATTTTCGGGCCAATTCGACGGCGCTTTGTCCCGTTCAGCAATGCGGGATTCTGTCGCCCCTGCTCCTGAAGACGCTTCTCGCGCTGCGCTCCGCCCTGGGGGAGACAGCGATGCCTCGAGAGCTGCGCGAAATAGAGGCGCTCGCTGGCGCGAACGATAGGAAGCTGCTGGTTACCGCGACATGGGCGCGGTTTCCGCCCGCCCCCCAAAGACTTGCCAACCAATTGCGCCAAATTGCACCGGAAATGGAGAGCCTGTTGTTTTATGATCCGAATAGCCAGCGCATGGAGCTCGACGGTCCAGGCTTTGTCGAATGCGAAGTGGGCGGCACAACGTTTCGTGTTGGCCATCTGTCCTTCTTTCAGGTGAACCGCTTCCTTGCCGGTGAGCTTGCCTCTCATGTTGCTCGAATCAAAGAGAGCGGCCGGCTGGCACTCGACCTATTCGCGGGTGTAGGCCTTCTTTCCGTGCCGCTGGCGAAATGCTTCGAGCACGTCATCGCCGTTGAATCGAATCCCGCGGCAGCGCGAGACCTCGAATCGAATGCGGCTGGGAAAGGGTCGATCGAAATTCGAAACGCGGATGTGGAGAGCTTTCTCAAGGAGTGTCGCGAGGTTCCCGACCTGGTGGTGCTGGATCCTCCTCGCGCGGGCCTGACACAGGAGATGATCAGGCACCTTGTGCGCATCGCCCCCCAATGGATTGCGTACGTTTCCTGCGAACCGCCCACTCTCGCGCGCGATCTTGCCGAGCTGAGGAAAGCGGGATACGAAATTTCCGGCGTCCATCTCTTCGATCTTTTTCCGCAGACGTTTCACATCGAATCAGTCGTCGGCCTGAAGCAGAGCACAGCAAGAGTGGCGTGACCGAGCACGGCAGCACAAGGGCCAACTGGGCGCTTCGAATTTACCAGCCTGTCGGCTGCTTGTAGGGCAGCGCGAGTTGCACCCCTTCGATCTGCCGAATCTTGCCGCTCCGGATTTTGAAGAATTCGGCGACTTCCACGCTGAACGGCCTCAGGGCAGACGGGGGCATGGCGATTTTACCGACGCCCGGCACCTCAGCATACTTCACCGTTCCCGGATGGTTGAACATGAAGAAGCCGAACACGATTCCCATCTTCTCGTCGGTAATCATGAATCGCCGTGGATCAACTGACTTGATGTACGCCCAGATCTTCGTGTTCATGTTGTCGCGGCAACCGAGGGCAGCCGGGTTGTAGGTACCGCTCGCCCAGCCCTCGTTATAGGCGGGATTATTGGTGTCTTGGATGCCGTCCAAGATTCGGTTGCACTTGTCATCAAAGGGGACCAGGTCGCCAGAAAGATGGACGATGCCTTCGAAATACTGATTGGCATCCTTCCGCATCGTTTCGCGGGGCGTCCGCTCCGATGGCGTGACCGGTGCAAGCCACACCGGGTCGGGGCCCCCGCGCTTTTCCAGGTTTTGAGCGGGTTCTCGACCGCGGCGAACTACACTCTCAACTTCCGTAATTTTCCTGTTCACCACTTTCAAACGCACAACCAGAATCGCGGGCGTGCCATTTTCGCTGATGGTGCACTCGCAGCCGACTTCACCAGCCTCGGGATCCGCGAAATAGATCTTGTAAGTGCCCATACCGCTAATCGTGCCCCACAGCGCGTCGGGGATCCGGAGCGGTATCGTATTTTCGGTGAATTTGACGTCAGCCGCCAACGGTAGCGGGCTTGGGTCGTGCGCAACTAATCTGCCCAGATACTGATCAAGCAGGCTGGTTAGGCACGCGTAGTCGCAAATCGCCTCGGCACTCGCCATTTGGCCAGCGCCCGCTTTAGGTAAGGCATCCACGCGCCAGAATGAGATCGCCGCCAGCACGCTCAGCCCCATCGTGGCGGCCCGGTTGGTTCGCATAGCAAGACCCCCCACCGAAACAAGGGAAAGGAGAGCCCCCCAAGAGGCGAGCAGTACTATTGATCTTCCCCCTGCAACGGTTCATGATGGTTTTAGTATCGGCCGATTATGGAACCTGTTCGAGATAGTTCAGACCCCACCCCAACTCAGGCAGAAATCGACGAAGAAAGCAGACGCATCCGGCGCCTGCGGATTCTGGTACACCTAACGCTCCAAGAGATTGCTGCGGGGGATTTGAGCCCTGAAGAGGCGGCGGGAATGATTGCGGCGACGCGCCGTGCAGCGCTCGAAATGTTTCCCGGCAAAGAAGATGCATTCGATCTCATCTACAAGCCCCAGTTTCAGCGCATGATGAATGCCGTGTACCGCTTGCAGTAGCTCTGCTCCAGCTGCTCCGGTCTAGTAGCCAAACAGGGCCCGCAACCACATACGCAGCCAAACTGCCGCGAGTCCGGCGATCGCGCCGAGCCCGGCTTGGTACTCGCGGTTTCCTATGTATTGAGCCCAGCAGAAATTCGCGGATTGTGCTTGGTTTCCTGTCCGCGTAAGACGCGGGAAAAATAGGGGCACGCGGCGGGCATATTCGTCAAAGGCAGGGCCAAAGCGCTCGCGAATATCTCGTTCTTCACTGCGAATCACCGCGTAGTAGAAGAGCACGAAGTACACGGCCACGATCACGCTGGCCAGCCAGGAACGCCCTGCGATCAGGAAGCCGATGGCCAGAAGCGCACTGCCCAAATAAAGCGGATTTCGCGTGTAGGCGTAAGGGCCGCTGGTGGCCAGCGCTTGATCTTTTCTCAAATGGCCCGAGGCGAGCGCACGGATCAGCAGCCCGAAAGCGGCGATGAATCCGCCGATCAAAATAGAGGACGCACTGGGCACCGCCAAAAACCAGTAAATGGCAGCAACGGGATAGCCTACGCGCACGCGCCAGCGCGCCCAGAACTTTCTCGGCTGGACCAGTACCACCTCCGATTGAATCGGTGAGAGCACCGCGGAAACCTAGCACAGCGCCGAGGGAGCTCGCAATGCTATCGAGGCTGGGCTTTCTCCATGATGGCGCGCCAGAACTCGTCTTCGTGTTCGACGCGCAGCGAGCTCCGGCAGTAGCAAACCGGCATGGATCCTGGCTGCCCGTCGGGCAAATTGAACACGTCCTTTTCCGTGCAAAGGAGTGCTCCGGCGCCGGCCGCGCGTGCTGCGGCTTCGAGAAAACTCGCGTCCCGTCGTGTGTATCGATGATGATCGCCGAACACGCTGTGGCCGACCAGGTCGAAGGCAGCGGCACGCAAATCCGCGAGAAATGCGGCAGGGTTCCCGATGCCACAGAAGACGAAAAAGCGTCGCGCCTGTGCGTTTGGGTCTTCAACTCCCGGATATTTGCCCTCCAAGACGTGCACCGATTCGATGCGCATCCGTGCATAGAAAATCGGTGCCTGCGATTCACGCCGGATGATGGCCTCGACAGCGGGAGCGTGATCGGTTCGCGTAATGACGATGATATCCGCGCGCGCGAGGGCCGATGTAGGCTCCCGCAGGCGGCCAGCCGGGAGCAGATGACCTCCGCCGAAGGGATTGCTTGCATCCAGGAGAACGATATCGACGTCGCGAGCTAGTTCGAGATGCTGAAAAGCGTCATCCAGGATGAACCACTCGATGCCGCGTCGAACGAGCTCGCCACCGCGCGCGAAGCGATCGGCACCAACACCAAAGGCAGCGCGATCCGCCAAGCGCGATTGAAGCAACCGGACCTCATCGCTTGTTGGGCCAGCGGAAGTTTGCCGTCCGCCATAGCCGCGCGTGAGAATGCCTGTTTTGTTGCCTTCGGCAATCAAGTGCTCGGCGATCCACAGGACCATCGGCGTTTTGCCTGTACCGCCAACAGTCAGGTTGCCAACGCTGATGACCATCCCGTCGAGACGGCGCTGTCGTAGCAGGCCGCCGCGGTATGCGCGCGCCCGAAGACGAACAGCCGTGCCGTAGGGTAGTGTGAGCGGCCAGAGCAGGGCTTTGGAAAAATTCACGCGGACGGCTCCGTCCGATCTAAGAGGCCGGCGATGTGCTCCAGGGAACGCGCCGTCGCTCCACGGTTACGTTCAGAGAGTTCTCGAGCGGCACGGCCCATGCGTTCGCGCAACTCCCTGTCTTCGATCAGCTGCACCCAGACCTTTCCCAATTGCTGACCGCTGGTTACTTGAACCGCCGCATGCGCTTTCAGAAATTGCGCGGCCATGTCGCGAAAATTCTCCATCGAGGCACCGAAGACAGGCGGCTTAGAGAACCAAGCAGGCTCGAGAATATTGTGGCCACCGCTTGGCACGAGAGAACCGCCAACGAAGACTGCGTCCGCCAGCGAGTAGAGGCCCGCAAGCTCGCCGATGGTATCCAGCGCCAGAACGTCCACGTTCTCGCTGAGCGGCGCGTCGAAATTGATCTGGCTGCGGCGGACCACATTCCAGCCCCCTGCGGCGGCGGTGCTGGCAGCTCGGTCGAAACAATCGGGCTTGCGCGGAGCAAGGATTAACAGGGCGCGGCGCCAGCGCCGCTGCACGATGTCGTACGCGGCGAGCACGGATTCCACTTCGTCAGCGACCACACTGCCCGCCACGACTACCGGCCACCGCTCCTGTCGCTCGCTTTCGGCTTCGAGCCAGCTGCCGAAGCGGCTCATGGCTGGCTGATCGCTATCGTACTTTAGATTTCCGGTGACTTCGACGCGGCCGTTGGGAGCACCCATATAGCGGAGCCGCGCGGCATCGTCGGGCGTTTGCGCGAGGAACAGTTCGGCATCTGGCAAGACACGCGCGAAGAACGGGCCGACCAGAAATTCCCAGCGTTTGTAGCGCGCGAAAGACTTTTCTGAAATGCGCGCATTTAGGAAGATGACAGGCACGTGTTCACGTCGCGCTTCACGCAGGAAGTTGGGCCAGATTTCGGTCTCCATCACGATTACCAGGGCGGGACGAACAGCGCGCAGCGCACGGCGAACCGCGACGCTCCAGTCCAGAGGGAAATAGAAAATGCCATCCACGGAATCGAGGCGTTCGCGCGCCAGGTGTTGGCCGGTTTCCGTGGTGGTAGAAACCAACACGGTGCGCTCAAGGAATCGCCGCTTCAGCTGGTCGGACAGCGGTTTGGCAGCGAGCACTTCGCCGACCGAAACGGCATGAATCCAGATGGTCCCACATCCGGCTTTGGCACGCGACACAAGTTCAGCCGGCGGGCTGCCGAGGCGTTCCATAAGCCTGCGAGCCGGCTCGCCGCGCCGCCAGGCGCGAAAGACGTAATAGGGCGCGAGCAACAGCATGGCGATCGCTGTGAGGATGCGATAGAGAAAATACATTCGGAAGGCGACGCGCGGCGCGGTCGATCCCGCGCAAGGCGTTGATTATAGCGCGGTCTGCGGCGGGAATCGCCGGAGCGGCAAGGGATTCATGCGCGCGACTCTCTCATTCGTTGCGGCCAGATGCCCGATTTTCCCGGCGAAAGAATTCCGTTGGGATCCACCGCATCTTTGATTGTCTCGTGAAGCCTGCGCAGGGCGTGGCCATTCCAGGAGTAAACATTGGAAACGACGTCCATGAAGGCCACGTGCGTGCGGTATTCCCCCCAGCCGTGTTCGGCGGCGACTCCCACGAGGCGTCGGAAGACTTTGCGGTTCTCACGGTTTTGTTCGATGTTGTGCGTGACCGGAAGCCCGAAAAGGAGTACGAACGAGCGCGGGAAGAACGTCCACGGAAGAGCGAAAAACTGGTTTTTCGGCGGCACTCCCATTTCGGCATATGCGGCGCCAAACACCTGGAGAACTTCGAATACCGCTTCACCGGTCATCGGAATGATCGGAGAAAAATCCATGTGGCCCTGGCCACCCGCGATCAATGCGAAGACCGAAAGGTTGGGGATGCCCAGGTACACTCTCTGCACGTCGTCAGAATCTTTCAACTCCACAGGAAATCGATACGCGCGGCCGTCTCGGAACGCCGCACCGGGAATCGCCGAGAATTTTTCTTTGGTGTACTCCCATTGCGCGTCGATGACCTTCGGTGGTCCCCAGAAGTGAAACAGCATTTGCCAATAGGGGAGATTTTTCTCCGCACCGATGCGTTCCATTTCTTGAACCGACGGCCCGCCCGGCATGTCAAGCACACTGCCACCTTGCGATTGACGGTAGCTAAGCACCGGACTTTCCAGCAGCATGGTTCCCCGAACGATTTTAGAATTCATCAGGTAGGAAAGAGTGTCCACAAACGGAATCAGGTCATCGTGTTTCGGCACGGCCACCGAGCCCTCTCGGTAGGCCTCGGGCTCGGGCATCAGCCAAACGCCCATTTTCGTGATGACGCCGAAGTTTGATTGGGAGAAGATGCCGTCGATATACGGACCGAACCCGTATTTGTATTGCTGCCATGTTTTCGCGCCCGGCAACGCTCCCATGCCGGTGCGCAGAACTTCGCCATTCGCGAGGACTACTTCCAGTCCGCAAACGGAGGCGAAGTGATCCCCCATCGGTGTTCGTCCCCCGCCGCGTTCCAGTGAATTGCCGACGGGGCTGCCCCAGCCGGGATCGGGAGGATCGATCCAGACTTTCCGTTTGTTGTCCTGGATATAGCGATAGAGATCGAAGTAACTGACGCCTGGTTCGACGAGAGCGTAGTGGTTCTTGTCGCTGACTTCGAGAATTTTGTCCATGCGCTTCAGATCGAGCATGACGGATCCCGAAAGGGCAGGAGAGGAGCCGCCGTAGGCCAGATTTTTGCCGGTGGAGATGGTCCAGAGCGGAATTTTGCGCTCATTGAGGATGCGCACCACGGCTTGCACTTGTTCGACCGAATCCGGAGCGACCGCAGCCGAGGGAATGCGATCCTCCTCCTCGTGCCAGAAGGGCGAGTAGGAGTCACGATAAGTCTCCATATCATCGTCGGAGGTAAGCACCCAATCCTTGCCGACCGCCCCTTCCAATCGGGCCAGCGCCGCTGAAAAATCACTCGAACTTACGCCGGGCGGGAGTCGCATCGTCATTTCTTGTTGTTGCGCGTAAGATAGGCGGCGATGGCGTCCAGCTCGGAGTCGCTGATTTCCGTTTTGCGAAACATGGGCATGAAGAACACGCCGTGGCGTACAAACTGCTTGATCGCCGGTGCGGTGAGGTCAGTGCGCTCTTCGAGCACGGCCGGGTTTTGGCCTCGCTGGCGGAGCGAATCAGTTCCGGGTTTCCCGGGCCCAGTGCCGTGGCAAGGGAAACACCACTTGTCGTAAACCTTGTGTCCGCGGTCAACCTGTACATCGTCGGGCGCAGCGAATACCGGAACCGCCAAAGTCAGCAAAATCGCGCCTAACAAAATGGGTTTTGACTGTCTCGTCATCGTGTAGGTCATGCTTGGGCCTTCCTCATTCGTTTTGGCCAGACGCCGCAGCGGCCCGGCGAAAGAATTCCATTGGGGTCGACTGCATCCTTGATCGTTTCGTGAAACCGTCGCAAGGCATGGTTGTTGAAGGAGTAGACGTCCGCAACGGTATCCATGAAGGCGGTATGAGTGCGATATTCGCCCCAACCGTGCTCGGCTGCGGCTTTCACGAGACCTTTAAAAACTTCGCGGCTCCGCCTGTTCTTCTCCACGTCGTGATAGATGGGGAAACCGCACAAGATCACAAACGAGCGCGGGAAGAAGGAGGACGGAAAGACGAAAAGCTGACTGATCGCAGGTACGCCCATATCATGGTAGGCCTGC
>Ga0306926_10002623_pt1 | contig 18315 bp, 17 predicted proteins | sample flu12Cox44000178_FD_203759 | JGI IMG/M metagenome (GOLD analysis project Ga0306926, IMG submission 203759) | Lab enrichment of tropical soil microbial communities from Luquillo Experimental Forest, Puerto Rico - flux8day.12C.oxic.44.000.178 (v2)... | ecosystem: Environmental > Terrestrial >... | reverse complement strand
TTCGCTATGCTCGGTCGCATCCAGGACGGCCTCCACCCGATCACCCACCATTTTCAAGACGAGGAAATCTTCTTGCCGCGCGCTTCCGCTTTCCTCCGTGATTTCGTGATGGACGGTGATCTCGGAAACGCCGGTCTGAATCAGCTCTACGAAGCTTATCTCGGGCCTTTGCAGGCGAGACGGCAGCCGTAGGGTCTGAACGTGCCGCCACTCCGACTTTGGTGCCTTATCGAACACCAAGATGTAGGTGGAATCGCACTCGCTGGACTCGGCCAGAAGGATTTCGTTTTCCGCGCCGGCACGAAGTACTGCCTTCCGTTCCTCGACACGCCGGAAGTTCACACACGGCGAGTTGGTGTCGGCGCCGGGGTGAGATGGGCTCGGGGCAAGGATCCTGAGTTGGGTCGCGAGGTCGTTGCGCTGCACAGCAGTGCCGTCGCGCAGCGTGGCGGCCACATCACCGGGTCTGTGGGTTGCAAACTCCTGCGGCTTCTTCTTGAAAGGAAGGTCCGCAAATGCCAGGTTGCAAAATAGGGGAAGAAGAATGAGGCCGTGGAAGAGTTTCATCTACACATTGCACCCAGGAAAGAGCCCGGTCACCTCGAGCGGAATTGGGCGGAGGCAAATCGGGGGGCAGAAATTCATCTCAAGTGCACCACCGGCTCGCCTGAATCGGAAGACGAGGGCACCGTTTCGCGAACGGGAGCTTGTATCGGTCCGTACAGTGGCTTGATCTCATGGCATGCGGCATCGCAGTAAACGCTTGGGTGGGTCATGTCGGTTTCGGGATCGGGCATAGGGGAAGCGACAGCGGCGTCGCGGTCGGCCTCGAGCTCACGCTCGATGTCGTCGATCAGTTTGTGGTTTTGCGCCGGCGTGAGCCAGCGTTTCTGGTTGACCAGGTAGTTCTCGAAGCGAGCCAGGGGATCGCGGGCGCGCCAGTATTCAACCAGTTTTGCGGGAACATACTGCGCCGCGTCATGAATGGCGTGTCCCTTCATGCGCATCATCTTGGCTTCAATAAGCGTTGGCCCTTCGCCCCGCCGGGCGCGCTCGCAGGCCTCATGGGTGGCGTCGTACACCTGGCACGGATCGGTACCATCGACGATAACTCCGGGTATTCCATAGGCGATTGCACGCTCGGCCAGGTCCTTTACACGGAACTGCATGTCGCCTGGCGTGGAGTATCCCCAAAGATTGTTCTCCACGATCAGAACCACCCCTAGCTTCTGCACCGCGGCAAAGTTCAGGCTCTCGTAGGTGACACCGGTCGACTGGCCGCCATCGCCGATGTATGTCAGCCCGGCAATGTTCCGGCCTTGCAGGCGGGCGCCTAGACAGACACCCGCCATAACCCCGACCAGTTCGCCCAGCATGGAAATCGGTGAGCAGACGTGGCGTCGCTCCCGGTCGCCGAAGTGCGATGAAGCGTCGCGCCCGAAAGTCGGCGAATCGGCCTTGGCCATGTACTGGCGCATGACATCACGGGGGCTGAAGCCGCGCACCAGCAACGCTCCCTGGTTGCGGATCATCGGTCCCAGCCAGTCGCCGTCGCGCAAGGCATAAGCCGAGGCGCAGGAGCAGCCCTCCTGTCCCAGCCCAAAGTAGACGCCGCCAACGACTTTGCCCTGCTTGTAGAGATTTTCCAGGACCGCCTCCATGCGGCGATTGAGCAGCATCCAGCGATAGATGGCGATGCACTGTTGCGGTGCCAGGTATTTCGAATTGCGAATTGGCGAGGGGCTGGCGCTGAGGTCGCCCTCGATCTTGTACTCCACCCTGGCACCCTCGCTGGACTGGTAAATGCGAAAGTTGGGGCGCTCGAGGCGGTAATCAGGAATTTCGTAGGTGCGGGTCGAGGCGGAGGCGGATCGGGCGGATGCCGGACCCGGTTTGGACAGGTGGCCGGGCTTGGGAGATGGCGACGGCCGGGTGCCGCTCAGCTTGGAACGCGACTTTGCGGGGCGCTGTTTCTTGGGCATGGATGCAGGGGTACGATAAATGGCTGGCGCGGGCGAAGCAAGCCGGGAATAAGCCAGAGCATGGCTTCACCAACCCGGGGTTTACTGTTTTGTATCCAGGGGATGCTGCGATTTCTCAAAGAATTCATTTTGCAGCTTCAGGGATTGCTGGTCGGCCTTTACTGCCTTGATCGCTTCGGCGATCTGCTGCGACCACGCTTTCTGATCGAACTCGCCCAGCTCCTTGGTGGCCGCCGAGCCCACGCCCGAGTAGTGGTCGGGGAACTTGGCATACCACCAGATACCGGTATACACCGACTCGGGAAGCTGCAGGCGGTTCAGGTCGGAGCCGGACTCGCTGTCGGCACGATCCAGGTGTACGAGATCGGGGCGGGCGATCAGCATGTGCGAGGTCTCGGACTCGCCGGCGTGCATGTCATTACCCGCGGTCTTCACCGGGGGACGCCCCGGCCCGTGCAGGTTCGGAATTCCGAAGACATAGACCACGTAATCGCGAGGGGTGGCCAGTTGCGCTTGCGCGAAGAGTGGCAGCAGGCTCTCGTTGCCTCCGTGCCCGTTGACAATGAGCACCTTTTTACAACCGTTGCGCGCCATCTCCTTGACGGTCTCCTGCAGCAGCGCGAGTTGTGTGCCCAGGCTGTAGGCAACTGTTCCAGGCTGCTGCTGGGCTTCGAAGATTTGTCCGAAGTAGTATTCCGGGAACACGACGGCGTACTCTTGCTGCACGGCATTGATAACCGCGAAACGCACATCCAGCAGGTCGGTGCCCAACGGAAGATGCGGACCGTGCTTTTCGATGATGCCAATGGGCAGGACACAAACCGACTGGGATAGACGAATCGCCTCAACGAAATCGGCGGCCGTAAGTTCTTCCCATTTGGGGGAAAGCTTGGCTTGCGCAAAGACGGTGGCGGCGAACGCAGTGAGAACAGTGAGGAAGGATAACGACCTTCTGGCGGTGGACATAGAGGCCTTCCGAACAAAGACGACAGCGATTTTAGCCGAGAATCACCTCCGGAGTGGGGACGCCCGGATCAGGCCAGCTCGGTGCCTTCGCCGTGCAGCTCACGCAGTTCTTTAGGCGGGCGTGACGGTGTGTCCTCATTCAGGCGAGGGGCAGGCGGGCCCCCAACGGCTGTCCCCCGGGCCAGCAGGTCGTCGAGCGATTCCAGCCACAGCATCTGGGTGTGAAATACGCGTCCAAAGTTCCGCGCGGCCGAAGTCGCGACCTCCTCGACGCCGAGTCTTTTCTGCAACTCGCGCGTCATGGAGGTGACGGGTCGCCCCCTGATACCGCAGGGCACGATCAGGGAGAAGAAATCGAGGTCGGTGGAGACGTTGAGCGCAAAGCCGTGGCTGGTCACGCCGCGCGAAATGTGCACCCCGATAGCCGCAATCTTGGCTTCGGGTTTGTTGCGCAAGGCGTAGGTCCAGACACCGGTAAGCCCCTTGACGCGCTGCGCTCCGATGCCGAAATCGCTACAGGTTCGAATCAGGACCTCTTCCAGGCGGCGGACGTATTCGACTGCTCCCACCTTGGGCTCGAAGGCGCGCAAATCCACAATGGGATAAGCCACCAGTTGGCCAGGACCGTGAAAGGTGACGTCGCCGCCCCGGTCGATCTCGAACAGCTCGACTCCGCGCTGGGCAAGAAATTCCGGAGGCGCGAGCACGTTGGCTAGCCGGGCATTTCGGCCTAGAGTGATAACCGGCGGGTGCTCCAGCAAAAGCAGCGTGTTGCCAATGCGCCCCGACTTGCGCATCTCCACCAGCGTGCGCTGCAGCTCGAGCGCGGTGACGTATGCCACCCGACTGAGATAGAGGACGTTAGTAACCATGTGCCTGTTCTTTGACAGTATCACTAACATTCGATGATGGTGAACGTCGATTCGTAGCACAGAGGCCCCAGGGTGCCAACAAGTTCAAGGCCTCGGCGAGTGCTATCCTGAAGCCAAACCCCGCGATGAAGCGCCAACTCGAAGATGCCGCCGCTCCCTCGTCTCTCACCGATCGCCGGAGCGGGCAAAAGTACAACTATGTGAGCGGCCTTGTGTTCGGCCTGCTGATACTCGTCGCGGCTGCTGCGGGTGTCATTTCCGGGTTGGTACTGGTCTACTCCACCGACCTGCCCCAGGTCACCGAGCTCGAGCAATACCGGCCGAGCACCATCACCGAGCTTTATGATGACCAGAACCAGGTAATCGGGCAGTTCGCGCTGCAGCGCCGCGTCATCGACAAGTACGACGACTTTCCCAAAGTTCTGCGCGACGCCATTATTTCTACCGAGGACAAAGATTTTGAGCGGCATTGGGGAGTGGACGTTTGGCGGGTCTTCGGCGCCGCCTACCGCGATGTCGCTGCCGGTAGCCGGGCGCAAGGCGCTTCCACGCTGACCATGCAACTTTCGCGCAACCTGTTTCTCTCTCCGGACCGTAACTTTCGGAGAAAGATGCAGGAGGTGATGCTGGCCATCCAGATCGAGCGGCGTTTTACCAAGCCGCAAATCTTCACGCTTTACGCCAACCAGATCTACCTCGGCCACGGCGTCTATGGTTTTGAGGCCGGAGCGAACTATTACTTTGGCAAGAAGGCCAAGGACCTGACCCTGGAGGAAGCTGCCGTGCTGGCCGGGCTTCCAAAGGCCCCCAACGCCTATTCGCCGATCACCAATCCGGAGCGCTCACTGCGCCGCCGCAACCTGGTGATCAACCACCTGCTGGAGGATGGCAAGATTACCGCGGAAGAAGCCCAGCGCGCCAAGAACTCTCCCATCCAGCTCAACGTGCAGGGGGAACCCAATAGCGTTGCGCCGTATTTCGTGGAGGAAGTGCGGCGATACCTGGAGAAGAAATACGGCAGCGAGGAGGTCCACGAGAAGGGGCTGCGGGTGTACACCTCCCTGAACCTCAATCTGCAGAAGGCCGCCAATTTGGCCGTGCTTGACGGGTTGGCTGCCTACGAGCACCGTCACGGATGGAAGGGCAGCCTGCTGAATGTGATTGCTAACGGCGAGTCGCCGACCAGCTACTCACACGTGGATTGGGAAGCTGAGTTGACGGCGGGCCAGTATGTACATGCGCTGGTGACGGATGTCGGTCCGCAGTTTGCCACGCTGAAGTTTGGCCCCTACGGAGCAGAGCTTGGAGCGGGCGAAGTAAAGAGGACGCGGTACACCACTCCGCAGCAGTTTTTGACTCGCGGCGACCTGGTGTACATAAAGATCCTGGAATTGAACGGCACGCAGAGCCGGGTCTCGCTGGAACAGGAATCGGGCGTGCAGGGGGCGTTGCTCGCGCTCGACAATTCCAGCGGCGATGTGAAGGCGATGGTGGGCGGCCGGAGCTTCGAGGCGTCGAAGTTCAATCGGTCGACGCAGGCCCTGCGCCAGGTAGGCTCGTCGTTTAAACCGTACATCTATACCGCAGCCATCGACCAAGGTATGACACCGGATGACACCGTGCTGGATGCACCCGTCAGCTTTCCTGGCGGAGCGTCGGGGCCGTACACGCCGCATAACTATGACGGGAAATTTGAGGGCCTGATTACCTTCCGGCGCGCGCTGGCGCAGTCGCGAAATATCCCCGCCCTGAAGGTGACCGAGCGCGTGGGCGGCATCAAAACCGTCATCGAGTACGCCCGTAAATTCGGGATCACTGCACCACTTCCGCCGTACTTGCCGGTGGCGCTGGGAGCGGCAGACATCTCGCTAATCGAGCAGACAGCGGCCTTTACTACTTTCCCCAACGACGGTGTTCGCGTCGCGCCACGGATGATCCGCAAAGTCGAAGATTACGATGGCCGCGTGCTGGAGGAGAACTATCCCGAAGTGAAGGACGTGGTCAGTGCCCGCACCGCCCGCACCATGGTCAGCATGCTGCGCGAAGTGGTGCGGCACGGAACCGGAGCGGCTGCGGCCAGGCTCAATCACCCTCTGGGTGGCAAGACGGGCACGACCAACGATTTTACCGATGCCTGGTTTGTTGGTTTCTCCCCCTCTATCACCTGCGGAGTGTGGGTCGGCTTCGACGAGAAAAAAACTTTGGGCAACAAGGAAACCGGCGCCGTGGCGGCGCTGCCGATCTGGATGGACTTTATGCGGGCGGCGTTACAGGGCAGGGAGTCGGAGGACTTTGCCGCGCCCCCCCCCGCTTCCCCCAATGCCGTGGCGCAAAGGGTGGACACTGCCGACCAGACCGCAGGTGATGGAGAAACGCACTGATGCGAGGTTTCTTCCGCTGGCTTCTGCGCGTACTGGTGCTGATCGTAGTCTTTATGGCGGCGGCGCTGACGGCGATGCGCTTTGCCATCCACGGTCGACAGACGGCGGTACCTAGGGTTGTGGGGCTGACAGCGCACGACGCTGAGGCTGCGCTTGCCGCCAACGGACTGGTGCTCGAGCCAACCTACCGCTTTTACAGCGCGGAGATGCCCGCCGGACAGATCGTCTCCCAGGTGCCATCCCCGGGCGAGCAGGTGCGCCGCGGCTGGCACGTTCGCGTGGCCGAAAGTATGGGACCGCAGCGGGTTACGATTCCCGACCTGACCGGCGATAGTGAACGTTCGGCAGAAATCAACATCCGGCGCCGTGGACTGGAGATGGGCACCATGGCGGTGGCCACCGTTCCTGATGCATCCCCCGACCAGGTGGTAGCACAGAGCCCGCCCGCCAACGCGCTGAATGTCTCAACTCCCAAGGTCAGCGTTCTGGTGGCCGCGGGCGAAGAACGCAAGTCGTACGTTATGCCCGATCTTCGCGGCCGTACCGAAGACGAGGCGGTAAACGCCATCGTTAGGGCAGGGCTGAAAGTCGGCAGCATCAGCAGCCAGCCTGCCCCAGGGGAAGACGAGAGTTCTCCCGACACCATATCCCCTGGAACGCGAATTGTAACCAAGACCGTGCCTGCAGCCGGACAGCGGGTATGGGAAGAACAGGCGATCAATCTGGAAGTGACACAGTAGCGGGTGGTGTCCGTCTCAGCTTTGTTGACTGGGGCGTTGGAGAATGGCCGCAAAAAACCCGTCACCGGGGCTTACCCCGGGGATGGTGCGCAGGTAGGGGCCGTCGAGAAGGGAGTCGACCTCGCTCCCCGCCAGCTCACCCTCGCCGCGCAGGCGGTCAAGTTCTACCCTGCAGTCCCGCACAACAAATGGCGAATTGCCCTCCAGGACTTCGCTGATTACCCCCTGATTCTCTTCCTCCTCCAGCGAGCAGGTGGAATAAACGGCGCGGCCGCCCGGGGCGAGTTGCCGCAGCGCAGCCCGCAAAATGGCGACCTGCCGGGCATGAAGCCCGTCCAGGTCTTGCGGCCTGAGCCTCCACTTGATCTCGGGATTGCGAGCGAGGGTGCCGGTTCCAGAACATGGCACGTCGGCCAGGACGCGATCAAATCCGCCTTGCAACGGCAGACGGAGGACGTCTGTGGCGAGTACCTGGACGTTACTTGACCGCACACGGCGGCGCAAGAGCTCGGCGCGATGAGGGTGGAGTTCTGCCGCAACAATCTCGGCAGATGGATTTCGGGCTGCGAGGGCGGCGGTCTTGCCGCCAGGGGCGGCGCAGCAATCGAGGAGTCGGGTCCCTCGTCCGACGAGCGCGGCAACCAGCTGCGAAGCTTCGTCCTGAACGAAGACGCGCCCTTCACGGAAAGCGCGGGTTTGCGTGACATCGCCGGAGGCGACGACCCGGGCGGAGGTCAGCAATGCGCCGGGCGTCAGGCTGATGCCCACGCCTTCTAATTCGCTGACAATTTCCTGGGAGTCGACGCGAATCGATGTGGCCGGAACTCGCTGATCGTGGCGGCAAACTGCTTCCGCCCTGAAGCTGCCGAACTGCTTGATCCAGCGCTCCACCAGCCACTCGGGATGAGCCAGCTCCGAGGCCAAGCGGGATGAAGGCGATGGACTGTCGGTTGCAGTGAAAAACTGTACCTGCCCGGCGAGCTTCCGCAAGACCGCGTTGGCGAACGGCGCCGCCGAAGTTTTGTGCGCACGCTTCACCAGTTCCACGCTTTCGTGGATGGCTGCCCTTGCGGGAATGCGAGTCAGATACAAGAGCTGATACGCGGCCATGCGAAGGGCCACCTGTACCTGGGCGTCCAGCCTGGACCAGGAGCGCCGTGCGTTCGCTGCCACGTGCCGGTCCAGCTGAGATTGCCATCGCAAGACGCCCATCACGATTTCGGTGGCCAAGGCGCGATCGGACGAACTCAGTTTGTCGACGCGTGGGGAGTGCAGCAGCTCGCCAGCGTAAGCGTTTTGCTGGTCCACCCGGAGGAGGATGTCGAAGGCTGCGGCGCGTGCGGGAGAAACCGGCATGGGCGTCTACCCCCGTGCGCCTACGGGCTCATCGCACCGCGGGCGATAGCCATTGATAAAGTTGCTGGCGCTCATTCGTTTCTTACCCTCGACCTGCAACTCGAGAACATGGAGTGCGGTTCCGTGGGCGCAACCCAGCAGGAGACGACCGTTCTCCACCACGAAATGGCCGGCCTTGACCAAGGCGAATTCGGGGGCAGGCTCGGCGGAATGCAGTTGCAGGGTCTTGCCGCGAAAGGTGGTGAAAGCCCCCGGCCAAGGCTGAAAGGCGCGTAACCGGTTCCAGCATTCCCGCGCGGTGCGGGAGAAGTCTATCCGCCCGTCGTCCTTGCTGAGAACCGGTGCCAGGGTGGCATGCGAATGGTCCTGGCGACGGCCTTGCAGGGTGCGGTTCGCCAGGCCGGCCAGCGTGCGGACCATGAGCTGGGCGCCGCTGTGAGCCAGCCGCGGGCCCAGGGTCAAGGCGGTATCCTGGGGCCGAACGCGTTCCTCGGCTTGTAAAAGTATGTCGCCGGTGTCGAGCCCCGCGTCGATACGCATGGTGGTCACACCGGTCACGGTTTCACCGTTGGCGATTGCCCACTGGATCGGGGCCGCCCCGCGATACCTAGGCAGCAATGAGGCGTGCAGGTTAATGTTGCCGAGCTTGGGAAGATCAATCATCCATTGCGGAATGATTCGGCCATAGCCGACTACGATGATTGCCTCGGGCGCGATCTGTTCCAGCTGCGCACGGAATTCGTCGTTGTTCCGAATGGTCTCCGGCTGCAGAACCCCAAGGCCGAGCTCCTGCGCCGCCCGTTTGACCGGCGATTGGCCCAGCTCCAGGCCACGTCCGCTGGCGCGGTCAGGCCGGGTGACGACTTGCCGAACGTGAAAGCCGGCGACAGCCAGCGTTTGCAGCGTCGGGACTGCGAAGAGCGGCGTGCCGCAAAAGACCAGGTTCATCACCGTCTCATTACCATTCGCCGGTTTTCATGAGCTTGCGGATCTTGCGCTTGATCATGTCGCGCTTGAGAGCGCTGATGTGACTGATGTAGAGCTTTCCATTGAGATGATCCGTCTCGTGCAACAGCGCCCTCGCCAGCAATTCTTCGCCCGTGACTTCGAACGTCTCACCCTTGAGGTTTTGCGCCCGGGCAGTGACCCTGCGCGGGCGAGTCACCTGTTCGCGGAACTCGGGCAGACTCAGGCAGCCTTCGTTGGAGGTAAGCCGGCCCTCGGTGTGGATGATTTCGGGATTGACCAGTACGATCCGGGCGTTGGGATCTTCCTTGAAGGTGACGTCAATGACGGCAATGCGCTTGGCGACGCCGATCTGCGGCGCGGCGAGTCCTACGCCATGCGCCGCGTACATGCTTTCGAACATGTCCTCGGCCAGTTTCGCCAGCTCGCCGTCGAACTTCGTAATCGCGGCGGCTGGCTTCTCGAGCACCGGGTCACCAAACTTGACGATAGGATAGATCATTTAGAAGTTTCGTAACTGTTCACAGTAACCTTCGAAATTGCGCCGCAACTCCAGAACCGAATCACCGCCGAATTTCTCCAGGGCAACGCGGGCCAGGGTGAGGGCGACCATCGCCTCGGCGGCTACTCCTGCCGCCGGAACTACGCAAACGTCCGAACGTTCGTAGGCCGCCTTGACCGGTTCGCGGGTGGCAAAATCCACCGAGGCGAGGGGACGTCGAAGAGTAGAAATTGGCTTGAGATAGCCCCGAATGCGGATGTCCTCGCCGTTCGACACGCCACCCTCTAAGCCGCCGGCATGATTCGAGCTCCGAGTGAAGCCGGTAAACGAGCTTCCCGTCTGGTAACCAATTTCATCATGTACTTGCGAGCCGAGCGAGGTCGCCGCTGCTACCGCATCGCCGATCTCCACACCTTTGACAGCCTGCAACGACATAACGGCAGCTGCCAGCTGAGTATCCAGGCGTTCATCCCAATTGGCGTAAGTCCCGAGTCCGGGCGGAACGTTGTGCGCAACCACCTCGAAGATGCCGCCCACTGAATCACCGGTGCGCAGCGCCAGGTCCACCTGCTCTTTCATCCGGCCTTCGGCAGCCGTGTCGATACAGCTGAGCAGCACTTCTGGTTTCGCTGCAACCGCCGCGATGGCCTCCCAGGTAACCGGGCGATCGAGGCGCGCGCTGCCGACGGCGATCACGTGACTGAGTACTTCGATGCCCAGCTCACGCAGCAGGAGCTTGGCCAGGGCGCCGGCGGCGACACGCGCAGCGGATTCCCGCGCTGACGCCCTTTCGAGCACGTAGCGCGCCTCGCTAAAGTTGTATTTCACTGCGCCGGCGAGGTCGGCGTGCCCCGGCCGTGGCGAGGCCACCCGCTTGTGTTTCGCCGGGTCGCCGATCTCGACCGGCAGTGCCTCGGTCCAGTTTTGCCAATCCTTGTTGGCCAGCAGGAGGGCGATCGGCGAGCCGATTGTGTGGCCATGACGGACGCCGCTAAGGATGTGCGCGGCATCGCGTTCAATGCGCATGCGGCCACCGCGCCCGTAACCCTGCTGGCGTCGCCACAGCTGGTGATCCACGAATTCGAGGTTCACCGCCAGGCCTGCGGGCATACCGGAAAGCAGCGCCACCAGCCCTTCTCCATGGGACTCACCGGCGGTGGAGAACCGTAGCATGAGGATTTTTGATTGTAGCTGATGAACCGCACCCGGCCGGCTTGCCAGGCCCTGAGATTCTGGGGAAAGCCTATGACTTGCAGGAGGAAACTCCGGCCCCTCCCCGGAAAATAATGGGCCCAGCGCCCTGGCTAAACCCGGGCGAAGCTATTCCCGTGTAGCGCCGAACTCACTCCGCCACGATCTCTTCCTTCACCAGAGCCTTGTCTTCCTCGGTGGTACCGGTAAGCGCAAAGGAGTTGGTCATGGTGGCTTTCCCCTTTTCGACACTGGTGATCACGTACGAACAGCCGATCCAGTGGGCTTCCCGGAAATCGGTGGGCGACCAGCGGGGAGGATGATCGGGATGGGAATGATAGAAGCCGACGATGTCTAAGTCGCGTTCCCGAGCCTGGCGTTGCACGCGCACCAGTTCGCCGGGATCAATGTTATAGCGATTTTGCGGCGAATCGTGGCGCGTGTTGCCGCAGCGCACGACCGCACGCACCTCGCGCGTGTTGCCGGCTATGACTCCCAACAATATCCCGCAGCACTCGTGGGGATAGGTTTCCTCGCCGTGGCGGCACAGGGCGTCGAAATCAGATTGTCGCATCTTCAACATTGCATGGTTCGCGCTGCCAATTCTCTGAGAGCGCTCTACCGCAAACTGGGAAATAGTGTAGCCCGTCGGGCAACGATGGCGCCGGCGCCTTCAGCTCCCTCAGGAAAGAAATCCTTAGATCTCATACTCGGGCTTGGATCCGTCATCCCAGAAGCGCTCGCTGAGGTACTTGTCCGCGCCATCGCAAAAGACGCAGACCACAACCGGGTGTTCGATCTCGCTTTCCCGGGCCACGCGCAGCGCCGAGGAAGTTCCCACCAGCAGGCCTTCTTCCCGGGCCAGACGGCGAGCCATGGCGTAGCAGTCCTCGGTGCTGATTTCCAGGTTCCGGTCGGCCAAGGCGGGATCATAGATCTTCGGGACAATCGCCGTGGGCATATATTTCGCGCCTTCGATGCCATGGAACGGCGAATCCGGCTGCAGCGAGACACACTGGATTTGGGGATTGAGTTCTTTGAGCCGGCGGGTCGTGCCCATGAAGGTTCCTGATGTTCCCAGCACGGTCGCGAAATGGGTGATCCGTGCGTGGGATTGGACCCAGATTTCATTAGCCGTGCCGTGGTAATGCGCCAGCCAATTGGCGTCGTTGGAGTACTGGTCGGCATAAAAGTACTTGTCCGAGTGCGCGGCGAAAATCTCCTGCGCTCGCAGCATGGCGCCGTCCGAGCCCTCACCGGGATCGGTGTAGATGATCTCAGCGCCGTACGCTTGCAGTATCCGCTTGCGCTCCAGCGAAACGTTGGCGGGTACGCACAGAGTCACCCCGAAGCCGCAGGCCGCACCCAGCATGGCGTAGGCGATTCCGGTGTTGCCGCTGGTGGAGTCGAGCAAGCGCTTGCCCTGCATCTTGCCGCTTTGGAACGCCTCCTGCACGATGCCCGCGGCAGCCCGATCTTTCACTGACCCGCCCGGATTCGCCCATTCGGCCTTGCCGTAAATCTCGGCACGGAGGTTGTGGGAGCGGATTCGCTCCAAGCGCAACAGCGGCGTGTTGCCAATACGCTCCATGATGGATAGTCCGATTTTGGGCATGGCCCTGGCCGTCTTCATCACCATCTTCCGCGGCGAAGCAAGTTGCTGAGGAGCTGGGCAGTGTGCGACAGTTGTCCTCTCCAAGTCCTCGGCGGGGAGCAGGAAGAAGAGGAGGCGATTTCGCCGTTCGGCAACCTCTCATCGCCGTGGACCGTCCATTAGGTTAGCGAATTCGATGCCCCGGCGGGTAATTCGATTCCGCCGCAAGAGGCGGCCGCCAAGCGGCCGAAAGCTGAGCGATGGCGAAGAAAATCAAGATCAAGAGTTTCGAAGATGCGATGAGCTGGTTCCGTAACCATGGCTTCGATGTCACCGAGGCCCCGGGTACCGATGGGCGCATGTTTCTGAAGAAGTACAACGCGTCGGCGGCCATCGAGCGAGCACCCGACGGCGGAGTAAAGATATTTGCCTACCCCGGCTACCTGGTGGGCGGAGAAATTTCCAAGCTGATTGACCAGGGATACCAGAAGAAACTGAAGACCACGAAGACAGAAATTGCGGCGACGGCGGAGCAGCTCAGGGCTCTGCACCAGTTCGCGGAGGAGCTGAAGGAAGGCACGGGTGGCATCAGTCTCTACAACGAGTCGCTTGGGACGGTGAGCGCCGAATACAAGTACGACCGTGTGCGCGACCGTGATTTGGCGGAAGGGCAGCGCCCCAAGCGGCCCTGGCAGAAGCCACCCTCGAGCAAGCCTTCGGCGTAATCCGTTTCCGCCCTACCGGTCAGTCGGTCCCCGACTGCGGGGCGTAGTTTCGTTGCCTGAAACACAGCCAGATAGCGCTGCTGGCAGGAGGGATGATGAAGCGAACCTCGCGAATTGTGGCTTTTCTGCTGGCCGCGGCTATCTCGGCCCAGGCTGGGCAAACTGGAAACCAGAGCCGCCAGGAAGCTGCCATACGCAATGTGCTTCAGACCCAGGTCGAGTCATGGAATCGCCACGATCTCGAGGGTTTCATGGCCGGATACTGGAATTCGCCAGCCCTGACTTTCTTTTCCGGCGCCAGTGAAGCGCAAGGCTGGGAGGCGACACTGGAGCGCTACCGCCAGAAGTATCAGACGGGCGACGCGGAAATGGGAAAGCTGGAAATGACGGACATTCGGGTCGAGATGCTCGCGCCGCAGGCAGCTTTCGTACGCGGCAAGTTTCGCCTGACGCTCTCGAACGGCCGGCAGCCACACGGCGTGTTTACCTTGATTTTCCGCGAGTTCCCGGAAGGCTGGCGTATTATTCACGATCACAGCAGTGGCGAATGAGGGTGGTTCTTGCGATAAGCGGCTGGTGGCGGGCGCAAGATCATTGACCATCCAGGGGCCCGGGGGTGTAACATTTTAGTAACCTTGCCCGGGAAATCCCAAAACCCCGGTGATGGAGAACAGGCGGTATTCGCGGACGCGGAACTGCACTGGAGGCATCGTGAGTATTACCAGCGGCGACTTCCGCTCTAAAGTCACCTCTGCAACTCTTCTCGAAAAGAAACGGAAGCACGAACTGATCACTTGCCTCACGGCATACGATTACGCCAGCGCGCGACTGGTGGACGAAGCCGGCATCGACATGATCCTGGTCGGGGATTCGCTCGGCATGGTCATCCTGGGTTACGAAAATACCCTGCCCGTGACAGTGGAGGAGATGCTGCATCATACCCGCGCCGTGCGCCGAGGCGTCAAACAGGCATTCCTGGTTGCCGATATGCCTTTTGCCTCCTACCACGTGAGCGGCAAAGAAACCATTCGCAACGCCGCCCGATTGGTCAAGGCGGGAGCCGAGGCGGTGAAGATCGAGGGCGGCGAAAAACGCGCCCCGCTGGTGTCGCGACTGGTGGATGCGGAGATTCCCGTGGTCGGCCACATCGGACTGACGCCACAGTCTGTTCATGCCATGGGTGGCTACAAGGTGCAGGGCAAAACCGTGAAGGCGGTCGAGCAGCTCATGCACGACGCGCTTGCGCTCGAGCGCGGTGGCGCCTGTTGCCTGGTGCTGGAAGGCATCCCCCGCGAAGTGGCTGCGTTGATTACCGCCGAAATCGAGATCCCGACCATTGGCATCGGCGCCGGTCCGGATTGTGACGGCCAGGTCCTGGTTTTCCACGATCTGCTGGGATTGAGCTTTGCTCCGCCGGCGAAATTCGTGCGGAGATACGCTGATGTGGGGACGTTAGTCAGCAGCGCGGTGCGGGCCTTTCAGCACGACGTGAAGTCCGGAAGCTACCCCTCGGACAACGAGTCGTACCACTTGCCCAAGGAGACACTTTCCGCCCTGCAAGTCATTGCCGACCGCAAGCGTGTCATGACAGGCTAGGGGGATGCGTATCCGGCTGCTGCTGCTGGTGTTGCTGAATGTCGGTTTGTCGGCTGCCCCGCAAACCGCGTCCAAGCCTGCGCAGAGAGCGGCTACCTGGAAGACCCATTGTCATCGGGAATACGGGTTCTGCTTCCAGTATCCCGCCGCCTGGGCGATGCTGGGGGAAGTCTTCAACGGTAAGGGCGTTGTCGTGGCGCCAGCGCAAAAGCAGGAGCGGGCAGAATGGGACGAAGTTACGGTGGCTCTGGTGTTTCCCCCGCCCGAGGGTGACGAAGACCCGGTCAGCATCGACCAGGCAATCGACCAGGCGATTTCCGGTGTTCGCGAGAGCGGGCAGAGCTTCGAGACGCTCGAGCGGCAGCAACGTAGGGTGGGCGACAAGCCGGCGGAGTTGGTGAAGCTGCACTATGTCGATAAGCCCGGCGATCGCGAATGGGTGGAAGAGCTGGTATTTATCGAAGGGCCCGATTCCGAGGTCTATTCCGTGGCCCTGAAGTGTGCACCGGCTGCTTTACCGCGGATGGAGCCACTGTTCTTGCATATCGTCGATAGTTGGAAACTGTCCGCGGCTGAGTCGGGCGCCCAGCCGGAAAAAAAATCGCTTATTCAGCCGGCTGCGAAAGCGGAGAGCGGGCCTAGCAAGCCGTCGAGGCCGAACCCTTAGCGCGCGAGCGAACTTGCAACCAATCGAAACCATCGCAGAAATGAAAACTGCATGCCGCTCGGTCACGCGGCCCGGCAAAACCCTGGGATTCGTGCCCACCATGGGGGCGCTGCACGAGGGTCACCTGTCGCTGGTGCGCGCGGCCAAAGCCGGGTGCGACGTCACCGCCGTTTCGATTTTTGTAAACCCCTTGCAATTCGGTCCCGGCGAGGACTTTGCAAAGTATCCTCGCACTCCCGAACGCGATCTTGCGATGCTGCGCCAACTGGGAGTGGATATGGTCTTCATGCCGTCGGCCGCGGAGATGTATCCTCCGGGGGCCCAAACGTTCGTGGATGTGACCGACATGAGCCGCAAGCTAGACGGGGGTTCGCGGCCGGGGCATTTCCGGGGTGTTACCACGGTCGTCTGCAAGCTGTTTGAGATTGTACGCCCCGACCGTGCCTATTTTGGCCAGAAGGATGCCGCGCAGGCCGCCCTGCTACGCAAGATGGTGGGCGACCTCGACATGGATGTACAGGTCATCGTGTGTCCGATCGTGCGCGAAGCAGACGGTCTGGCTATGAGTTCGCGCAACCTGTACCTGAGCGCTGAACAACGACAGCAGGCGCTGGTGCTGAACCGGTCATTGCGCAAAGTGAAGTCAGCGGTGGACGCAGGCGAGCAAGACGCGGGGCGACTGACTGAAATCGGCGTAAAGGTTGTTGCTGCCGAGCCCGCGGCGAGGCTCGATTATTTTGCGATTGTTGATCCCGATACGCTGCAGCCGGTTGCCAGGGTTTCGAGCGGGACGCTGGTAGCGGTGGCAGCGTGGCTGGGAGCAACCCGCTTGATCGACAACATGCTGTTGTAACCGCTTTGGGTCAACCAGTTGCCAGGCCGGGGCTCCATCCCCCCGCCTCCGATCAGCTTCAACTGCCATTCCGAGCCCTTGGGAATCCTGTGCCTGGCTCTACGGCGATGACCGCCGGCGACATTTGTAACCCGATATCCACGCGCCGGCTAGGAGCAGTACGACCGGGTAACACTCCAGGGTGTAGCGCGGCTCGGGATTTTCCAAGGTTCCCAGGAATGCGGATCGCAACAGCACGAACAGAAGCATCATGGCCAAATAGCACGGTCGCGGACCGCGCAGCACGCCCATCAAGGCCGCCATCAGGAACAACAGGTTCAAGCCGCCCCACAGTGTGGCCAAAATGGAGCCTCGGGTGTCATCCGCGTACTCCCACCAGCGTGAATTTAGGGGAAGCATTTCGGTGCGCGGCCGCAACCACATATCGGCAATACGCAATGCGGGCAGCCAGAGGTAGTAGCGCCCAGGGTTTCGCCGGATCCTCGCCCTGCCCAGTTGATCGAAGCGCTGGTTCAGCTCTTCTCCCACCAAGTGGGACCGGGCATAGTCCTGGAAGAGGGCTTGGGTTTGCTGCTGTTCCTGGTCGCTGTCGAAGGCCCGCGATGGCAGCAAAGCCAGATCTACATCCGCTCCAGGAACCTGCCAGTAGACTTCCTCCGTCGATACATAGTCTACGATCCAGGTGCGCATCCAGCGGTCAAAGCCAGTGGGTACGAACTCATCGGGATCGCTGGCATAACGAGGTGCAAGAGGCTCGAAACGGTGGAACTCACGCCAATTGCGCAGGGTCCAAGGAACGATCGGCACGATTGCCATGGTCAGCAAGAGTGATCCTGCCCCGAGCAGGCGCACTCGCTGTCCAGGCTGCGTCCCCATGCGCCACAACAGAAATAAGCCGATGGCTGCCAGCAGAATGCCGCCGTCGGGACGCAACTGAATACCCGCGGACAGCGCCATGCCGCAGGTCAGCCAAGCCTTCCATGCCGCCGAGCCGCCCGCGATGGCCATGAATCCTGCGACAGCCCCATCTAGCGCGACGGCGACAAAAAAGATGCTGAGGGTTTCGGCCAGGGGTGCGACCGTGTAGTTTGCCGTGAAGGGGCAAAGGGCCGCCAGAGCGAAAGCAAATTGCGCTGCCCTGGGCGATACCGTCCTGCGCGCCAAATCGGCGATGACAAAGCAGCCCGCAACATCGATGACAATCTGCACAAGCAACACAGCGTGGTAGTGTTCGTAGCCGAAGAGCTTGAAACACAGAGCGAGGAATGCGGGATACCCTGGCAGACGGATCCAGGTGGGGCCAATGCCTTCGGCGTGGGTCAGGCCGAAAATACCGTGGTCCAGCCAGTTCTTGGCAATATCACCGTAGATCAGCGAATCACCGGTGACGTGCGGGAAGCGAAAGTAGAAGATCAAGCGAAGGGCAAAAGCCGCCAGGGTGAAAACCAAGAACCAGCGGCGATGCTCCAGCAGCACGCGCCAGAAAGGCAAAAGCTCGATGGCAACCGCTGGATTGTGCTCGCCTGCGCGCACGAGGCGAATATAGCACCCGGCCTATGCCGCACCTCGATCCGGCGCCGGGCAGTTGGGGAGTGGCGGGCGAGTCTTTCTCAGCAACATCGGGTTTAACGTATGTGAGCAGTTAAGAGAATCCTCCAGCCTTCCAAGCCTGTTGCTCCTGGCATTCCGGTGAAGCTACGATAATCTGGCGCTCTGACTATGCCCGGACTTAACCCCATCTTTTTCGACCCGGAAGGCAAGCGCTGGCGTCGTCTGCGTATGGTGCTCGACGTCGGCGTGATTGTGGTTACTGCGCTGGTAGTGTTCTTCGCCGTGACCGTCTTCCGGGAGTCGTCGGTCCCGGGTGTGAATCTTCCCGAAGTCAAGAAGCCCTACCATCCCCTCAAGGACGCTCTGAAGCGAA
>Ga0306926_10002622_pt1 | contig 18317 bp, 21 predicted proteins | sample flu12Cox44000178_FD_203759 | JGI IMG/M metagenome (GOLD analysis project Ga0306926, IMG submission 203759) | Lab enrichment of tropical soil microbial communities from Luquillo Experimental Forest, Puerto Rico - flux8day.12C.oxic.44.000.178 (v2)... | ecosystem: Environmental > Terrestrial >... | reverse complement strand
GTGGGACACTTCTTAACATGGCGCACGGGCGTCATCGGGGCTAAAAGCCGGGCCATGGTCCCGCGCTATTCCCGTCCGCAAATGGCCGCCATCTGGGCGCCGGCGAATCGCTTCCGCATCTGGTTCGAGATCGAGGCGCATGCCTGCGATGCCATGGCCGAGCTGGGCGTGATCCCCAAGGACGCCGCCAAGGCGATCTGGGCCGGCGGCGCCAAGGCGATGGAGGCGCTCAAGGCCAACCCGGCGGGCGAGATCGAGAAGATCGACGCGCTCGAGCGGGTGATCAAGCACGACGTCATCTCCTTCACGACCTGGCTGGGCGAGTTCATCGGGCCGCCGGCGCGGTTCGTGCATCAGGGCCTGACCTCGTCGGACGTGCTCGACACCACCTTCGCCGTCCAGCTCGCGCAGGCCTCCGACATCCTGCTGGAAGGCGTCGACCGGCTGATGGCGGCGCTGAAGAAGCGCGCCATCGAGCACAAGGACACGCTCACCATCGGCCGCAGCCACGCCATCCATGCCGAGCCGACGACCTTCGGCGTCAAGCTGGCCGGCCACTACGCCGCCTTCGCCCGCAACCGCGCCCGGCTGGTGGCGGCGCGCGCCGAGATCGCGACCTGCGCCATCTCCGGGCCGGTCGGCACCTTCGCCAACGTCGATCCCAGGATCGAGGCACACGTGGCCAAGAAGCTCGGGCTGGCGATCGAACCGGTGTCGACCCAGGTCATCCCGCGCGACCGGCACGCGGCGTTCTTCGCCGCGCTCGGCGTCGTCGCCTCGTCGCTCGAGAACCTCGCCACCGAGATCCGCCATCTGCAGCGCACCGAGGTGCGCGAGGCCGAGGAGTTCTTCTCCGAGGGCCAGAAGGGCTCCTCGTCGATGCCGCACAAGCGCAATCCGGTGCTGACCGAAAACATCACCGGCCTCGCCCGCGTGGTGCGCAGCGCCGTCACGCCGGCGCTGGAGAACGTCACGCTGTGGCACGAGCGTGATATTTCCCACTCCTCGACCGAGCGCTACATCGCGCCCGACGCCACCGGCACGCTCGACTTCGCGCTCAACCGCATGGCCGGCGTGATCGAGCAACTCGTGATCTATGCCGACCGCATGAAGGCCAATCTCGATTCGCTGGGCGGACTGGTGTTCTCGCAGCGCATCCTGCTGGCGCTGACCCAGAGGGGCATGAGCCGCGAGGCGTCCTACGCGGCCGTCCAGCGCAACGCGATGGACGCCTGGCGCGGCAACGCCTCGCTATTGGCGCTGTGCCGCTCGGACAAGGAGATCCGCGAGTTCCTGTCCGACGACGAGTTGGTGGCGCTGTTCGACATGGGCTATCACACCAAGCACGTCGACACGATCTTCAAGCGGGTGTTCGGCTGACGGCCCGTGGCCGTCATGACACGAGCTACTTCTTAACTTCTGTCATCACCTGCTTCATCGCCTCGGCCATGAAGCGCTCGCCCTGGCGGCGAATGGTGTGCTCCTCGGTGGGCTTTCCGGCGGCGGCGAGATCGTGCATCAGGGTATGGACCACGTCATGGTCGCCCGGCTTCTCGAAGTCGGCCATGACGATGTCGCGGGCATAGGCCTCGGCGGCATCGCCGGTCTTGCCGATCAGGCCGGCCGCCCACAGGCCCAGCATCTTGTTGCGGCGCGCCCGGGCCTTGAACCGCAGCTCCTCGTCATGCTCGAACTTGTGCTCGAAGGCCTGTTCGCGTTGGTCGAACGTCGTCATCTCAGCCGCTCCGGTTGGGCATGTTGCGGCGGGTTATAGCAGCACCGACCGGCCTTTCCACCCCGCGTCGGCAGTGGCAAAGTCGCGCTTTGGGGGAGGATCCGCCGTTGCCGCTGGACAATATGCGCGACTGGATCGGAAAGTCGCAGACCACCGAAGATCTGATCGCCCCTTGGCCGGTGCGCGGCCTCAGCGCCACGCTCGACGAAAAGGACCCCGAGCCGAAGACCGGCGACGCCCTGCCGCCACTCTGGCACTGGCTCTACTTTCACGACCCTGCCCTGCAATCCAAGCTCGGACCGGACGGCCATGCCGAGCGCGGCGATTTCCTGCCGCCGATCACGCTGCCGCGCCGCATGTGGGCGGGCAGCCGCTTCGTCTTCAACGGGCCGCCGTTGCGCATCGGCGAGACCGCATCACGCCGGTCGGAGATCAAGTCGATCGAACCCAAGACCGGCTCGAGCGGCGCCATGGTGTTCGTGACCGTGCAGCACACCCTGTCGGGCTCCCAGGGCACGGCCTTCGTCGAGGAGCACGACATCGTCTATCGCGAGGCCGCCAAGTCCGGTGAGACGGCGCGGCCGCCCAAGCCCGCGCCCACCGATTCGACCTGGTCGAAGAAGATCATGCCCGATCCGGTGCTGCTGTTCCGCTATTCGGCGCTGACCTTCAACGGCCATCGCATCCATTACGACTACCCCTATGTCACCGGCGTCGAGGGCTATCCCGGCCTGATCGTGCATGGCCCGCTGTTGGGCACCTTGCAGATCGAGCTGGCGCGCCGGTCCAATCCCGGCAAGATGCCGGCGACTTTCGAGTTTCGCGCCCTGTCTCCGGTCTTCGCCGGAGCAGCATTCACGGTGGGGGCGCGGCGCGAGCTGGACGGCGCCGTCACGACTTGGATCGCCAACCCGACAGGCGGTCTCGCTCAGCAGGGGAAGATCACTTTCAAATGAAACAGCATATTCATCACGCTGGCTGTGCTTGCATGCCGGCCCTCTCGCGTCGCGGACTGATCGGCGTCGGCTTTGCCGGTGCGTTGACGGCCGCATTCCCGGCGCTGGCGCAGTACAAGCAGTACGAGGCGATGCTGGTGAACTGCATCGATCCCCGCATCATCACCGCCAGCAACACCTACATGGCGGGACGTGGCTACAAGGACCAGTACAGTCAGTTCGTGATCGCCGGCGGGCCGATCGGCTGCGTCGCGCCGGCCTTCGTCGACTGGCACAAGGCGTTCTGGGACAACCTCGCCATCACTGTTCAGCTTCACCGAATCAAACGCGTCGTTGGCCTCACCCACCGCGACTGCGGTGCCGCTTTCGTGGCCTACGGCGAGGCCCTGCGCACCGACAAGGCGCTCGAGACTGCCAAGCAGTCCGAGGCGCTGCGCCAGTTCCGGGCCGGCGTCGCCCAGCGGCAGCCCAACCTTACCGTTGATACTGGAATCATGGACCTCAACGGCATGGTCGAGGTCGTCGCCTGACAGGCAATGGTGTAAACTGGGCCTCGTGCCCGATTCGTCCCTTCCCGTCCCGGCCAAGTCCGAATCAGCCCTCGAGCGACAGCTAGCCGCCCAGCGGGCGCGGCGGCCGGCCGATCCGTTGCTGTCTCTGGTCGTGCCGGTATTCAATGAGGAAGAGTCGATCGACCTGTTCCTGACCTCGATCGAGCCCTTCCTCGACAACGCCGGGCTTCGCTTCGAGATCGTGTTCGTCAACGACGGCTCGTCCGACAATTCGCTGGGCCACCTGCTCGACCGCAGCGCGCGCGACCGGCGCGTCAAGGTGGTGAACCTGTCGCGCAATTTCGGCAAGGAGGCTGCCCTCACCGCAGGCATCGACCACGCCAACGGCGACATCCTGATCCCGATGGACATCGACCTGCAGGACCCGCCCGAGCTGATCGGCCCGTTCATCGAGCGCTGGCGCGAGGGCTACGACATCGTCTACGGCGTGCGCTCGGCACGGACATGGGACACGCCGACCAAGCGCCTCTCGGCCGGCTGGTTCTACTGGGCCTTCAACACCATGTCGCCGGTGCGCATCCCGGCCAATGTCGGCGACTTTCGCCTGGTCGACCGGCGCGCCACCGAGGTGCTGCGCCGCCTGCCCGAGCGCAACCGCTTCATGAAGGGCCTGTTCGCCTGGGTGGGCTTCAACGCGATCGGCGTGCCCTACGAGCGGCCGCAGCGCGCCGCGGGAGCGAGCAAGTTCAATCTCTGGCGGCTGTGGAACTTCGCGCTCGACGGCGTGGTTAGCTTCTCGACCGTGCCGCTCAGGGCCTCGTTCTATGGCGGGCTGGCGATCGCCGGCATCGCGGTACTCTACGCCGTCTTCATCATCACCCGCGTGCTGCTGTTCGGCATCGACACACCAGGCTACGCCTCGCTGTTGATCGCTGTGCTGCTGATGGGCGCCATCCAGCTCGTGTCGATCGGCATCATCGGCGAATATCTCGGCCGCCTGTTCCTCGAGGTCAAAGGCCGGCCGATCTACGTCGTCGAGGGCGTCTACGAGGAAGGCGCGGCGAAACCGCCCCAAGCCTGACGGCCCATCAAGCGACATGGACCTAAAAGAAGAAGACATCCTCGGCGCCGATATCGCGCAGCACTGGTATTACCGCTCCAAGGCCGCCGCCCTTCGGCGCATCGTCGCCGACGTCCATCCGCAGCGCCTGCTCGATGTCGGGGCGGGCTCCGGCTTCTTCTCGCGGCACCTGCTGGCGGAAACCGCCGCGCGTTCGGCGCTCTGCGTCGACATCGGCTACGAGCGCGACCGCGACGACCAAGTCGGCGCCAAGCCGGTGCTCTACCGCCGCGATTGCGCGATGACCGATTGCGACCTGGTGCTGATGATGGACGTGCTGGAGCATGTTGACGACGATCGCGGCCTGGTACGCCACTACGCGGCCAGGGTGCCGGCGGGCGCGCATTTCCTGGTGACGGTGCCCGCCTTCGGCTTCCTGTGGAGCGGCCACGACGTGTTCCTCGAGCACAAGCGGCGTTACCAGCTGGGCGAGATCGAGAGCGCCCTGCGCGATGCCGGTCTCTCAATCGTCAAGGGCGCCTACTATTTCGGCCTGGTCTTCCCGCTGGCCGCCGCGGTGCGCCTCGCCACGCGCGGCCAGCCCGAGCCCAGGAGCAGCCTCAAGAAGCACGGCGCCGTGACCAACGGCCTGCTCGCGGCAATCTGTGCCGCTGAGCTGCCGCTGTTCCCGGTCAATCGCCTGGCCGGACTGTCCGCTTTCGTGCTGGCAAGAAAGCCCTAGGAGGCGGCGACTACGTTCTTTGCGCCGATACGCTTGCGCTTGGCGTTGATCTCGCGCAGCACGACCAGCATCTCCTCGGCGACGACGTCGCCCGGGATGCCCTCGCCCTCGGCCTTGAGCTCGTCCATGTCGACCCACACGGCATAAAGCGGCGCCGTCCGCTGGGTGATGATGCCAGCGTGCAGCAGCGTCTTGATCAGGACGCGGAAGATGTTGGTGCTGTCCTTGAGCTGTTCGCGGCGGTCGTCGTCGCTGAAGGTCTCCCGCACCGCGTCGCGCACCCACTCCCAGTCGAGGCCGTACTTGGCGTAGATCACCTGCTTCTGCTCGGTGTTGATGAGGTTGAACAGCAGCATCTGGAAGAGCTGCGCCGACCAGTCCTCAACTTTCTTGTGCTCGTCGGAGCTGAGATGGCCGATCGTCTTGGCCGCCCACAGTCGCCCGAAGCGGTGGTGGAAGGCCTCGTCGCTCATCACCAGCTGCACCAGCCGGCGCAACACGGAATCGTTGGTTTTGGCATTGAGCGTGGCGAACGCGCCCATCGCCAGGCCCTCGACCAGCATCTGCATGCCGACGATCTTCTTGTAGACCTCGGGCGTGCTGACGAGGTCGGCCAGCACCGTGGCGATGGTCTTGCCGACCGGCAGCGGCTCGCCCCAGCGCGCGGCGATATAGCGGCTGAAGCCCGCGACATGGCGGGCCTCCTCGCGCGCCTGGTTGGCGGCGTATTCCTGGGCGCCGGGATCGAGCAGGACGTGGCACAGACTGGCCGACAGCGACAGCGCCCCCTGCTCGCCATGCAGCAGGTTGGAGATCGACCAATGGGTGACGTCGTTGGCGAGCTGGATCCTCTGGCGCTCGTCGAGCCTGTCGGACACGGCGCTGCGCAGCTCGATCACGGTCTCGGCTGGCATAATCGACAGGTTCGCCATGTCGAACGGCTGGTCGAAATCGATGTAATTCTTGTCGAATGGGTCCCAGAAATGGTCGTGCGTAGCCGATATGATGCCGTCAAAGGCATTGCTACGCCGGCCATAGCGCGGCACTTCCAGCATTGCCGGGAAGTCTTCCGGCGCGACGGCGTCATAGGCCTTGTCGTAGGTGATTTGCTGGGCCATGTGAGGGCCTCCGATCGGGGTGAATATGACGGCTGCGTCACCTTTTTCAATGGATTTTTCCCCAGTCCCGTCGCATGGGGTTTCCGCCATATTCCGGCCCGATAGTCCCCTCCTCGGGGGCGGGCGGTCCAGGCCGTCCGCACAGGAGTAAATCATGTCCCGCCGCCGCCGCATCTACGAGGGCAAGGCCAAGACCTTGTTCGAGGGACCAGAGCCAGGGACGATCGTCCAGTACTTCAAGGACGACGCCACTGCCTTCAACAACCAGAAGAAGGGCACGATCACCGGCAAAGGGGTGATCAACAACCGCATTTCCGAGTTTCTGATGATGAAGCTCGGCGAGATCGGCGTGCCGACCCATTTCATCCGCCGGTTGAACATGCGCGAGCAGCTGATCCGCCAGGTCGAGATCATCCCGCTCGAGATCGTGGTGCGCAACGTCGCCGCCGGCTCGTTCGCGAAGCGCTTCGGCATCGAGGAAGGCACGCAACTGCCGCGCTCCATCATGGAGTTCTTCTACAAGAACGATACGCTCGGCGATCCCATGGTGACCGAGGAGCACATCACGGCATTCGGCTGGGCAACGCCGCAGGACCTCGACGACATCGTGGCGCTGACGCTCCGGGTCAACGACTTCCTGTTCGGCCTGTTCCTGGGCTGCGGCATAAAGCTGATCGACTTCAAGATCGAGTTCGGCCGCCTATATGAGGACGACATGGTCCGCATCGTGCTTGCCGACGAGATCAGCCCCGATTCGTGCCGGCTTTGGGATCTCAGGACCAACGAGAAGCTGGACAAGGATCGCTTCCGCCGCGATCTCGGCAAGGTCGAGGAAGCCTACCAGGAAGTGGCGCGGCGGCTGGGCATCCTGATCGACCAGGGCCCGGGCGACGTGCGCGGACCAACGACGCTGCAATGAAGAAGGTGCAATGAAAGCCAGAGTTCATGTGACCCTCAAGAACGGCGTGCTCGACCCCCAGGGCAAGGCCATCGGACATTCGCTCAATCGCCTGGGCTTCCCGGAAGTGGGCGACGTGCGGCAGGGCAAGTTCATCGAGCTCGAGCTCGCTGAGACCGACAAGGCCAAGGCCAAGGCCCGGCTCGACGAGATGTGCCGCAAGCTCCTGGCCAACACCGTGATCGAGAACTACTCGATCGAGCTGGTCGGCTGATGAAGGCGGCAGTCCTTGTCTTCCCCGGGTCCAACCGCGAAGGCGACGTCGCCCAGGCGATCGAGCTGGTCACCGGCCGCAAGCCCACGATGGTGTGGCACGGCGACGGCGATTTCGAGAAGACCGACTTGGTCGTGATCCCGGGCGGCTTCTCCTATGGCGACTACCTGCGCTGCGGCGCCATGGCGGCGCAGTCGCCGGTCATGGCCGAGGTGAAGAAGCGCGCCGCCCAAGGGGTGCCGGTGCTGGCGATCTGCAACGGCTTTCAGATCGCCGCCGAGGCGGGCCTGCTGCCCGGTGTGCTGATGCGCAACGCGCACCTCAAGTTCGTCTGCTCCGACGTGCACCTGAAAGTGGAGACCAGCCAGAGCCTGTTCACCAACCGCTACCAGGCCGGCCAGGTGATCAAGGTCCCGGTGGCGCATGCCGAGGGCAACTACTTCGCCGACGCCGATACGCTCAAGCGGATCGAGGATCGCGGCCAGGTGGCGTTCCGCTATTGCGCGCCCGACGGCACGGTCAATGGCATCGGCAATCCCAATGGCTCGATCAAGAACATCGCCGGCGTGTTCAATGAGGCGAAGACGGTGATGGGGCTGATGCCGCATCCCGAGAACGCGGTTGAGGCAATGTTCGGCGGTGTCGACGGCAAGCCTCTGTTCGAAGGACTGGTCGAGGCCCTTTCATGAGCAACGCGTCGTGACGATCGCTGTCGAGAAGAATCCGCCGGTCAAGCTTCCCAACGAGCCCACGATCACCCCGCAGGTCGTCGCCGAGCACGGGCTGGCGCCCGACGAGTACGAGCGCCTGCTGAAGATCATGGGCCGCACGCCGACCATGGTCGAGCTCGGCATCTTCTCGGCGATGTGGAGCGAGCACTGCTCCTACAAATCCTCGAAAGTGTGGCTGAAGAAGCTGCCGACCAAGGCGCCGTGGGTCATCCAGGGCCCGGGCGAGAATGCCGGCGTGATCGATATCGGCGACGGCCAGGCGGCCATCTTCAAGATGGAGAGCCACAACCATCCCTCCTACATCGAGCCCTACCAGGGCGCGGCGACCGGCGTGGGCGGCATCCTGCGCGACGTCTTCACCATGGGCGCGCGACCGATCGCCAACCTCAACGCGTTGCGCTTCGGCGAGCCTGCGCACCCCAAGACCCGGCACCTGGTGTCGGGCGTGGTTGCGGGCATCGGCGGATACGGCAACTGCATGGGCATCCCGACGGTGGGCGGCGAGACCAATTTCCATGCCGCCTACAACGGCAACATCCTGGTCAACGCCATGACGGTGGGTATCGCGCCGACCGACCGCATCTTCTACGCAGCCGCCGCCGGCGTCGGCAATCCGCTGGTCTATGTCGGCTCCAAGACCGGCCGCGACGGCATCCATGGCGCCTCCATGGCCTCGGCCGAATTCGACGAGGACAGCGAAAGCAAGCGGCCGACCGTGCAGGTCGGCGACCCGTTCACCGAGAAGCTGCTGCTCGAGGCCTGCCTGGAGCTGATGGCGACCGATGCCATCGTCGCCATCCAGGACATGGGCGCCGCCGGCCTCACCTCCTCGTCGTTCGAGATGGCGGCCAAGGGCGGGTTGGGCGTCGTGGTCGAGCTCGACAAGGTGCCGATGCGCGAGACCGGCATGAATCCCTACGAGCTGATGCTCTCCGAATCCCAGGAGCGCATGCTGATCGTGCTCAAGCCGGGCCGCGAGGAGTTCGCACGCAAGATCTTCGAGAAGTGGGAGCTCGACTTCGCGGTGATCGGCCACCTGACCGACACCGAGCGCATGGTGCTGAGCTGGCACGGCGAGATTGTCGGCAACATCCCGATCCCGCCGCTGGTCACCGAGGCGCCGGTCTATGAGCGGCCGTGGACGCCGACACCGTTGCCGCCGGCGCTCGACGCTGCCAGTGTGCCCGCCCCCAAGGACTGGAACGCCTCGCTGCTGGCGCTGATGAGCTGCCCCGACCTCGCCAGCAAGGCGTGGATCTGGCACCAGTACGACCACCGCATCATGGGCAACACCGCCATCAACCCGCAGGACGGCGACGCCGCCCTCGTGCGCGTCCCCAAGAACGGGCATGGCGCCACCCACAAGGGCCTGGCCATGACGTCGGACTGCACGCCGCGCTACGTGCAGGCCCATCCCGAGACCGGCGGGCGACAGGCCGTCGCCGAAGCCTGGCGCAACATCACGGCGACCGGCGCCAAGCCGCTCGCCGTCACCGACAACATGAACTTCGGCAACCCGCAGAAGCCCGAGATCATGGGCCAGTTCGCCGGCGCCATCACCGGCATGGCCGAAGCCTGCACGGTGCTCGACTTCCCCGTCGTGTCGGGCAACGTCTCGCTCTACAACGAAACCGAAGGCAAGCCGATCCTGCCGACGCCGACCATCGGCGCGGTCGGCGTGATCGACGACATCGCCAAGGCCGTCGGCTCGCGGCTCTCGCAGGCGGGCCTCGGCATCGTCCTGGTCGGCAAGACCAGGGGCTGGCTCGGCCAGTCGCTCTATCTGCGCGAGGCTTGCGGGCGCGAGGAAGGGGCACCGCCGCCCGTCGACCTCGCGGTCGAGCGCAAGAACGGCGACTTCGTGCGCGACCAGATCGACCAGCGCCGGGTCGCTGCCTGCCACGACTTGTCGGACGGCGGCCTGCTGGTGGCCCTGGCGGAGATGTGCCTTGCCGGCGGCACCGGTCTCGAGGCCGCCCTGCCTCCCGGAACAAGCACTCCTTCGCACGCGTTTTTGTATGGCGAGGATCAAGCCCGCTATCTCATCGCCAGCGGCTCGCCCGATGACGTGCTGGCCGATGCGCAAAAGGCCGGGGTTCCGGCGGTCCTGCTGGGCTACTCAGGGGGCGCCGATCTCGTGGTGAAGGGGCTGGTGTCGCTCAAGCTCAGCGACATCAAGGCCGCGCACGAGGCCTGGCTGCCGGCCTATATGAACGCCATGGAATAGTGCAGGAAAACAAGCAATGCCGATGGCTGGCGAAGACATCGTTGCCCTGATCAAGCAGGGCATTCCCGACGCCGAGGTCGAGATGCAGGATCTCGCCGGCGACGGCGACCATTGGGCGGCTACGGTCATTTCGCCGGCCTTTGCCGGCAAGACCAAGATCCAGCAACACCAGATGGTCTATCAGGCGCTGGGCGGCCGCATGGGTGGCGTCTTGCATGCGCTGAAATTGACCACCATGGCGCAAAGGCCTTGAGGGCCCTATATTGGTGGGCGAAGGAGAATTAACCATGAGCGAACCCGAAGTGTTCGGCCGCATCCGCGACGCGATCGGCAAGAACGACGTGCTGCTGTTCATGAAGGGCACGCCGGTCTTCCCGCAGTGCGGCTTCTCGGCAGCCGTTGTCGACGTGCTGAGCCAGCTCGGCGTCAAATTCAACAGCGTCAACATCCTGGTCGACGACGAGGTACGCCAGGGCATCAAGGAATTCAGCCAGTGGCCGACCATTCCCCAGCTCTACGTGAAGGGTGAGTTCGTCGGCGGCTGCGACATCGTCCGCGAGATGTTCGAGACCGGCGAGCTCGAGCAACTGCTGAAGGAAAAGGGCGTGGCGCTGGCTGACGCAGCCTAGCGATAGCTCACGACCTCGTATTCGATGCCGTCGGGATCGAGGAAGTAGAACCGGCGGCCCGGATCGTAGTCGTCGTGCCCGAATGGCCTAAGGCCGGCAGCGACGACTTTCGTCTCAATGGCGTCGAGATCATCGACCTGCACGCCGATGTGGTTGAGCGGCCGGCCCTTGGCAAAATCGTCAGCGGTATAGGTGACGCCGCGCCCGGTATAGAGCGCGACGTAGTGGTCATCTGAACCGACATGGATGGTGTGGCCGCCGTTGCGCGCCGCGCCCTGCCAGCGCACATGCCAGCCGAACAGGCTCTCCATCAGCCTGGCGGCACGCTCGGGGTCGCTGACGGTGACGTTCACATGCTCGATGCGCGGTTCGGTCATGGGGTGAGCTCCTCTAGGGTTGCCGCAGCCTAGGACCTCAAGCTAACTTGAGGTCAAGCTCCATGTGAGGCCATGGCCACTGCCCTTTTGTCGATCGGCGAACTCTCCCGTCGCACCGGCCTGTCGGTCTCGGCGATCCGCTTCTACGAGGCGCGCGGCCTGGTGACGGCGGTGCGCACCAGCGGCAACCAGCGGCGCTTCCTGCGCGCCGACATCCGCCGCCTCTCCTTCGCCCAGATCGCCCAGCAGCTGGGCCTGACCCTCGGCGAGATCAGCGCCGAGCTCGCCACCCTGCCGCAAGGCCGCGCGCCGACGCGGCAGGATTGGCGGGGCATCAGCCGGCGCATCCGCGGTGCCCTCGAGCGGCGCATCCACACGCTCGAGAAGACGCGCGAGCTGCTCGACGGCTGCATCGGCTGCGGCTGCCTGTCGCTCGATCGTTGCCGCCTGTTCAATCCGGGGGATCGCGCCGCCAAGGCGGGCGCAGGCCCGCGCTTCCTGCTCGGTGACCGACCGAAAGACTTCGAGGACAGGTAGATGAATGGGACGGCATGCCCCACCCTGAGGAGCATCGCGAAGCGATGCGTCTCGAAGGGTGCGCTATCCATCTTGCGTTGCCATCCTTCGAGACGGCCGCTTCGCGGCCTCCTCAGGATGAAGCGTTGGCGTACTAGTCGAAGGCGTAGGCCGCCATGGACAGGTTGCCCGATGTGAAGCTGCGATGCAGCACGCGTCCGTGCGCGCCCTTGCCGGCGGCGCCGAAGGCGACGTGCAGCGGCAGGAAATGCTCGTCGGTCGGATGCGCCTCACGGGCGTGCGGCGCCTCGTTGCGATAGTTGGCGAGCGCTGCTTCGTCGCCGGTCTCCACCTTGTCCGCCACCCAGTCGTCGAACACCTTGGCCCACGGCTCGGGCGGCGTGTCGTGCTGGCCGCGCACCAGGCGGCGCAGATTGTGGGTGGCGCTGCCGCTGCCCATCACCAGCACGCCCTCTTCGCGCAAGGCGGCGAGCTTGCGGCCGAGCGCGATGTGATGCGCCGGGGTCATGTAGGGCTGCACCGAAAGCTGGAAGATCGGGATGTCGGCTTCGGGCCAGCCCAGCATCGCCGGGACCCAGGCGCCGTGGTCGAGCCCGTAGCCGGGATCGCGCGCCGCGCCAGTCAGCTCGGCGACCCTGGCGGCCAGCTCGGGCGCGCCCGGGGCGTCGTAGCGCAGGCGGTAAAGCGCCTCGGGAAATCCGTAAAAATCGTGGATGGTTTCGGGCTTGGCGGCGAGCGACACGGCGGGCTGCTCGGTGTTCCAGTGCGCCGACACAGCCAGGATCGCCTTGGGCCGCGGCACCTGCTGGCCGAGTGACGCCAGGAAGGCGCGCCCCGGCACGTCCTTCTCGAGATAAAGCATGGGCGAGCCATGGGAAACGAAGAGAGTCGGCATCGACATTGCTTCAATCCTCGCACAACATCTGAAATAGCCAAATGCAAACAGGGGGATGGATCATGGCTCGCTCGCGCGTACTGGCTTCGCTCCTGACCGCCATTATATGGGCCACGCTCGCCCTGCCCGCCACCGCGCAGACGACCTTGCGCATCGTGCCGCATTCGGACCTCAAGGTGCTCGATCCGGTCTGGACGACGGCCTACATCACGCGCAACCACGGCTATCTGATCTACGACGTCCTGTTCGCCAAGGACGCAAGCGGCAACATCCGGCCGCAGATGGTCGACAAGTACGAGACCTCGCCCGACAAGCTCACCTGGACCTTCACGCTCCGCGACGGGCTCGAGTGGCACGATGGCAAGCCGGTCACCGCCGAGGACTGCGTCGCGTCGATCAAGCGTTGGGGCGTGCGCGATACGCTCGGCCAGCAGTTGATGGCCTCGGTCGGCGAGATCACCGCACTCGACCAACGCGCGTTCCGCATCTCGCTCAAGGAGCCGTACGGTCTCGTGCTCGAATCGCTCGGCAAGCCGTCCTCCAACACGCCGTTCATGATGCCCAAGCGCGTCGCCGACACCGACCCCTACAAGCAGATCGACGACTACACCGGCTCCGGTCCCTTCATCTTCAAGAAGGACGAATGGAAGGCGGGCGAGAAGATCGTCTACGTCAAGAACCCCCGTTACAAGCCGCGCGCCGAGCCGCCCTCGATGCTGGCCGGCGCCAAGCTCGCCAAGGTCGACCGGGTCGAATGGCTCGCGCTGCCCGACCCGGCGACGGCGGCCAACGCGCTGATCAACGGCGAGGTCGACATCGTCGAGGTGCCGCCGACCGACCTCTTCCCGATGCTCAAGAAGGACAAGAACATCGCGCTGTTCGGCTGGAATCCGCTGGGCAGCCAGATCATCATGCGCATGAATTTCCTCCACCCGCCGTTCGACAATCTGAAGGCGCGGCAGGCGGTGATGTACGCGATCGCCCAGGAGGATTTCCTGCGCGCCCAGGTCGGCGATCCCGAGATCTACCGGGTGTGCAACGCCCCGCTAGTCTGCGGCACCAAGTACGAGAAGAGCTACGGCGACCTGCTGATCAAGCCGGACTTCGACAAGGCCAGGGCGCTGTTGAAGGAAAGCGGCTATGACGGCAAGCCTATCGTCATGCTACACCAGACCGACGTCGTCTCCTCCAACCAGCTTCCCGCCGTGGGCAAGCAGCTCCTCGAGAAGGCGGGCTTCAAGGTCGATGTGGTGTCGTCGGACTGGCAGACCGTGGTGTCACGCCGCGCCCGCAAAGAATCGCCCGACAGGGGCGGCTGGAACGCCTTCTTCACAACGACCATTACCGTCGATGCCGACAACGTCGCGGGCAATGCCTTCACCTCGGGCGGCTGCGACAAGGCGTGGTTCGGCTGGCCGTGCGACGCCGACATGGAAAAACTGCGCTCGGCGTTCGCCCGCGAGACCGATCCCGAGAAGCAGAAGGCGATCGCGCTCGCCGTGTCCGACCGCGTGATGGATCAGGCGATGTACATCGTGCTCGGCCAATACAAGGCCTTCGGCGCCTACCGCAAGGACCGCATCGAAGGCTGGCTGCCGGCGCCCGCCCCGGTGTGGTGGAACATCAGCAAGAAACAGTAGGCGCCACGATCACGACTTGTCAGTGCGGAAGACGGCAAGCTCGGCGCGGGTGTCGGCGATCGAGAACCAGCGGTGCTGGCTGGCGCGGAACTCGCGCCAATTGGTCAGCACGCGCTTGAACTGCTCGTTGGCCGCCGCCTCCTCGTCGAGCACCGTCTCGAGCGCCTCGCGCAACGCCTTGATCACCGGCTCCGGCAGCACCGAAAGCTGCGTGCCAGCGGCGACCAGGCGGGCGATCGCGACGGCGTTCTTGGCGTCGTAGGTTGCCAGCATCTCGGTCATGGCGTAGTTGCAGGCATATCGCAGGGCCGCCTGGTAGCGCGGCGGCAGGCTCGCCCACGCCGCCTTGTTGACGAACAGCTGATTGACCGCCTCGAGCTCCATGACGCCCGGCGTGTAGTAGTACTTGGCGACCTTGTTGAAGCCGAGCTTCTCGTCGTCGTACGGCCCGACCCATTCGCAGGCGTCGATGGTGCCGCGCTCGAGCGCGGGATAGATGTCGCCGCCGGCGATCTGCTGCGGCACGGCGCCGAGCTTGGCCATTACCTTGCCGCCGAAGCCGGCGGTGCGCATCTTCAGGCCCTTGAAGTCCTCGGGCGTCTTCAGCTCCTTGCGGAACCAGCCGAACATCTGGCCGCCGGTCTGGCCGGCCGGCAGCGCCACGACGCCGAAGCTGTCGTAGACCTCGTCCATCAGCTTGCGGCCGTCGCCGAACATCATCCAGGCGTTCTGCATGCGCGGCGTCAGTCCGAACGGTAACGAGCCGTCGAAGATGAAGGTCGGGTTCTTGCCGATGTAGTAGCCGGTGTAGCTGTGGCCGCACTCGACCGTCGCGTTGGACACCGCGTCCAGCACCTGCAGGCTGGGGACGATCTCGCCGGCGCCGAACGGCGTCAGGGTGAACTTGCCGTCGGTCATTTCGCCCGTGATGCGCGCGATGGTGAGGGCCGCGCCATAGAGCGTGTCGAGGCTCTTGGGAAAGCTCGAGGTGAGCCGCCACTTGATGACTTCGTTGGTCGACTGACCGAGGGCCGGGCTCGCCGCGGCGAGCGCAGCCGCCGACGCCGCGTAGGGAGCGAATTGTCGACGCGTGACGCGCATTGAACGTACCTCCTGATCAATTGATCAGGAGTATAGAAGAGAAGCCGCGCGATGAGCGCGCAGCTTCTTACGCACTATCGTCAGGCGGCCTTCGCCAGCGGCTCCTCGCGCCAGCGCCTGGCCGCTTCGGCGACTCGCTTGCCGAGAGCCTGCGCGGTGCGGAACTCGCTGGCGCCGATGCCTTCGGTGCCCTGGTCTCCGTTGGCCTGGGCCATTACGCCGAGCGAGGCGCCGGTGCGGTTGAGATCGTCGACTGAGCCCTTGGAGTGGTTGTTGCCTGGCGCGAGTCCAAGACCAACCCACACCATGCCGTGCTGCGCGGCGAGCGTGAGCAACTGGTTCAGCGTGTTCTGCTTGTCGCCGCCCCACGACGCCGACACGGTGAAGCCCGCGGCGAGCTTGTCCTGCCAGGCGCGGGTCATCCAACGCTTGGACGTCCAATCCTTGAACTTCGCGAAGTCGGCCGACACACCGCCCATATAGGTCGGGCTGCCGAAGATGATGGCATCGGCCGAGTCGAGCTCAGCCTCGCGCGCCTCCGCTTCGCCGACCGGGATGAGGCTCACCCTCACGTTCGCGACGCCTTCGGCCCCTTTGGCTACAGCCTCAGCGATAGCCTGGGTGTGGCCAAAGCCAGAGTGATAAACAATAGCGACCTTGCTCATGGTCTTCTCCAATCCTTTGATTTGATTGACGATTTCTTTGATTACTCAAAGTGACTGGAAAGATTTAGGTGCCGCACTATATCTTTGCTAGTAGGTACCATTTCGTAACTATCGGGAAAAATGCGATGACCCAGACCGAGCACAAGGCAGGCGGCGCCTCCTGTCCGATGGACTTCATCCTGCGCATGCTGATGGGGCCGTGGACGACGTACGTCCTCTACAACCTCAAGACCTACGGGCCGCAGCGCTTCGGCGAGCTGAAGCGCCGGGTCGCCGGTGTCTCGGCCAAGATGCTGACCGAGCGGCTGCGCACGCTCGAGGGTGCAGGCCTGGTGAGCCGCGATTACGAAGCCACCATCCCGCCCAAGGTGACCTACGCGCTCACCAAGCGCGGGCACGAGCTCGACGAGGTGATGGGCAAGCTCGCCGAAATCGCCATCCGCTGGGAAACCGAGGACAAGCAGCGGCGCGCGCGCAAGCCGGCCGAGTTGCGGGCGGCCGAGTAGGCGCGCGCTATTTCTTGGTGACGCCCCACAACACGGTGACCGGCGGCGGCGTCTGCATGGTGCCGATGTTGGAGCGCACCGCGGAGACCGGATACCACTCGCCGAGCGGCACATGGGTCACGACCTCGACGATACGGCGCTGCACCTGCTCGACCACCGCCTTCTTTCCTCGAGCGTGGCGGCCTTCACGTAGGCGTCGCGTAGCTTCTCGATGCCCTCGTCGCACGGCCAACCGGCGCGCGCCTTGTCACAGTTGGCGGCGAGGTAGGGTGTCATCAGCGGGTCGAGGATGTCGACCTGCGTCCACGAGGTGCCGAAGGCGTTCCAGCCGCCTTCCGACGGCGGGCCCTTCTTGGTCACCAGGCGATTCACCATGGTCGTCCAGTCCATGCTCTGGATCTCGGCCTTGAAGCCTGCTCTCTCGAGCTGCGCCTTGGCCACGACCGGCAGCTGCTTGATGACGTCGAGATCGGTCGGCTGCAGCAGCACGACCGGCGTTCCGTCATAGCCTGCCTCCTTCAGCATCTCGCGCGCTTTTTGCGAGTTGCCATTCAGCACGCCGTCCATGCCGACGGTGGTCGCGAGCGGCGTGTCGCACGTGAACAGCGCCTTGCACGTCCGGTAGAAGCGTTTGTCGCCGATATTGGCCTGCAGGAATTCCTCCTGGCTCAGCGCCACCATGGCGGCCTGACGGATCTTTTGGTTGTTGAACGGAGGGGTCAGCCAGTTCATGCGGAAGACGTACTGGCCGGGAGTCTTGCTGACGATCACGCGGACGTTCTTGTCCTTCTCGACCAGCGGCAGCGAGTCATAGTTGACGGTCTCGAGGAAGTCGATCTCGCCATTGAGCAAGGCGTTGACCTGCGTCGTCGGGTCCTGGATCCATACCCATTCGACCCGGTCGAGGCTCACCACCTTGCCGCCGGCCAGGCCGGACATCGGCTCGGCGCGCGGCTTGTACTTGGGGTTCTTGACGTAGACCGTCTTCTCGCCGGGCTTCCACTCGTCCTTCTTCAGGATGAACGGGCCCGAGCCGGTGTAATCCTCGATCTGCTTGAACGGATCGGTCTCGGCCACGCGCTTGGGCATCATGAACGGCACCACGACCGACGGCTTGCCGATCGACTCGATGACCGGGCCGAACTTGTCCTTGAGCACGATCTGGAAGGTCTTGGCGTCGACGACCTTGTACTCTTGCAGCGACTGGGCGAGCTTCTGGCCCATCGAATCGCGCGCCGACCAGCGCTTGAGCGAAGCGATGCAGTCCTCCGACGTGACCGGCGTGCCGTCGTGGAACTCGAGCCCGTCGCGCAGGGTGAAGGTCCAGGTCAGGCCGTCGGCGCTCGCCTCCCATTTGTCGACCATCTGCGGCTTGATCTGGAAGTTCGCGTCCATCGAGAACAGCGTGTCGTAAACCATGTAACCGTGGTTGCGCACGATGTAAGCGCCGCTCCAGATCGGATCGAGCACCTTCAGGTCCGAGTGCATGACCGCCTTGAGCGTCTGCGCGGAGGCGAACGGCGCCGCGGCGAGGGTGAGCAACGCAACCGAAGCCAGCAGAAGACGACGCATCGGAACCTCCTCTAGAACACATTCCGTTCGGCTGGAATCAGCCGGACGGAGTGTGCCTCTCTCAACGACCATCAACTGTGCGCGCATTTCCGGTCAGATGGAACCGCGCGCGGTTCCATCTGACCGGACATCGCTCTAGAGC
>Ga0306926_10002621_pt1 | contig 18318 bp, 19 predicted proteins | sample flu12Cox44000178_FD_203759 | JGI IMG/M metagenome (GOLD analysis project Ga0306926, IMG submission 203759) | Lab enrichment of tropical soil microbial communities from Luquillo Experimental Forest, Puerto Rico - flux8day.12C.oxic.44.000.178 (v2)... | ecosystem: Environmental > Terrestrial >... | reverse complement strand
TTGAGAGGTGAGTCAACCGCGACGGCAACCGCAGGATAGCTGCTCCCTTCGACGGCTCAACCTGTAACCTCCTCGACGAGACTGTTTCGCTTTTGTCATGCCGAGCGAAGCGAGACATCTCACGATTTTCTCCAGAGATTCCTCGCCTCCGCCGCGCTCCGCTCGGAATGACAGAGTGGGTGCGCAAAAAAAACCGGGAGGAAAATATGTTCTCCTCCCGGGTTGAAGTTAGGTGTTGTGACCCCGAAGAAATTCGGGGCCGTTAATCCAGCGTTGGGCTTAGTGCCTCTTTTTCTTCGCTGATTTTTTCTTTGCTGCTTTTTTCTTTGCCATCGACTAATTCCCCCCTTTCAATCCGCAACGCGCGGAGAATGGTGAAGAGTTGGGAATGACTTCACTTATGTGGTTATGTGCGTTCAGTAATCATCTGATTTTTTTTGTCAAACATTTTCGTTGCGAATTCTAAAAAAATTTTCACCAGCTCGTGCGCGAGAATTCTTTTTGGCGCGCGAGAAAATTTTCTCATTTCGCCGTCACGAAACAGAATCATCAATTCATTTTCATCGCTCTCCATCCCCAGACGCGCATCGTTCGCGACGATGATGTCGCACTTTTTTGCGCGCAGTTTCTGCAGTGCGTTTTGTTCCATGTCATTGGTTTCCGCGGCGAAACCAACGACAAGAAACTGTCGGTCCTGCCGGTGGCCTAACGAATCGAGAATATCGCGCGTGGGAACTAATTCGAGCGAAAAGTTGCCAGTGCGCTTCTTGATCTTCACCGGCGAAATTTTCGCTGGCTTGTGATCCGCCACGGCAGCGCATAGGACGCATACATCGCAGCTGTCTGCGTCCCGGTGCGCCGCATCGAACATTTCGTCACCGGTGGAAACCAAAACGAATTTCGCATCGCGCGGTGGATCGAGTTTCACCGGGCCGGAAATCAAAATGACTTCGTGTCCGGCTTCCAGCGCTGCTTCGGCAATGGCGTAGCCCATTTTCCCGGAAGAGCGATTGGAGATATAACGGACCGGATCGATGGGCTCGCGCGTCGGTCCGGCCGTGACGAGAAATCTCACGCGATCAATTTGTCGTGGCGGCTAAGAAGAAATTCAGCGCGGAATGCGATGTCGTTTATCTTCCAAAGCCGGCCAAGTCCTTCGTAACCGCAGGCGAGCATTCCCTCTTCTGGCCCGATAAACTCAACGCCGCGGTCTTTGAGTTTTTCGACGTTCTCCTGCGTAGCTGGATGCCTCCACATTTTTCCGTTCATGGCAGGTGCAATCAGAATCGGCCCGCGCGTGGCGAGCGCAATGGCCGCAAGCGGATGACCGGCCAGACCGTGCGCAAGTTCGGCGATGATGTGCGCCGTGGCGGGCGCGATGAGCAGCAGGTTCGCGCGATCGGCGAGATCAATGTGACCGGGTCGCCAATTCTCTTTTTCATCGTAGAAGGTGGTGGTCACCGGATTCTTGGAAAGCGTTTGCAGCGTGAGCGGTGAAATGAATTCGGTCGCGTCGTGCGTCATGACGACAAAAACTTCGTGCCCCTGTTTGACGAGCAGACTAGCCAACTCGGCCGATTTATAGGCAGCGATCGACCCTGTGACACCGAGCACTACCGATTTTTTTCCAGCCGGAATGCGTACCACTTTTCGGGCGCTCGGTTTATCGCGTCTCCTTTTAAGCTCTCTGTCCATGCAAGACCAACAATCTAATCGCGAATCTGCTTTAGGGGAAGCTGACAGCTGCCCGCGCGATCATTTCTGGATCATCCGGCCGCTCAAATAACCCTCTGCAGCCATGATACGGCGAAATTTTTCCAGATCCGCTTCGACGGAGCCACTAATAATCGTGTACCGGTAATCGCGCCATCGTTCCATTTCTCGCGCCGCGGTCTCCAGCCGGCGCTCGATCTGCTTCTCGGTTTCGGTCCCGCGCCCGTGCAAACGTCGCCGCAATTCCTCGAGATCGGGCGGCATGATGAAAACATCAGCGAGTGCCTGACGAATTATCGGATCGTCGCAATTGCGGATGACGGCGGCACCCTGAGTATCAATGTCGATTAAGACATCGACTCCGTTTTTCAGATTGGTCAACACCGGCTCGCGTAAGGTGCCGTAAAAATCGTCGTGCACCTGTGCGTGTTCCAGAAAATCGCCAGCTTTGAGTTTCGCGCGGAAATCTGCATCCGAAAGAAATCGATAGTGTTCGCCGTTAATTTCACCGCTGCGCGGCGCTCGTGTGGTGCAGGAGACCGAATAAAAAAGATTCGGAGTTTGTCGGATTGCTTCCACCAGCGTCGTTTTGCCCGCGCCTGAGGGCGCGGAGACGACAAAGAGAATTCCGGAGCGGCTGAATCGTTTACTCAAGGTTTTGAACTTGCTCCCGAACCTTCTCCAACTCGGCTTTGCAAGCGATGACGCGCTGTGAGATGGCGGCATCATTTGCTTTTGCGCCTAGCGTGTTGAGTTCGCGAAAAATTTCCTGGGTGATGAATTCCAGTGTGCGCCCAACAGGTTCTTTACTACGTAAATGATGAGCGAATTGGGCGAGATGACTCTCGAGGCGCGTCAACTCCTCTGAGACATCAGCGCGGTCGGCAAAAAAAGTAATTTCCTTCAACACCCGTTCGTCGTCGCTGGCGATCGGCAGGCCGGCTTTTTGAATTCTGTCAAGCAGCGCGGCGCGATAACGTTTCACCGCATCGGGATGCAGCGCGCGAACCTCCTTGAGTTTTTTCCGGATCGCTTTGAGACGGTGAATTAAATCTTTGGCCAGATGTTTGCCTTCGCGCTCTCGCATTTTGATCAAATCAGCAAGCGCAGAGCGTAGCGCTCGTTCAATGCCCGGCCATGCTTCTTCCGCCTTCACGGCTTCTTCCGGGAAGCGCATCACGCCGGGCGCCTGTAGAATGGTGCTGATGGTGATCTCGCCCGGCGCGTTTAACTCTTTTTGTAAGGCGCGCATCGCCTCGTGATATGAGCGGGCGAGCTCGGTGTTTAGCGCCAGGTTGCGGGCGCCGTCGACGCCGCTGTGTAGAGTGATCGTGGCATTGGTCCGGCCGCGCGAAATATTTTCGTTGATCGTCTGACGAATACGCGGTTCAAGCTCGGCCAGATCGCGCGGCAAATTAATCACGACGTCGCTTTGCTTCCGGTTCACGGAATTGAGCTCGACGCTAAACTTTGTCCCGGCGTGATCGGCCTCGGCGCGACCATATCCAGTCATGCTCCGCATATCTCGATGCGGAAGGTTATCGCAGAGAAACGCTCAAGGATCAATGTTCATCGACGTCATGCGGGATGACAGTTTTACAGCGTCATGTGTAATCCGATGGCCAAGCTTTTGAGATTGTTCCCCGCCCGGTTGTTTAAGACTCTGTACTGCACGCCAATGCGGTGAAGGCATTGCCATATGATCGATCGATTCAAACCACCGCTGCGCCGGATCGATTCTCTTCGGCGCGGAGCGACGATACACGATAAGCGTGATCCGATGATGCGTGAACGGAAACGTCGAGATGTATAGCGGCTCGTCAGACACACTTTTTTCTAATCGCGGCAAAATCCACATGCCGCGCCAGCGTTTGGATGATCGTTCAAGCAAGATCTTTCCCTGACGAACCACAAATGCATGCTTTTCGACGAGTCGCGTTGTACGCGAGCGAGATTTCCTGACCGGTAGCGTTTCCGGATTTTTTGCGAGACAGAATTTTTTTACCGGGCAAATGCCACACTTGGGCTCTCGAGGAATGCAAACAAGCGCGCCGAGATCGATGAGTGCGGAGTTGTAACCCCGGGCGTTTGATTTCGGAAGAAGACTTGCTGCATATTTCCAGAGCGTTGTCCGGCCCGCCGGGGATTCGATCGATCTGTGAAAATTGAAAAGTCTCGCCAAAACGCGAGCGGTGTTAGCTTCGATGATTGGGACTGCCTGATTGAAGGCAAAGCTGGCGACGGCGTGCGCGGTATATTTCCCGATCCCCGGGAGTTGTTGCATTTTCCTCACCGATCGTGGGAGCCGTCCGCGATATTGAGCTGCGACGGTCCTCGCTGTGGCGTGAAGATTTCGTGCGCGCGCGTAATAGCCGAGGCCTTGCCAGGCGCGCAGGACGTCATTTTCCGAAGCGCGAGCCAGCGCAGCGAAATCGGGAAATCGACGGAACCACTGCTCGTAATAAGGAGTGACAGTGGCTACCTGAGTTTGCTGGAGCATGAACTCGGAGACGAGGATGGCGTATGGGTCGCGCGTTCGGCGCCAGAGGAGGTCGCGCCCGTGACGGCGATACCAGCGGAGAAGAGAACGTTGAAACGTGCGAACGTCTTGTGGCGCTGGCACCATTTGACGGCAAACGTCCAACGTGCAACGCCCCACGTCCAACTCTCAATTCAGAAGCTGATTGAATATTGAGCGTTGAGCGTTGAGCGTTGGGCGTTGAGGGTTTTCTACAATGAATTCGTACACGCATGCGCTTTCACCCGAGCAGGCAACAAAGCTTCGCGTATTGCTGGAAGAGCTCGGGTTCGAATTCTCCCTAAAGGAGTGGACGATCTTCTTCGCGCAGAAAAACAAGTTGAGTGTGGCGGTTTATGAGAAGGGACCGAAGGTGCTCGTGCAGGGCCGGGACGTGGAGGAGTTCGTCCAATTCGAACTGGAGCCGAAAATTCTCGGCGAGGCGAAGCTAGGATACGAAGAGGTGCATTCGCCGGAAATGTTCGAGCCGCACTTCGGTGTGGATGAGAGTGGGAAGGGCGATTTTTTCGGGCCGCTGGTTATCGCCGGAGTGTATGTCGATCGGGGGATCGCGCGCAAATTTCTCGATGCCGGCGTGGTGGACAGCAAACGCATTGGCTCCGATGCCCGCATCCGCGCGCTGGCAGACACGATTCGGAAAAGTTCGCTGGATTTGGTGGAAACGGTGCTAATCGGTCCGGCGAAGTACAACGAGCTTTACGAGAAGTTTGGCAATCTTAACCGGTTGCTCGGCTGGGGCCATGCACGGGTGATCGAGAATTTGCTGGCGAAAAAACCCGCATGCTCGCGGTCGTTGTCGGACCAGTTTGCGGACGCGCGAGTGATCACTTCGTCCCTGCTGAAGCACGGGCGCAAGATCGTAATCGAACAGCGCCCGCGAGCGGAATCCGACGTTGCAGTGGCAGCCGCGTCGCTGGTGGCGCGAGAGGCGTTCATCAACTGGCTGGAGCGCAAAGGCAAAGAGCTCGGCTTGCGATTGGAGCGCGGGGCATCGCCGAGTGTAAAAGAAGCCGCCAGAAAGCTGGTGGAAATGAACGGGCCAGCCGCTTTGCGCGAGGTGGCGAAAGTGCATTTTCGAACGGCGCACGAGATCGCCCCAAATGATTATCCCGCTCCGCCTGCACGTGAGAATTGGCGCAAGGCGCCGTGATTTATGCCAACGCAGGGAAGCGAGTTGCGTTTCGTGTTGTTCTCGAACAGCTTAGGCTATTAAAATTTTATCGTTTTTTGTGAGCAGTGGCCACCGCCGCAGCCGTACGGAACGATACTTAATACAGATATGTCAAAGTTAACTAAGCGCGACATCGTCGTTTCTATCAGCAACCAAACCGGCATGGTTCAGCACCAGGTCTTTGACGTCGTCCAGCGCACGCTGGACAAGATCACCGACAGCCTGGCAAACAACATCCCGGTTGAGCTGCGCAATTTTGGCGTTTTTCTGCCGCGCCTGACAAAGCCGCGAGTTGGACGAAACCCAAATCAGCCCGGCAGCAGTTTTGTCATCCCACCCCGCGCGACAGTGAAATTTAAGGCTGGCAAAGTCATGCGTCAACGCGTTGAGAAGCTCTCACGTCAACTGAAAGAAGCGGCAGAGCGCAAGGCGAAAACAGAAGCAGGGGTATCAAGCGGAGAGTAGCTCACGATAGCAAATTCTGGATCGTTTTTTCCAGACGCTCAAAATTAATTGGCTTGGTGAGATGCTCGGAGAAACCTGCTTCTCTGGCTTGCTTCACGTCTTGTTCGCTACCAAAGCCGCTGAGTGCAATTCCAGGCAAATCTTTGTTGACACGCAGTTCACGCATCAATTCGTAACCGCTGCGGTCGGGCAATCCGATGTCGCTGATGAGCAGATCGAAGTCCTCTATGCGGACTTTCTCGACCGCCTGTTCCGCGGAATGGGCTACAGTAATTTTGTAGCCGCGGCGCTCCAGCATTCTCTTCATTCCGATGCAAGTGTCATAATGGTCATCCACCAGCAGGACGCGCCGATGTCTTGAAACGGTCGCTTCTGCTTCCCGCTCTGCTGGTTGATCTTTCCCTTCGCCATCGCTGTCGATCGGACGCGACACCGTGTTTAGTTCCACTGAAAACATGGACCCCTTGTCTTTCCCGGGACTTTGTACGCGGATTTTTCCGTCATGGGCGTCGATCAACGCCTTCGAAATGGCCAGCCCAAGCCCGAGCCCTCCAAAGCGACGGGTAATCTCGGCTTGTCCCTGTTCGAATGCGTTAAAGATTTTATCGATCGCTTCTTTTTCAATGCCAATCCCCGTGTCGATGACGCGGGCTTCAATGGTATCTGCCGTGGGGTTAATGGTCTCGATAGTGATTCGGCCTTTTTCATGGGTAAATTTCACGCTGTTCTTGATCAGGTTCCAAAAGACCTGTTGCAAACGCGCAGGATCGCCTTTGACGTATGTCTGAGTGGCGCGAAGCCGAAACTTCACTTCCAGATTCTTTGCCTCGATTTCTTCGCGGCATATCTCGTAAGCGCGCTGCAGGATTTGGTGAACGCAAATCGTCTCGAAGCTTAATTGCAATTTGCCTTTCGATATACGGGTAACGTCGAGCAGGTCGTCGATTAACAGCGCTTCCAGTTCGACGTTACGCCGAACGACCTCCAGTGCTTCTCGTACAGGCCGGGAATCTGGCACCTCGGCTTCCAGCTCTCCCACCATCGCAAGTACTGGCGCGAGGGGACTGCGCAACTCATGAGACAAAAGTGCCAGGAATTGGTCCTTGGCAGCGTTTGCACCGATTAATTCCTGGCGCAATGTCACATCGCGCGTCTTGTCCTCCACCAAGTAAAGCACGCCCTGAATGGTCTCCTGGGCGCCCTGTAGCCGGAGCAGATTAATGTCCAGAAAGTGCGTCACTCCTGTCTTATCTTTCAACGGCTGCTCAGTCAGGTGAAATGGCGTTCCAAAGGTCAGCACTCTCTCAACCGCTCCGGGAGGCGCGATCTTCACATTATCACAGGTGATTTCCGTAATGTCGTGTCCGGCCGGCAGGTCTCCAAAGCGTTCTGCCATGTGCGCAAAGGCATCGTTGGCGTGAAGAAAGCGGCGCGAAGTTGGATCGACAAAAGCGATTCCGCTGGGCATGTTCGCCAGCATTTTCTCGTTGAAGACCACTTCACGCTCGAGCCGTTGCTTCGCCTCCATCTGGCGTTGATAAAACCTGCTGCCCAACCAGGCGAAGACCGCTGTAAGGACGACCAGCCACGCTGCCAGCAACGTCATTCGCCCAAGCAGATCACGAACCGGTTTGTAAGCCAACGCTTTAGGCTGTTCCACTACTGCCACCCAACCGGTGTTTTCGATCGGACTGTATGAATAGAGGTTCCCATGCTCCTCGAAATGTCCGGCGTTGTTTTCACGAATTTCCTTGATCAGTGCGCCGCCCTCGGGTGAAACTCCGCTGGGATTCGGCTTAAAATCATTGGCAAAAAGCGCGATGCCGTTTTGATCGAGAACTTCGAACAGGAATCGATCGGAAAATTCAATCGTGGACAAGCGGCGGCCAATCCTTTCCACGAGAACCGAGTCGCCAACGTAGCCGAGAATTTTTCCATCGGGCGCGCGCACCGCGGCAACGATATTGGTGACCAGCCGGTTATCCGTCAGCCTCGGGTGAACGGACGCGACCACGGCTTCGTTAGATGCCTCCGCTTGTTCGCGCCAGTAACTGGCCCCAAAATCTTTTCCGACCATCTCGGGCGCGGTCGGGATCGACGCAATTAAGGTCCCATCAGGTGCGGTAAAAAACATTCCGTCGATATTGGGGTGCGAATAAAATGCCGAGTTGAGCCATTGCTGAGCAACGGACCCCGGATTTGCCGCGCTGAGAATTCCCGCAACTTCGGGTAGCGTTTGATAATAGTTAATGATGGCGCTGCTGCGGTTGAGATCGTGGCCGACGAGATGACCCACCAATTGAATCAGAGTTTGCCGGTCTCGCAAAATGCGGGATTCCAAGGTATCGCGCAGGATCGTGTAGGAAACAATTAGCGTCAGGATCGACGGGATCCATCCTGCCAGAAGAATAGGAAAGATGATCGCAAAACGCTCGAAACGGTCGCGCCTTCGTTTCGTTATGGTCTCTCCCAGCTGCATGCCTGCCTTTTGCGAGAAAAATTGGCGTATCACGGTTAACCTGCCGACGGTCTGAGGCAAGGGCGAATGTCGGTAGAGGTTGAATTGCTTTTAGATCAGCGCAATTTTTTTCAAACAGCACTGGGGCGAGGGACGACCAAAAACTTTGCCAGAACCGGTCGCTCCCGCAGTTACGAAGATCGATGGGAGACTGCTGCGTATCAAGACAATATGACCGCGATTCTCACAGGCAAACATGCGATTTTTGGATTGACGCAACCGCTAGAAACGGCATGATGACGCCCTTACTGGCTCAACGATGGTGGCCCTAGAAACTCCTATGCAAGGAAGTGTTGGACATATCATTTGGACGGTTTGCTACCTGAGCGTGCTGATCGGGCTTTCCGCTTACGGCGTTCACCGCTATGTCATCATTTACCTCTACCTGAAAAACCGGAAACGCCCGCCGGTGCCCGCCCATTATTTTGAACAACTGCCAAAGGTGACGATGCAGTTGCCGATTTTCAACGAGGTGTACGTGGCCGAGCGGTTGCTCCGTTCGGTGAGCGAGCTGGATTATCCGCGACGGCTTCTGCAAATTCAGGTACTAGACGATTCAACTGATGAGACGCGTGAAATCACCGCGTCGTGCGTAGAGGAACTGCGTCAGCGGGGGTTCAATGTTCAGCTGATTCATCGGGTTGACCGCATCGGCTTCAAAGCCGGCGCACTCGCGGTGGGGCTTGACGCGGCAGAGGGCGAGTTCGTTTGTATTCTGGATGCCGATTTTGTCCCGCAAAGGGATCTATTAAAGCGGACCATCCATTTTTTCACTGATCCTAAAGTGGGAATGATCCAGACCCGCTGGGGACATTTGAACCGTGGGTATTCATTGCTCACGCGCATGCAGGCGATTTTTTTGGACGGGCATCTCTTGCTCGAGCAAATTGCGCGTAGTCGCAGCGGCCGCTTTTTCAATTTCAATGGAACCGCCGGTCTCTGGCGGCGGTCCTGCATCGAACAAAGCGGGGGCTGGCAATATGATACGCTATGCGAGGACCTCGATCTGAGCTATCGCGCTCAACTGGCAGGCTGGAAATTTGTTTATCTTTCAGATGTTGTCACCCCGGCGGAGTTGCCGGTGGACATGAACGGTTTCAAGTCTCAGCAGCATCGCTGGACCAAGGGCTCGGTCCAAACATGCAAGAAATTGTTGCCGACCATCTGGCGCAGTCAGCTTCCGTTTCCAATCAAGCTGGAGGCCACGGGGCATTTGATGTCGAATTTTGCTTACCTGCTTCTTGCTTTTCTTTGTGTTCTTCTGCATCCCTCCACTGGTGGGCCCGAGGGTGGCTGGCTGCGCACAGTGCTCATCGATATCCCGATCTTTATTGCAGCCTCGGCTTCGGTTGCTGTTTTCTATACTTGCGCCCAGCGGGAGTTGCATCCGCGGACATGGATGAAGGAGATTCTTTTTCTGCCGTGTCTGCTTGCCTTGGGAATTGGTCTCTCGCTGAATAACGCGCGAGCGGTGCTGGAAGCGCTCATCAATCACAAATCCGATTTCACGCGTACACCGAAATACGGCATTGAACGCAAATCGCAGCGGTGGCGCAGCTGCAAGTACCGGCCGCTCAAGTCAACGCTCCCATTGCTGGAACTGGCCTTCGCCATTTACTTTAGTTACTTCGTGGTGTTCGCCATCGCGCACAGCCAGTTCTTCTCAGTGCCGTTCCTGCTGATGTTCCAAGGGGGGTTCCTTTACGTTTGCCTCTCTTCGTTCGGCAGTCGCTGGTCAAAAATCAATTTTGATAGCTCGCGTGCAAGCGCTGCAATTCCCGCGTGACAAAACCCGAATTGTCGGGTAAAAGGTTGCTACATGTTTCGGGCGTTGGCTGTAATTTTCAGTCTGATTTCGATCGCGCCGGCATTTTCTGCCACACCGCTCATACAGCTTGATCCGTCCTATCGTCTGATAATCAGCATTTGCGACCAGAAGCTGATGCTCGTGGAGAACGGCGGGAGAGTGGCAATCTATCCGGTCTCAACATCGAAGTATGGCGTCGGTGATTTCCGGGGGAAAATGACGACGCCGCTCGGTTACCTGATGGTTGCGAAAAAGATCGGCGATAACGCGCCAGCCGGCGCTGTCTTTCACCATCGGCAATTGACCGGTGAAATTCTCCAGCCAAATACTCCCGGCCGGGATCCGGTGACTACGCGGATCATTTGGCTAACCGGACTTGAAGCCCAAAACGCGCAAGCCTTTCACCGCGGCATCTACATCCACGGCACACCGGAGGAAAAAACAATCGGACGGCCAGCCAGCTACGGTTGTATTAGAATGAAGGCCGCCGATGTCGCGGTGCTTTATAATCAAGTTCCACTGGGGGCGCTGGTGCAAATCACGCCCGATCATTTGCCCAAAATGCCAAAGGCGCGACCACTGCCGCCGCCTGTTAGCACGTCGGTCGTGCAGAACGCAAAACCGACCAGTCAGCAGCCGCAGTCTCAACCAACGTCTGCTTCGGGCACACTCACCGTCGAGCAGATGCGAATGGGTGGAACGCTTGCTGCCGAGCGGCAAAAAGCGAAGCTCGCATTGGGAAAAAGCTTGTAGCGCTTCGTCCAAGCTGGACGCAAGGAGATTAACAGCGAAGCCGCCGCCGAATAAACATGGTTTTCGTGCGTGAGCGCTGGGCGCGCATCGTTTAAGGTTGACAATCGCAATCGCACTCACGAGCGTCCACCTCCGCAAAATCTTTTGATCACCAATGGCCAATACCAGATCAGCTACCAAACGCGCCCGCCAAACGTTGAAACGATCGCTGCGTAACCGCGGCGCGGTGACGCATCTGCGCACGATGCAAAAGCAAGCGCGTTTAACGCAAGCGCCGAGTAAGGATCAAATCCGTGCGTTAATCTCGGCGATCGATAAAGCTGCCAAGCGCGGAATCATTCACGAAAACGCAGCGAATCGCCGTAAAGCTCGGCTCAACAAAGCGCTCGCCGGGGCGAAATAACAACCTGCTGTAGCCGCCTCGCTGATTGTCGCGCCGTAGCAATGGCGAAGGCGGGTGCGAGGCGTCGCAATGACGGGTTGCAACGCGCGTCCGGCACCGCGCGTTTCACAGAGACGCGCAGGTACAGCAAATGCCCTTTGCATATCGCACTGACCGGATAAATTCTGTGGAATGATCCCTGCGCTTCTCCTCGTTTTTTCGGCCGTGGTTTATCGGGTCACCACAGGACTCCTGATTCATTCCGGCGCCAGCTGGCTTTCCAACTTCGCGCCGCTTGCGGCCATCGCGCTCTGCAGCGCCGCGTACTTTCCAAAGAAATACAAATTCTCAGTGCCGCTCGTTACGCTTTTTATTTCCGATGTGGTAATTAATCTTCGGTACGGCGCGCCGCTGCTCGATCCGCAGATCCTTGTCCGCTATGCGGCGCTCGCGCTGGTCGGATGCATCGGAGTTATTTTGCAAAATCGGATATCGCTGAAGACGCTTTTGCCGGCTTCGATTGTTGGATCGACAATGTTTTACGTAATCACCAACGCATTCTCCTGGCTGAGCGATCCTGGCTACGCGAAAAATTTCGCAGGACTCATTCAATCGCTCACAGTGGGATTGCCTCAATACAGCGCAACGCCGACCTGGATGTTTTTCCGCAACTCAATCGTCAGTGATCTTCTGTTCACTTTGCTGTTTGCTATTTGCATGAATTTCGGGCGGAGCATGGAGAGATCGCGAGGGCGCGCCGTCCCGCAAGTGCGGGATCCTATCGCTGCGGGATGACCGCCATGCAGCCGGGAGGGCAGCGCGACGAAGTCGAAATGCTCTCGCTGATGCTGTTGATCCGGCGCTTCGAGGAACGCGCCAGCCAGCAGTATCAAGCGCAGAAGATCGGCGGATTCTGCCATCTTTACATCGGACAAGAGGCAGTGGTGACTGGTGCAGTTGCGGCGGTGCGCGACGACGATTACATCATCACGGCGTATCGTGATCATGCTCATGCGCTGGCTCGCGGCACCAGCGCAGACGCGTGCATGGCGGAGCTTTTCGGAAAAGAGACCGGCTGCTCGCGTGGACTCGGTGGCTCAATGCATTTTTTCGACCGGAGAAATCACATGTACGGCGGACACGCCATTGTCGCCGCGCACGTTCCGCTGGCGGTGGGAATGGCGTTTGCCATCAAGTACCGAGGGGAAGATCGTGTCACGCTTTGCTTCTTTGGCGATGGCGCAATCAATCAGGGCGCGTTCCACGAAGCGCTGAATCTGGCCGCTCTGTATAAATTGCCGATCGTTTTTATTTGCGAGAACAATCTTTTCGCCATGGGCACCTCCGTGAAGAGATCGACCTCACTGAAACAAATTGTCGATCGCACGGAAGGCTACGACATCCCTGGAGAAATCGTCGATGGAATGAATTTTCGCGAAGTGCGCGACAAGATTGTCGAGGTCGTCGATTCCATTCGCAAAGAGCCTCATCCAGCGTTTCTGGAAGCACGAACTTATCGTTATCGCGGACATTCGATGTCGGATCCGGCAAGTTATCGAACGAAGGAGGAGCTGGAAAAATATCGGCTTGACGATCCAATTACGCGTCTGCGCGCCCAACTCACGCGCGAGGAAAAGTTGACTAACGAACAATTCGACCGGCTCGACAAACAGGCGAAGGAGACGGTTCTGGCCGCAGTGAAGTTTGCGGAGGAAAGTCCGCAGCCGCCGCTCGAGAAACTTTACGATTACACCTATGCCGATGGGGCAAAGCCGTGAGAGAAATTACTTATCGTCAGGCACTCAATGAAGCGCTCGCGGAAGAAATCGAGCGGGATCCGAATGTTTTTTTTATGGGCGAAGAGGTCGCCGAATACCAGGGCGCATACAAGGTGAGCCAGGGCTTGCTTCAGCGCTTTGGGCCGCGGCGGATCATTGACACTCCAATCAGCGAGAACGGATTTGCCGGCCTCGGAGTCGGCGCGGCGATGGTCGGATTACGGCCGATCATTGAGTTTATGACGTTCAGCTTTTCGCTCGTAGCCTTCGATCAGGTCGTGAACAACGCCCCGAACATGTTCACGATGTCGGGCGGCCAATTAAATATTCCCATCACGTTTCGCGGTCCGAACGGGCCGGTACACCAACTCGGCGCCACACATTCGCACGCGACAGAAAATTTCTACGCCAGTGTGCCAGGGCTCAAAGTGTGCGCTCCCGCCACGCCGCGCGATGCGAAAGGTTTGCTGAAGACCGCCGTGCGTGACGACAATCCGGTGCTGGTTCTGGAAGCAGAACTGCTCTACAGCTCGAAGGGGATGGTCGAGCCGCCGGATAAAGAACTCCTGATTCTGCTCGGCAAAGCCGACGTGAAACGCGAAGGCAGCGATGTCTCGATTATTTGCTACGCCCAGACTGTTCCGCTCGCGCTCAAAGTCGCGGCACAACTCGAAGAGGAAGACATCTCTGCGGAGATCGTCGATCTTCGTTCGATCAAGCCGCTGGATGAGAAAACGATTTTTGATTCAGTTACAAAGACGCATCGCGTCGTGATTGCTGAACAGGACCATCCATTTTGTGGCGTGGGCGCGGAAGTTTGTTACCGGATTCAAAAAAACATTTTCGATGCGCTCGACGCGCCGATTATCCGCGTATCACAGGAAGATGTTCCAATGCCCTACAACGAGCGGCTGGAGCACGCTGTGCTCCCGAACGCGGAAAAACTCATCGCTGCCGTGAAACAGGTCTGCTACGCATAGAACGAGTTACAAGAGGTTAAAAAGTTACAATGTTAAAAAGGAGACCCCTTGTAACGTTTCAACTCTTTTAACTTTTTAACTTCTCTATCCATGCCTGAAATCCAGATGCCCAAGCTGAGCGACACGATGACCGAGGGAACTCTCGTGGCGTGGAAGAAAAAGAAGGGCGACCAGGTTCGGGCAGGCGAAGTGGTCGCCGAAATCGAGACCGACAAGGCAACCATGGAATGGGCATCGCCTGAGGACGGAACACTCACCGAGATTTACGTCGAAGAAGGCGGCAAGGTAAACGTCGGTGACAGAATTGCCTTTATCGGCGGCGAAGGCGAGCAGGCGCCCAAGGAAGAAAAGAAACAAGAAAAAGAGAAAAGGCCGGAAGCGAAAGAAGCGGTAAAGGAAGAAGAAAAAGCGAAGCGCAAAAAGGAAGAGAAAACAGAAGCGCCGAAAGCCGAAGAGACGAAGAAGGACGCGCCGCCGAAGGCAGAAAAGAAAGAACCTGAACCTAAAGAGCATCCGCTGACCGCCGAAAAGCCCGAAGAGGCGCGCGTCAAAGCGTCGCCTGTTGCCCGTCGCGTCGCGGCTGAACTCGGCATTGATCTTTCCAGCGTGCGAGGCACAGGGCCAGAAGGTCGTGTCACGGAAACCGACGTTCGCGCCGCGGCAAAATCTGTAGCCGCGGGCGTTAACCGCGGCCGCGCAAAACCCGAGATGAAGCCTGCGCCCGCGGTCAAAGCTGGCGAAAGCACACGCATTCAACTTTCCGGGATGCGCAAAATAATCGCGCAACGCCTTGTCGAAAGTCTTGGCCCGGTTCCACATTTTTATCTCAGCATCGACGTTGACGGCGGTCCGCTTATGCAAGCGCGCGAGGAACTGAAATCTGCTGGCGAAGAAGCAGATGCCGCCAAAATCACCGTGAACGATTTCGTTTTGAAAGCGGCAGTGATGGCCGCAGTAAAAGTCCCTCGGGTGAACGCTTCGTTCGATGGCGACACGGTGGTCCAGTACGTCGATGTCGATCTGGGCATCGCGGTTGCGCTCGAAGATGGATTGCTCACGCCGGTTATTCGCACCGCGCAAAATAAATCTCTGCGCGAGATCAGCGAGCTGGCGAAGGATTTAGCGCATCGCGCGCGCAACAAGCGAATGAAGCCGGAAGAATTTCAGGGTGGTACGTTCACGGTTTCAAACCTTGGTGGAATGGGTATCGACAGTTTTTCTGCTGTGATTAATCCGCCGCAGGGATTCATTCTCGCCGTTGGCAAGATCACGAAAGTTCCGGTGATTGACGATTGCGACCGAATCGTAGTGGGCCACCGCATGTTGCTCACCATGAGCTGCGACCATCGCGTGATCGACGGCGCACTCGGCGCAGAGTATTTAAAAGAATTGCGCCACCTTTTGGAAAATCCGGCGTTGCTTCTGGTTTAAGCTGCAGGCTTCCCGGGGGTGCTTCAGTCATATTTCATCGGCGCGTAGAAGGCATTTGCTTCGGAGAAGAAATCGCGACAGGTATTTGATTGATGCGTTCTACCTATTCAGTCGCGGAAGCCCAAACGAACTTACCGCGTCTTCTGCGAGAAGTGGTGGACGAGTCGATTGCTATTCGGCGCCGCGACAAAACGGTCGCGTACCTGATCTCCAGCGAGCGAATGGAAGCGATTGCAGAAACGCTTGAAATTCTCGCGAATCCCGATGCGATGAAAACAATTCGCGCCCATCGAGCAGGGAAGCTGAGATTCTTCCCGCTATCTTCGCTCGATGAAGCGCGTTGAAATCTCGGATCAGGTTCGGAGCTATGTTCGATCACGCGCTCTAGAGCCGCGGAAACAGTTGCGCGCTGCCTCGCGCAGATCTCGCTCGGGAATGTGGAGACATCAAAACTCTCGAAGGCCCGCTAAAGGATTCCTTCCGCCTTCGGGTTGGGAGCTATCGAATCATTTTTCAATACGCGCGAAGCGGAAGAGTTCATCCAGTGTGTTTTCGCGGAACGTCGCAACATAGTTTACGAAATTTTCGAGCAGTTAATTCGCATGCGATTGCTCGGTCACGAGGAATAGCCTAGCTGACGGTCGTTTCCCACGTCATGAAATCGTCCAGCGCTTGCCGGTTTTTATCGGTTACAAACTCGATCACCGTCGCGTCATCCACGAAACCGAGAAATGGCGTCTTGTCGGGAATTAAATCGAATGGATCGACCAGGTAATTGAGAGCAGCAACGATCCACAGGAGCGCGTCATTCGGAACCTTATGATATTCCCCGCGCTGGTGCGCGCGGATCAATCGCAGCATCGTTTGGAGATAAGGCCAGCATTCTTTAAAAGGCTCTTTGGGAACTGCCGCCGCCTTCTTCGCTGCTTCGTTGAAAAGCGCTTGCAGATCGTCGGGATTTTTCAAGCACGCTTTCGCGTCGGTTAACGCTCTGACAAATGCTTCACTACGAAGCGCAGGTTTGCTGTACAGCGTAGTATCTCCCCCAGGATCTTTGTGAGTCGGTCGCACCTTGGTCTTGCCGTGCGATTTCGTTTTTACCTGTTTCATGGAGGCTATAAAAGCAGCTCGCGGCGCGAATGGAAAGACGATTCGACGGACTATCCTGACTTGTCGAGAATTGCACAGGTCCGCAGACAGGATTGTCTGCGCCACTACGGTTTCGTTGCGAGGATGAGGGGCGACGGCCCGGGCGCTTGAAGTTTGCGGACTTTTTTGAATCCGGCGTCTTCAAGCCAGCGTTTGATTTCATTAAAACTAAACGTGTTGCCTTTTTCGGTGTTGACCAACATTTGCACGGCGAACATGAGCGATGGTGCAGGCTCGGTGCGAGCGTCGTTCACAAGCCATTCCGCGATAGCAATCGTGCCGCCAGCCTTGAGAGCGCGGAAGGCTTTCTTTAGCAGCAGACGACTGCGCTCTTCCCCTTCGCTGTGCAAGATGTGGCCAAGAGTGGCGATGTCATAACCGTTGCCGAAGTTCGTCTGCAATATATCGCCCTCGACGTAAGCAAAGCGATCGCTCACGCCAAACTTTTTTGTGATGCTTTTGGTCGTAGGAATCATTCCTGCCCAATCAACCGCGGTCACTCGCACCCGTGGAGATTTCTGGGCGAGGGCAATCCCCCAAATGCCTGAACCTGCGGCAAGATCGAGCGCGCGAATTTCGTTCTTTGTTTTCGCCAACTTCAAATGATCGCCGAGCTTTTGGGCAGGCGGATAGCTCATTGGGATTATGCGTTCCACCAGTTGGCTGAAAAATTCCGTGCCTTCGGCCTCCTGGTTCACCGCGACCGCTGGACGACCTTCGCGAACGATGTCGGACAATCGCAGCCATCGTGAAATGAGCTGCGGCGCAATCGTTCCAAAAAACCCTGCGTGCGTCCCCAGCTTGCTGCTTAAAAGAAAGGCAGCGCTTTCCTGCGTAAGCGAATACTTTCCTTGTCGATCTTTCTTCAGAAGATTTAGACCAACGAGCGCATTCATTAGAATCCGCAGGGCGCGCGCGGATGCTCCGGTTTCTTTTGCAACCTGTTCTGATGTTTTGGCGCCGTGTTCCAGCGAATCGAAAACTTTGTTGCTCACACCGGCGCTGATGATCAGTGGCGGCGCGTAACCGAAGCTAAGTTCCATCAGACGTTCGGGCGTGACCTGCTTTTTCGTGCGAGTTTTTGTGGCCATATCGTATTTGAGATTTCGAAATGTAAGATCAACAGATAACATTGGGAATCAATCGTGACGGAGCGTTCTTCACACCCTCGACGGCTGCGCCTGCCTGCCGTTTCCAAAACACGCGAACAGATGGAAGAAGGCGAACGCGCCCTGCTCGCGCCGTTTGCCGAAAAATCGGGCGAATCGCGTGGACGCAAATACTCCGAGCCGAGCCACGCCTATCGCACCGAATTTCAGCGCGACCGCGCGCGCATCATTCACTCACGCGCGTTTCGAAGGATGGAATACAAGACGCAGGTTTTTTTGAACGGGGCAGGCGATCACTTGCGGACTCGCCTCACGCATTCCATCGAGGTCGCTTCGATCAGCCGGACCATCGCCTGCGCGTTGCGGTTAAACGAAGATCTCGCGGAAGGGATCGCGCTCGCGCACGATTTGGGGCACGCGCCTTTTGGGCACTCGGGCGAGGAGATGCTGGCCGAATGCATGCGTGGTCACGGCGGCTTCGATCACAACCGACAGAGTTTGCGGGTGGTGGAGCTGCTCGAGA
>Ga0306926_10002619_pt1 | contig 18322 bp, 22 predicted proteins | sample flu12Cox44000178_FD_203759 | JGI IMG/M metagenome (GOLD analysis project Ga0306926, IMG submission 203759) | Lab enrichment of tropical soil microbial communities from Luquillo Experimental Forest, Puerto Rico - flux8day.12C.oxic.44.000.178 (v2)... | ecosystem: Environmental > Terrestrial >... | reverse complement strand
GGGTCTGCGTGAAATTGAGATCAAGACCCACGCCAAAAATCGGTCGAATGAAGCGACCCCCACAAAATGACCGACTAGGTGCCACCACATCGCATCTAAACGACGCCAGGTCGAATGCAGCGAGCTTAAGATCGTGCAGAGGTTCTGGTTGAATAACCTGAGACGATAAAGAAAAGAGCGGCATGACACGCTTTTGCGGGGTATAATCCCGGGCATGGAAAGTTGGCGCGCAAAATTGGTCAAAGTCGCATATAAGATAGTCCTGTGCTTTCTCGTATTGAGCACCCTAGTCTTGTTGTGGGCATGCTCCGAGGGCTCCGGCTGGAGTGCGGGTATGTATGGGCAGCCTGTGAATTCTGGGGGGAATGTGGTTAATTCGAATGGGCAGGTGGTTCCGGCGTCACAAGAACCGGCGCAGTGATAGTAGCCACCGGTCCATTTTCATGACAACCCTCTGTGCCGCTTCCAAAAGGCATGCTCAGCGTCAAACACGAGCAGACCATATCGAACCCAAGCGTGCTCTAACGGCGTCAAACATCTGACCCATTGAGCTGGCTTGTCGTGTATTGCTCTTAACTGAACGCCGCTCTTCGTCTATCGCGGCTGATACCCGGTCTCCGAAAACGAGATAACCAGCGCGCTATAGACTTCCACAGCCGGAGCGCACCGGCGTCCACGTGCAGCATCCAGCGCGCCGTTTTTCGCGATCACGATTCCGTCCGCGATTACCGCCTCCCCCAGCCGCACATACGACCTGAAGACAATGAGGCTCTGACTACGTCTGCACGCTAGAGAAATTCGCCTCCTTCCTCGACGGATGTACGGTTGCAGTGTACGGCTGGGCTGCAATGGTGGCAGCATATGTTAGAAATCTGGTCTGCTGCCGACTAATTGACCCTGGGGTGGTAGAGCAGTGAAAAATTGCATCCAGCTGACAACTTGATGATGCATATTCATTGATGCAATCCTTATGAGCCCAACTTATTCGCTTCTTTTTGCTTTCTCTCTCACGATACTTTCCGCACTCCACGCCGAGAAAATCGATAATCGAAATTTCGCTATCGACACTTGTTTTCCGAACCCAAATGCAATTCAGCTGGCTGAGGGCCGAGCGCGGGCATACTGGGCGAAACATGCGTCGCGCTTTGGAGCAGAACCCAGGTTTTTGGCCGTCGAGACTTCGAAGGTTTTTCCTAGCGAGGTCGTCCAAAGCCTTTGGCCAAAACTGATAAACTCGGAGACGACGGCCAGTTTCTTTTCTCACGGAAAGAGAAACTCGTACAGCAACTTGCAGCTCCTTGGCGTCATGATCTTTGACACAAGAACGGGACGCTTCGTCAGCAATCAGGGCTACATATCCGTTGACACTCCACCGCGCGGAAGTGTGGCACGATTTGGGCCTTACATCGCACGATATATCGGCTGGGGATAATCGCCGGATTGGTCTTTTTCTTCCATAATCCGGCTTTGCGGCGGAGGTAACAACAGAACGAAATGGAGTAACGCAGCGTACGACAAACTTGTTGAACCACGGCACCCCCATCTGTCCGCTGTACTTTTACATGGCATCCAGATCTATGACAGACCAGAAGTTCGGAGGCATCGAACTGAACCTCCTCGACGAACATCCGTTCCGGGAAATGTACCGCAAATAGCCAAGATTAGTGTGACAGTTTTCCTTGCAGGTGAAATGTGTAATTCCTGATGGCCTCGCGTGTGAGGCTTTGATGAACTGCGGGACCTAAGATCTCTGCATTAAAATGAAACGCGCACGGTATTGGATTGAATGGCTTCTGGTGAGCCTTTCTGTCCGTCTGATCCCTCTAATGCCGCTTGGTCTTTTACGAGCAATCTCCGAATTCGCGGCATCGCTGGTCTTTATTTTCGATAGAAAAAGTCGTGCGGTGACTGTGGCGAACCTTGAGATGGCTTACGGATCTGAACTGACGCCCAAGCAGCGAGATCTTATCGCAAAACGATCATTCCAGGCGTTTGGAAAGAACTTTCTCGAACTCTTCTGGATTCCTCGTCTCAACAGGGACAACCTTGAAAAGTACGTTTCCGCTGAGGATCCGCACCGACTCCGCGAAATCGCCGAGTCGGAGACTCCTTACATCGGAATTACGCCCCATTTTGGTAATATCGAACTAGCGGGTTCTTTCCTTGGGTATAAGGGCAAGCGTTGCATGGTTATCGCGCAACCGCTGAAGAACGAACGGCTTACGCCAATTGTAAGACGCTTGCGCGAGGGATCGGGTCATAGGATTGTTTTTCCCGAAAAAGCAGTGATGCACCTCCTTAAAGCCCTCCGGAACGGCACTTCCGTCTTCCTGTTGACCGATCTGACCCTTAAACTGCGCGATTCGGCGGTTGTGATTGGCCCTTGGGGAGCAATGGAACAATGGATGCAGTTAAGGACGATCTGCTACGCGTGGCGGGATCGCTCAAGCTTGGGTGGGTGACCGCCTCCCTTGAGTCCAGTGTGCTAAACTAAACACTCGACGCCAAATCACTCCCCCCATGGAAAAGACCTCCAGTAAGACCTCTACTTGGTTCGCATTGCGAAAACGCCATCTTCCGAACCGTGATGTGAATTGGCAGAAGGAACTTCGCTACTGGTTTGAATGGTTTGGCGTTGCACTGTGCGTCCGAATCATTCCGCTGCTGCCGTTGGCGTTGCTTCGTCAATTGGCTGATATCGCCGGATGGCTGGCCTTTCACTTGGATCGCAAGAGTCGAGCGGTCGCCTTGTCAAACCTCGAAGCAGTCTTTGGCGAGGAAAAGAATTTATTGGAGCGGAGGGCGATAGCCCGACGGTCAGTTCAGCTGTTCGGCCGAAGCGTTCTGGAGCTGTTCTGGACTCCAAGACTGAACGCAAGAAATCTCGACCGTTATCTTTATTTTGAGGACGACGTTGTTGTGAAGGAGCGATGCGCGAACAATAATACGCCGCCCGCGCCCATCTTCTTGACAATCCACTTCAGTAATTTCGAATGGGCCAGCGCACATTTTGCTCTTCGCGGTTACCAGGGCTGCATACTGACGCAGCGCTTTAAGAATGATCGACTCACTCCGATTTTTCGTCGCCTGCGAGAAAGCTCGGGTCAAAAGGCGGTTACTCAGGAATCATCGATGATTCGCTTTCTAAAAATGATTTTGCGTGGAACGCCGGTAGGAATTTTGGGCGATCTAACCATGAAGACATCGCAGCCTGCGGTCATAATTCAGGCATTTGGTCTCCGGATGCGAGTCACGACGATGCATGCGATCCTCCACAAGCGGACAAACGCCCCTATCCAACCCTTTATCACATTATTGCAACCAGACGGACGATACATGGTGCGACTTCTTGAGCCGCTACAATTTGGCGAGGAAGTGTCCTATCAACAGATTACACAAACATGTTGGGACAAGTTTGAGCCAACGATTCGGCAGTATCCAGAGCAATGGCTTTGGCTCTACAAGCACTGGCGATATCGCCCAGTTGAAGACGGGGACCGTTATCCCTTTTATGCTAACAAATCTGGAAAATTTGAGAGGGAATTAGCTGAAGCGAAACCATCCGTTTAACCGGTTTTCTACAGTTAGCGGCATTCTCTTTTAGGACGATCAAGTCCTGGAGCGGGTTCGCGGGCGATTTTTGGTCGCTGCTCATGAATGACTGGCGATCTGAAAGTCTGACGAATCGGCGTCAGCGAGTCGGTAAATCGTTGCAGCGTGAACGTTAAAGGTTCTAGCGACGTCGGAAACGGCTTTGCCTTCCAGAACTAGCCGCCGTGCCAACTGTTCCTGATCTATGCTCAGTTTTCGAGGGCGTCCGAATCGCACTCCTCTTTTCTGGGCAGCTTCTCTTCCTGCACTTGTTCGCTCTCGGATCAGGTCTCGCTCAAACTCCGCTATGCCGGCGAAAAGCCTCATGATCATTTTGCCAGCGTGGCTTGAGCGACCCAAGGCTGGCGTTGCGAGTCCTGCTTGGCTGCTTTGGCCCCTCTCGAGTTGTTCGAAGATGTGCGGTTTTTTTTTATCAGCTTCTGGACAGCCGCTGCGGGGGAGAGCCGCGGGTCAGTTGCGCGCAGGGAGATTCTCTTCGCCCACAATGCCGTCGGCGATCGCGCGAGTAGCTATTTCGGGCTTCGCCTTCAAAATAGGTGCTCGTCAGATACAAGAGATGAGCAACCTACGCGGTAGATCCGAGCAGGAAGTTCACGGGATCTCTTCACGCATCTAGCTTCGGCTCGGCTGTTTTACGCACATTTGGGAGTTGCAGAATTATCTCGAGGTATTTAGAAAGACATGATGCTCGACGAACAGGAGCTACAAAAATTGCTTCGGATTAAGCGCTTCGAACAGCCACCCCCCGGGTATTTTGATAGCGCCTTGGTCGAGCTCCATAAGCGCCAGCGTGAGGAGCTTTTGCGGCGCTCGGCGACCTCGATATGGTGGGAACGGTTTGTTTCCGGGATTTGGAATTTTCGGGTTCCGAGTTATGCCTATGGTGCGATGTTCGGAGTGTTTGTAGTGGTTGTGACAATTGTTGGTTCCGGCTTGTGGGCTCCTTACAAGGACGCGAGGGCCATTCTATCCGGACCCGAGGCTCAGGGGGGTGTGGCTAACCGGCTTTCTCTCAGCGGAAATCTTGATTGGTCAAAGTTGCATCAAACGGCTTCATCGCCCAAGGTCGTCCCCGTCATTGGACCGTCTCAGACTGCTCTCCCTCGCTATGTTTTGGACGGACGACCTTTAACCTACAAAGCTTCGTTCAGCTTTTAAAGGCAATGGACGTAGGCCAATTCGGAACAACATTCCGATAGAATCCAGGCTCTTGGCGAGCAATTGGCCTTACCCCGGGCCCGCTCTGGAAGGTTATCCCCGTGCAGCTTTGCTTATTCGCAACACGGAAGTGCCCGTAACGATGTTTGCGGATCCGGATTCCTTTCAGGAACTATTCGAATTGGAGAAACGGTTGTTGTTTTTTGCGGTACCTGGATAGTGCTTTCTGGCTTTCTAATCTTCGGCCGTACAATAAATGCCTGCTCAGGAAAAGGAGTTTCGGGCTGCGTCTGCCGCGCCCGGAAGCGAAGTGACCGATTGCCGTTGCGGTCTTTCACGTATTTCTTTGCGCCACTCCCACGGCGGCACCGGTACAGTGTCTTGCCAGAGGCCTACCTTACCGGATTGCACGGCGGCTTGAGCAGCCCAGGAACTGGTCTGGATTTCGGGCGGTGCTTCACCGATGTATTTTTCGTATACCCAGCAAAGGCCTTGTTTGAGCAGCTCCAGGCCTGCGTCCTGGTTGTCAATAATAACCCGGGCAACCAGGTGGCCGTAACGATCGATTGCGTGCGGCCGGAGTTTAACATCTTTACCGAACACCAGTTCGCTCACGGCTTGCTTGGCGCGCTGGCCGAATGCCTGGCCTTTCTCGGGCGCATCAACAAAAGCGATACGGACCCGGATTTGTTGCTTGCCGAGGATCAGCACGTTGATCGTGTCGCCATCGACAATACCTGTTATGCGTCCGTGGAGAGACACGTGCTCCAGACCAAAAGTGTATGTGACGGGCTCGGGCGCATCTTGGCCAAGAACGCCAAGAGTACCGGAGAGAACGAGCAGGGCGATGAATCTGGTAAGCATGGGGGTGAGCCTCCAGTAGTTTAGTGGATACTTATTGTTTTAGGTTTAATTCTCTTGGGTGCCTCGCCGTGTACATAGCGTCATGCTTCCTCTTCCAGACTGTACAAAGCCAGCCGGCTGACCTCATCCTGAACGGCCGCGTAGAATCTCCTGGCTTTGTCTGGATTCTTAAAAGGTTCGGAGCAACCGCCCAGCTGATGAAATTCTTTGCCTTTGATCGTAAATGCTGCGTAAGCTGCGGGAGTGTTTTGCGTGGCATGGGAGCGTATGGTAAAGGACTTGTTGCGCGCATATCAATTTATTTACAGCTAACCTGCTACAGCCGGATTCTGCTGAAAGGTGGCCATGGTCATGCCAGGAATTTTGGCGCGCAGCTCAAAACGAGGTTCCGTGGTGTTTTTCTGAAACTTTAAATGAACGCCCACGACAAGAATAGCCTCGAGGGGAGGCTTGAAATCGGCCAATGTCTTGAAGCTTTAGGCAGGCAAGCTCAGCCTCTGGCGCGAATCGTTGATCAGGCACCGCGCGATTTGAGTCGATGGTCCGAGGCCACCAAAGAGCTTTGCGCTATCACCGCCGAATGTTTACGCTTGGCGCGTTTGAGTGGTGACGAAACGCTGATTGAAGAGGTGCAGCGAACCGCCGCATTGCTCGAAGATGTAATCATCGGTAAAGCTGCTAATTAAAAAGAGACATCTTAAGCACTGCAGGCCCTGCCCGTCCAAAACGGTTGCAGAGTTGAATTATCAATAGAGCGCTACTGCTCCGTCGCAAGTAGTGGGCCCCGATTAGCTTTGGATACGAAACAACAATTGATGTCAGAATGGGAAAAAAATGAGTAATTTGGCGTGATTGGATTCGATGAACCCCATAAGGCGGAGGATGTTCGTCTTAAGCTGCAGAAACTACAAAGCGAATACCTGCTCGATCTTGCGGACGTGGTAGTCTCCGTTAAGGACGAGACGGGCAAGGTTTAACTGCACCACGCCGGTAACCTGATCACCGACACAGCGGTGTGCCAAGGCTTCTGTGGATCCCTAGCCAACCTGATTTTACTGAATGCCGCGGCTGGCGCTGCTTCTGGCGCGCTCACGAACTTGGGAATCAACGATCACTTTATGAAAGAGTTGACCGCAACACTGATTCCTAGCAGTTCAGCGCTTTTCGTGTTAACCAGAAGTCCCACCCCGGACAGGGACCGGCTGCTGGAAGAGCTGAAGGGGTTGACCATTCGCTTCAATCCGCAAACGCAACAGCGTTAGCTCGACGCACTGCAATGGGGATTAATCCCTTATTGGACCAAAGACCCTAAGGTCGCTTACCGGACGATCAACGCCCGAGCTGAGACCGTCGATAAAGCACCTTCGTTTCGGCAGGCCTTTGCCAAACGGCGCTGCCTGATTCCTGCGGACGGATTTTACGAATGGCGCAAAACCGCTAAACCGAAGCTGCCTTTCGCGATCGCCATGAAAGACGGCCGACCCTTTACCTTTGCCGGGCTCTGGGAAAACTGGAAAGATCCCGAATCTGGGGAGTGGCTGCGCACCTGCACGATTATCACTGGTGAGCCTAATGAGCTCGTCGCGCAAATCCATCCCCGTATGCCGGTGATTCTTCCTGAGGAACATTACTCGGCCTGGCTCGGAGAAACTGAGGATGGAAACTTAAAAGAGTTACTGGTCCCCTACCCTGCCGAGCAGATGTGCATGTGGAAAATTTCCCCGCGGGTAAACAGCCCGAAGAATGACGATCCATCGCTCTGGGTGCCCGTTCAAGCAGAGGCAGCAAAGACGACGACCGATACACTTGAACTCTTGCGCGAGTAGGGAGGTTAGAGACCGGGAATAGGTGGTCTTAGCTTCCAAACAGATGTGCGAGGTAGATGCCTCAAAGGAACTGCTGCGAACGCAGAAAGAAGCGAAAGCTCGGAATCGCAAGACCGGATCAAGAGCGGCTCATTGGACGAATTGTATGTCGCCCACATTCACCCTGCCGCCATCGGAGGGTGCGGTCGGATTTTTACATCCATATGCGAAACCCGCTGCGATATAAAGATCAGAGCCCAATAGCTTAGGGGCCTCCAATAGGGCTAACGGGAGGGAAGCTGCGATAAGACCTAACAAGAACCGCACGTGCCTCTTCTAAAGGGTGCCCACGACATCCGAATGGTGGCACCAAATTTCCCTTTTCAGTTTTGGCATCGGCATTTCTTTGCCCATTCTGCTTTTCCCGGCCCGATTTACCGGCCAGAATGGACCAAAAATTGCCGGTTCTGTTCATTTTGGGAAATTGAAAGTGAAGCAAAAATACCGATCGGAAGGCGCGCTGTGAGTGAAGGCTACCCTGGGTTCCAGCCTTCCTATTCTCACGATGAGCTCGTTGAGCACTTTTTATTGACGCCGGCGGAAGTAGAATTCGTACTGAGTTGTCGCGGGGAAGCGAACCGTTGCGGCATGGCGCTGTTGCTGAAAGCGCTGCCACACATTGGCTGCTTTCCAGACGGATTCGATCAGATACCCGGTGAAGTGCGAGATTTTGTGGCCAGACAGGTGGGGCTGCTTTGGGATCATTCCCGGACATACTCGTGGCATAGCAGTACCCGCGACTACCATGTGGCACAAGTCCGGCAGTATACCGGTTGGCGCTTTTCAACAGCGCAGGACAAGAATGACTTAGAGCAGTGGTTGCGCTCTCGTGGAGTGTACGAAGCCCACACAAGCGACCTTCTGCTCGCCAGCGCTTGCGCCAGGCTCCGCCTATTGCGCGTCGAGTTACCTTCCAAAGGTGAACTGCAGCGGATTGTCACTGCCGCTCTGAACGGCTTCTTTCAGGACCTCTATCAGAGTATCGCCGAATCTGTCGCCATCGATGTGCGCCAACGAATCGACCGGTTACTAATCGTGCCGGAAACGGCGCTTGTCTCGGCATTTGAAAAGTTGAAGTCCGATCCCGGCAAAACCGGCGTCATCAGTTTCCAAGCGGAAGTTGAGAAGCTCAAATTGATCCGGTCTGTGGGACTGTTGTCGGAAGCTTTTACGACAATACCGTGGAAGGTGTCGCAGATGCTCAAACGACGTGCCTCCAATGAAAAAGCGAGCGAGATGAGGGAACATCCAGAAAGTGTTCGCTACGCGCTCATGGCCTGTTTTCTTCATGTGCGTTCCATGGAAGTGATTGACGACATCACACGCATGGCCATCGATCTGATCCACCGGCTGGACAAACGCTCTGAGAAACAAATTCAACGTGAATTACTCAACGATCTGGAACGGGTGAACGGGAAGATGCAGATTCTTTCGCGCGTGGCCGAGGCAGTTGTCGAGCAGCCCGATGGCATTGTACGTGAGGTCATCTTTCCAAAGGTGAAAGAAGAAACATTTCAACATTTAGTAGCTGAGTTTCGCGCCAGTTATCCACAACTGCGGTTGATGCATCAGACAATAATGGAGCGCAAGTTTGCACGTCATTACAGACGGATGCTGCCGATGCTACTCGAGAACTTGCAGTTCCAAAGCAACAATCGCTTTCAGCCGGTCATTGACGCTCTCGCGCTCATCCAGAAATATTTTCATACTCATCACGAGTATTTTGCGGAACAGGTTCCACTGGACGGAATCGTGACTCCCAAGTGGCACGAGAAGGTATTCGAAAAGGTCAAAGACCAAACCAAAGTCAACCGCCGCTATTACGAGTTATGCGTGCTAAAGAAATTGGAACGGGCCCTGAAATGCAAAGAGATATGGGTCGAGGGCTCTTACAGCTTCCGCAATCCTAATGAAGATCTGCCAAGTGACTGGAGTGACGAGAATCGCCGCGTGCTGCATTACCAGGAATTAGGCAAACCACTCGACCCTCAGACCTTCGTCCGATTGTTGAAGGAGCGTCTCACGAGAGCAGTCGAACAATTCAATCGTGTCCTGCCAAGCCTCGATCACTTGCGTATTTTCCGCCCGAACAAAAAAGAGGATCGCGGCCTGTGGGCCTTAGCCAAGTTGGAGGCTCAACCCGAACCCCAAAGTCTTGGTTTGATCAAAGAGCAAATCAATAATCGTTATGGCGTACTGGATCTTCTGGACGTATTTGTCGAAGCCGACCGGCTTGTGGGTTTTACAGAATTCTTTACACACTCGGGCACAAAGGAAATCCGTTCCCGTGAAGCGCTGAGGCCATTGTTGATTCTCGACCTGTTTGCTGAGGGAACCAATACAGGGATCAAGCGGGTGGCCAACGCCAATGACCGTTACAGCTACGAAGAGCTGCTCTACGTTCGCAAGACGTATTTCTCTCCCGAGGCATTACGCAACTCCAACGGTGCGGTGGTCAATAAGATACTCGCGCTACGAAACCCGAAAATCTGGGGTGAAGGAGCAAGCAGTTGCGCCTCGGATGGCTCGCGTTTCGAGAGTTGGAAGCAGAACCCGATGACCGAGTGGCGCTCGCGCTACAAAGGCTATGGGGTGATGGTTTATTGGCACGTCGAGACTAATGCCGTCTGCATCTATTCACAAAACAGAACCTTTTCCAATTCCGAGGTGGCGGCGATGATCGAAGGCCTGGTTCGACATGATACCGAGATGCGTGTTGAGAAGAACTTCGTCGACAGCCACGGCCAGTCGGAAGTCGCGTTCGCGTTTTGTCACCTGCTGGGCAGCGTGCGGCTTATGCCCAGGTTGAAACGCATCAAGTATGAGCGGCTCTATCTTCCGGATAAAGGAATGGCGGAAAGTTATCCGAACCTCGCTGGAACATTCGTACGCCCGATCCGCTGGGATTTGGTCGAGCAGCAATACGATGAAATGGTCAAATCCTCGGTCGCCATTAAACGCGGCACAGCTAGCACCGAAGCCATTCTGAAGCGCTATAACTCCTACAACGTCACACATCCTACCTACAAGGCTTTGGCTGAGGTGGGTAAGGCAGAGAAGACAATCTTTCTTTGTGATTACCTTCCGTCCCTCGAAATCCAACGCGAGGTTCACGAAGGTCTCAATGTTGTCGAGAACTGGAACGCGACCAATGATTTTATCTGCTACGGCCGTCAAGGTGAGTTAGCGACCAATAGCCGCGAACAACAAGAGATCGTCACCCTATCCCTGCAGTTGCTGCAAAATTGCATGATGCTGATCAATACAATCCTGGTCGAGCGCACGATTGAACGCGAGGGCTTATGGGACAAGCTCAGTGTCGAGGATCGGCGCGCACTCTCACCGCTCTTTCACGGCCACATCAATCCCTATGGGCAGATCGCCATTGATCTCGCAAAACCATCCTTCCTGGAGACCGTTTGATGGTACAACAGACAACACCCAAGCAAATGGCGAGGAGGCTGGTACGGGTACTACGCGACGAGCGACCCGATTACAGCTACTTAAAAAAAGTTTTCCAGCATACCCGCGCCTTGTTGGCAGTGAAACCCGGAAAAGTTCAGAAACGACTTCCACATCTGCTCACGGATCAGGAGCTCGTAGCCTTCTACGAAACCGTGTGGCAGGCACGTGACCCGGTGCATATGATTCTAATCAAACTTCTGATTTTCACAGGGCTGCGCAATGCCGAGCTGGCAAACGTACAGCTGGGCGATGTGGATCTGGATAACTGCCAGATCCATGTAGACCGCGGTAAAGGAGGTAAGGACAGGAACGTTCTGTTTCCAGGCAGTTTTCGTGGCGAACTAGCTCAATACCTCCGTGGACAGCGAGAGCGAGGAGCCTTGTATCTATTCGAGTCCAACCGCCTTAAGCCATATTCAACGCGACGAATCCGCCAGATTATTCATCAGTACGCTGCTTCTTCCGGCATCAAGAAACGCATCTATCCTCATCTGTTTCGGCATCAGATAATCACCTTCTTGACCCGAAGAGGCATTATCAGCCCGAAACTACAGCTTCTAAGCGGCCATACAGACGAGAAGAACTTGGCGATCTACCGGGACTTGGCATTGGCCGATGTCTCAACGGAATATCAGGAGGCAATGAGGACATTTCCTATCCGGTAAAACTCTGCCTGTTAGGTCTTATCGCAGCTTCCCTCCCGTAGGCCCCAATATTAACAAGACAAGCAGCCCCGGTGAGGATTTGGCACCCGTCGGGTTTTTATATTGGTTTCTGATTCGCTAGAGACATCCAGCCCTGGAAGGTATGACGAACGTGATTGGCGGTGCGATACTATTTCCAACCTTTCTATACGTTCGAGGATTGAAGAGTTCCTCGGTTTTGCAAATCAATGCGATGAGCATCCGAGTTGCTTTTTCATGGCGATAGGTGATTCGGAAAAAAACCAATACCTGAATCGGTTCGCCGAGCGTTGGCTACCAAGCAGGGCTAACGATCTTTTGGAGATTTCGCGCTCCCTATGGGATCGCGAGTCTCTTATCGCCGATCTTGATATCGAATACGTCAATTTCGATTTTCCTGCTGAACCCTTTGTTGAACCTGAGCGAACGTTTTTCCTGCAAGAACCAGTGCGCCTCGCTGCCGAGACGATATTCGCCGATTTAAATCTAAAACCGTTGCACTTGGTTAGCGGCCGGGGCCATCACTTCATTTGGCAGATTTCTCGCAAATCGCTCGCCTTCGACCGTCTAGCGGTCGTGGGCCGCCCATTCTATGATCGCTCCGATTGGCACAAGTGGGTTGCCCCGACTGAGTCAACATTAGTAGACGCAGACCTTGCTCCGCTTTTTGCGGACTGGGTCTCTTAATGGAATTCCTCGCTCATCAGATCAAGTCCAGTGCTGGCAGCAGCTCTCAAATTCCCGTGGAGATCACCGCAATTGAAGTGGGGCCAGGTGGACGAGGTCGAGAAATGGTTTCGCTCGATATTTCTGAATACGGTGATCCACTTTATATGAGAGCGGTGCGCGCTCCGTTTAGCCGGTACCTAAAACCGATCCAACAGCGGTCCTCATTAGGTGTAGAGATTGTCGATAAGTTGCCTTGGATATTTGAGATTCCGGCCTTTGGGGATCTATCGAGAACCTTAGCAACGATGCGCGACGTCAAGCGCGTCATTGCCTTAGCAAGCGAAACGTCGGTCAGAATCCCGGATCGATCGGCGGCCTGCGCTGTCCTGGCCGACCGGTACCAGAGTTCCTCTTTGGCGAGATTTCACGAGCTCTTTTGCTCCAAACAACCCCCGACTCAAAGCGAACTACCAGCTCATGGAGATCAGACCCCATTTCTTCATCTTCCACCATGCATCCAATACATACTCGAGCACCCAAATGACCTCCTTCTTAAGCCGGCCGGCGTACGCCGGCTGACCATTGCGATGCTGGCGCTTGGTTGGCATCCAAGCCAAATTGCCGATCTGATTCGCGCTAAGTTCACGGAAAACCATCACTGGAACAATATCTTCTCCGGGTACGATCCAAAGTTCAGGGCGGATTTCTATACACGACTGTTTGCAGGGCTTGTGTGGCTCAAACTCGACGACGCGACCGATTTCAGCTGTTGGTCTTCCCAGAAAGCACTCCCAACCCCGCGTCGCGGGGTGCAATTCCGAGAAGGCAATCCAAGGACTGCCTCACGAGAAGGCTGGTGTTTCCACCAAGATTGCAACCATACCTTGGAACGTTATCAACAATCAGTAATTAACTGGAGGTTCTATGGCAGACTGGCCAATTGGCCTTTCGACAGGTGCTTTTTTCCAAAAACCGATTGAAGACACTTCGCCCCTCATACGGGAAGGCGGCTTCAACATCTTGGAGATTTGTTCGTATCCGGCTCATCTGGACTACCACGACAAGATCGCAGTCTCGCGAGCCGCACAAATGGCAGACGAACTGGGGTTTGAGGCGTATTCGTTTCACGCTCCCTTTGCCGAACACATCGATATTAGCTCGGTTGACGCAAATATTCGAAGACGAGCTTACGAAGAAATTCAACGAGCTGCTGACTCCGCTGCCGCTTTTTCGGTCCGATACTTTGTGATACATCCCGGACCCGAGAATATCGACCTGGAACCCTCAGCCGACCGATTCGATCGTTTACGCTTTGCCGCCGAAGTGCTTGGAAAGGTTGCAGAGCATTGTCGCGAGGTTGGGATTGGCTGTGCCATCGAAAATAAGCTTCCTCATCTGCTCTTCGCCAGCAACCTCTAATTCCGAACTGTTGCCCAAGCTTATGGTTTTGTTCTTTTTCCTCCGGCGAAAGCTTTTTCCTTCGTGGAAAATCAAGCTTTAGCAATACGAGATTGTTCTTTGCGAATGCTATGAACTCTCGCTGGCTTAAAAACTCCTTTTCCATCTGAATGCAGGGGGCACCAATCTGAGCCTGTGAAATCGATCAAAACGCTTTTTTCTCTTTTGCGGCCTGAGCAAGAGCCTGCTGATAGTTCGTTAACCAAAGTGCGTCGCTTCGCTTCGCTGCCCTAGCAATCTTCATGGGCATTGCAAAGAAGGCAATCGCGACGGAGGTGAAGACTGCCCGCCCTGCGAACCGGATAAAAGATCGATTCAGAAAATGCAGGGCGCAAAAATGAGTCAAGGAGGACTTGCGCGCCCCGAGAGCTTGTAGACATCGCGATAGGCAACGAGAATCGGCAAAACCGCAACGGAGTTTCAACTTATCTCCGCGCCGGTATGCCGAGCCTCGAGAAAAAGCTTTCTCGCTTGCAGTGCTGGATTCTCGCAACCGCCTACCTAGCCCTATCCAACCCCGCTATACCACTTGCGCCAGTCGAATTGTTGTGGACCATGGTAAACCTGCGGCGGATTTTCAGCGGGTAAATGCTGGGATAGGCGATACTGCTGGTACGCCTGATACTGCCGGGGACCGCCGATTAACACCCGGCCAGTAGGCCAGTCCGGATAGACGTAGAGGATTCGTCCGTATGCCTGTATTTCGGAGATTTGACCGGCAGTAAGGGACTGTAGCTTATCCCGCTGTGTCTGATTGGGAGTACGGACCTGGAAACCCGAAGCGACAAGCATATCCGGTTCACTCCGGGTCGTTTGGGCCGACTGATTGCTGGCGCAACCCGCCGCCAGAAGTAGCAGCGCGAATGCGCCGCCGATAAGACTAAATCGGGGGGTTAAGTGTCTCATTGGTAGAATTTTAGGTCAAACTGAGCCGCTATACAAGTCAGAATCGATTACGTTCGTTACTTTCCTCCCTAGATTTCTGGGTTTTCTCCCGGGGCGAGGCATTAAAATAACGTTAACAGGCTCGCGGGCCTGCGGGAGCTTTACACCTTTGATTGAAGTTTCGCGTTGGACGGTCTATTCTTTGATTTGCACCGAACATACTAGCGTAAAGGAGTTTTTATGTGTTTCGCCCCTCACGCTTCAGTTGGTGCACGACAAGCGTTGAGTGTCGTCAACAACCAACGCGGCGCAGAGATGGGGATTTTCGCATCTTCTTCCATGTCTGCGCATTTTTTCTCGTTTCCCCCCGGGGATTATGTCTTGTGCAATCGCCTCACACATTGCCTCGGAAGACTGTCAAGAAATACTAGATGTTACGGGCATCCTGGAAAAAAATCGAGCTTGTCCATGCGAGGAGACTCAGACAAGATAATAAAGTCTGCGAACTTCATAGACTCCGAGCATAGATCCAGAGGAGAACTCTGGAGGAGGGGGTCATTTCCTCTTTTCTGAGACCCCTCTTCATTTACAAGTAGGAGTCTATGGTATGGCTTTCCCAAGCCCGGGGGCGGGGCTCTCACCAGATGAGTTATCACATGGTAATTCGCATTTTATGGAAATGCGTTGGAATTCGACCTGTTATGGCTTTTGCTTGGACTTTCGGGCTCTCGCCATCACAACTCCTTACCGTTGAGCAGCGTCCGCAAGATTCAGCATTGATTCGCCTATTCGTTCCAAGCACCCGTTTGTTGACTGCGCAGCTGTTCGCCAAAGTATTCACGAACGAGAGGATGCATATCCAGTTGCCCAGAATTATGCGGATCTTCTCGTGCGAGGAGTCTGGCTCTTCTTAACTTGGCAAGAATGGTTCGCCGACGCGGTCGGGCTCAAATCAGTTAGTGACTCGGTAAGACCGCTGATGGCAGGTGCTTTCAGTAGGGCCTTACAAGCCCTTTCGTCAGCGGGTCGATCAAATAGACCTAACATGCGCAGCACTGACAGCTCTGGACCCTCGCCAAACCAGGTTTGATAAGATTCCATTACTTACCCTTGGATCAAGGCCAATTGCCAAATCCGATGTACCGGGCGATGTAGTTGTCAAAACGGGCGACGCCCCCTAGCGGCGGCGTATCGACTGCAATAAATCCGGTATTGCCTACGAAATGATCCGTGCGGATGTCAAAGATCATGACGCTTTTGAGCACCAAATAACTGTAGCTGCGCCGTCGATTGCTAGCCGTGGTCTCAGAATAGTTCAGTTTCGGGGACTTGCCTTGGACTTCGTTCGGGAAAATTATTGAGGTCTCTACAGCGAGATAAAACGGGTTATTTCCGAATCGCGAGGCGTGCTTAGCCCAGTATTTACGGGCGCGCTGCTCGGCCAATTGGATTTCATTTGGAGTCGGGTAACAAGTGTCGATGGAGAAATTGCGGTTGTCGATTTTCTCGGCACCAAGCTCCGGGAGCGCAGTAAGGAGAAAAGCAAAAAAAAGTACGCCGCCACAGCGCATAAGTCGTATACGTCTCCTTGAAACGATAGCAGATGTCGAAACTGATTCAAAATTGGCCTTCTTGCGGCGCTGCCCGTGAAGGACGACGTTCGCAAGACTCTCCGGGATCGCCCGAACGGCTTGCGAGATTTGGTTCATGCTCGGGACACCTAAAGATGGCGTATATTTGGGCAACACGCCCGTCCTAACGAACAAATAGAGTTTTGGTCTTCGTGCGAAAGCCAAGTCATCAAGATTTTTGCCGACTAACCCCTTAAGCGATACTGCCAGATCAAACAATTGAATGTCGCCGAAGTCGGTACGAGTGACGCCCCCTGGGATTGTAGACAGGCGGCCCGCAAGCCTCGCAAGGTTCAGAAGAGCGAAAGCCATTTCTCAGGTCTGGACGTTTCAAGCTTCATTGCGGGCTTCGGCGGCATGGGGTTCGGGACAAGGAACCGGTGGTGGTCGTGGTGGTCGTGGTGGGGTGGGTTTCAACTTGGCCAGGAAAGAAGCCCCTGGCACCAGCAGCGCGAGTGTGGTGAGAAAATTTCTTCGGTCCATTTGGGTAGGAAAGTCTCTGCCAAATGCAGAAAAATCTCTACCAATTTCACCAAATACGAGGAGGAGGTAGGGGGCAGTAGGGTATCGGGTTTTTGGGTTTCCCTTGGCCAGTTTATCCTTATTGACAGGAATTTGGATTTTCTCCATGCTTTTAATCGCAAAGGATTGATTCCATAAGAAAAGCAAGCGATAAGCAGCCTCTGGGAAACCGGAGGCTGTTTTGTTTTACCTGTATTTCTTTGTGAATCTCCGAAAGCATACGATAGCGGCAATTCTATGGCTGACGATTGGCCTGCTTGGCTTCCCTCGAATCTCAAAGACTCCGGTATAGGCGTTCTGATTTCCGTCCAACAACAAAAGATGGGACATTCATGATAGGAACGGTTGATCCCCAATGGGGCCTAACTTTTGTATTTTGTATCAAGTAAAGGATCGTATTGTGGTAGTTGACTTCCTTTTAACGAGGCTTAGCCGTCATGCGCGAGCACTTCCTCTATTTGCCTGACCTTCTAATAAGGAAATTCAAAGATGCTGTTGACAAAAAGTGCTAAGGGAACACCTTGCTGCAGTGGTTTTAGAACCTGGGTTCATTGACCGACTTGGCCAGCCCCAGGTCGATGATTTTCGCTGTCACAGTGCCTCCTTCCTCTACGCTCACCATGATATTGGTTTGATGTCCCGATGAACGAGCTTCTGCTTGTGCACTGCCGCCAACTCGGCAACGACCTGCGTGGCAATTTCCAGCGCCAGCTTTGCCTCGAGCCGGCCGGATCGCTCGATGAGCTTCTCGAGCGTTTCCCCTTCTACGAGCTCCATCGCATAAAAGTAGTTCTGACCGGTTCTGCCCAGGTGAGGCGCTCCTCCTGCGCTACAAGGTGCCGACCTACTGAGTTTCGCGGGAACTCCTAGATGCCGCCATTTGGTTTGAGTTAGAACCCGGCTATGGCATACACGTAGGCCGACTGGTTGGGCACCGAGACCGAAAATCCATCTCTGGTAAGCTGCCCCGCATTGACAGTGGCGACGGAACCGTCGTGTTTCCCTTCCCGATCAAGCAGCAACTGGACGCTAACGTTATCCGTAAACCCTACTGCCGCCACCAGTTCCAGCGGCATCCGGATTCGTCCCTGCACGGCGGCTTCCGGACGGAAGTTGGCCACTACGACCAACGCTCTTCCGGAGCCGCTTTGGAAACGGGCAAAGCTATAGAGATCGGCGGGACAATCTGTGAAGCGCTCCGGGCGATTAAAGTACTTCAGCCCCCAATAGCCGTCGCCCAGCACCGAAGGATCCTGGCACAACCCAAGCAAGGCGGCGTAGAACTGGCGAATGGCCAGTTGCGCCTTCGACAGTGCACCGCCATCGTAACGGCCGCCATTAACCCATTTGACGAATTCCGGCATGGCCCAGTAGTCGAAGAACGTCGTGCGACCATCAGCTAGCTGATAACCCTCGGCCTGAGCGCCGGGCTCGCCTACCTCCTGGCCATTGAGTAAGAGCACCGGTCCCGAGCTAGAAAGGTACTGCAAGGGTGCTAATTGATAACCTG
>Ga0306926_10002616_pt1 | contig 18331 bp, 17 predicted proteins | sample flu12Cox44000178_FD_203759 | JGI IMG/M metagenome (GOLD analysis project Ga0306926, IMG submission 203759) | Lab enrichment of tropical soil microbial communities from Luquillo Experimental Forest, Puerto Rico - flux8day.12C.oxic.44.000.178 (v2)... | ecosystem: Environmental > Terrestrial >... | reverse complement strand
CAGCAGCAATACGGGCCGAGACCAGCGGATGGATACGCCGCAGGAACAGATATTCCAACAGGCGCGCCGCCACCTGGGCTGGTCCTACCAGAGCAGCCGCGGCGATCGCTTCCAGGGGGGTCGCGCCCCAACTTTCGAGCAATCGGGGCAGATGCGCTGCCATGGACCCCGTGACAAACCAGGCTGATGCGAAAACGAACGCCAGCAGAAACATCTCCTTGTATGGCTTCCAGCCGAGCGAACGACTTGCCACGCGAGGCACATGCGCGCGCTGCACAGGGATCGGCAAAAGAAACCGGTTCAGTGGAAAACCGACGACGAGATTAAGCGCCGCCCAGACGAGGCAGGTCCAGCGCCAGCCGACCGCATCATTCAGGAATGTGGATAACGGCCAACTTACGGTCGAAGCGAAGCCCGCAAGAAGAGTGATCCCGGTGATGGGACCTCGTGCGTTCTGCTGGTACAATGCCGTGAGCGTCGCGAACGCAGCGTCGTAGAGCCCGATTGCCATCCCTACGCCGAGAACGACCCAGGCAGCAAAGAGGCTCAACGCGCCGTTTGCCCCCGCCAGAGCGGCCAGCCCACCAGCGAAAACCAGGTTCGAAAGCACCAACACGCCTCGCCCGCCGTATCGATCTATGATGCGCCCCACCGCAGGACCGGCGAATGCAGCGATCAACAAGGAGGCCGAGAACGATGCGAACACCCAGAAGCGAGGGATACCGAGGCCCGTACTGATCGGACCGGCCAGGGTGGCGGGGAGATAATAGCTGGAAGCCCATGCGAGCGTCTGCGAGGTTCCCAGCGCAGTGACGACGACTCTTCGCGATGCGGGGCGCCCCGCAATGAAATTAGCGCAGCGTAATACTATGGCCGGTCCTCCGATCGAACCGGCGCGATCGCGATCATCAGAGCGCCATTACACCTGCCGCTCCACCAGCATGCGCTTGACCGCGGCAATGGCCTTGGCCGGATTGAGATGCTTGGGGCAGGCCTTGGCGCAGTTCATGATGGTGTGACAGCGGTAGAGGCGGAACGGATCCTCGAGCTGGTCGAGACGCTCGCCGGCCGCTTCGTCGCGGCTGTCCCGCAGCCAACGATCCGCCTGCAGGAGGGCGGCAGGCCCGAGAAAGCGCTCGCTGTTCCACCAGTAGCTCGGGCAGGCCGTGGAGCAGCACGCGCACAGAATGCACTCATAGAGCCCGTCGAGCTTCTGCCGATCCTCGTGACTCTGCTTCCATTCCTTGGGCGGGGTCGGCGACGTCGTCTTCAGCCACGGCTCGATGGCCGCGTGCTGTGCGTAAAAGTTGCTCAGATCCGGCACCAGGTCCTTCACTACCGGCTGATGCGGCAGCGGGTAGATCTTCACCGGACCGTTGATCTCGGCCATGTCCTTGGTACAGGCGAGCGTGTTGGTGCCGTCGATGTTCATGGAGCATGAGCCGCAGACCCCTTCGCGGCAGGAGCGGCGAAAGGTGAGCGTTGGGTCAATGTTGTTCTTGATCCAGATGAGCGCGTCGAGAACCATCGGGCCGCAATCGCCGGTGTCGACGTAATAGGTGTCGAGGCGGGGGTTCCTTCCATCGTCGGGGTTCCAGCGATAGATGCGGTATTCGCGCACGTCCTGCGCGCCCGTCGGATAGGCCCAGGTCTTGCCCTGGGTGACCCTGGAATTCTTCGGCAGAGTGAATTGCGCCATTGATCAGTAAACCCTGGCTTTCGGCTCGATGTAGGAGACCTCGTTGGTGAGCGTGTAGGCGTGCACCGGCCGGTAATCGATCCTCACCTTGCCGCGGCCGTCGATCCACGCCAGCGTATGCTTCATCCAGTTCTTGTCGTCGCGGTTGGGAAAATCCTCGCGCGCGTGGGCGCCGCGGCTTTCGGTGCGGTTCACGGCGGAGTCGATTGTAACGACGGCCTGCACGATGAGATTGTCGAACTCGAGGGTCTCGATCAGATCCGAGTTCCAGATCAGCGAGCGGTCGGTCACCTGGATGTCCGCAACCGCCCCGAGCACGTCCTCGATGAGCTTGTGACCTTCCGCCAGCACCTCGCCGGTGCGAAAAACGGCGCAGTTGTTCTGCATCACCTTCTGCATTCGCAACCGCAGTTGCGCCGTCGGCGTGCCGCCCGCGGCATGACGGAAGCGGTCGAGGCGGGAGAGCGCAGGCTCGGCGGAATTGGCCGGCAGGTCGGGATGGCTGCCGCCCGGCTCCAGGATTTCCGCGCAACGCGTGGCAGCGGCGCGGCCGAACACCACGAGATCGATGAGCGAGTTGGAGCCGAGCCGGTTGGCCCCGTGCACGGAGACGCAGGCCGCCTCGCCCAGCGCCATGAGGCCAGGCACCGGCTGATCATCCACGCCATTCTTTTTGGTCAGCGCCTCACCATGATAATTCGTGGGGATGCCGCCCATGTTGTAGTGCACGGTGGGCACGATCGGAATCGGCTCGCGCGTCACATCAACCCCGGCAAAGATGCGGGCGGATTCGGAGATGCCGGGAAGGCGCTCGCGCAGCACCTCCGGATCGAGATGATCGAGGTGCAGATAGATGTGGTCCTTGAGCTTGCCGACGCCGCGGCCCTCGCGGATCTCGATGGTCATGGCGCGCGAGACGACATCGCGCGATGCGAGATCCTTGGCGGAAGGCGCGTAGCGCTCCATGAAGCGCTCGCCCTGCGAATTCACGAGATAGGCACCCTCCCCGCGCGCGCCCTCGGTGATCAGGCAGCCGGCGCCGTAGATCCCGGTCGGATGGAACTGGACGAACTCCATGTCCTGCAGCGGCAGCCCGGCGCGCAGGACCATGGCGTTGCCGTCACCCGTGCAGGTATGCGCGGACGTGCAGGCGAAATAGGCGCGACCATAGCCGCCGGTGGCAAGGATGGTCATTTGCGCGACAAAGCGATGGATCGACCCGTCGTCGAGCCGGATCGCCACCACGCCGCGGCAGCGGCCCTCGTCATCCATGATCAGGTCGATGGCGAAATATTCAACAAAGAACTCGGCAGAATGGCGCAGCGCCTGACCGTACATGGTATGCAGCATGGCGTGGCCTGTGCGATCGGCCGCCGCGCAGGTGCGCTGCGCGGTGCCCTTGCCGTAATGGGTGGTCATGCCGCCGAACGGGCGCTGGTAGATCTTGCCATCATCGCGCCGGGAGAACGGCAGCCCCCAGTGCTCGAGCTCATACACCGCCGCAGGCGCGTTGCGGCAGAGATATTCGATCGCATCCTGATCGCCCAGCCAATCGGCGCCTTTGACCGTGTCGTACATGTGCCAGCGCCAGTCGTCCTCGCCCATATTGCCGAGCGCCGCGGCGATGCCGCCTTGCGCCGCCACGGTGTGCGAGCGGGTCGGGAACACCTTGCTTATGCAGGCGGTCCGCAGCCCTGCCTCGCTGCAGCCGACGACCGCGCGCAAACCCGAGCCGCCCGCACCCACGACCACGACGTCGTAACGGTGATCCTCGATGGGATAGGCACGCCCGTTGACCGCCGGTGCCGACGTCCTGCCTGTCCTGTCGCTGGAAACTCCGGAACCGTTGCCGGCCATGACACTAGACCTTGAAGCTGAGCATCAGCAGCGCGAATGCGCACGCAAACGCCACCGCAATTGCAAAGAAAGTATTGGCCATGATCAGTACGACCTTGGCTCGCTCATCATGCACATAATCCTCGATGATCACCTGCATTCCGATGCGCATATGCGTCGTGATCGAGACAATGAACAGCATGAGGATGACGGCAACGAGCGGCGAGCCGAGAATCTGCACCACCGCGGCGTGGTTGCGGCCGAGCAGCGAGATCACGATGAAGACAAAAGCGATCGTGAGCGGGATGTTGGCAACGGCGGTCAGGCGCTGACGCCAGAACGCCTCGGTGCCCGACCTGGCGGCGCCGAGCCCGCGGACGCGCGCCAGCGGAGTGCTCATGCTTCCCGCCGCCATCAGCGTGCTCCTCCTGCGAACAGATAGCCGAGCAGCCAGACGACGAGCGTGAGGCCGATGGAACCGACGAGGCTCGCAATGGCAAGCCACTCCCGCTCCTGGGCGCCGAACCCGCGCCCGTTATCCCAGATCAGATGGCGAATGCCGCCGAGCATGTGGTGCATGAGCGCCCAGGTATACCCAAACAGCAGCACGCGGCCGACAAACGAGCTCATGAACGCGCCAATCCCGGCATAGGCGCTGGGGCCGGTCGCCGCCGCAAGCAGCCACCAAGCCAGGAGCAGCGTTCCGAAATAGAGGCCAAGACCGGTGATGCGATGCGCAATCGACATCAGCATCGTCAGCATCGGCTTGTATATGAAGAGGTGGGGCGAGAGCGGCCGCTCGACCGGCGCCTTGACGTCCGTCATTTGATCCTCCCCCTGCCTCCTGCCCCGCCGCAGCCTAGACTGCTGCACCCCGCAAAGGGAACCGACCCTGGAGCGCAGGAGCGCCGTTGTTTCGTTGCTTACGAATATGGCTGCCGGAATTCTGGCCTACAATAGGTTTTTCGCGTAGCTTTCCTTCGCCGAATTAGAAGGATCCCATGCGTTTCGATCTGACCGATCTCGGGCTGTTTCGCCATGTCGTGGAAGCGGGCAGCATCACCGGGGGGGCCGAGCGCGCGCACCTTGCGCTCGCGGCCGCCTCGACCCGCATTCGCAACATGGAGGAGGCCCTGGGCGCAGCATTGCTGCTGCGGGGCCGCCAAGGCGTCACACCGACACAGGCAGGTCGCACCCTTCTTGCGCATGCACGCGTGATCCTGCGCCAGGCAGAGCGGCTGCGCGAGGATCTGGGCGCCTATGCCGGCGGTCTCGCCGGGCAGATCCGGGTTCTGTCCAACACCAATGCGCTCACCGAGTTTCTTCCCGAGGCGCTGAGCTCGTTCCTCGCCGCCCATCCCAGCGTCAGCGTCGATCTCGAGGAGCGGCTCAGCGACGAGATTGTCGGCCTGCTTGCGGAAGGGGTTGCCGACCTGGGCATTGTCGCCGCCACCGTCGATGCCAGCGCGCTTGCGACCTACCCGTTCCGCAAGGATCGTTTCGTGCTGGTGGTGGCGCACGGTCATCCGCTTGCCAGCCGCCCGAGCATCGCCTTCGCCGAGGTGCTGGGCTACGACTTCGTCGGCCTCGACCGGGCCAGCGCGCTGCAGCGCTTTCTCGCCGGCAAGGCCGCTCCGACCGGCCGGCCGTTGCGGCTGCGGGTGCAACTGCGAAGCTTCGATGCGGTCTGCCGGATGGTCGAGTGCAATGTCGGCATCGGCATCGTTCCGGAGACTACCGCGCGCCGCGTGGCGCGGACCATGGCGATTTCGGCCGTGGACTTGACCGACCCCTGGGCGTTGCGCGAGCTCACGATCTGTGTGCGCAGCCTTGAGGAGCTGCCGCCCTATGCCCGCCAGCTCGTCGAACATCTGCGCGCACCGGCCGATTAAAGCGGCTCGAATTGAACCTCGATCGTCATCGAGGGGGTTTACCCAGCTCGATCCCGCAATCCATCCTCACTCGCAAGAACAATCCATCCTCATTCGCAAGAAGATGCATACGCGGGCCCAACAAGCGCCGGCCTGGGCAAAATAAAGAGAGCCGCCGATGGGTGACGTCGGGAGCAGCCCTCACAAGATGGGTTTGCCCCCGGTTACCGCAATCGTAGCGCCCGACGTATAGCTTGAAAGCGGATCGGCCAGCATGACATAGGCCGTTGCCAGCTCGGCCGGCTGCCCCGGGCGCTTCATCGGCACCTGCTTGCCGAAGTTTGCAACGGAATCCTTCGGCATGGTGGAGGGGATGAGCGGGGTCCAGATCGGCCCCGGGGCCACTGCATTGGCGCGAATTCCTTTCTCCGCAAGCAGCTGCGCCAGCCCGGCTGTAAAGTTCTGAATTGCGCCCTTGGTCGTCGCATACGGCAGCAGGCTGGGATTGGGGACGTCTGCATTTATCGACGCTGTATTGATGATGGCGCTGCCTGGGCGCATGTGCGGGACGGCTGCCTTGGTCAGATAAAACATCGCATGAATGTTCACTCTGAAAGTCAGCTCCCACTCCTCGTCCGTTATGTCCTCGATCGACGCGAAGCTTGCCTGATGCGCGGCATTGTTGACCAGGATGTCGATGCCGCGCAGCTCGGACAGCGCCTTGTCGACGACGCGGCGGCAATGGTCCGCATTCTGTATGTCGCCGGCAACGACAACGGCCTTTCTCCCGGCCTCGTTCACAAGCCGCTCGGTCTCCTTGGCATCCTCGTGCTCGCACAGGTAGGAAATGAGGACGTCCGCCCCTTCCCGTGCAAAAGCAAGCGCGACCGCTCGACCGATCCCGCTGTCGGCGCCGGTGATGATCGCCTTCTTGTCCACGAGCCGGCCAGATCCGCGATAAGTCCTTTCGCCATGATCCGGCACAGGCTTCATCGCCGGCGTTGTTCCGGGCATGGTCTGCTGTTGCCGGGAAAAAGGCGGGGCCGGATGGTCCACCCTCCGGGCCCGTTGGATGGTCTGTTTCAGCGGCATTTCATTATCCTGCAAGGTTCCAGTGCGGCTGGTCGCCCCCGCGCGCTCAGCCGCCAATACAAATCATCGGAGCCGCAAGTCAGAGAGCCCCGAGGGGGTCACCCTCGGGACTCTTTCTGTTCTGGCCAATTGGTCAGAATTCCCGCCAGCGGTCGCCCCGCCAATAACCGCGGCCCTCGTGCTCGCGCCACCTGAAATGCTCGCGCGTGCCCCACCGCCAGTTGTCACGATGCACGACCACGCCGGCATCCGGCGGATAGCTGTACCTCTCCTGGGCATGCCAGCACACGTTGTCATTACAGATGATCGCAGCCGGCGCACTCACCGCGGAGAAGGCCAGCACGCCGGCCCCCATCATGAGGCTGAGAGTAGTTTTCCTCAGAGATGTCATCTCCAGACTCCAGTAGTCCTCGTGCTGAGGAGTCAACGAGGCACCCAAAACGCGGTTCCCGCAGATGCCCGGTTCCAATGAACGAGACATTCGGAACCAAATCGCGTACCGGAGCGGCGAGCCTGGATCGAGTCGAATTCGGCGCCCTGAGGAAAAATCGGTGTTCAAGTTCGGCGGCTCTGCCGTTGTCGTGTTGAACGAGCCGGATACCCGGCGCCCATCAAACGATATAATCGTCCACACGCGGGCGCCATCGGCAAATTTCAGAAAGTGCTTGCGGCCTGCGCCGAGCACAGCGTGGCGGTCGAGATCAACGCCAATCCCTGGCGCCTCGACCTCGACTGGCGCTGGGCCGCTTATCTGCGGAACCGCCACCGGAAATCTTTTCGTCGGGGCCTCGTCTCGCGGAACTGCACGGATTTAACCGACGTTGGTTTGCGAGTGACACCCGGACAGAGGAGGTCCCATGGACCGCGAACACATCAAAGGCGCCAGCGACAAGGCGAAAGGCGCTGTCAAGGACACTGCCGGTAAGGTAACCGGCGACAAGAAAATGCAATCCGAGGGCAAGCTTGACAAGGCGAAGGGGGCTGCCCACGAGGCCGCAGGCGACGTGAAGGAGGCTTTCCGCAAAGCCTCGAAGTAAGGGGGATCGCATCCCGCTCTTCAAAGAGCCGCCTGATGAAGCGGCTCTTCCTTTCTGACCATGCGCAAGTGCCATTGAATCGTTTGCCCAAGAGCTCGCGGTGGTCGTCCGGCGATTTTTGAAGCTTAGAAACTGGAAAGAAGCCGAACGGATTATCGTAGGCGGTGGTTTCATCAACAGCCGGGTTGGAGAGTTGGCTATCGGACGTACTTCAACAAAAGCCGACATTTTAGATCAACGTTGGCTGGATTCGTCAGCGGAACTTTCCTTGGTGCGACCGGTTGTCCGCATGCAATTTGGAGCAGCATCGGAGCGCAATCACCGAACTGAGGAGGAAACGCAATGAATGGCCTGATTTATCTTGTCGGCTTGATCGTCATTATTCTGTTCATTTTATCCTTTCTCGGCCTGCGGTGACCGCGCGGAGAAATAGACAATGACCATTGCGGATCCGGTTCGCGCGCCCATCGAGGACGCAAGAGTAAGTTACGTGCAATGGGGACCGGCTATTGCTGGCGCCCTCGTCGCCACGGGCGTGGGTTTTGTTCTCGACACCTTCGGTGCCGCGATTGGACTGGCAGTGAGTTCGACCGCGCCAACGTGGCGGGACTCATCCGCGACACTGCAAGTGGCCTCCGGTCTGTTTCTGATTCTGGTGGCGATCGTCGTCTTTGCAGGCGGTGGTTATATCGCCGGGCGTATGCGCAGGCCGGAGCCCGGCAACGCGGACGATGTGGAGTTTCGGGATGGCACCCTTGGTCTGGTGGTCTGGGCCATTGCAATAATTCTGACCGCGTTTATCGCCTGGGCGGTCGCGCAATCATTAACGCGTCTGGGAGTCCCATCGGGCGTCAATCAGTCCGTGGCCGGCGAAAATCTGATCGCCTTTGATCTCGACCGTCTGTTCCGGGCAGACCGGCGTCCCGAAAACACCAACATCAGATATGCCCGCTCCGAGGCAAGCCGAATACTGCTGACGTCAGCCGCCCATACCGGCGTGACGCCTGAGGACCGCAATTACCTGGTCACGCTCACCTCCGCGGAAACGGGCTTGGCACGTCCGGATGCTGAACGGCGCGTCGATAGCATCATCGCGCAGGCACGCGACGATATTCGCAAGGCACGCCGCGCAGCCGTGATCCTTGCCTTCACGGCAGCCGCGGCGGCGCTGCTGGGCGCTGCGGTGGCCTGGTTCGCAAGTTGTGCTGGTGGGCGCCACCGTGATGGAGCCCCGCCTTCCATGACCTGGGGATGGTTGGGACCCCGCACGGCGCATCGCACGCATTAGACCCGGGTCTTATGGGACCTGATCAGCAGGAACTCAAACGTTGAGCAGGCGGTTAGCGGCCGGAAGGCCAGGACGTAACCCGTGTACCAGATAAACCGGCGGCGGCTCCTCGGCTCGAGCGCAATTGCGCTTTTGCTAAACTCGGGGACCACGCGCGCCGCGATGGTCAAGGGTGGCCTGCCGTGGAAACCAGGATCCGCCGATCCGCCCGCCGCCGTCACGCCGGATGGCTGGCGCTGTTTCACCCCGCAAGAGGGCAGAACGGTCGAGGCCTTCGTCGATCGCCTGATCCCCCCCGACCCGGAGACCCCGGGCGGCAAGGAAGCCGGCTGCGCCATCTATATCGACCGGCAGCTCGCCGGCCCGCACGGCAGGTTCGAGGGTCACTATATGAGCGGCCCGTTCCAAAAAGGGACGAAGGAGCAGGGGCCGCAATCACCGGTCACTCCGGCAGAGCATTATCGAACGGCATTGACTGCACTCGACAAGGTCTGCCGCGGCAAATTCGGCAAGGCCTTTGCCGAGCTCTCTGATGAGCAAAAAGACGAGACCATCAAGGGACTCGAAGATGGCTCGCTCAAGCTCGAGGGCACTGACGGCAAGGAATTTTTCGAGCTCATCGTCAAGGACACGCAAAAAGGATTCCTGGCCGACCCTGTCTACGGCGGCAACAAGGACATGGCGGGATGGAAGATGATCGGCTTCCCAGGCACGCATTACGATTATCGCGACTGGATCGATCGTCACAACCAGCGCGTCACATTGCCAACTGTCAGCATCGGCATGCACCCGAACTGGTCGCAGTCACGGTGAAAACATAGCGCTGGTTGAGAGAAGGCGAGAACAACGATGGCGCGAAAGCTTGCCCGCAAGGACGCAGTCGTCATCGGCCTGGGTTGGACGGGCTCCATCCTTTCCCATCAGCTGTGCGAGGCCGGTCTTGATCTTGTCGCCATCGAGCGCGGGCCTTGGTGCGATACCGCAACGGATTTTCCGATTTCATATGCCCAGGATGAGCTGCGCTTTCGGCTGCAGCACGAATTGTTTCTCAGGCCGGCGCAGATATCGGTCACGTTTCGCAACAATGCCGGGCAGCAGGCGTTGCCGGTGCGCACCTGGGGCGCGTTCATGCTCGGCAATGGCGCGGGTGGAGCGGGCATTCACTGGAATGGCGAGACCTGGCGCTTTCTACCGACCGATTTCATTCTGCGCACGCATTTGACGCAGCGTTATGGGACGAGCTTCTTGCCCGAGGGCATGACCATCCAGGATTGGGGCGTCACCTACGATGAACTGGAGCCCTGCTACGATCAGTTCGAGTATCTATGCGGCACTTCTGGCCAAGCCGGCAATTTAAAGGGCAAAATTCAGGAAGGCGGCAATCCCTTCGAAGGACCGCGCTCGCGCCCCTATCCGACACCGCCGCTGAAACAAGGCTACGGCCACACGCTATGGGCCGAGGCGGCGAGGCAGCTTGGCTATAAGCCGTTTCCGCAACCCGCGGGCAACATGTCGCAACCTTACACCAACCCGCTCGGCGTAACGCTCGGGCCGTGTACCTATTGTGGATTCTGCGAGTGGTTTGGTTGCGCCAACTATTCCAAATCCAGCCCGCAGACGACCATCCTGCCGGTGCTCACGCGCATGGGAAATTTCGAGGCGCGCACGGAATGCGAGGTCACGCGGATCAATCTCGATCGCTCCGGCAAATGGGCAACCGGCGTCACTTACGTGGATTCGTCAGGCAACGAGTTCGAGCAGCCGGCCGATCTGGTCATTCTGTGCGGTTTTCAGTTGTTCAATGTGCAGCTTCTTCTGCTCTCCGGCATCGGCAAGCCATACGATCCCTCGACGGGAGAGGGTCAGATTGGGCGGAACTTCACGCACCAGACGATCTCTACTGCGCTCGGTTTCTTCGACAAGGACAAGTTCAACTTCAACCCGTTCGTCGCGGCGGGCGCAATCGGCATGTGCATTGACGAGTTCAATGGCGACAACTTCGATCATGGCCCCCTGGGCTTCGTAGGAGGCGGCTATCTCGGTCAGGTGCAGACGAATGGGCGCCCGCTCGAAAGTATGAAGCTGCCGCCAGGAACGCCGGCCTGGGGACTGAAATGGAAACAGGCGCTGCGAGACAATTACCTGAGCACCCTCAATGCAGGAGCGGCTGTGCATGCGTCATTCTACAGCTATCGTGACAATTACATGGATCTCGATCCGACCTACAAGGACCGCTTCGGACGTCCGCTAGTGCGGCTCACTATCGATTTTCACGAGAACGAGCTCAAAATGAGCGCGTGGCTGACCGACAAGTTTGCCGAGATTGTGCAGCACATGGGTGCAAGAGAGGTCGTCAAGCACCCGCGCAAGGCTCCCTACAGCATCACCGAATATCAGACCTCGCATCTCAATGGCGGCGCAATCATGGGTGAAAATCCGGGCAACAGTGCGCTCAACAAATATCTGCAGAGCTGGGATGTGCCCAACCTGTTCGTGCAGGGCGCAACTGCCTTTCCGCAGAACGCTGGTTACAACCCGACGGGTACCGTCGGTGCCCTTGCCTACTGGTCCGCCGCTGCGATCCGCTCGCAATACCTGAAAAACCCCGGACCTTTGGTTCATGCCTAGCAACAAACCGCTGCATCCGGTTCTGCTCGGCCTTGCGCTGGTCATGCCAGGTTGGTGCGTCTGCGCTGCCGGCATCAACAAGCAGGATTTCAAGCAGATCGAGCGCGGCCATTATCTGGCAATTGTCGGGGATTGCGCTGCCTGCCATACGCTGCCGGGCAGTGGTCACGATTTTGCTGGAGGACGGTCGATCGAGACACCGTTCGGCCAGCTGATCGCCCCAAACATCACTCCGGACCCGCAGACCGGCATTGGCGCCTGGACCGACGCCGAGTTCGTTAATGCGCTTACTCAAGGCAGAGGCCGCAATGGTACCCGCCTCTACCCGGCGATGCCATTCACCTATTACACAAAAGTCACGCGCGAGGATGCGCTCGCCATCCGCGCTTATCTCAATACCGTCCCTGCGGTCTACAATCCGGTAAACTCGAATCAGCTGCCGTTTCCACTCAACATCCGTACATCCATGGCGGCGTGGAACGCTCTGTTCTTCAAGCCGGGACCGTTTCAGCCAGTCGCCGGCAAAGGCGAAGAGTGGAACCGCGGTGCCTATCTCGCCGAGGGTCTTGGGCATTGCGGCATGTGTCATACACCAAAGAATCTTCTTGGCGGCGACAAAACGAGCGAGCGCTTGCAGGGTTACGCGCTGCAAGGCTGGTTTGCGCCCAACATCACCAACGAGGAACGGCGGGGTGTGGGCTCCTGGTCGATCGACGACATCTCGGAATACCTCAAGACCGGCCATAACCCATCTAGCGCGGCCACCGGGCTCATGTCCGAAACGGTCGGCCTGTCGACGTCGCATATGAAAGATGAGGATCTCAAGGCAATTGCCATCTATTTGAAGGACCAGCCCACACGGCACGCGAGTGCAGCATCTGATCCGGATGCAGCCGCCATGAAGATGGGTGCGCAAATCTATGCAGACGAATGCTCCGGCTGCCACACGGCAAACGGCAAGGGAATTTCCCGCATGTTTCCGTCCCTCGATGGTTCGCCGGCAGTGCAGCAGCACGATCCGACTTCGCTCCTGCATGTGGTGCTGCGCGGCACACGCAGTGTGGCTACCGACAAAGCGCCGACGGCTCCTGCGATGCCTTCATTCGGCTGGCTGCTCAAGGACGACGAAGTCGCAGCCGTCGTGACTTACATCCGCAACTCATGGGGCAACTCGGCGCCGCCTGTGAGCGGCAGCGAAGTCGCCAAGACGCGCAAGTCTCTTGTTGAGCGCAGCGACTGAGCGGCAACAAGGAAGCGGCCCCTCTGAGTCTTAATCTTTATCTTTACTAATAATTTTTGCCTCGGCTGGTTTTGCGCAAACCTCCACTGCGCAGGCCATGCACGAGTGCAGCGTGCAAGCCGCAAAGCATCAGGGCTATGCCGCCAGCATAGACAGCCGGATTAAAGTTGCGCCAGAGATCTGAATTCAGAAAATTTAATCGAGGCTACCGGATGTAGAAGCGAGAATGCTGTCACACGATCGGACGTTTGTCAGTCGGTAAAGCGTCGATGAGGTCGCGGTTCACGTTAAGATGCGCTTGCACGAGCTCATGCGGTGTCAACGCCATCCATTGCGTCAATGACACATCGACGAAGCGGGGCGCGTGAAACAGCTCAAGAAACCGCAGGGTTTCATCACCCGTATTCTCTACGAAATGCGGCATGGCCTTCGGCACGGTACCTACATCACCAGCCCGGAAGTCGAATGTACGCGAGTTCGCTTGTGCCGCAAATACCGTCATGCGCGCTTTACCGGCAATGTAGAACTGCCATTCATCAGCATTCGGATGCCAATGGATCTCTCGTATGTGCCCAGGTTCTACCTCGACCAGCGCTGCGGCAATGTCACTTGAGATCGCGAAATTGCGCGTGTCGGCGATGCGAACCGCGCCACCGGGAGCAAGCGTTGGTGTTTCGGACATGAGCCTGAACTTCATATCAAGAGGCACGGGTCCTTGCGCACTTCCGAAGGTGTCGACTTGCAAGGCCGGTGGCAAAGGCGCCTTAAAGATGAACTGCTCTTCCTTCGGAATATGAGCAAAAGCTTCTTGGTCGGTCCCGAAATTCTTCGCCAGCGCAGATTTCGGCATGTGTGCGAACATATCGGTGATGGAAAACGTGCTGTCCTCGGAAAAGAAGCCATTGGGAAAAGCCAATACGAATTCGGCGCCATCGGGCTGCAGTCCCTGGATCGAATGTGGAATGCCGGACGGAAAATACCAAAGATCGCCCTCTTCCACGTCAGCAACGAAGTTGTGTCCATCGTTGTCGACCGCAGTTATGCGTGCTTTGCCAGCAAGCATGAAGGACCACTCTGCTTCCTTATGCCAATGCAATTCGCGCACACCGCCAGCCGCGAGGCGCATATTGACGCCGGCGATGGTTTTTGCGGCGGGTAACTCCCGCGCGGTGATCTCGCGTGACCAGCCGCCATCCCGCATTTTTATATGGGTGTCAGAAAACGAGTAGCGCAGATTGGGGATTGCACCGTGATCAGTGTCTGGTGGCTGCAGAAAATCAGGGTTTTCACTTTCACGGGCGGGGTCACGTGGACCGAGGATCGTCGCACCCTTCTTCCCGACAACAGGTTCCGGGGCCTTGTCCTGTGCGGCTGCGGTGACGGTCGCGCCCAGGACCATCGCCCCGGTAAGGAGTCTTCGGCGTGATGTTTGAGACATGGGCATCGTCCTGGAGCGCGCCCCTGCCTGATAAACCTAATGCGACGAATAGCGTTCCGGGCTCTTGCGCCCGGGCCGCATTTTTTGGCTGCAGCTCAAATTGTTTCGGGCAGCCCTGGGCCAGCTTGCGCCCTCCCACCTTCACCCCACGCTGCGCGAGCCGCGAGCGTGCAAGCCGCCGCTCCGCGAGGCGCGTCGCTGAATGCTCACCGCTGAACGTGAATTGCCATCCGATCCGCCAACGGGGTCATGCCTGCAACGGAGGGAGACGCTGCGGCGAGGTTTCAGTCAAGCTTTAATCCAATTGCCGCGACCACGGGCCGCCAGCGGGAAATTTCTTCTTCCATCGAGCGCCGAAATTTTTCGGGGCTCGAATCCAGATCAGGCTCGAAGCCCGATTCGACCAAAAGCGCCCGATACGCCGGGTCCGCGATGGCCTTTCGCGAGGCTGACCAGATCTGCTCGATGATCGCGCGCGCGGTCCCGGCCGGAGCAAACAGTCCGATGGATTGTTGCGAGATCATGCCCGGGATTCCGGCTTCGATTGCCGTTGCGATCTCCGGCGCCGCGATTAGCCGCGCCGGGGACGTGACGGCGAGAATGCGCAACCTGCCCGCGCGGTGGAGCTCGAGCAGCTGCCCCGTCACTGCCGGTGTCGCCATCGATACATGCCCGCTGAGCAGATCGGCGGTCGCGGGCCCTGACCCACGATAAGGAACCTGCAAAATGTCGGCGCCGGTCAGCGATTTCAGGAGCTCGCCGGTGAGATGGTTGAGCGAGCCCACCCCGGCATGGCCATAGGACAGCTTGCCCGGATTGGCCTTCGCATAATCGATGAATTCGCGCAGCGTTCGGGCCGGCACGGCGGGGTGAACCGCAAGCGCAAAAGCGGCGAGCACTATATTCGAGATCGGCGCAAGCTCCTTGAGCGGATCGTAAAGCGGGCGGGTCTTGAGGATCGCTTCCGTAATGTGCGTGCTCGATCCACCGAGCAGGATGGTGTAGCCGTCGGGGCGTGCGCGCGCGACAGAAGCTGCGCCCAGGGAGCTGCCGCCACCTCCCTGGTTCTCGACCACGATCGTGCCCAGGAGCGGCTTGATCCTCTCCGCCCACGGACGCGCGACCGCGTCATAGCCGCCGCCGGGCGGGAACGGCACCACAAGCCGGATCGGACGGTCGGGGTACCTGGATTGCGCGAGGGCCGGGCGCAGCGTGGCGCCTGCCGACAGCGCCACAAGCGCAAGCTGATACAGATTCCGGTTGAAATCGCGTCGCCGCATTGTCGGCTGTTACGCCGATCAGGACGGCCGCGCCTCGCCCTTGACCTGGGTACGGTGCATGATCCGCCTGCTCGCGGGGTCGAAGGAATCGCGGCGGTGCATGGTGCAGCGATTGTCCCAAAGAACAAGATCGCCGACGCGCCAGGCGTGCTCCCACGCGAACTGCGGCCGATCGACGAGGCCCCACAGCTCGTCCAGCAAGGCCTCCGACTGCGCAAGCTCGAGCCCCGGCAGATAGGCGTTGCGGCGGCGGCCAAGATAAAGCATCCGCCGGCCGGTCACGGGATGGGTGCACACCAGCGGATGCACCGCGCCGGGCGAGGTGACGGGATCGTCGGTTGCCGTGACGCCCTGACGCACGTAGCCGCCGCTGTTGTAGGTGCCGTCGTGCTTGATCGTGAGCCCCTCGATGCGGCGCTTGAGGCCAAGCGGCAGCGCCTCGTAGATGCCGTACATGGTGCAGAACGAAGTATTGCCTCCCGTGGACGGCGTTTCGAGGCAGTAGAGCATGCTCGCCTTGGGCGGCATGTCGAGATAGGACATGTCGGTGTGCCAGACCGCCTCGCCGTCGCCGAGACTGCCGATCGCCTCGCCGTTCACGCGCACGTTGGAGACGATGTAGATCTCGGGCAGGCCTTCGACGAAGCGGCGGCCGTTCTCCTGAACGGGGGCCCAGTCGAGATCGCCAAGCCGCCGGCTGAAGGCGATCAGCTCCTGATCGCTGAGCGCCTGATCGCGGAACAACAGAACCGAATGATCATGCCAGGCGCCCATAATGCGCGCGAACGTCTCGTCATCGATGCGCCTGAGATCAACCCCCGCCAACCTTGCGCCGAGTGCCGCACCGGTCGGGATCAGCTCGAGCGCGGCTGCGGCTGTTCGAGGTGTGGACGTCACCGATGCGCTCGCGGTCATGTGCATCCCTCCCTCGCGCGGCTTCGGGCTAACCCGCTTCCGCGCAGTCTAGGCCGTCGCTTTGTCCATCGCAACGCGGCGCTGAAGCACAATAAAACCACTAGCCCTATTTCACTGAAATTGACGCAGCGCGATGTCACCTCTCACGAGGAAAAGGTAAAGCCAGCCGCGCGTCCGCGCACCTAGCTAGCGTGTGACAACGATGAAAAGCCGCGGAAATCTTAACAGCACCTGGCCGTCGAACCGGCTGCCATAGTGCTTCGTCACTTCCGCAAGATAGGCAGCCAGGAAGTCGTCGCGCATGGCGGCATCGAGTGCCGCAAGAAAGGGACGCAGAGCCGATCCTTTGAACCATTCCACAAGGCCCTGCGGCCCATCCATCACGTGGTTGTAGATGGTGTGCCAGATATCGAGGCGAGTGCAGAGTGGCTTGAGCAGATCGTAGTAGGATTCCGGGCGCGGCAGATCTCCCCGCGCTGCTTCCGCCACGGCGGCATTACCGGCCCAGGGCCCCTTGCCTGCGACCTCCTGCATGAGCACCAGCGCCGGCTCGCTGGTATTGTCTGGCATCTGTACCGCCAGCACACCGCCTGCCGGCAAGGTCTCGACGAGGCGCCGCAGCACGCTGGTATGGTCCGGCACCCACTGAAATACGGCATTGCCGAACAGCAGATCCGCAGGCCTGGCCGGCGTCCAGATCGCAAGATCGGCCTCGGTGAACGTGCATTGGGGAAGCCGGGCGCGTGCCTGCCGCAGCATCTCGGGCGACGAATCGAGCCCGCAGACCTCCGCCTGCGGGTAACGCTCGACGAGCAGTTCGGTCGAATTGCCGGGTCCGCAACCGAGATCAATGACGGAGCGGGCATGCTCGAGCGGCACCTGCGCGAGCAGATCGCGCGAGGGCCGCGTGCGCTCATCCTCGAAGCGCAGATATTGACGCGCACTCCAGTCAGTCATGCGGGCTGGTGTCGCGGGTCAGCATGCCATGGCCCCTCGGTCTGTCCGCTGCCGGGCTTTCGCCTCAGACGACCAGAAACAAGTCCGTGTCTCCGGTCTTCTCGCCGCAGGCGGTGATCATGGCGTGAGCCTGGCCGCGGTGATGGGTCTGATGGTTGAAGAAATGGGTGACCAGCAAACTGCGCGGCTGCCGCATCTCGCGGTTGACGGATTGGCTGAACCAGACCTCGTTCTGCGCAAGCCAGACCTCGGTCACGCGGGAGGCCCAGCTCGAAATTCGCGCATCGGCGTCGAGGCGCATCCTTGCCAGCTCGCCGAAATCGTCGACCAGCGTCGCGCTGTCCTTCTGGATGACGGTGGGCTTCGGCCAACCGTCAAAGCGCGACATCCACATCTGATCCCCCCACAGGAGATGGCACAATGTACCGTGGATCGAGCCCCAGAAGGCTCCGCGCGGCTGCCGCCGCTCCAAGTCCGGCAAGCGCTCGGCGGTGGCATAGATGCGCCGGTTCATCTCGGCATTGTAGGCTGCCATGGTCCGAACGAAGGGCGGGCCGACAAGAACGTCGGGAGCGGGTTGCGGCGCCATTGATGAACCTCCGCGTGCTGTGCCGCCGAAATGTTATGCAAACGTATACGAAGGTCGGAACCGGGATACTAGGCCGATGCTTGGCAATGGTATAACCTGCTTCCAACGAAGCCAAAAAAGGACCGAGCTAAGGAGGAGATGATGCAGCGCTCAAATATTTCTCGTCGAAACCTCTTGCAGGGCACGGCGCTTGCTGCCGCCGCGGTGGTTTCGGCCCCGTACGTGCGGCATTCCCATGCCGCCGGCAAGCTCACGCTCGGCGTGTGGGATCACTGGGTTCCCGGCGCCAACAATACGCTGACCCGGCTGTGCAACGAATGGGGTGACAAGAACAAGGTCGAGGTCACCATCGACTACATTACCTCGCAGGGCGACAAGGATATTCTGACCGCAAGCGCGGAAGCGCAGGCGCGCGCCGGCCACGACATCATGTCCCACCGCGCCTGGCAGATTCAGGTGCA
>Ga0306926_10002614_pt1 | contig 18339 bp, 18 predicted proteins | sample flu12Cox44000178_FD_203759 | JGI IMG/M metagenome (GOLD analysis project Ga0306926, IMG submission 203759) | Lab enrichment of tropical soil microbial communities from Luquillo Experimental Forest, Puerto Rico - flux8day.12C.oxic.44.000.178 (v2)... | ecosystem: Environmental > Terrestrial >... | reverse complement strand
CTCTTCCTTCACTGCAATGACGGCATCCCCGAGCTCGATCAGGTACTCCTTTTTGCATTGCGAGCAGCATCTCGCGCACGCCTTCCGCTTTCTCTTCGCTCGGAAATTCGATGACCAGCAAATCGGACATGACTGGATCCTCCACTCGCTGTAATCGGGCTCAGATTCGCCCCGCCGGGCGCGCGGAGGCCGGCGTCTCAGTCATCGGGGGGTCAGCCGGGCACCGTGTTGCCGAGACTAAACATGCACGCAGCAAAGGCGTTGTCGAACTGCGCTTGGATCGACGCCTGGGTGTTGGAAGATCCGGCCCCGGCTAACCCCGCGCCGCCGAGCGCGCCGCCCGCCGCACCAATCCCGGCACCCCGACCGCCGCCAATCGCTCCGCCTAACCCCGCACCGAGGGCCGTCGTCAGCGCCGCCGTGCCGAGGCCGCGAAGATTAGCCCCCTGGACTTGGTCTGCCACAGCCTGCTGGGCGAACTGCCGACATGTCGCCTGATCGTTTTGGAAACTTGCGAGCGATGTGTTCGGGCCCGGCATGACCGGAACGGTGGACCCCATCGGCGTCTGCGCGCAGGCACCTAGCACCATCACGCTCGCCAAGGCGAAAAAAGCAAATGATTTCATTGTTGCATCACCCTCGCATGGACCGAATAGGTTGCAAGCCATGTCCCAACCATGACCTAGCGCTAGCCCTTGATCTGTAGCGTCGCGGGGTCGAAATTGACGACGGCCATGCCGCCAGCAGGCACATCCACAACCGCAACACCTCTTGCCCAATCCATTGCGACGATTTGGCTGGCCGGATGTTTCGCGTTGATGTTGTTCAGCAGCATCACCTGCAGGACCTCAGTTACCGAGTTGCCTCCGGTGGCTCTCGCCTGAACCTGGGAGCGCAGATCCGGGCTGAGACCGGCGAGTTCCGCCTGCTCCAGGGATGTTGGCGACTGGGCGTGGGCGGCCGCGGCGATGAGCACGCCGGTGCACGCCGCCAATCCCGCAATCCTCCAATTCAGCGTCATTATTCAGATCTCCTTTTGAGGCAGGTTCGAACACCCGCAGCTGCCCGACACTAAGGGTCGAAGCACGATCAGCGTCCAGCGTTGCTGTGGTAATGCCGAGGCGCCTGCGACGAACCGACGGAGGGCCCGTACCGATCGAAGCTTGCGAGGCAGCTTTGATGCAGTTGCGGATCGGTGATCGAGCCGCACTCCTTGCGCATCCGCGCCTGACGAAAAGCGGGATTTGTCCGCAGCAGCTGCTCATAGCGCTTGCTGTCGATGACGTTCTGCCGCGCATCCCAGGTCTCCGACACATCGCCCGCGCTGACGATCGGGGGGTGCTTCACAAAGACGGTCTGCCGCGCCGCCTCCGCGCTGCCCGCTGAGATAGCCACCATCATCGCGAGACAGGCAGCTGCCACTAACAAGGTCATTGCACTGTTGAGGATCATGACTATCGCCCTCCTGAGCTCCTTATGCGTGTAGTAGGATAGCGATGTCAGGCGCGCCTGAGATTAGCCCGGAATCCCAAAACGATGCCGGGCGTCCCAATCTTGATGGCCCAGCTGCAGTCGCCTTGGCGGACATCGCGCAGCGCGCGAGAAGGAAGCCGGCGACGCTAAAGCACCGGGTGTGTCTAGTGTGACAAAATCGAACGTGACCGGCATGCCTTGCCTACCGCCACCCAGGCCGGCCAGATCATTGCAAGAACGCCAGAGGTGGGAACAATGCCGTATTGACCGAAATCAAAGATTGCTGCATCTGAGGGATGACGGCTTCTTCGCCGAGCGATCTCTCGGCATCCCCCGATGGAGCAGCTTCCGATGCCCACGCCCGCGGCAGCTGGCGCTGCGAACCCGACCCGCCAGCCGATACCCGCGCCGCTAACTCGGGCCGCGATATTTCTCATCGTGACGGTCAACACCGGCGCTGAGGCCGTCACGGCTGTCCGATCGCTGTGTGCCGACCTCGGCGCGATCCTGCGTGCGGTCGGCTTTCGCGAACCGCACGAAAACCTCTCCTGCATCATGGGGTGGGGGTCCGAGGCGTGGGACAGGGTGTTCGGGGAACCGCGGCCGGCTGAATTGCACCCGTTTCGCGAAATCCGCGCCGGATCGCGCCATGCGGTCGCGACACCCGGCGATGTGTTGTTCCACATCCGCGCCGAGCGCATGGATCTGTGCTTCGAGTTGGCCGCACAGGTCATGGCCAAGCTGGGTGGTGCCGTCACTGCAGTGGACGAGGTGTACGGCTTTCGCTACTTCGACAGCCGCGACCTGATGGGATTCGTCGACGGGACGGAGAACCCCACCGGCCAGGAAGCCGTGGACGCTACGACAATCGGCGACGAGGATCCCGTCTTCGCCGGCGGCAGCTACGTGATCGTGCAGAAATATCTCCACAACATGCCCGCTTGGAACGCGCTGCCTGTGGAGGCGCAAGAACGCGTGATCGGCCGAACCAAGCTCACTGACATCGAGCTCGACGACACCGTCAAGCCTAGTTGGGCGCACAACGCCCTCACCGTCATCGAGGAGAACGGCAAAGAGGTCAAAATCCTCCGCGACAACATGCCCTTCGGGCAGGCCGGGAAGGGCGAGTTCGGCACCTATTTCATCGGCTACAGCCGCTCGCCGCGCACGATAGAGCAGATGCTGGAAAACATGTTTACCGGCCGGCCGCCGGGCAATTACGACCGGATTTTGGATTTCAGCCGGCCGGTCACGGGCAATCTCTTCTTCGTGCCGACCGCAACTTTCCTCGAAGACGTGACTGGCGGCGCACCGCAGACGGTGCAACCGGCCACCAAGCCCGTCTTGGCCGAGCCGTCACAACCCAACCCGCCGGTGCCCGATGGTTCGCTCGGCATCGGTTCGCTCAGAGGAAACCCCCGCCGATGAATAACCTGCACCGCGAGTTGGCGCCCATCTCCGATGCGGCGTGGGCGCAGATCGAAGAGGAGGCGTCGCGCACCCTCAAACGCTACCTTGCCGGGCGCCGGGTGGTCGACCTGCACGGCGCGAGCGGCGTGGCGCTCTCTGCCGTCGGCACCGGCCATCTGCAGAACGTCGCGGCCCCCGCCGACGGCATCCTCGCGCGGCAGCGCGAGGTCAAGGCGTTGGTCGAGCTGCGCGTGCCGTTCGAGCTCAACCGCCAGATGATCGACGATGTCGAGCGCGGCGCCAACGACTCCGACTGGCAGCCCGCAAAAGATGCCGCGAAAAAGATCGCCTTCGCCGAAGACGGCGCGATTTTCGAGGGCTACTCGGCCGGTGGCATCCAAGGCATCCGCCAGGGGACCAGCAACCCAATCGACGCCCTGCCCACGGATGTGCGCAACTATCCCGATGCGATCGCCCACGCGTTGAGCGCATTGCGTCTTGTGGGGGTCAACGGGCCCTATTCAGTGCTGCTGGGCGCCGACGAGTACACTGCCGTCGCCGAGGCCAGAGATTACGGCTACCCGGTGCTGGAGCACCTTCGCCGTATTGTCGACGGCGAGATCATCTGGGCTCCCGCCATTGCCGGCGCCTTTGTTCTGACGACCCGGGGCGGCGATTTTGATTTGCATGTTGGGCAGGATATCTCGATCGGCTATTCGAGCCACACCGATACCGCGGTCCGGCTCTATCTCCAGGAGAGTTTCACCTTTCTTCTGCTGACCAGTGAGGCCGCGGTCGCACTGGCCGCGGCGCCGGCGGCAGCATCGTAACCCCGCTTGCAATCGGAGCGAGCCATGCCGGATGAACTTGCGGTGAAGCGGCGCCGCAAGCGGCGGGTCCTGTGACCGCGGGCAGGATGTGATAAATTTCTGCAGCGCTATTGCACGAGGAGCCAGATGGCTCAACTGCTCATTTCATGCAACCACCTGATATTGCATAGCTTACGAGCTGAGCGAGCGCATCTCTTTCGACGATGCCCAACTATCCGGAATAGGATTGCGTGAGCTGGACAAGGCTAGCAGTTCGCCATTGGCGGCGGTGCTTGTGCGCCGGGCTCCGGACACCACCCAACATCGTAAAAACCGGGTGGTGAAAGGGACGCCGATGTACCGGGCACTCCGATCGCTAAAAGCCCCGGAGGAGTTCCCCGAAATCCGCCCGATCCGATACCGTGCGGCTCGGTAGGGTCGCGCGGGGTGCCAGCCCGGCCAATGCAGCCGACCGCAGCTCGGTGGGGCTGTAGCCGAACTCCCGTTTGAACATCCGGCTGAAGGCGGAAGGATCGGCGAAGCAGAGGTCCTCGGCAATCGCCGAGATGTACTGCGTCGATGCGGAATCAGACAGGGCGGCATGCGCCTCCAGCAATCGCTCGCGCTGAATATATCGGGCCACGCCGCCAATGTCCTCGAACAGCCGATAGAGATTCGAGCGAGACATTCCGATAAGCCGGCCCAGGGTATTCGGCCCTAAGGTCGGGGTCCGCAAGTGGCGGCGGACGGCCCGGCGCACACGCTCCTTGCGGCCTAGATCGATTTGGTTCTTGGCGACGGCCAGCCGTTCCTGTGATGGAGCCACCGCCGCGGCGACCATCGTGCCGACCGCGCTCGAAAGGCGGGGGAAATCCTCCTCGGTCACGGCCGTCAGCCGGCGCTCGAGGGCAATCATATAGTCACCAAGCAGGCGTCCGAGCGGCGTGTCCAGGGTAGTTCCGAGGGCGGCGTCGAGCACCGGCGCTAAGTGACGGAACGCGTCGCGCGCCAGCAAGAACTGAACGCGATCGACATGCGTTCGCTCGTGCAGGAATTCTTGTCCTAACGACCAAAGGTAAGGCACTCCCGAGGGCACTTCGACGTCAATATCCGCGGTCCTGGCGAAGTGCGCGCCGCGGGCGCAGTAGCTGATGACCCAGTGGTCGACGGGTTCGCGCCTGACGTGGCGTCTAGAGCGCACGACGTGAACAGAGGACGCGATGGTGCGGCTCATCGCCAAGCCGCCCAGCATCCAAAGACGGGTCTCGGCCTGGAACACGTCGCTGCTCGGCTGGCCGGCTGTGACATCGAACACCGGCGCATACCATTGACGCCAGGCTTCGAATTGGTCCTCCGGCGGGAGGGGCTTTGTCGTAAACGTTGCAGGGGTCATCGCTACCGCGCTCTCGCCTTGGAAGACCGAGCCGACGCCACTGGCCGTCACGCCAATTGATGACACCCATAGGTTGAGCCGCTGTCAAGCGGATTCTGATCTGTTCACCCCTTCTTCGTTCGGCTGGGCTCAAGCGGGCGATTCCGCAAGAACCGGGGCGCCCGATGCGGGACGCACTGCGCGGAGGATGAGCTTCTCTGCTTCGACCACGAGGAAGAACACGAAGCCGCCGACAACCAGCCACGGCCAAACCCAGAGCGGGATCGCCGCGGTTTCGAACAATGTCTGGAAGGGTGGCGTGTAGGTGAATAGCAGCTGCAGGATCACGACCGCGACGATCCCGACCAACAGATATTTGTTGCCGAGATGAGCTTTGAACGACAGAGACGAGTCGAGCTTGTAGCGACTGTTGAGCAAATAGAAAACCTGGCCGATAACAAGGGCGTTCACCGCGACGGCGCGCGCCAGCTCATCGGATGCATCCTTTGATTTCATCCAGAAGAACGCCCACAAGGTCAGCGCCAGCAACGCCAGTCCGACAAAGACGACCCGCCACACACCAAAACCGTCCAATATCGGGCGGTTGACCGCGCGCGGGAGCCGGTGCATCACGTCGAGCTCATGCGGCTCGAACGAGATGACAAGCCCGAGCGCCACTGACGTGACCATGTTGACCCAGAGGATCTGCGGCGCAGTGATTGGCGCGGTAAAGCCGACGAAGATCGCCACCATGATGACCAGCGCCTGGGCGACATTCGTTGGCAGCATGAACAGAATGGCTTTCTCGATATTGTTGTAGACCGTTCGTCCTTCTTTGACGGCGGCGGTGATCGAGGCGAAGTTGTCGTCGGCCAATACCATTTCGGCCGCTTCCTTGGTGACTTCGGTGCCCTTGATCCCCATCGCGACCCCGACATCGGCTTTCTTGAGCGACGGCGCGTCATTCACTCCGTCGCCGGTCATCGCTACGATCTGTTTATTGGCCTGAATTGCCTTGACCAAGCGAAGCTTGTGCTCCGGGCTCGCGCGCGCAAAGACGTCGACGTCGCGGACCTGCTCTTGCAGGGTCGCGGTGTCCATCTCCTCGATCTCGGCCCCGGTGACTGCGGTCTTCCCGTCACCGATACCGAGCATCTTGGCGATCGCCGCCGCGGTGATCTTGTGGTCGCCGGTGATCATCGTCACCCGGATGCCGCCGACATGGCATTCCCTGACCGCCTCGATCGCCTCGGTCCGCGGCGGATCGAGCAATCCGATCAGTCCCAGCAGCACCAGGTTTTTCGGCAAGTCTGCGGGACCTAAATTGCCGGCGTCGATCCCCGGGTCTTCGAGCCACGCCAAAGCCAATACGCGTTCGCCCTGAGCCGCCAATTCGTCCGACGCCCTATCGAAATGGCTGCGGTCCAGCGGTACCGCCTGTCGGCCGCTCGTCGCCTGACGATCGCAATGTTCGAGGATCACCTCGGGTGCGCCCTTAACCAGCAGAGACTGCCTGCCGGCAGCGTCCTTGTGCAGGGTCGCCATAAAGCGGTGTTCGGACTCGAATGGGATCGCGTCGATCCGCGGATATGCGGACTGCTCGGCCTGCCGTTCGAGCCCGAGCTTGTTGCCAAACGGATAGAGCGCCCCCTCGGTCGGGTCGCCCTCCACCTTCCAAGCTCCCTCTTCACGGTGTAGCTCGGCATCGTTGCAGAGCATCGACACACGCCCCATCAGTGCGAGAACCGGATCTGTTTCTGCCGGCGCCCCCTCCTTCAGCACCTCGCCTTCCGGCGCGTAGCCCTGACCGGTGATCTTGTAGGCCGCATCGGCGGTGACGGCCGACACGACCATCATCTCCATCAAGGTCAGTGTACCGGTCTTGTCTGAGCAGATCCGCGAGACCGAGCCCAGAGTTTCGACGGCCGGCAGCCGCCGGATAATGGCGTTGCGCTGGGCCATCCGCTGCACCCCGATCGCGAGCGTAACGGTGATAAGCGCCGGCAGACCTTCCGGGATGACTGAAACGGCGATGCTGACAACCGCCTGAAATATAGAGACAAAGTCATTCCCCGGACCCATCTGCCATAGGCGAAAACGATTACTGCGACAACCGCGATCACCGCGGTGATCGCGTATCCAAATTTTTTGATCTGGCGCAGCAGCGGGGTGTCGAGCGCGCTGACCGCCGCCATCAGCTGGTTGATGCGCCCGAGCTCGGTATTGCTCCCGGTCCCGACGACAACTCCGGTCCCGCGCCCCGACGAGACCAAGGTGCCAGAAAACGCCATGCCTTCGCGATCTCCTACCGTCGCCTTCGCCGCCACGGCGTCCGTGGTCTTGTCTATCGGCACCGACTCGCCGGTCAGCGCTGCCTCCTCGGTCCGCAAGTTCTTGACGTCGACGAGGCGCAGGTCGGCGGGGATGCGGTCGCCCGATTCAAGCAGTACAACGTCACCCGGCACCAGCTCCTCGGCCGGGATCAAACGGGTCTCGCGGCTGCGAATTGTTCTTGCCTCGGCGGAAAGCATATTGCGGATCGAATCCAGCGCTTTTTCCGCTTTGCCTTCCTGAAAAAAGCCGAGGAGAGCGTTGATGATCACGACCCCGAGGATGACTGCAGCGTCGAGCCATAGCCCGACCATCAGCTTTACAAAGCCGGCACCCAGCAGCACGTAAACGAGGATGTTGTTGAGCTGGGCGAGGAACCGCATCATCGGCCCGCGCTGCTTTCCCTCCGGCAGACGGTTGGGACCGTATTGGGAAAGCCGCCGCGATGCCTCCTCTGCATCCAGCCCCGTGGCCGGATCGGTATTCAGTCGGCCGATTACTTGATCTGCCGCAACGGCGTGCCAGGCGGTGGCTTCAGAGGCGGGGCTGCCGCGGACTGCCTCAGACATAACGCGTCCTCCCTCACTTTTTCTCGCCGACTTCATCAGCTCTCTGCGACAAACTGCACCCCTTTGAGCGAAGCCAGATCGTCGTAGGCATCGTCCATTATGCGGTCGGGCAGCGTTGCTTTCTTCTGCGGCAACTTTTCGTAGGGAATGAGGCGGAGCAAGTGGCGGATGCAATTGAGGCGGGCGCGCCGCTTGTCGTCTGAGCGGACGATGTACCAGGGGGCGAAATTCGTATTGGTGGCTGTAAACATCGCGTCACGGGCCCGCGAATACTCGAACCACTTGCTGCGCGAGCACAGATCCGTCGGGCTCAGTTTCCACTGACGCAGCGGATCCTCGATGCGGGCCAGGAAACGGCGCTTCTGCTCCTCCTCACTGACCTCCAGCCAATATTTGACGAGCTGTATGCCGCCATCCACAATGAACAGCTCGAACTCCGGACAGACCTTCAGAAAGCGGTGGTATTGCTCATCCGTGCAGAAGCCCATCACGCGCTCGACGCCGGCCCGGTTGTACCAGCTGCGGTCGAAGATCACGATCTCACCGGCCGTCGGCAGATGCGCTACGTAGCGCTGCAGATACAATTGCCCTTTCTCTCGGTCCGACGGTGCCGGCAGCGCCACTATGCGGAACACGCGCGGACTCACCCGCTCGGTGATGGCCTTGATCGTCCCGCCCTTGCCGGCGGCGTCGCGACCCTCGAAGACCACAACCACCCGCAATCCCGCGTGCTTGACCCAGTCCTGCAGCGCGCAAAGCTCCACCTGAAGCTTGCGCAGCTGCTTTTCATATTCCTTGCGTTTCATTGGCTTCCCCTATATGGCGGCGGGCTGGTTCCCAGAGGCAATTCTCAGCGACTCGGCAAGCCGCCACGCATGATAAAATGTCCCATCCGCCCAGCCGAGTAATTCAAGGCCGCTGCGGGCCGTCTCCGCCGAGGTACGTTGCAGTGCGACGTCTTGCAATATTTTGTCGCGTCCGGTCGTGCGTTCATCGGTGAGACGATTTGAAGCGTTTCCCATCGCCTTGAAGATCTCTGCTCCGGGTGCCGCCTCGGGCTCCTTCGTGATGTCGAGCCACGCAGCGAGAGCTCGTGCGCCTTCGTCGAAGCCAGCCGGGGGCTGCCAACCGCTCGCATCCGGCGGCACGCGTGTGAGGTCGTCATGCAGTTGGTTCAGGTGATCGAGCGCGTGGCACAGCCGAACCAGACGCGGCTCGAATGCCCCCAAATCAAGCGTTTCTAGCGACAGAGACTGCAGGAATTGCTCTATCTGCCGGGCCGCATCGACCGGCGGATCATATCGGACGGGTTCGCCGATGAGCCGACCGCGCACAGCGTCGACCGAACCATGCGCAAGTTCCAGAATGGCGCGCCAGGCGGCCTCGAGCGCGACGGCCCCTCCCGCCTCGGCGAGGACTGGGTCGAGGCGGCCGACAGCCGTCTCGGTGCCTGACCCGGTGATCCGCTCGATGATGTGCGAGAAGCGATCAAGCCACGGATAGAACGCAAGAATCCCAACCAACTTGAATAGGCTGCTGAACGCCGCCAGGGCTAGCACGCCATTGGGCTCGTCGAACTGAGTGCCGACCCAACGAGCCACTGCCACGATTGGGGTGAGGAGCAAGATCCCAATGACGCCGGCAGAAACGTTGTACACGATATGCGCCATTGCCGCGCGCCGCACCGCCAACCCGGCGCCGATCGCCACCAGTGCGCTGGTCGCGGCGGTTCCGACGCTCTGGCCGACAATCATTGCGCAAGCTTGCTCAAAGGTCAGCGACCCGGCATGCAGGGCTACGAGTGTAGCCGCCGCGGCGGCACTTGAACTCTGCATCACAATCGACATCAAGATCCCGACTCCGGCGAGGATCCATTGCCAGCCGAAACCGCTTCCGCCGATGGCATCGAGGTTCCACGAAACCCCTTCCATCCCCGTCTGCAGGTAGTCGATGCCGACGAAGAGCAGTCCAAATCCGGCCAGGATCGCCCCGGCCGAACGCGTTTTGCCCTTGGCAATAATCCAGAGAAAGGCACCGATGCCGACCATCGGCATAGCAAATGCCGAAATTCGCAGACGAAAACCGAATATCGCCACCAGCCATGGTGTCGAGGTCGTGCCGAAAGTCGCGCCAATGATTACCCCAACCGACTGCGCGAAGGTAACCAATCCGGCGCTGACGAAGCCAATGACGGTCAGCGTCGTCGCGGTTGAGGATTGAATCAGGACAGTAAACAGTGCGCCGGAAACGATCGCACTCAATCGACCGCCGACCATCGCCTGAAGCGCACGGCGTAGGGAATCGCCGGCGAGACCCTTCAGACCCTCGGTGAGGTGATGGATCCCGAGCAGGAACATCCCGAGCCCACCTGCGAGCGTCACCGTGGAGGACATAGCCAGTTACTTTCGGTGGCCGAAAAGCCGCGGGATTTGCGGCCAAATGCGAGCCATCCAGTGAGCTAAAACCCGCGGAGGAGCTCGCCGAAATCCGTTCGATCTGACAGCAAGCGGCTCTTCGGCGCCGCGGGAGGCATGAGCCCGGCAAGTGCGGCGGACCGCGCCTCGCTGGGGCTGTAGCCGAACTCTCGTTTGAAAGTCCGGCTGAAACTGGACGCATCAGCGAAGCAAAGGTCCTCGGCAATGGCCGAAATAGACCGGGTCGTCGCGGGGTCGGATAGGACAGCCTGCGCTTCGAGCAGGCGCTGATGCTGAATGTAGCGGGCGACGCCACCCTCTTTTTCGAGGAGGCGATAGAGGTTGGAGCGGGACATTCCGACGAGTCGACTCAAGGCTTCCGGCTTCAATGTCGGCGTCCGCAAGTGTCGGCGCACCGCCCGGCGGACCCGTTCCTTGCGGCTGAGATCGATTTGCGGTTTGGCGACAGCCGTCCGTTCCGCAGATGGCGCGGCCGCCGCTGCGACCATTGCGCCGAGAGCCTTGGTAACTCTGGAGAAATCGGTCTCTGTCATGTCGGGCAACCGACACTTCAGAGCGATCATATAATCGCCGAGGAGCTGGCCAAGAGGCGTGTCCAGCACTGATCCGCAAGCAGCATCGAGCAGTGGCGCAATATCGCGGAATGCGTCACGCGCCAGAAAGATTTGCACCCAGTCGACATGCGTCACCGCGTATGAGAGTTCCTGCCGCAGTGACCACAGGAACGGCACTCTCACGGGCACTTCAAGCTCTGTATCTGCCGCCTTGGCGAGGAAGCCGCCGCGCACGCTATAGCTGATGACCCAATGATCGGCCGGATCGCGCCTGAGATGGCTGCTGGTGCGTAAGACACGCCCAGGCGGCGCGATGGTCCGGCTCATCAGCGAGCCGCCGAGGTTCCAAATTCGGGTCTCGCCGGGAAACCCATGCCCTATCGGGTCTTTGGGTGTTACTTCAAAGACCGACGAGTACCACTCCCGCCAGGCCTCGAGCTGATCCTGGGGCCGAAGCGCCAGCGTTGCGAATATGTTCGGCTTCATCGTCCGTCGCCGTCCTGTCGCGCTAGCGCCGAGCCGATGAGTCGCTCATGTGAAAACAGCTATTAAGGAGGCGATTGCTTGTCAATCTCATCCTAACGTAAAACGTTGTATCGGGGACGCGTTCCATTGCCGGGTGTGACGGGCTCGTCATCATAGACGAAGAGGAGAGGTGTATGCGACGCCGATTATGGCACTGCTTCTGGGTTGCGTTTGCGGTCTGTGTGCTCTTTGCCGTGGCGCCGCAAGCCCAGATCAACCCGTTCCGTGGCAGCGGGAGCCGGGGCCTCTCGCCGGAGGACAACCAATTGCTGTTCGAGAGCGTCGCGCGGCTGAATGCAGCCGAACCGAGCCACGTCGGGCTTTCGGAGGCTTGGAGCAATCCGCAGACGAACACCTCCGGAACCTCCACGATACTTCGCGTATTTCGCTCCGGCGGCATGGCTTGCCATTTGGTGCGGCATCATGTCGTTGTTGCCGGACAGCCGGCCCCCGACTACCGGCTAACCTGGTGCCGCACATCGGGCGGGGAGTGGAAGATCAAGAGCTGACCCACGGTACGGGGTGCCGCATTGGGGTACAGGTTTTCGACAGCGCCCCTGCCGCTTTCTACGAAGAGAACCGGCGCCCCGTAATTATCGTACGGCATCCGCCACAGCGCCGGGACTCACAACATAGTTTTGGGATTCCAAGCTCAAGACATACGCATCCGAGGTCGTTAGGCTACGCGATCTACTAGGGGTCGGTCGCGCCAATGGCCATACCTGGATCGGGGCGGATCTTTGGCGGGCGACTAAACCGTCACTCCTCAAGCCTCGGGAGCAACAGGATTGATGACTGACGCTGTTGCGACGACCGGTGATATGCCCGAGCTGCGAGCTTCCTGGCTCCCGATGATGGTCCTCGCACTGGGTCAGATTCTCTTGTCCTTCAATATCAATGCCTTGCGGGTATCTGTCGGAGGCATTGTCGCCAGCTTCAGCACGTCCCCGACTACGGTTGGGACGGCCATTGTCATTCATTCGCTCATCGTCGCCGGGCTAGTCATGCTCGGCGCCAAGATCGCCGCACGCTACGGCGCACGGCTGGTGTTTCAAGCGACGGCGGGCCTGTTCGGCGGGGCGATGATGATCATGGCGCTGAGCCCGAACGCGAAGCTGATGATCGTGGCTCAGGCCATCGCCGGCGCCGCATCGGCCGCACTGGTCCCAACGCTCGTCGTGCTGATCGCCGCCAATTACCAAGGCCGACAGCAGGCGCAAGCCCTCGGCTGGCTCGGCGCGTCGGAGGCGATGGGCGGCGTAGTAGCGTTTTTGGTGGCCGGCTCACTTGGCACATGGATCGGCTGGCGCTACCCATTTGCGCTGCTCGCCATCCTCGGCGCCGGCGTCTTTTTCCTCGGCAGCCAACTGAACCCGGTCGAGCGCCAACGCGACCTGAAGATCGACTGGATCGGCTTCGGCCTGGTGGCCTGCGCCATTCCTCTGATCAGCATCGGCTTCAACAGCATCAACAGCTGGGGACTGCTGTTGGCCAAGCCGGCGGCGCCGTTCGCCGTACTCGGATTGTCCCCAGCGCCAGTCATGATAGTCGTTGGTATCGTGCTCGGTCAGGCTTTCCTCGCCTGGTCGAGGAGGCGTCGGGCCGCACAAAGGACACCCCTGATCGATCCGCAGGTGCTCGCGCGACCACGGCAGCGCGCCGCGGTATTCACGATGTTCATGATTGTCATGCTCGGTTCGGCGGTCAGCTTTCTGATCCCACTCTATATCGAGATTGTTCAGGGGCGCAGCAGCCTCGAGACCGCTTTCGCCATCATTCCCTACTCGCTGTCGATCTTCGTCGCGGCGGTCCTGGTCACGCGCCTTCTCGACTGGGTCGGCTCGCGCCTCGTCGCGCGCTGTGCCTTTGTGATGGTTGCCGCCGCTCTCGCATCGCTGGGGGTGGTCGTGCGGAACGAGTGGGAAACCCCTATGGTGATTTTGGGATTGGTCGTACTCGGTCTCGGACAAGGAGCGCTGGTGACAACCGTATTCAACGTCCTGGCCGCGGCGTCGCCCGAGGCGTTGGCCGGTGATGTCGCCTCGCTGCGCGGCACCACCAACAACCTCGCCGGCGCCGTCGGCACCGCGATCGCCGGCGCGCTGTTGATCGGCGTGCTGACCGTCAGCGTCACGAGAGAACTGGTCGACAACCCGGTCATCCCGAAAGACCTGAAGGTGCAGGTTGATCTCGATGAAATCAACTTCGTCAGCAACGACCATTTGCTGGAAGTGCTCGGGGAGACGACGGCTGCACCCAAGCAAGTAAGCGAGGCGGTGCGCATCAACACCGAAGGGCGCAGCCGCGCGCTGAGAATCTGCTTTCTTGCGTTGACCGGCCTCGCACTGGTCGCAATTTTTCCTGCCGGCGGTCTACCGGAATATGATGCTCGGCGCCACCGCTGAGAGGGGATTAGCATGAACAGGCAGCCGAAAAAGTCGATCAAGCTCGCGCTGCAGGGTGGCGGCGCGCACGGCGCCTTCACCTGGGGTGTGCTCGACCAGCTGCTCGAAGACGAGCGCCTTCAAATCGCGGCGATCAGCGGCACCAGCGCCGGCGCGATGAATGCGGTGGCGCTGGCCGACGGGATGGCCGCGGGTGGCCCCGCCGAGGCGCGCAAACGGCTCGAAAGCTTCTGGTCGGCGACCAGCGCCGCGGCCCGCTACAGTCCGATCCAGCGATCGCCGATCGACATGATGATGGGCAATTGGAGCCTCGATTATTCGCCCGGCTTAATGTTTATGGAGTACGTTTCGCAGCATTTTTCGCCTTACGATTTCAACCCCTTCGATTTTAATCCTTTACGCGATGTGGTCGCCGGCTGTATCGACTTCGAACGGGTTAATGACCCGAGCGGCATCCGGGTATTCCTGACCGCGACCAATGTTCGCACAGGCCGGCCGAAAATCTTCCGCGAACCCGACATTACGCTCGATTGCGTCATGGCGTCGGCCTGCTTGCCGTTCTTGTTCAAGGCGGTGGAAATCGATGGGGAAGCGTATTGGGACGGCGGCTATATGGGAAATCCGGCGTTGTTCCCGCTGGTCGACGAATGCGAAGCCGGCGACGTCGTCCTGATCCAAATCAATCCGTTCCATCGTCCAGAGGTTCCGCGCTCCGCGGTTGACATCCGCAATCGCCTGAACGAGATCACCTTCAACGCCAGCCTCTTCAAGGAACTGCGTTCGCTGGCCTTTCTCTGGGAGATCATTCATCATGAGAACTTGGAACGCGAACGTTATCGCGACATTCACGTGCACGCGATCCATGACGCGGCAACAATGCTGGCGCTCAGGGTGTCGAGCAAGCTCAACGCGGAATGGGCGTTCCTGACCTATTTGCGCGACCAGGGCAGAGAAGCTGCGAGAGACTGGCTGTCGCAGCACTATGACGATCTCGGCAAACGCAATACCCTCGATTTGTCGTGGGTCTTCTCCGAAAGCTTGCGCCCAGCCCATCTGGAGGAAGGCGCCGAACGAAATTATCCGATCGGGGTCGCCGCAGCGCAGTAGCCAGCGTTCTGCCGGCAACTGCAATCTCCAGTGACTTGAGCGCGCTTTAACCGATGGGCTTGTTTGGCATTCTGCTCGGTCTCGCGCTGCTAATCTGGCTGGCGTATCGGGGCTGGAGCATTCTGCTGCTGGCGCCCGGGGCGGCGCTGATCGCCGCTGCTTTTGCTGGCGGTCCGCTTCTCGCCTACTGGACGCAGACCTTTATGGACAGCGCCTCGCGCTTTATCGCGCAATTCTTTCCGCTGTTCCTGTTGGGCGCGCTATTTGGCAAGCTGATGGAAGACAGCGGTTCGGTCGCAGCGATCGCCGACTTCATGACCAAACAGCTGGGCCCGCAGCGCGCTATACTCACTGTCGTGCTGGCCGGCGCCATTGTCACCTATGGCGGCGTCAGTTTGTTTGTGGCGTTTTTTGTTCTCGTTCCGATGGCCCAGTCCCTGTTCCGAAGTGCCGAGATTCCCAATCGACTAATCCCGGCGACGATTATGCTCGGCACGTCAACATTTACGATGTCGGCATTGCCGGGAACGCCGGCCATCCAGAACGCAATCCCGATTCCGTTTTTTGGCACCAATCCATTAGCGGCACCAGGTCTGGGGATCATCGCATCGGGCATTATGGCCATTTTTGGATTGTGGTGGTTGGGCCGGACCGCCGCCGCTGCCAGAAGCAAGGGCGAGGGCTTTGGCGCGCAACCCTTCGCTTTGCCCGGCGCGGCGGCAGAGGACGAGACAGTGCGGCAGCGCGCCACAACGGCTCGCGAGTTTGATCCGCGCGAGGTCGATCGCGGGCATCCGAACAGCACCGCACCGCCGATCGGTCTTGCGGTCTTGCCTCTCGTCGTCGTGATCAGCGTCAATGTCGTGATGACGTTGATTGTTTTGCCGAGCATCGACACGTCGTTCTTGGCGCAAGAGCAGTTCGGGGCGACATCGCTCTCCGCCGTCGCAGGCGTGTGGTCTGTCGTAACGGCGCTGCTGGTCGCAATTCTGACAGTCGTGGTCGTCAACTTACGCCGCCTCCGCGGGGTACGCGAGACGATCGATTCGGGCGCCAACGCCTCGGTCTTGCCGATTATCAGCGTCGCCAGTCTGGTCGGGTTTGGCGCGGTCGTCGCCGCAGTGCCGGCATTTGACCTCGTGCGCAACTGGGTGCTGTCAATCGAAGGAGGCCCTTTGGTCTCGCTCGCCGTCGCGACCAATCTGCTTTCCGCTCTGACCGGTTCGGCCTCAGGGGGGCTGACGATTGCGCTCGATGCGTTGGGCGGGACCTATATGCGCCTCGCCAGCGAACACGGCATCGACCCGGCGCTGTTGCATCGGATCGCTGTGATGAGCGCCGGAACCCTAGACAGTCTGCCGCAGAACGGGGCCGTCGTAACCATCCTCGCGGTCTGCGGGTCGACGCACAGCGAAAGCTACTTCGACATCGTCATGGCGGCAATCGTCGGCCCGGTCATCGCGCTCGTAGTGGTAATCGCACTCGGTTCTGCTTTCGGTTCGTTCTAAATGACGCTGGCCATTATTCGACTGATCGACAATTGTGGCTTCACTGAAGGAGGGAAACGCAGTGATGACGTTGAAGGGATGGACCGCTGTCGCGGCGGTGGTGCTGTTGACGCCTCGCGCGGGGTACGCCGCGACGGAGGCCAATTTCGGCGCCCGAACAACTGGCGATTTGGTCGAGCTTTGCACCGCAGCTCCTGACAATGCGACAGGGACGGCGGCAGTCAATTTCTGCCAGGGCTTTGCGCTGGGCGCGGTCTTGGTGGAAATGCAGAACATGGCCGCGTTCCGCGGACCCAAGCTGTTCTGCATGCCAAATCCGCCACCCTCTCGCAATGAAGCGCTGAGCGAGTTCGTCAATTGGGCACGCGTGTCGCCGGATCGCATGTCAATCCCGTCGACCGATGGGTTGTTCAGGTTTCTCAGCGAACGCTATCCCTGCCCGCAATCGCGCTGATCAACCGCTGGAGAATGCAATGAATAAATTACTGCTGCTCGTGGCCGTCGCACTGTCTGCCGCTGCTTGCGCCGACATGACACCAACCCAGCAGCGCGCGCTGACCGGCACGGCGATCGGCGCGGGCGGCGGCGCGGTACTTGGCGCTATCGGCGGGAACGCCGGGCTCGGAGCCGTTGCCGGAGCCGGCGCAGGGCTGGTCGGCGGGCTTCTCGTTGATCGCTCCCGGCAGGCCCAAGATTCCGCCTTCCAGCAGGGTTTCGCCGCCGGACAGCAGAGTCGGTAAGTGATCAATAATGGTGGCGGTCATCGAAGGGGAGGAAGAGGCAGGTGGCGCCCGGCTTATTGAATTCACAGTCTGCCGCAACTCGACCGACCCCAATCGTGCCGTCGCGAGCTGGCGGTTTCCCGACCACGGAACGGCAATCGCGGAGAGCAAGCCCGGCAATACGATAGAAATGGAGCTGCGCTTTGCCGTCGACTGCGCGGATCAGCACGGGATCCCGTTTGTTTGGATCAACGATCCCGAGGAACTATTCCCGCCCTGGACCCGCCCAAGGATAAGTTTGTAGCTGGTCGACCACTATCCGATCCGGCGCTTTGGAGGCTTTGGCCAGCGTCCCGCAACGAGCGGCAATACCTCCTCGATCAGCTGGCGCGTTTGCGCCAACATGTCGTCGTCGCCGCGGGCGGCGGGGCGCAATATGAATTTGGAGACCCCGGCGTCAACATAGGCGGCGATGCGCGCGAGGATTGCCTCGGCGCCGCCGATCGCAAAATAGCGTGAGGGATCGCGCCTGGTGCGTTTGCGGTATGCCTCGAACAGCCGGTCGAGACCGGGATCGTCCGGCCGGCCGAAGCGGAACGGGATCCCGGCGCCGTAATGGTCGTCGTCGATCTCGCGCCCCTCAGCGAAGGCGGCGGCGCGGATGCCGGCGATGACGGGAGCGATCTGGTCCGGCGTTTCGGCGCCCGCCTGCCACCCGGTGCCAAAGCGCGCGGTGCGCCGGATCGCCGCGTCCGACGAACCTCCAATCCACATTGGCAGATCGGGCTGCACCGGTTTTGGTGAGATCGAGGCGCCGGAGAGACGGTAATGCACGCCCTCGAAATCGACCGCCTCTTCGCACCACAGGCGGCCGATGACCTCCAGCCCCTCGTCTGTCTTGCGGCCGCGCGTTTTGGTGTCGAGATTGAGTGTCTGCCACTCCGGCCCGAGCGGGCTGCCGATGCCAAAGGCCGGCAACAGGCGGCCATCGGACAAAAAATCGATCGTCGCGCATTGCTTGGCGACAAGCACCGCGTCGCGCAATGCCAGCGAGAGCACATTGACGCCAAACTTCAAGCGGCGGGTTCGCCCGGCGAGCGCTGCCATGACCGACATGCA
>Ga0306926_10002612_pt1 | contig 18343 bp, 16 predicted proteins | sample flu12Cox44000178_FD_203759 | JGI IMG/M metagenome (GOLD analysis project Ga0306926, IMG submission 203759) | Lab enrichment of tropical soil microbial communities from Luquillo Experimental Forest, Puerto Rico - flux8day.12C.oxic.44.000.178 (v2)... | ecosystem: Environmental > Terrestrial >... | reverse complement strand
GCGGCATGAGGATCTTTCTCCCCATCCCGCCGACCTCGGGCCGACGCCCGATTCCGACGCTCCACCGGCGCCCCATCCGGCCGATCCCCCGCCGGCGCGCCATGACGAGCCGTCCACGCACGTCGACCAGGAGACCGAGGAGTACGAGCTCGAGCCCGAGGCCGCGGACGACGACGTGCTGGAATCAACTCCCGAGTTCCTCCAGGACGCTCCCGAGCACGACCGGCTCTGGTTCGAGCAGCGCCCTCCGCGCGACTTCGACTTCGACGGCTGAGTCCTCAGCCGCCGCTGGCTGCGTAGGGCGGTTATACGCGGATCCGTATCGGGGAGTCTTTAGACTCGATCGCGGAACGGGGCCATAGCTCAGTTGGGAGAGCGCCTGCTTTGCAAGCAGGAGGTCACGGGTTCGAATCCCGTTGGCTCCACTAAAAATCCCCCGCAAATGCGGGGATTTTCTTCGTCTGCGCTGCGGCCTTCAACTCTGGTGGTATGGTCCATTCACTATTCCCGTTCACTAAACGTGGGGAAGCTCGGTGCCACGGCCCCTATCCGGCAGCATCCTCAAGCGCCGCCTGGCCGACGACACGCTCGTCGTCGACGTGAAGATCCGCGGTGAGCGGCGAACGCTCGGGCCCGTCTCCACCTGGAGCGAGAAGCGCGCCCGCAACCTGCTCGAAGGCAGGCTGCTGCCGGCAGCCCGTCTGCGCCAGGATTGGGCGGCGCTGATCCCCCGGCAGCCAGACGGGGCGGGGGTCGGCACGCTGTCCGCATCGCTCACCGTGCGCGAGGCCGCCACCGAGTACGTCGAGGCGCTCTCCCGCTACGAGAATCCCAAGACCGTCGAGTCGTACCGCCGGCCGGTTGTCAAGCATCTGCTGCCGTTCCTTGCCTACGTGGACGAGGAGCGCACGCAAGACCGCCCGCTCGCGGACGTCGACGAGACGCTGATACTCAAGTTCGTCGCGGCCAAGCAAGCCGAGCGCGCCGTCCTCCAGGACATAGCCGACACGCTCGCGGAGCTCGACCGGGACACACGCTCGGACCCGCAGCTGCTGGCGCGGGAGCTCGACGAGGAGGAGTGGCGGATGCTCCGCCGTTACGGACAGCGAGGCGGACGTCACACGGTCCTCGACCCGTTGGCAAATGGTGTGGTGAGCCTGTCTTCGCGCGGGCTCAGCAACAACGAGATCAACCGGTGTCTCGCGCGGATGCGCGACGTCGTGCGGATGGCCAACCGCCGCCACAGGCTGGGCATGGACGACCCGACCCAGGGGTGTGCGCTTCCGCGGCAGGATCCGAGCCGCGAGTGGCTGCACCCGGTCCAGCTGCAGGCGTTGCTCGACGTGGCCGAGCTGCTCGACGCCTACCCGGCTCGCGAGCAGTATGCGCATCACGGGCGCTATAGCGCGGTGCTCACCCTCGCGCTGCTGGGGCCACGCGCGTCTGAGTTCTGCGCCGCGAAGTGGCGCCACCTGTCAGAGCAGGGGCTGTTTATTCCGGAGGCGAAGACGAGCGCCGGACGCCGGCATTTGGAGCTCCCGGCAGTCGTGCGCACCGCGCTGGATGACCGTCGCGCGCGGCTGGACCCGCGGCCGGAGGACTTCATCTGGGCGACGGCCGCGGGCAACAGGCGCGATCGCGCGAACGTTCGCGGTCGATTGCTCGCACCGGTCGTGGAGATCGCCGCACTGCTGCTGGAGGCGCGTGGTCACCGTCCGCTGCCCGAACGCGTCGGAGTAGACGGGAGCCCGACCGGGATCCGGGTCACCCCGCACATGTTCAGGCGCACCGCGATGACTTACTGGGCGTGGGCGGACCGCAACCAGCGCTGGGCGATGGGACAGGCGGGTCACAAGTCGGCGAAGATGACACTCGAGGCTTACCAGCAGATCTTCCCTCGCGATCCCGCCGCCCGCGCCAAGGTGGTTACATGGCTCCGCGGCGCCGGCGACGCGCCGGAGTGACGCGTATCAGATGACATCGAGCAACGGGTGGCCGGACCGGGTGTGTGTGCGGGGTGTCGGCCTGGGCCTGCGTCCGCCTGGTGAGCGGCTGGTGGTCTTCGGCACTATCCGTCGCCGCGCCATGTAGGCGTCGGCAGTCGCAATGTGATAGCGGACCTTCGAGTTCGCACTGTCACTAATGGGCGTCGCACCGAGGTCCGCGGCGTGCGAGTGCACCCACTGCACCGAGAGCTGAAAGCGCGCCGCGAGCTGCGACGCCGTCGCGTAAGTCGCACCGTCAGGGATCCGCGGCACACCATCGTCATCGTGCACCGCTGCAACCGACATCGCAGCGACCGTCGCGAGCAGCCGGTTGACCAACCTGTCGGCGAGCCGGGAGAAGAGCCTGTCTGCCAGCTCCTCCACGAGCTTCGGAGGGACCACGCCGTGGTCGGAGAGCGATACCACAGGTTCGGTCCTAGCGACAGCACTCATGGCAGTGAGAGCGAACGCGCAACCCGCCCCCGAGTGATCAGGTCGCCCGGCTGATCGACGGTTATCGCACGCGTGTCCATGTCCGTGCCAAGCCAGGAGCCGGGCGACTCACCGCGCTCGCCCCGGTGGCTGCTGTTCCGCGGCCTGCGCATCACCCGGACCACGGGACTTGACCTGGCGCCACGCCACGACGCTTGCGTCCGACGCCGGTTCGCGCGCATCATTGCGCGGTGGTCCAAGCTTCTGCCCGAGCCGCTTCTGCAGAGTCGCGTGCAGCAGGTGGCGTGGCAGCAGTGCGACGGTGAACGCGGTCGGTGAGAGCAGCGCCTCAAGTTGATCAGCGCTCCAGGTCGAGTTGCGGGTGGCGAGAACGACTTCGACGAGGATCTGCTCGCACCATTCCCGGACGTGAGCTTCGATCGCGGCGCGGGCTCCGGGCATGCCCTTGTAGCGATCCTGCCAGTGAGTTATCAGGTCGGTGATCGCCCGGAAGTCGCCGTTGATTGTTAGCTCGTGGCGGTCGTGGTGGTAGCGGGCGGCCTGGTCCTCGAGATCCCCCGCTGCGCGGGATCCGTCGCGTGCAGTGAGCCACGCGACGTTGGGCAGATCGGCCGTCGGGCGAGGGCGTGGCTCGCTGGCGAAGCGCCGCTCGGCGACCGGGTCCCGTTTGGTTTCGGGATGTTCGGACGCTCGTACCGGTTCCGCGCTTTGTGCGCGCCTTACTTCACGATCGGCCTGCGGCTGGCTGTCGCGCTCGTTGGTCGTGCTGCTCGTGTCTTCTGGCGCTGCCGGTGCCGGCGGCGGTCGTATTGGGCGGTAGACGCTCAGTTGGTAGAGCGGCATGATCGCGTTGATACGGCTGCGTATCGCTTCCCGGCGAGGGACGCCGTCGGCGCTGGCGGCGCGCTCCTGGAGCTGGCGGATCTCGTCCGGCATGGCAGCGGTGAACTCCTCGCCCCAGCGGGTCCATGGCAGCGGCTCATGCTCGAGCAGCAGCTGCGTCCGCGCGGTGTTGGACTCCAGTCGGCCGGCTTCGACTCGCGGCTGCAGATGCAGCACGACGCGTTCGTAGCCGAAGCGGATGCCGAAGTCCTGAAGGCGCCCGTACCCGCCTCGGGTCTGCGCCAGCGCGTCGTAGAGCTCGTCGCCGAACACGGCCGCGGCGTGACCGGTCGACGCCCATAGCGAAGCTTCGCGGCGTCGGCCGTGATGGTCGTCATCGAGCACCCACCAGCGTGCGATCGCGTCGCTTAGTTGCATCTCGCCCGCGGCGATGGCGTGTCGCTCGACGTGGTGCTGCTCTCCGTCGATCCGTCGCAGTTGTCCGGGCTCGAGGCGGTGTTGCTCGCGCACGAGCACTTCGATCCGGGCGGGAAGCCGTAGGAAGCGGCCGTTGAGGTAGCGCGTGATCCAGTGCCGGCGACCATCGGTGACACTGTCCGGGGGCTGGGTGGTGTCGTGACGCTCGTGCTGCCCGAGGAGCACGACCTGGGTGCCGTGGTCATGGCCGCGCAGCAGCCACGGCTTGTCGTGCTCGTCGAGTGGGCGCCAGAAGTCGGTTCGCCCGTCAGTCCAGCGCTGTGGCTCAAGTCCCCAGCGGCCGTCGCGATGGCGCTTGAAGCACACCAGCGCGCCGTGGCCCCGGTACCAGGAGCGGTACTCCAGCCCGTGCGGGTTGCGCGAGCCGGCCGCTATCTTCGCTCCGACGCCGAAGTTGCCGGCGGCGGATTGCTCGCGGCCGCTCGAGGCCAGCTGGTTGATGTAATGGCGCAGCTGCTCGGGAGTCATCCCGGTGCCGGTGTCTGTGACCGACAGCTTGCGCACCCGGCCCCCCGAGGCGTCGAAGCGCAGCCAGTCGAGGTCCCACACCACCCGACCGCCGTCTCGTCCGCCGGGCGCGGCGATCGCGTCGAGCCCGTTGACGGTTAGCTCGCGGAGGCCTTGAAGGTCGGTGCACTCGCTGCCGAGGCGTTCGAGCAGGAACGTTGGGTTGGCGACCGACAGCTCGTGCCAACCGTCGACCGGCGGCGTATGCGAGTCGGCTGCGTGGTCGTGCTGCGGAAGCTGGCCGGGCACCTCGTTTGGTAGGTACCGGGCGTCGCGGCCGCTGGCCCCGGCAGACGGTGTCCGTCAGCCGTCGGCGAACGCGTCTGTGTGAGCCGCACGCCACGACCCGTAGATGTCAATGACGGTCGACGAGGCCGGCCAGTCGCGAGCTCGCAACCGCTCGAGTGCTGCGCCGCCGCGTCTGCGGGCGTGCGTCCGCGACCAGTCGGTTGACGAGGGAGGCCTGCCGTATCGCTGGCGCCACTCGTGCATCGCGTCGCGCACCCTTCCCGCGTCCGCATCGGTGCGATTGCCCCGGGGTGGCAGTTCTTGCAGAACGCGTAAGCGTCACCCTTGCCGCCGCGCGCAGTGGTTGGGGCACCACAGCCTCGACACACTCCCTGGTAGCGGCGCTTCACGGCACGCGCCTTCTCGCCGGTCGGGTCATAGAAGTACGCCTTGACCGTTTACGGGGCCCGGCCGAGGCGTTCCGCGATCTGCATGATCGACAGACCCTCGGCTTCGCGAAAGTGCTGCGCCACGGTCACGGCACGTCGGCGCTCAGTCACCCGGCTATACGCTGGCATCGAGGCGCCGGACGCCATGCCACGCAGGTACTCGTCGGAAGGACATCCGTCTCGGACACGGCCTCGCGTCCGATGTGCCGTCAGCACACTGGAAGTCCGCGAGCCGTAACTTTCGCAAGCGAGTCTTGGCTTCGCGACGTGGCCGTAGGCGCACCTGCTTCCGGCAGTGAGAGAAGTCTTCTCCGTGCGATTCGGACCGGTTGAGAATTCTGCGTTTTCGTGGAAGGGCACTAATTGGTCACCTTGGGGTGACGCAACTGAGGCGCTGGACTGGCCGACATGCGGGTGCACGACTTCCTGGTCCTGCGCGGCCTGTTCATGAGCGGCCAGAGCTCGATCACCGATACCGTCAACCGCATCGGGCTGGCGCAGAGCAAGGTCTCAACCAGCGTCTCAAAGCTCCGCGACCGCGGTTGGGTCGTCACCAGCCCGGATCCCGGTGACGGCCGTAAGACGCTCGCTGCGGTCACCGAACGGGTCAAGCTCGAGGGCGACCGCAGACGCGGTCGCAACGCCACCGACGCGCTCGAGCTCGTCCTTGCCGACGCCGACCCCGCCGAACGACAACGGCTCGCCGCGGCGTTGCAAAGACTCCACCAACTCCTCGTCGGCGACGGCCGCGGCGAGGTACGCACGCTCGCCAGCGAGCGACCCGACCGGTAGTTCTCACGCCGGCACGCGAAACGCCCGCGCATCTACCCGGCAAGAGACCCGGCGGTTATGCTTAACGCGTCCGCAAGGTGGATGAGTTGGCCGGCGGGGTCGACGTTGGCGAGCTCGCCATGGCTTTACGTGCGGGTGTGCTGCGGTCGCTCCTGCCAAGCAAGTGCGACGGATTCCGCCTTCGGTGACTGCGATCAGAGGTGTTCGGTCGAGCTTCTTCCGGATCGTGTCTGCCAGATCAGTGAGGATTGGCGTGCGACGATTACCGGCCTCGCCGAGAATTGAGTCGGGCTTACCCACAGCTCACGGGCAGGGCTCGCCGGAGTCCGCTGAGTGAGGGCGTCGCATAAGGCGGTAAGAACCAGCAGCGCCCTGGCGGCACGGCCCTACGCCCCATCCCGGTCGGCGGTCGAGTGTACGCCGGGGCGCTACATGCGCGCGTACGAGTCGCGGCACCCCGGCGCCGCTCCGGTATGGCACGCCAGGCCGACAGTGCCGCCTGTAGGCTGGTGTCTACGGAGGCCACGGACGGTCGGGCGTCCCGGCGCACGAGGCGCGCGCCTCCAGGGCAAGCGCTGGCGGTGTCGGCTCGGCACACTCACCCGTCGGCTTCTAGTCGAGCCGAAACAACGCGGAGGTCGGCGTTAGCTCGAGTGCAGCAAGCACCGGCTCCTCCTTCCGCGGGAGCAGGCGCGCCTACCAACGCGATCGCCCGGCTGCGTCTGTTCGGAAGGGACAGTGAGCGGGTTGGCTCGCTGGTGGCTGCTTTGCTGGCCGAGCAGAAGACCGCCGAGCCCGGCGATGAGCTTCTCCGATTCGGGGCATGAAAATCCTTCCCGCAGGAATCTCCGGCCCGCCCGCGTACTAGCGGATTACCGGGCACAGGGGATTCTTGTGTGGAGAACGCGGTCGGGCACGCCGGTTTGGACGATGGGCTTCGAGCCCGTGAGATTCGGTGGCGGCCCCTGCGACTTGCCCGGGTGCGCTGCGAGCGCGTATCGGTCTGTCTGGTTCGCCCACTCGCTCTCCATCCCACCCTTAGTACTACAGGCTATGGGAGGTGAGTGGTGGATAAGCGGTTGCTGTCGCGGCCGTTGGGCCGGTGCGTTGGGCTGGATGTGCATCTTGATTTCATCGAGATCGCGATCTGCGAGGAGGGCAAGGTGTTCTCGGCCGGTCGCGTGCCGTCGACCCGGGAGGGATCCAGACGCTGGCTGACAGTCTGTTGCCGACCGACCGGGTCGCGCTCGAGGTGACGGGCAGCTCGTGGGAGATCGTCCGGCTGCTCAAGCCGCATGTGCGTAAGGTCACCGTCGTTTCTCCCGGGGCTACGGGCATCGCGCAGGCGCGGGCGTACCGGCAGCCAGTGCGGCTGGTCCTAGCCCGGTGTCGTCGAGCATTTCCTCGGCGCTGCGGTGGTCAGCCTTTGACCGTCAGCGCCCCACCGGGCGGCGCGGTTGACCACCGACGCAGCATTCGTGCGCACGTGGTTGCGGCTGAACGCGCGCGCGACGTGACGTGAGTCGCGATCGCGTGGCTCAAGTCCGTCTGGGACGTGCGGAGTCGATTTCGTCGGCTACTGCCGCCGCGGGCGCGCTCGATCCGCGCCCGCGGTTTGCGACCAACGGCCCGGGGTTCAGCTCGGGGACGAGCTCGCCACTCGAGGTCTGGGGGCCGGCCGTCTGCTCCAGCTCGCCGTCCACCGGGCCAGGAATGACGGCAGTCGGGGTCGGGGGAGGGCCAGAGACGGCGGCTGCCGCCTCGCGGCTCAAGAAGGCGCCGATCTCCCCGATCGTGCTCATCAGCGGCGCCGGGAACATGATGGTCGAGTTCTTGTCGACGCCAATCTCGACCATCGTCTGGAGGTTGCGTAGCTGGAGCGCGAGGGGGTGGGCCATCATCACGTCAGACGCGCGCCCCAACTCGCCGGCGGCGAGCGCTTCGCCCTGGGCGGCGATGATCTTCGCGCGCTTCTCGCGCTCGGCCTCGGCCTGGCGGGCCATCGCCCGCTGCATACCGTCAGGCAACCGAATGTCCTTGAGCTCAACGACGGTTACCTTGACGCCCCACTCTTCGGTCTGAACGTCGAGGATCTCCCGGATGTTCTGGTTGATCTTGTCCGTCTCGGAGAGCGTCTCATCGAGCGTGTGGCGACCAACGACGGCTCGGAGAGTCGTCTGCGCAATCTGGCTAATGGCCGAAGACACGTTTTCGATCGCCACAATCGAGCGGATCGCGTCCTCAATCCGGTAATACGCGACGGCGGAAACGCCGACGCTGACATTGTCGCGAGTGATGATGCCCTGTGACTCGATCGGCAGCGTGACGATCCGCATCGAAACCCGACGAATGCGATTGACCACGGGCATGACAAAGATCAAGCCGGGCCCGCGGACGCCTTCGCCTTCGTTAATGCGACCCAGCCGGAACTGCACTCCGCGCTCGTACTGCTTGATGATATAGAAGCCAAACATGTTTGCCCTTTCTCGCCGGGTTCTCCGGCGCGGAACTCCGCCGCGTGTTGCCGTGCAGCCTCGCCGCGTGTGCGCAGTGGCAGCCATGTGCGAGCATGAAACGTCGCTCCTGTCGGCCATGTGCGGGCGGTCGGCGTCCCCGTGCCGGCCGGACTGTGGCGGGATTCCTACGCGTACGTTGACCGACACCATGATTGTACCGCCGCCCCGGAAACCTCCACGGTCGCCGGCACGGGGTACGGGGTGGTCGGACGATGCCGTCATCCATGCCCGTGGCTGCGCTGCTCTCGACATGCAGCTTCACCGCGCGGGCTTCGAGCCGATGCGAAGCGGGCGCTTGTCGCACTCGACGAGATCATCCTGCAGGAGCTCGGGAATGCCCAGAAGGTCCGTGTCGGGGGGGTCGTTCAGCTGACGGTGCGCATCATGCCCGCCACCAAGAAGCGCACCGGGCGCAACCCGGCGACCGGCGAGGCGATCACGATCGCGGCCAAGCCGGCGAGCGTCGATGTCCGAGCCCGGCCGTTGGCAAAGGCAAAGGCGGCGCTTCCGTCGGTGCAGAAGGCGCGGCGGCGGCTTGCGGCGTCGAACGGACGCGCCCCGCGATAACGGCCAGCTACCTCGGCGGCGCGCCCTTTGACCCTGGTGCTTTCGATGTCCTGTCGGGGGTGGGCGCGTCATCGCTGGCCCAGCGCGCGAGCTTGGCGGTGCAGCGCACCCCGAGGAAGTTGCCGACAACGCAGGGGTCGCTTAGGGTGGTGTCGGCACTGACAGTAAGCATGGTGCGTGCCGACCGAGTGACGGTGAGCCTAACCCGGCGCCGACTCCCGGTGTGCGCGATGAGCGATGCCTTGGAGCCGGTCGAGCGCCCCGGCTGATTTCGCGCGAGCAGCGATTGTCCGTGGGTGGCAGAGGACCGCTGCTCGTACTCCTGGCCGCGGATCAAGCGCGCGATCCCCGCTCGGCGTTGGACGTTCTCGAGCCTTCGAGCCATCCGTCTAGACGGGCGAGCATCCAGTCGCAACGTCGTGCCCGAGGAGGCGTCATTTGTGCAGGCCGACGGCCGCGGTCGTGCTACAACCGCGGAGAGGGAGTTGCAGGATGGGACTGGCAGACACGTCGAGAAGCGGAGCATCGGACTGATGTCTTTGCCCGTGATAGTCGCCGCGGCGGTTGCGATATTCGTGCTCGCGATGGTGGCTGTTGGGGTGCGGGTTCACCGCTCGCGTGCGCGACCGGAGCGACGGGTCACCGAGGCCGACGCGCGGGCCCACGCGTCGCCGCTGACGCGGAGCGTCCTGTCGGTGACCACGCGGTCGCGGCCTGACAGACCGGGCGGCGCCGACACGTAGCGGTCCTTTACGGCGCTAGGTCGCTCGATGACCTCGCGTTCGAAGTTCGAGCTCCGCCCCCACCCGACTGGCGTGAGATGAGTCGGGTCTTGCTCCCGCGAGCCATCACATCTGAGGTGGACGTCGCGCGCGGTGACCCTGAGGCTCGCCGCGCCGACTGCGACAGTGACCGATCCGTTCGTTCCGATCGGCCAATCGCTCACGACAGGATCCGTCGTGTACGCGGGACCAGGGTTCGCGTGTTCAGGCTCGAACCAATATGGCTGGCGAAACACCACTTCGGTGGCCGCTTCGATGAACACCAAACCCGGGCGGTAATACAGCGACCCTCACCCTCACGGGCATTGATTGCCCGCCTTGGGTCGCGCCCATATTGACCTACACGAGAGGTGAACATGCCTGACTTTGTCCAGACCGAGATCAAGGCGATCTAAGGCCAGCTTCGCGTTCTCAAGCACGAGGCGTCGCGGCTGGAGGCGGCACGCGCTGCGCTGACCGGAGGAGCGCGCCGGCGCGGACGGCCAGCCACAAACCGGGCCGCACGGACGCCCGCGCGTCCGGCGAGCCTGCCCACTGCTCGCTCAACCACTCCGCAGCCTCGCCGAGGCGGTAACACGCGCGCCGGCCAGGCGCTCGAGCTCGTTCGCAAGAAGCCCGGGATCACGATTCCCGAGATCGCCAAGGCGATGAAGATCGAGCCCAACTACCTGTACCGCGTCCTGCCGCGGCTGGCCTCAGACGGTCAAGTCAACCGCGACGGCCAAGGGTGGCATCCAGCGTCGGCGACGTCCACTCGTGCGAAGTCGGTGCGCAACGTTATCGCCCGCGGCCGGACTCGGGCCGCGAAGCCCGAGCCGGCGGCCTCGTCTACCCGGGCCGCTCGAACTCGGCGAAGCGGCGAATCGGCACCGGCGACCAACGGCCGCACCGCCCCTGGTGCGACGAAGGCGTCGGTGCTCGCTGCGCTCGTGGGCCGTGAGGCGATGACCGCCGGCCAGGTCGCCACGAAGGCCGGACTCGCACGGCCGACCGTTTCGACCACGCTGTCCAAGCTGGCCAAGACGGGCGAGGTCGAGAAGGCCGAGCGGGGTTACCGGCTCGCATCGGCGCGCTAGAGAGCACAACACACTCAGTGGCCGGCGAGGCCACCGGAGTCTGTCTGGTGAGCCTCGGCCGCTTCTCACTAGCATTGTGTACCTCGCCGACTGCTTCGCAGGGGTGCTCGGCACTGCGCGTGTCATCCGCAGTAGCGACCGCATATGACCGCCAACTGGGAATCCCTACGGTGGGGCCGCTAAAGCCGCGGATCGAGACAAGGCGCTCCGCGAGCATTTGCCGGCCGCGGCGAGCAGAGCTCGTCCGACTTGAGCGAGACCCCACGCCGGCGCGAGCGCCTGCATCTGCTGGCAAGCGACAGTCAAAGCGTGTGCCGAGGCCGGCCCCGCGCCGGCTGCGTATCGCCTGCGGGAACGATCGGCCACGGGCGGTACCCACCGGGGGATGCAGGCACGGGCGGTACCCACCGGGGGATGGATGGTGTTGATCGTGTTCAGGAGCGTCATCGGGCGGCTGCGATCGCGCCACTATCGCGATCAGGAGGGTCTGCCAATCGCGGAGATCGTCCGTCGCCTGGGGGCGCAGAGGCCACGGTCAAGGCCTACCTGTATGACCCGTCGGACGATAACAAAAGGCCTACAGATAGTTCCGCCGGGCAATGCAGGACGGGGCGCTTAGCTCCATGAGTCCCGGTACGAGCGAACGGCGCACGTCGGTCGAGTTCTACGAGGTGCCGGTTCACAGCGTCAGCTGACGAACGTGCCACACCGCTGCCGAGGCCAATGGGCATGGGGTGGGCCGTGGTTCCGCTGGTGCCGCTTACGGCACTGTGACGCGGCGAAGACGGCCACGACCGCTTGGACGCGCCCGTCGTGGTCGGCCACGACGAACATTGGGAAGGGCCACAGCGGGCATCCTGAGGGGTGGCTGCCCGTGCTCATGCTCCTCCCGAGGAATCAGCACGGTCAGTCCTGGCATTCGCGACTGGTCAGTCGCGCCTTCGGTTCTGCATCGGCACGGCAAACGTGTATGCGGCCCGATCGGTGGTCCGTGCTGTTGCGATCGTCCGCGGCGAGCGTCGGATTCAGCGTCGTCGGGCTTGTCGCTCGCTGATCGCGATCCGAAGGCGTGGCCCGGGGCGCCCGCACAGCCGGTACCGCTTGCGCGGTCTCGCGACGCGCGCAGATGCGGCCGGTCTCGTCCGCTGCTCGCTCGGCCGGAAGGCAGGCTTCTCGATACCGCGAGCCGGGGGGCTCCGTCCGGCGTGCACGGGTACCCCTGCTCTCGCTCGCGGTCTGCTCGGTGGCGGTGGGCTCAGTGATTTCGGGGCGGCCATAGGTCGCGGGAGTCAGAGCTGGTGGCAGGTGGGGTCCGCCCGATTGCGGCGGGTTTGTCCGACGATGTTTTTGTAATCCGCGCTCACAAAACGGCTGAGTGCGAGTACTGTGGTACGTGAGCTGGCCCTGCGGCCGGGATTTTCACCCCAAGCCCGAATGCCACCGACGGCCCGCGAGGGCCACGAGGCGAGAGGCCTGGACTACTGGTTTTGACTGCGGGGCTGGCGCGTTGCTCGACGGGCGTTACCCCACCGACCCGGTGGCCTCGTCTGGATCTGGTGGAACGCGCGGGGTTCTGGCCCTCTTCCTTGCGCCGCAGTTGAACAGAGGGATCGGAAGGCGTGAAGACGATGACGCGGACAGAACACGATCGGGTGACGCGTCGCCGCGCCGAGCGGGCTCGTGATCGCGGGTCGCGGCGGGCTTCCTCGGTGATCGATGCCCAGCGAGGCTTGACTGCTCGGGTAGGGCGCGATGCCCGGGTCAAGGCGGGCCCGTCCGGTCCGAGCGATGCCCGCGACGGGTAGCTGGCGCGAACGTACGACTAGTAGGGCCAAGTTCGACTGACATGCGGTGAAATGGGATCGACTTCTGAGCATGACGGCGACGGCGCCTTCCAGTATGGCGACCCGGCTCACCATGGTGGCCGAGGTGTTCCTCGTCGGCAAGTCAGGCGCTGTTGTGAGTAATCGGCGGTTGCCCGTCATCAGCGATCGCCCGTTTGAGCGAGCGGACTGACGCGAAACGCCGCAGATGCCAGGAGCTGATCTCCAGGAGCTGGAAGAGGTCAAGGGTCTGATCGCCCGCGGGCTGCAGATCGGCGTGCTCACATACGCTGAGGTTGCGACCGCCGCGTCCGAGCTTGGTCTTGACGACACCGATCTCGAGGAGTTGCACGAGGTGTTTGAGCGGTGCGAGATCGAGCTGATCGAGGAGATCGACCCGGCCACTGCGGCGGGCGTGATGATGGAACGCGCGCCCGAGAGGCGGACCCGCCGCAAAGCCCCGATGAACCTGGAGCCGGAGGGGACCACGGACGGTCTACAGCTGTTCTTGAAGGGCATCGGCAAGGTGCGGCTGTTGACGGCTCAGGAGGAGGCCGATCTGGCCAGGCGGATCGAGCGGGGCTCGTTCGAGGCCAAGCAGAAGATGGTCGAGTCCAACCTGCGACTGGTCGTCTCGATCGCGAAGAACTACCGCAACCAGGGGTTGCCGTTTCTTGACCTGATCCAGGAGGGCACCATTGGCCTCGTCCGCGCGGCGGAGAAGTTCGACTACCGCCGGGGCTTTAAGTTCTCGACCTATGCCACTTGGTGGATTCGTCAGGCGATCGCCCGTGCGCTGGCAGACAAGGGGCGCACGATCCGGCTCCCGGTCCACGTCGTCGAGAAGCTCAACCGCATTGGCCGCGCCGAGCGCAAGCTCGTGACCGGGCTGGGCCGCGAGCCGACCGTCGAGGAGATCGCCGAGGTCGCCGGGATCGAGCCCGAGGAGGTCGAATCGATCAAGCGCTCCACGCAGGCGCCGATCTCGCTCGAGAAGCCCATAGGCGACGAGGAGCAGTCCGAGTTCGGCCAATTGATCGCCGACGAGCAAGCGGAGTCTCCCTACGAGCACGCCGTGGAGAGTCTCACCAAGGAGGCCCTGCGGGACGCGCTCGAGAATCTCGGCTACCGCGAGCGGCGTGTGCTGGAGCTGCGCTACGGCCTCGGCGGCGAGCACCCGCGCACCCTCGACGAGGTTGGGCGCACGTTCAACGTCACGCGCGAGCGCATCCGCCAAGTCGAACACCACGCGCTCAAGAAGCTCCAAACCCTCCACGAAGCCGAGAAGCTGCGCGACCACGTCGAGATCACTGCAGGCGCTCCGCGGCCCACCGCTCGGCCCCGAACCTAGAACCGAGTCCGGCTGACCGGGCATCCCTCGCCGCGCCGCCGCCAACGACGAGGCAGGACCGCCGCTCAGCCCGCGCCCATCCGGGCCGCGCCGGCGCGCGCCTTGACCCCGGGCATCGCGCTGAGCGATCCCGGGCCAGCGACGCGAGGTTCACGGTCGTCGCGTCTCCCCCAGGGGCGCTCGGCTCGCCGGCACCGTCGTCGCCCAGCACGGCGAGCAGCTTTCGCGCGTGACGGTGGGTGCCGCCGCGGGCTGCGCGTCGTCCGGTGCGACACCGAGGGATCCCAGAATCGGACCGGATCGTTGTTGGAATGAAACGTCGCCGACGCTCGCGGGGGTGCGGCAGCGGACCCCGGGGTAACACATTGGTGGCGCCCACGCGTGACGCCGCACCCTGGTTTGCGAACTCACGTCTTAACACAAAACGACCTCAACGTCCCAAGATCGTCCGGCGGCCCTCGCGCACGATCGGAGTTGGCCGCGCTCTACCTGCAGGTCGCCAACACGCTCGAGCGATCCGCGCAGCTCGCTGAGCAGCACGCCCAGCGCGATCGCGACAACGGGCGGCTGCAGTCGGCCGACGTCGAGCTGGAGTGCGCCGAGCGAGCACGCGCAGCCGCCCGGCGCGGTCGCGCGTTAGCCGCTCAAATGCGCTAGCGACCGCGCGTCGCACTCCGTCGTCACGCGGACCGCGGTCCTGGTGTCACTGGACTGCTGTCGCGAGGTTGGCGTGCGAAGCCTCGAACCGTGCTGAGCCGGCCGACCAGTGCGAGCCGGCGGCGCCAGGCGCAGCGTTCGGCATCCCGGTTCACGAGAGTTTCCGGGTGCGCATTGGCGGAGCTGCCGCGAGGGAGCAGCCCGGCAGCGGTCGTCTGCGTCCGTGATGTTGGGCGGCTCGGCGGCCTTCGAGCGGGTGTCGACACCTCGCCCGCGAAGGATTACGCTGAAGCTCGAAGGCTCCACTGCTGAGTGTTCGGGCTTTCGCATTCTCCTGTGGCCTAACCCGTAGAGAGCTGGAACGGGAGTTTTGATGGCAGACTCAAGCCGCCCGGGTCCGGGTCGATCTACGTCCGCCGCGGCGGTGAGCGAGCTCAAGAAGGAGATCGCCCGCCGAAACGAGGACGCGCAAAAGGCAGCACGAAAGCTCCGGGCCGAACGCGAAAGGAAGCTGCTCGCGCAACGCCGGGAATGGGATCGCTGATGACGGGTTGCGGCTCGCAACTCCGCTTGAGACCTCGATTCCCGCCTCTCAGTTGATCAAGGGGCATCCCGGGCGCGGACCTTCGGCCCTTGCGTTTTGGCAGGGGTTTCGTGTCCGCGGATGGCCTGCGGTTTCCCCGTGGCTGATCGCAAGGACCTTGAGTTCACCTACTCGCTGACCGATCGCATCATTCGGCTGAGCCTGGGGGAGCTCACCGATTTCAGCGGAGCGAAGTACGACGGTGACTTTTCGCTGACTCTCGAGCAGGCTCAGCGACGCAAACACGAGTACATCGCCGACCAGGTCGGCATCGAGGCCGGACGGCGGGTGCTGGACCTGGGCTGCGGGTGGGGTCCACTGCTGACCTTCATCCGCGACCAGGGCGCGACGGGGGTCGGTGTCACGTTGTCCTCGGCGCAAGTGGCGGCATGCCAGCGGCATGGCCTCGACGTTCACCTCTACGACGCTCGGAACGTGACCCGCGAGCGCTTCGGGCCGTTCGACGCCGTCACGAGCGTCGGCGGCTTCGAGCACTTCTGCTCCCCGGAGGAGTACGAAGCCGGACGCCAGGAGGAGGTCTACCGCGATTTCTTCGCCCGGGTCGCGAGCTTGCTACCCGACGACGGCCGCTTCTACCTGCAAACGATGGTGTGGGGGCGCAACATGATCCCGGCGGATCAGATCGACATCGACGCACTCAAAGGCCTCCCGCCAAGGAACTCCGACACCTGGGTCCTAGCCCTGCTGGGACGCCAGTTCCCCGGCTCGTGGCTTCCCTTCGGCCAGGAACAGATCGTCCGCTGCGCCGACCCTCACTTTCGCCCGTTGGCGAGCACGAGCGGCCGGCTGGACTACATCGAGACGATCCGCCAGTGGAACGCGCGGATCGGCACGCCGAGCTTCAGAAAGACGCTCCTGAAGCTTCGGCTCCTCCCGCGCTGGCTGACCAGCTCAGATTTCCGGCTCGCGTTCACCTCCGGCGTGAGCGCCAACAAGGTCTGCTTCGAGCGGGAACTCCTGGACCACTACAGGCTCGTGTTCCAGAAACAGCGATGAGAAGACGCGTGCGGCGGCGCTCGAGTTCCGCGCGGAGCGGGGCCGCGGCTCGCGTTGTCGCGATGCTTGTGGCAAACCGAAAGCGGGTGCCGGGTCCATGATTCAGTCGGCGCCCCCGGCGTCCAACCCCCTGTCCGGAAAGCGAAGGATGATCGAACATGAGATGGTGCGCCGGTTTGCCGGTACCGCACGTTACGAGGCCGGCTTCGGGAACGACGCTTACGTCGGCGGTCCGCTCGCGGGCGACGGCAGGGCACTCGCATGGTCCTCGTACTAACCCGGTCTGCGCACGGAGCACGGGAGCTCCACGTGAGCTCTGTCGGTGTGCCCGATCCGGAAATCAGACGTCGGCGAGCGACTGAACGACGTGGTCGAGGGCGGGCTGTGGGATGCCCTCTGGCATCGACTGATCGTCGCCGCCGGTCAGCACGTCGCGCAACTGCCCGTGGTGATGGGACGCCTGCTTGCGAGCATCCTTCTTGGCCTGCTTGTCGAGCCGGCGCTCGCGAAGCTTTCGTTCACGGTTGAGCTTGGCCATGGTGGTCTTCTTCTTACCGCTTGATGCCATGCGTGTCCTCCTGCTTTTGCGATCTGGAGCGCGTTCGCCCGCACGCGCGCAATGATCTGAAGACCGAGACGAGCTGGTGTCGAGCAAGCTGTGGGGATCTGTGGCGTCCTGTCGCTGCGCAACGGCGCCGCACGCGTCCTGTGCGGCGGCCAGCCGTCTGGGATGCGGACCTCAGCGAGCGACGGTCCTGCGTGTACCCGCGCTCGCCGGTCGCAGTGTGTGGCTTACAGCGTTTGGACGTTCGCCGCGGCCGGGCCCTTGGGACCCTGCTCGGCGTCGTAGCTCACCTTCGCGCCCTCAGCCAACGACTTGAAGCCGTTGCCCTGGATCGCGCTGTGATGCACGAACAGATCCTTGCCGGAATCATCGGGGGTGATGAATCCGTAACCCTTCTCGTCGCTGAACCACTTCACGGTTCCTGTTGACATCTTGTTCCCTCCGGGGGTATGTGCACTGCGAAACGCGGAGGGTGCTAGACGCAACAACTGCGGAAACGCTGGGCACTGCTTTGTCGAGCCAACGCTCGACCGTAGGCAGCAGTCTAGCGGCTGTCGGCGCCGCTGGGGTCGGGCCGGAAATGAGCGAGACGATCGCCAGACGCACTCTAGGAGGCATCGCGTCGCCGGATGGCTGTCCACCAAGACGGGCGATGGTGGCGAAACTACAGGTGCGCTATCAACCGGGCCACAGGGCTGGTGCTCGACCGGAATTGCGCGCTGGAGTCGGTGCGGTCGCGGGGAGTGCGGGAGCCCGTGACGATCTCCCGTCGGCGGGGCCTGCTGTCGCGGGGAGAGTACGGTGTGGGAATGGACGACGACCCGATTCTCGCGTTGGTGAAGCGACTGGCCCGTCCGCACGCCTCCGGCGGTGCGGTCATCGAACGCGCCGCGATCCTCGCCGAGGGTGCCGACTTTGCGTCGGTCATGGCGTGGATAGCGGACCACGACGGGCAGCCCGAGGCAACCGTTGCTGCGGGTTCAACGCACGGACTACACGGATCGCGGTTCAACAACACCGACCCAGCGCGACGCGCGACTCCGCTTCGCTACGTGCTGCCGGCGGGGACGCTGACCTGAGCCAGCTCGCCGGGCGCACGCCGCGCCTCCTCGCCAACCACCTCCGACACGAGCATGACGCCGACCGTGGCCTGGCTTTGCTCGCAAGATGGAACGACCGATTCTGCGCCGGTCCGACGCAAACGTGCGACCCGCACACATCCTGGCCGCGGGGTGGGGCGACGCCCATGGTCCAACACGCCTGCCCCGCAGTCAAAACCGGTAGCCCACGCCTCCCGCCTCGTGACGCCACCACGCCGTCGGTGGCGTTCGGGGCTTGCGGTGAGAATCACGGCCGTAGGGTCAGCTCACCTACGACTGTACGACCATGCGGGGCGTTTGCGGACGCGGACTCAAAGTCCGCTCGGACTCCTTCGGGCTGGGCCGGTGGGTTGCTATGGTCCGATCAGGTTGGGCGGCTTGCCCGACGCTCGCAACGCCAGCGGTCGTATCCTTTGCTTTGGGCACTCTCAGCGTTCGAAGCACGCAACGACGGGGGAGGCAACAGCATGGCTACTGGAAGTGTGAAGTGGTTTAGCGACGAGAAGGGTTTCGGGTTCATCACTCCCGACGACCAGTCCAAGGATCTGTTCGTTCATCACTCAGCCATCGTC
>Ga0306926_10002611_pt1 | contig 18344 bp, 17 predicted proteins | sample flu12Cox44000178_FD_203759 | JGI IMG/M metagenome (GOLD analysis project Ga0306926, IMG submission 203759) | Lab enrichment of tropical soil microbial communities from Luquillo Experimental Forest, Puerto Rico - flux8day.12C.oxic.44.000.178 (v2)... | ecosystem: Environmental > Terrestrial >... | reverse complement strand
AAGCGAAGCAACCCCCACCGGATACCACCCTCGATGTCCGCGCCGCCTCCGCGTATGTGAGGAAGCAGGTCGGAAACTTTTTCCGAGGCTAAGATCTGCTTTGACGGGCCCAGAAGGATCACACTAATTGCGATTTTCCGCCTCCGCAGCAGCAATTTGCGACGCAAACAATGCCGGCACCACAAAGACTTGTGCCACAGCTCTCCCGTAGTCTGCTCACGCGCGAGATGAGGCCCGGTCCAATGTGGGGACGAGGTCACGCCGCAGACTGGGAGGTTTGCATCATATGCAAGTGCTCCGCACATGCGCGAGGAGCAAGTCGCAGTCATTCGACGCGCAAGACGGGGTGGCCTGTCCACTATGGGGTGGGGCGTCGTTGACCAGGCAGAATGGATTATTCTATTTCCGAATCATGTCGTCTCGCAAATATCTCGCTGGTGTTGCGCTCGCTGTGAGCATGATCACCGCAAGCTGGGCCGCTCAGCGCACAATCCTGAAGGCACTGCCAGCTTGCCCAGACATCAAAGATTTTACCGATTGGTTCGAGGCCATGGAGAAGGGTAACGCTTCACGCGCTGTCGATATTATTGACGGAAAGGGCTGTATCGAGGTGAACAAGGGCGACGTGGTGGAATTTGAGCGCTTGCTGACAAATCCATTCGTCGTCTGTGTCCGCCCGATGGGGGAGTCGCAGTGTTTCTGGACATCACCGTTCGCAATTTCACCACAACCACGAAAACGCTGAGAGGCGTGCCGCTCGGCGCTTGTCAGAGCCGTAGCTAGATGAGAGAGCGTGCCGGCTGCGTGAGCAATGGGGTGCAGACGGGGCAACTTTCACAAAAGACTGAAGTTGCGCATTCCGTGACCACGCGACGCCAAAGGCGATCCTGACTTGGGAGGAGGTTATGCCGAAACTGGTGGGCTTCAACAGGTTCGCTGCCTTACCTGAGGAGCAGATCAGCGAAAAGATCAGCCGCCGCATTCTCTCCGGCGACCAGGAGATGATCGTATGGTGGAGCGTCGGGGCCGGTGTCCATGTTGAGCCGCACAGTCACGCAAATGAGCAGATTGTGTAGATGCTCAAGGGCAAGACGGAGTTCCGACTCGGCAGCGAACGGCAGGTCTGCGGCCAGGGCGACGTCATCGTGATTCCGGGAGGTACGGAGCACGAGGCATGGTTCCGCGAAGACACCGAGGTGATCGATTTCTTCGCGCCTCCGCGCGACGACTTCCTACTCGGCGGCAAACCCGCCTACATGAGCGAAGGCTGAACAGCTGGCTGCGTTCGTGCGCGAGCCTTTCGACGTGGAGCTTCAGCCACTCGAGATGTGCTCGTGTCGCGATGCTCGAACCCGCGCGTACTTCTTCACGCAAGCGTATTGCTCGTGCCAAACGTCGCCACAGCCTGAGTGCGTTTCGTTCTGAGGCAGCAACATAAAGCGCCAGCCGACTCCATCGAGATCACGGACACAGTGCGGACACGGCTTTTCGTTCGAACGCGATACTTGGCGTAAGTTATTGATTTCGTGGCGCGCCCGAAGAGATTCGAACTCCTGACCCCCAGATTCGTAGTCTGGTGCTCTATCCAGCTGAGCTACGGGCGCGTCTTGCGCATCGCGCGGGAAACGTTCCCAAAACGAACAAAGCCGCCGGGAACGCGCCTCTAGCTATAGGCTTCGGCCAGCAATGGCAAGGTTCGGGTACCGGTCACCCGCGGGCTTGACCACGCAAGTCGGATTTTTATCCGACTTGCGCACTCAAAGCGCCCGAACTCGGGTAAACCCGAGTTCGGGTGGTCCATCATGCTTCGCGAGACGTTTTGCGCAGAAGATGGATTGCCGGATCAAGTCCGGCAATGACAGCGAGGGGCGCGCGGCAATGACACCCGCTCACGCTGGTGTCTGACACAGTCGCGACCGCGCACACCCGCCCCTCACGCCCTTGCCCGCTCCCCGCGCCGCGTGTCGAGATCGACCGCGCGGTCCGGGATCGAGAGGCGGAAGGTCGCGCCGATGGTGCCTTCGACCAGGCGAATCTCGCCGCCGTGGGCGCGCACCAGCTCGGCGACGATGGCGAGCCCGAGGCCGACGCTGCCGGTGCGGGTCGAGCCCTGGAACGCTTCGAACAGATGCGCGCGGGCCTTCTCGGAGAGCCCCGGACCGGTGTCGGAGACCTGGATCAGCACCACCGCGCCCTCGCGCCGGCCGGTGACGCGGATCTGGTCGCTGCCGGGGTCCTTGGCGTCGCGGGTCTCGAGCGCCTGCACCGCGTTGCGCGCAAGATTGAGCAGGATGCGGAAGAGCTGGTCGGGATCGGCATCGACGGTGAGCCCGCGCTCGACCGCGGCGACCCAGCGCACCGGCGTGCCGGCATCGAGCCCGAGCGTCTCGCGCACGTCCTCGACCAGCGGTTCGAGCGCGACGAGGCGGCGGTCGGGCGGCGGCTCCTGCACGCGGCCGTAGGACAACGTCGACTGGCAGAAGGCGACGGCGCGCTCGAGCGCAAGCATGAGCTTGGGCGCGAAGCGCTGCACGTGCGGATCGGAAATCTTCGCCAGGCGCTCGGAAAAGAGCTGGGCCGAGGTCAGGAGGTTGCGCAGGTCGTGGTTGATCTTGGAGACCGCGAGCCCGAGCGCGGCGAGATGGTTCTTTTGCTGCAGCAGCGTGGCGAGATTGAGCTGCATGGCGGCGAGCTCGCGCTCGGCGGTGCCGATCTCGTCCATGCGGTCCGACGCCGCCATGATGCGCGCGGGATTCTCCGGATCGGCGCGGAACGCCACCATGTTGGCGGTCATGCGCCGCATCGGCCGCACCAGCAGCCAGTGCAGCGAAAGATAGACGAGCGAGGCGGTGATCGCCGAAATGATCAGCGACAGGATCAAGATGCGGACGGAAAAATCCAGCATCGCCCGGCGCAGCGGCGCCTCGTCGAGCACGATCTCGACGAATTCGCCGCCCATGGGCGCGGGCCCCACCACCCGCATCACGTCGGCGTCGGCGCAGACGAGCGTGTCGAAGGCCTCGATGATGGCGCGGTGCCACGGCATGTCGCGCATGTCGATGTTGTGCGTGACCGGCCGCCGGATGTCCGAAGCCGCGAGCAGGCGCCGCTGATTGCCCATCTTCAGCGCGACCGCGTGCGCGCCGATGCTCTCGAGGATCTGGCGCGCGACCGTGTCCGGGACCATGCCGCTCGGCGCGGTCTCGAACACCAGCGCGGCGGTATAGGCGGCGGAGAGCCGGTCGCTGAGCCAATTGAGCCGGAAGTTGGCGACCGAAGGCACGTAGATCAGCACCTCCGCGATCATCACGAACGACAGCGTGAGAACGAGAAGCTTGGCCGATAGCCCCATGCGCGTGCGCGCGCGGCTCGATTGATCCGCCGCAGCGGGTCGATCGGTCATGTCCATGGATCCTTGCGCCCCGGCTCAGCCGAAGCGGCGCACCCAAGCGATGACGCGCCGCACCCAAATGTTGGTCAGACTGGGTGTGAAATAGGTAATCGCCGCGCGTTTTCCAATCTCGGCCAGGGTGGGATACGGCACTATGATACCGGCAAGCGCCCGGATCGGGAGGCCGCGGCTGATCGCCAGCGTCCACGTGGTGATCAGCTCGCCGGCGCCCGCGCCCACGATGGTGGCGCCGAGGATCTTGCCCCTCCCGTCGGTCACGACCTTGATATGCCCCGCCGTCTCGCGCTCGGCCTGGGCGCGGTCGTTCTCGTGATAGGGCCATCGCAGCAAGCGGATGGTGAGACCGCGCGAGCGCGCCTGCGCCTCGGTCAGACCGACATGGGCGAGCTCGGGGTCGGTGAAGGTCACCCGCGGCACGAGATCCTCGTTCACCCTGACGGGCAGGCGAAACAGCGCGTTCCGGATGACGAGCCCGGCATGGTAATTGGCGAGATGGGTGAACTGCCCCCGACCCGCCACATCGCCGATGGCGTAGACGCGCCGATTGGCGGTCTTGAGTCCGTTATTGACCACGATCCCGCCGCGGTCGCAAGCGATACCGGCTTGCTCGAGCGCGAGGCCGTCGGTGTTCGCTTTGCGGCCGGTCGCGATCAGGAGATGGCTGCCTTCGATCGCCGGCTCGCCCTCGCCGACGACCACCTTGATCTTTGCATCCGTGCCTTCGACGCGCGTCACCGCGACGTTGCTGCGGACGTCAACGCCCTCGCGCGCGAGCGCGTCGAGCACGATCGCCGCGCATTCGCCGTCCTCGCGCGCGAGCGGCTCAGCCGCCTCCAGCACCGTGACCGCGGCGCCGAGGCGGCGAAAAGCCTGAGCGAGCTCGAGGCCGATGGCGCCCGCGCCGATGACGATCAGGTGCTGCGGCCGCGTGGTGAGATCGAACACGGTTTCGTTGGTAAGATAGGGCACAGCCTCGAGCCCCGCGATCGGCGGAAGCGACGGCGATGAGCCGGTCGCGATGACGAAGCGCCGCGCCGCGATCTCGATTTCGTCCCCGACCGCCACGGTGTTGCGATCCTTGAAGCGCGCGGCGCCCGCGATCACCCGCACGCCGAGGCCGTTGAAGCGCTCCTTCGAATCGTTCGGCGCGATCGCGGCGATGACGTCATGCACGTGTCGGTGGACCTTGGCGAAATCGATGTCCGGTACTCCCGCCGCTATCCCGAAGGCGCGCGCCTGCGCGACGGCGCGGGCGTGCTTGGCGGCGGCGATCAGCGACTTCGAGGGCACGCAGCCGGTGTTGAGACATTCGCCCCCCATCTTGTTCTTCTCGACCAGCACCACCGATACGCCGAAGGCGGCCGCGGCTGCCGCGACCGAGAGGCCGCCGGATCCCGCGCCGATGACGCAGATGTCGGGTTGCAAACGTTTCGCCATGCCTTCTCCAGCCAACAGTGAACGAACAATGAAGTGAGGAGGATAGTAAATCGCGCAGCGCCAAGGATCACGCACTATCCGCGCGCTCGCCTGCGTGCGCCGTCGCCCGCGCGCGCAACCGCTTCACCACCACCGGAATGAGCGCGAGAACGCCGAGCGCGACGAAGGCGCCCAGAAGCTCCGGCGTGAGCGCCGCCTTCATGTGGAATTCGAGCCGGCAATCGGGGCGGCCCGCCGCGAGGCAGGATTGGTAGGCGGCTTGCTGCGCGGCGATCACGCTGTCGAGGCCGGCGCCGACGAAGGCAAACGCGAAGGTGACGGGGATGATGCCGAGCGCAGTCGCCGCCACGAAGGTCGCGAGCGGGACCCCACACAGCGCCGGAACGAGGTTGACGAGCCAGAATGGAAAGATCGGCACCAGCCGCAGAAACAGCAGGTAGTTGAAGGCGTCGGCGCGAAAGCCTTGCGCCACCTTTTCCGCCAATCGGCCCGCCCGGCGCACGAAGTACTCGCCGGTCGCGCTCTTTGCGATCAGGAAGATGCAAATCGCTCCGATCGTCGCGCCCACCACCGCCGCCGCCCCTCCGAGAACGGCCCCGAACAGAATTCCGCCGCTCACCGTGAGATAGGCGCCGACGGGGACCGACAGCGCGACCGCTACGATATAGACGGCGACATAGGCCGCGACCGCGGACACTTCGTGCGCCGCGATGAACTCCCGCAGCGCTTCGTAGTGACGCGCCAAGGTCTCAAACGAAAGCTGGCGCTGCCAGCCCATGGCGATCACGACGCCCGACGCCACCACGACCACGACCAGCGGCACGAGCCGCCGGCGCGAGAATTTCGCGCGTGCGGCGGTCGCGGATGACGGATCGTTGTTGGCGGTCATGGTCGATCCAAGGGCATGATCCGGACGCGCCGACACGTGGTCGGCACTTGGTCGGCACTTGGCGGCACCGGAGCGAAGGCCGCGACAGCGGATCGATCTTAGCCGACCGTCGACCGCAAAACGGCGCTTTCACCGCCTTGTGACGCGCGCTCACGCGCTTGTGCCGCCGCCCCTTGCGCTCGCATTGACGACCACCGGCGGCCTCCCGTATAAGCCGCGGGATTTTGGGCGCGGCGACCCCCGATCATCCCGGGTGGACGAAAGGCCGGGGCTAAGCCCTTGACCCCGCGCGAGTCACCGTCGCCATCGAGCGCCAGCGGAGAACAACCCGTGAAGCGGACCTATCAACCGAGCAATCTGGTGCGCAAGCGCCGTCACGGTTTTCGTGCCCGCATGGCGACCAAAGGCGGGCGCAAGGTCGTTGCCGCGCGCCGCGCGCGCGGGCGCAAGCGGCTCAGCGCTTGAACGTCGGCCACGGCGCGCCCGGCGTCGTCCCCATGCAGCGGCTCAGGCAACGCGCCGATTTCCTGGCCGCCGCGACCGCAGCCAAGGTGCCGACCGCCGCTTTCGTGTTGCAGGCGCGCAAGCGAGACGACGGCGGCCCTGTCCGCGTCGGCTTCACCGTGTCGAGGAAGATTGGAACGGCCGTCGAGCGCAATCGGGTACGGCGGCGGCTCAGGGAAATCGTGAGGCTATCGGCCGCAACTGGTCTTTCTCGCGGCCATGACTATGTGCTGATCGGACGGCGCGCTGCCTTGTCGCTGCCGTTCGCGCAAATGAGCGAGGATTTCAAGCGCGCGCTGCGGCGGCTGCGAGTTCCCAAATGAGCGACCAAAAGAACACAATCCTCGCCATCGTGCTCTCCGCGCTCGTGCTGATCGTGTGGCAGGTGTATTTCGGCATGCCGCAGATGGATAAGCAAAAGCAGATCCAGCAGCAGCAGGCGCAGGAACGTTCGCAGCAACCCCCCGCCCTTCCCTCGCAAACTCCCGGCGCGGTGCCGCAGACCCCGCCAGCACCGGGAACGGCGCCGCAGGCACCCGCCCAAGGCGGCACCCTGGCGCCGCAGACCATGAGCCGGGACGCCGCGCTCGCGGCCTCTCCCCGCGTGCGCATCGACACGCCCAGCCTCTCCGGCTCGATTGCGCTCAAGGGCGGACGCATCGACGACCTCTCGCTGGTCAAATACCGCGAGACCGTCGACCCCAACTCGCCTCCGATCGTGCTGCTCGCGCCCTCGGGCAGCCCGCATCCGTTCTACGCCGAATTCGGCTGGTCGGCGCCGAGCGGCGCATCGGTGAAATTGCCGGATTCGGACACGCTGTGGCAGCAGCAAGGCTCGGGCGCGCTCTCGGTCGGCCGGCCGGTGACGCTCGTCTACGACAACGGCCAGGGGCTGCAATTCCGCCGCACCATCGCGGTCGACGACAAGTATCTCTTCACCATCAAGGACGAGGTCATCAACAACGGCACAGCGCCGGTCACGCTCTATCCCTTCGGGCTGATCTCGCGCCATGGAACGCCGCAGACGCTGGGCTACTACATCCTGCACGAGGGCCTGATCGGGGTGTTCGGCGACAAGGGCCTGCAGGAGGAGACCTACGCCAATATCGAGAAGCAGAAGTCGATTTCGTTCACCGCGACGAATGTCTGGCTCGGCATTACCGACAAGTATTGGGCCGCAACGCTCCTCCCCGATACCAAGACCCAGGTCCAGGCGAAGTTTTCGACCGGCACGATCGGCAACAACATCAAGACCTACCAAAGCGACTATCTCGGCCCGGCGCAGACCATCGCGCCCGGCAGCGCCGCCGTCGTCGACGGGCGGCTGTTCGCCGGCGCCAAGGAGGTCAGCGTGGTCGACGGCTACGACCAGCAGCTCGCCCTCAACAAATTCGATCGGCTGATCGACTGGGGCTGGTTCTACTTCATCACCAAGCCGCTGTTCCTGGCGATGGACTGGATCTATCGCCACGTCGGAAATTTCGGCGTCGCCATCCTGATCGTCACCGTCATCATCAAGATCTTCTTCTTCCCGCTCGCCAACAAGTCCTACGCCTCGATGGCGAAGATGAAGGCGGTGCAGCCGGAGATGATGGCGATCCGCGAGCGCTTCGCCGACGACAAGATGAAGCAGCAGCAGGCGATGATGGAGCTCTACAAGAAGGAGAGGATCAATCCGGTCGCCGGCTGCCTGCCGATCGTCATCCAGATCCCGGTCTTCTTCGCGCTCTACAAGGTGCTGTTCGTCACGATCGAGATGCGGCACGCGCCGTTCTTCGGCTGGATCAAGGACCTCGCCGCGCCCGATCCGACCACGGTCTTCAATCTGTTCGGACTGATTCCCTGGGATCCCTCGCACGTTCCGATGCTCGGCCCCTTCCTCATGCTCGGCATCTGGCCGCTGATCATGGGCGTGACCATGTGGTTCCAGATGAAGCTCAATCCGCCGCCGCCCGACCCGACGCAGGCGATGATCTTCAACTACATGCCGATCATCTTCACCTTCATGCTGGCGAGCTTCCCGGCCGGATTGGTGATCTACTGGGCCTGGAACAACACGCTCTCGGTCGCCCAGCAGAGCGTGATCATGCACAAGCACGGCGCCAAGATCGAGCTGTGGGACAATCTCAAGTCCACATGGGAAAGCCTGAAGGGCCTGTTCAAAAAGAAACGTGACCCCGGCGTAACCGGCTCGTCGTCATGAGCGGCCCGGAGGCGCCAGCTACCGCCTCCCCTTTCACCCGCGCCGAGATGGAAGCCGGCCGCAAGCTGTTCGCGGGCGATTGGCAGTTCGCCGCCGCCGCCGGATCGGCCGCGGCGCTGCCGCGCATGCGCGGCATCGAGATTGCCGTTGCCGGCCGCTCCAATGTCGGCAAGTCGAGCCTGATCAACGCGCTCACCGGACGGCGCGCGCTCGCGCGCACCTCGCATACGCCGGGCCGCACGCAGGAGCTGATCTTTTTCACCGGGCCGTCGCAGCTCACGCTCATCGACATGCCGGGTTACGGCTATGCGGCCACCTCGAAGGCGAAGGTGAAGGCTTGGACCGCGCTGATCCATGCCTTTCTCCTGGGACGCGCCAATCTCGCGCGCGCCTACCTCCTCCTCGACGCCCGCCACGGCCTCAAGCCGATCGACGCCGACGTGCTCGACACCTTGGACAAGGCCGCGGTCAACTACCAAATCGTGCTGACCAAGGCCGACGCGGCCAAGAGCGCCGACCTCGCGGCGCTCGTCGCCGCGACCAAGGCGGCGCTTGCCAAGCATCCCGCGGCGCACCCGGACGTGCTCGTGACCTCGGCACGCACCGGCGCCGGCATACCCGAATTGCGATCCGCCATCGCACGGCTCATCAAGGAGCGCGGGGCGGCTTAGTTTGCACGTCTTGAAAAGCGTCAACCCTCTTTCGCCCGGGCCGGCGGCTCGCTAAAAGGCGCAGCGACGTTGCCGCCCGCGGCGCGGCCGCCGAATTGCCGGGACATTCCTCGATGACCGTTTCGCCCCACGATATCGCCCGCGTCCTCTCCGAAGCCCTGCCGCACATGCAGCGTTACGACGAGGAGACCGTGGTCGTGAAATACGGCGGCCACGCCATGGGCGAGGAGGAGATGGCGAAGAGCTTCGCCCGCGACATCGTGCTGATGGAGCAGACCGCCATCAATCCGGTGGTCGTGCATGGCGGCGGGCCGCAGATCGGCGAGATGCTCAAACGGCTCGGCATCAAGTCGGAATTCGCCGGCGGCCTGCGCATCACCGACGCAGCGACGATCGAGATCGTCGAAATGGTGCTTGCCGGCTCAATCAACAGCCAGATCGTGGGCTTCATCAACGAGGCCGGCGGCAAGGCCGTGGGGCTCACCGGCAAGGACGGCAACATGGTGCTCGCGCGCAAGGTGAACCGCACCGTGTTCGATCCCGGCTCCAACATCGAGAAAATCGTCGACCTCGGCTTCGTCGGCGAGCCCGACAAGATCGACACGACCGTGCTCGCGCAGATTCTCGGCCGCGAGCTCATTCCGGTGCTGGCGCCGCTGGCCGCCTCTGCCCAGGGCGGGACCTACAACGTCAATGCCGACACCTTTGCCGGCGCCATCGCCGGGGCGCTCAAGGCCAAGCGGCTGCTCCTGCTCACCGACGTCCCGGGCGTACTCGACAAGTCCAACAAGCTCATCAAGCAACTCTCCCCCGACGACGCGCGCGCACTGATCGCCGACGGCACCATCTCGGGCGGCATGATTCCCAAGGTCGAGACCTGCATCTATGCGCTCGAAGCGGGCGTCGAGGGTGTGGTCATCCTCGACGGCAAAGTCCCCCACGCGGTGCTGCTCGAGCTGCTCACCGACCACGGCGCCGGCACGCTGATGATGCGGTGACTCTCGCTCCGCCCTCGCCCTGAGGAGGCCGCCTAAAGCGCGTTTACGCGCGTCTTCCGACCCGCTATGGCGGCCGTCTCGAAGGGCGGGGGCGGCCCCATGCTTCGAGACGCATCGCAGCGCAGTCGATTTGCTGCGCGCGCGTGCGGAAGGCCGCGCTGCGATGCTCCTCGGCATGAGGCCGTGAAAGGCCGTAACCGGCTGCTCTAACTTGCGTGCTCGCTGTCCATATGGGCGAGCACCGCCGGCAGATAACGCGTGCCGGCGACCGCCTCGGTCGGCACCGCTTGCGCGATGCGCGCGAGGTCGGCCGCCGTGAGCCGCACATCGAGCGCGCCGAGCGCTTCGCCGAGCTGATCGCGGCGGCGCGCGCCGATCAGCGGCACGACGTCATCGCCGCGCGAGCGCATCCAGGCGAAGGCGAGTTGCGCGGTCGAGGCATTCTTCTCGCGCGCGATCGCGCCGAGGGCGCGCACGAGCGCCATGTTGCGCGGAAAGTTCTCGGCTGAAAAGCGCGGCATGCGCGTGCGAATCTCGCCCGCATGCTGCGACGCCGGCGCGCTGTCGCTGATGAGGCCGCGCGAGAGCACGCCATAGGCAACGAGCGCGATCCCGAGCTCGCGGATCGTCGGCAGAATCTCCGTCTCGATGCCGCGGCTGACGAGCGAATACTCGATCTGCAGCGCAGCGATCGGATGCACCGCGTGGGCGCGACGGATCGATTTCGCCGACGCTTCGGAGATGCCGATGTGGCGAACGTATCCGGCCTTCACCATATCCGCGATGGCGCCGATGGTGTCCTCGATCGGCACCGTGGGATCGAGCCGCGCGGGCTGGTAGAGATCGACGTGGTCGGTGCCGAGCCGCCGCAGCGTGTAGGCGAGAAAGTTCTTGACCGAATTCGGCCGGCCGTCGTCGCCGAGAAATTTGAGATCCGGGCCGCGCATCGCGCCGAATTTGACCGCGATGAAGGCGCGCTCGCGCTTGCCGCCCTTGAGCGCCTCGGCGATCAGCATCTCGTTGTGCCCCGAACCGTAGAAGTCGGCGGTGTCGAGCATGGTGATGCCGGCCTCGAGCGCGGCATGGATGGTGGCGATCGACTCCGCGTCGTCGGCAAGCCCGTAGCCGCCCGACATGCCCATGCAACCGAGCCCCGTTTCGGAAACGTCCGGACCGTTTCGTCCCAATCGAACAAGCCGCATCTCGATCTCCCGAATTTTTCAGGCGCGCAATTCTGAACAATTGGTCAGCGAATTTGTCGCACGCCATGTAAGCCCCGTGTAAGCCGTGGCCCCTTCGCGAGTGAAACCCGCATGCCGCCTCCGGCGTTGATTCATAAAGGCGACCCAGGAGGTGGTGTCATGTTCCATTGGAACACACGCATCGCGACAGTTCTTATCGTTTCTGCTGCGCTGGCGACAACCGCAGCCGCGCAACCGCAGAAACAGGGAGGAAAACCGGGAGGAGCGCCCGCGGCGCGCGCGGCGCCCGCCGCCCCTGCAGCGCGCGCGGCGCCCGCGCCTCACCCGGCGCCTGCACCTCACGTGGCGGCCGCACCTCGCCCGGCACCTGCGCCTCACGCCGCGGCCGCTCCGCGGGCAGCGCCGCAACCGCAGCGCGCTGCACCGCGGCAGGTTGCCCGGCCCTCCGGCGGGCCGCCGGCGTCGGCCATGGCACGGCACGCGCCGACGCCGCGAACTCCTGCTGCGGCTCCGACGCAGCAACAGCCGCAAACCGCCGGCCGCGGCGGCCGGGGTGGAGCGAGACTCGCGCAACCGACCCAGCCCAGCCCGCGCACCAATGCGGCGCGCCCATCCTCGACACCGGGCGCTGCGGCGACGGTCGGCGCTGCGGCGGCGGGCGCCGCGGCAGCAGCGCACATCGGACGCACTGGGACCCCGCAGCAAAATGTGACCCCGCAGGCACAAGCCAACCGGAACCCGCAAACGGCCGCCAGCCCCCACGCCCTCGCGGGCGGCGTGCTGCGCAACCAGTCCTTTGCCAACCTCTCCGCCGCGCGCGATCCCAACGCGCGCATGTTGGCGCGCGCGACGTTCCAAGGCCGCTTCTTCGACCCGCAGTGGCGACGCCGCTTTGCCCACCCCATCGTCTTCGGTTGGGTCGGCCCGCTGTTCTGGCCGTACGCCTACGACGACTTCGTCGACTACACGTTCTACCCCTACGCGTATGACACCTTCTGGCCCTACGCCTACGACGATTTCTACGACGGCATGTTCGGCGCCTACGCGGCGGGCTACGGCGGCACCTACGCTTCGGTGGGACCGCTGCGGGGTTCCCGCTACGGCGCAGTCAGCGGGCGAGAGGGTCCCCGCGGCGGCCGCAGCGTCGGCGCCGACCTTTGCAGCGGCGAGACCGCCGGGCTGACGGACTGGCCAATCGAGCGGATCGCGCAAACGGTCGAGCCGAACGACACCCAGCGCGCCGTGCTCGACGAGCTCAAGGCCGCGACCGCGCAGGCGCTCGACATCCTCAAGGCGGCGTGTCCGACGGCGCTGCCCAGCACGCCGACGGGGCGGATCGAGGCCATGCATCAACGGCTCGATGCCATGCTGCAGGCGGTGCGCACGGTGCGGCCCGTGGTCGAGAAGTTCTATCAGTCGCTCAACGACGAGCAGAAGGCACGCTTCAATGCGCTCGGCCCCGACGATTCGGATCAGCAGCAGGCGCAGCGCAATCTGACGCAGGTCTGCGGCGAGCGCGCATCGGGCATCGCAAGCCTGCCGTTGGAGCGGATCGAACGCGCCGTGCAACCGGATGGAGCGCAGCGCAGCGCGCTCAAGGACTTGCAAGACGCCACATCCGAGGCGGTCAATCTGTTGAGCTCGGATTGCCCCACCTATCGAGCGCTCACACCTGTCGGCCGCCTGCAAGCGATGGAGCAACGGCTGGATGCGATGCTGCGCGCGGTGCAAACCGTCGAGCCCGCGCTCGAGAAGTTCTACGGATCTCTCGGCGACGAGCAAAAGGAGCGCTTCAATCGGCTCAGCCCCACGCAGGGGTGACACGTGGAGAGCGGCAACATTCCGTTCATTCCCGCGAAAGCGGGAATCTAGTGTCGAGAGGTGGGTCCCCGCTTTCGCGGGGACGAGCGGAATGGAGTATTACTCCGCCGCGATGCGCACCTCGGGCGCGGCCGAGCGCACGTCGGCATCGACGTGCTTCTCGTATTTGACGAAGTTCTCCTGGAACATGCGCACCAGCTTGCGCGCGGTTTGGTCGAACGCGGCTTTGTCCTTCCAGGTCTTCATCGGATAGAGCAGGTGCGGCTCGATGCCCGGCACCGAGGTCGGCACCGCGAAGCCGAAATAGGGGTCGGTGCGGAAGCTCACGCCTCGGAGCGAACCGTCGAGCGCGCCGGTGACGAGCGCGCGCGTCGCCTTGATCGGCATGCGACGGCCGACGCCGTAGATGCCGCCGGTCCACCCCGAGTTGACCAGCCAGCAATCGACCTTGTGCTTGGAAATGTACTCGCGCAGGAGGTTGCCGTACTCCGCCGGCGGGCGCGGCAGGAACGGCGCGCCGAAACAGGTCGAGAAATCAGGCTGGACCCCGACCAGACCCTTCTCGGTGCCGGCGACCTTGGCGGTATAGCCGGAGAGGAAATGGTACATCGCCTGCGCCGGCGTAAGCTTGGCGATCGGCGGCATCACCCCGAAGGCGTCGGCGGTGAGGAAGATGATGTTCTTCGGATGCCCGGCGCGCCCGGTGCGCGAGGCACGCGGCATGAAATCGAGTGGATAGGCCGAGCGCGTGTTCTCGGTCTTGGAGTCGTCGTCGAAGTTCGGGATGCGCGTCTGCGGGTCGAACACGACGTTTTCGAGCACCGTGCCGAAGCGGTTGGTCGCCGCGTAGATTTCGGGCTCCGACTCCTCGGACAGCTTGATGCATTTGGCGTAGCAGCCGCCCTCGAAATTAAACACCCCCTCGGGACCCCAACCGTGCTCGTCGTCGCCGATCAGCGTGCGGTTCGGATCGGCCGAGAGCGTCGTCTTGCCGGTCCCGGAGAGGCCGAAGAACAGCGCGACGTCCCCGTCCCTGCCGACATTGGCCGAGCAGTGCATCGGCATCACGCCTTGCGCGGGCAGATAGAAGTTGAGCGTGGTGAAGACCGACTTCTTCATCTCGCCGGCATAAGACGAGTTGCCGATCAGGATGATCTTCTTGCTGAAATCGATGGCGATGATGGTGTCGCTGCGCACGCCGTGGCGTTTGGGGTCGGCCTTGAACGAGGGCAGATCGACGATGGTGAGTTCCGGAACAAAATCTTCGAGCTCAGGGGCCACCGGACGGATCAGGAGCTGGCGAATGAAAAGCGAGTGCCAGGCCAGCTCGGTGAAGACCCGCGTTTTTATCCGGTAGTTCGGATCGGCGCCGCCATAGAGGTCCTGCGCATAGAGCGTCTTGCCGCGCGCATGGGCGATGAAGTCGTCATAGAGCCGCTGGAAGTTTTCCGGGGTGATCTTGCGGTTGCCGTCCCACCACACCGTGTCTTTGGTCAATGCGTCGACGACCGTATGCTTGTCCTTGGGCGATCGGCCGGTGTGGACGCCGGTTTCCGCGCAGAGCGCGCCGCCCTCCACGATCGAGGCTTCCCCCGCCGCGATCGCGTGCTGGTAGAGCGAGGGCGCGGTGAGATTCCAGTGGATCGCGCGGAGGTTTTTGAAGCCAAATCGATCGGCGCCATAGGCGCTGTTCCGCAAACCCGTTTCCTGCACGAAAGACCTCCACGACGCAGCCGGCGGCCGCCGGGCCTACTCCCCGTCGCCATGTCTGCAAGGCTGGACCGATGATAGCGCCCGCCGTCCGATCCCGCGACCTATAATTGGCCTCGCGCGGCTGTCAATGCTGCGCCGCAGCAGCACCCGCGTTCATTGCGCCAATCCTTTGTCGAGCAACCATTTCTGGATGAGGTCGGCGACCTGATTATTGTTCTTGTCCATCATCATCATGTGGGAATTGCCCTTGATGCCCGCCTCCGGCAGATCGACCACGTCGATGCTGCCGCCCGCAGATTTGAGAACGGCGGCGTAATCGATGCCGCCCTGGCGGATCTTCGACCACCGCGGATGGTCTTTTGCATTGTCGCCGTAGACGACCAGGATCGGCGTCGTCTTTATGGATTCCACCTTGTTGCGATCGCCGCCCACCGTCGGCTCCACGGCGACCAGCGCCTTGACCTTATCGGGGCGCGCCTCCAGCACCCGGTAGCCGAACGTGCCCGACTGACTGTGCACCATCACTACGCAGGGGCAGACCCTGTCGACGAGTTCGATATAGGCGGCGACGATCTGATCGTCGGTGGTGAGCCAGCGCGGCACACCCTGCTTCATGAATTGCTCGTAGGCCTCGATCGGGAACTGGACGCCGGCATAGGTCCTGCGTTGGACCTTATTGTCATTCCACGAACCGGGCGGGCCGATGCGGAAGCGCTCCCACGGATCGCCTAGCGGCAAGGACAGCGCGTCGCCCTTGAAGGTGTCGGTCCAGCCGGCGCGCCCTCGCTCCACGGCGTCGGAGATGTAGGTGTCCCAGCCCTTGCGGATGAAATAGTTGAGCCAGCCTTCGCGGCCGTCCGGCGTGGTCTCGTAGGTCACGCCGGTAAGCCCGCCGCCATGCCACATCAAGAGCGGCAGCCTGCCCTTGCGGTTCTGCGGCAGGAAGTACTGCACGTACATCTGCTCCACTTGATACTTGCCGTTCGGGTCCATCTTCGCGGGCACGCCGCCGGGCGTGAACACGATCTCCTTGATCGGCTGGCCGGTGATCTCGATGACCCGCCCGCCGACGTGGAACGAACCCATGTCGCGTAAAAGAATAGGTTCCTTGCCCTGCCCCCAGGCCGAACCTGCAGCGAGGCCGAGCGAGAACATACTTAGCAAGGCGAGACCTAAACGACGCATGGCGCCCTCCCTTCTCCTTTTGAAAACGCAACTGTGCGACGGTCGAACGCGTCACTCGACCAAACCCTTCCCGACCATCCACGTCTGGATCACATCGGCGATCTCGGCATTGTTCTTGTCCTGCATCAGCATGTGCGAATTTCCCTTGATGCCGATGTCGGGCAGGTTGATCACGTCCACGGTTCCGCCGCCGGCGCGCATCGCGGCGGCATATTCGAGATCGATTTTCTTGTATGTCGCCCAGCGCGGATGCTGGTCGACATAGTCGCCGAACAGCATCAGCGTGGGCGTATTCTTCAGTGCCGCCGCCTTGCCGACGTCGCCGGCGGTTGTCGACTCGATCGCGACGATCGCCTTGACCTTGTCCGGCCGCTGCTCCGCGACCCTGAAGCCGAACGCGCCGCCCTGGCTGTGCAGCAGCAGCACGCAGGGGCAGACCTTGTCCACTAGCGCGACGTAGGCGTCGACGACCGCCTTGTCGGTGGAGAGCCAGCGCGGCACCGCCTGCTTCATGTAGTTGTCGTAGGCCTCGACCGGGAACTGGCTTCCGGGCAGTTCCCTGCGCTTGGCCGGGTCAGCGTTCCACGAGCCCTCGCCGTCGCCGATGCGGAAGCGCTCGAACGGGTCGGCGTAGTTCAAGAAGATCGGCTCGGACGGTCACACGTCCGGGCTCGCAAAGCCCGCGCGGCCGCGCTCGACCGCGTCCGAGACGTAAACGTCCCAGCCCTTGCGGACGAACAAGTTGAGCCAACCTTCGCGGCCGTCCGGCGTGGTTTCGTAGGTCACGCCGGTGAGACCGCCGCCATGCCACATCAACAGCGGCAGCTTGCCCTTGCGGTGCCTGGGCAGAAAGTACTGCACATACATCTGCTCCACCATGAACTGGCCGTTGGGGTCCAGTTTCGACGGAGGACCGCCGGGTATTCGCACGATCTCCCGCACCGGCCTGCCGCTGACGTTGGCAATGCGTCCGCCGACGTGGAACGAGCCCATGCCGCGCAGAACGATGTCGTCCTCGGCTGCGAGCGCCGGCAGGACGGCGAGCGTAAGGACTGCGGCGATTAACACGCGACGCATGCTGTTCCTCCCAGTCTCGTCTTGCCGGCGATGGCGGCGCATCTCAGCGGCGATCGCGGGCGCCGCGATCAGGCTGCGCGCCGCGCCTCCTCGGCCATTTGCTTGAGCAGGTCGCGCAACGCCTCGGGCGCGCGCACACGCTGCGGGAACGCCAGTCGCAACGCGGTGCGGTCGAGCTGCAGTTCGAGTCCTTCGGGGTCGCATCCGACGCAGCGCCATTCCCCGTCCGGAGCACCGAGGAGCTTGGTGGCGTAGAGCCGTAGCGCATCGGCGTGGTCGCCGTTCATGTGGGCAAGGATCGCGGGCTCGGCCGCGAGCAGTTCGGCGGCGTCGCCGGTCTCGGTCAAAATATCGCGCGGCTTGAGGTCGACGATGCGGCCGAAACCGGCGACCAGATGCGCGGCCTTGAGGGTCACCCGGTAGAAGGCGAAGTCGGCAAAGCCCGCGAACATCTCCGCCTCCGGCTGGCGATCGAGATAGCGGCGGCGCGCCTGCGGGTCCTCGGTTGCGGCAGCGGTTCCCATGAGCATGACGCGGGCCCCTTGCAGGGGATCGCCGGCCTTGCGCTCGTCGATCATGAGGGAGACGCGCGGGTCGGCGAGAATATTCTTGGTGTGCACGGCAAGGCGCGAGATCAACAGCAGCGGCGCACCGTCGGCCGCGGTCGCGACATTGACCAGCGAGCAATAGGGATCGCCCGAGCCCGGCATCAGGGTCGCCAATGCCCCCGAGCGGCCCTCGCGCAGAAGCTTCTTGGCGGCGACTGCGGGGTTGAAATCCGGGGTCGGTTGCATTTGGAGTCTCCGCCGAAGGATGTTACCAAGCGCCCCCCGGCTCGGCGAAGCGGGGACGCCCACGGCGAGCGCGGCAACTTGGCCTTGGCGCTGAACGCCGTTGCAAGCTATGCTAACAAACCCTTTGACGAATCACGCGTTTGTCAGGGTTTTGCCACATTTCAGCCTTGCTTTGGGGGCTTCAAAGTCTCCAGGGCGAATGCAGGGATAGGGGCTCCATGCCAACCATCGCTCTCGTCGATGACGACCGCAATATCTTGACCTCGGTCTCGATCGCACTCGAGGCCGAAGGCTATCGCATCATGACCTATACCGACGGCGCTTCCGCGCTCGACGGCTTCAAGACCTCGCCGCCGGATCTCGCCATTCTCGACATCAAGATGCCGCGCATGGACGGGATGGAGACCTTGCGGCGGCTGCGCCAGAAGTCCGACATGC